>Ga0306924_10000502_pt1 | contig 32843 bp, 30 predicted proteins | sample sta12Can44000111_FD_203756 | JGI IMG/M metagenome (GOLD analysis project Ga0306924, IMG submission 203756) | Lab enrichment of tropical soil microbial communities from Luquillo Experimental Forest, Puerto Rico - statanox.12C.anox.44.000.111 (v2)... | ecosystem: Environmental > Terrestrial >... | reverse complement strand
GCGTCGTGCATGAACGTCCAAGGCAAGGTGGCGTCGAGACGACGCTGCCGTTCACCTTGATGTTCGAGATGGTGGTGGTGCCCACCACGTCGTTGACGATCTCGACGGCCGAGATCACGCCGTTCGCAGGCGGATTCTGTAGCGAACCATTGAACGCATCGGCAGCGAGGAAGGAGTGGGTCGCACCGCTGACCTGCGCGTACTCGCAAGAGTACACGTAGTAGGTGGGGTCACCCTGGAAGGTGACGTAGAAGCGAGGAGCCCCGCCACCACAGTTGCCACTCACGAGGTCAAACGAGAGAGACGTGAGGTGTTGTGGCGAAACCGCCTCTTGAGTGATGGCGATGTTAGCTGCGGTAGCTGGATCGATCTTCGTGAGCGTCACGCTGCCGTCGGCGTTCCACGTCACGTAGGAACCCGTCGTGCTGCTGTCGGGGTAAAGGTCCGTTTGTGCGCTCCAGAGAGCGCTGACGTGCACCACGAGCGAGCTCTGAGCGTGCGAGTCCGCACCGTGGCCGTCGGACACGTCGACGCTCAGCGTGCAGTCGCCGCTCGTCGCCGGCGCCGTCCACACCGGGGTGAACGAGGTGGCGTCGTCGAAACTGCCACAAGTGGACGACCACGAAGCCGTGAGCTTTTCGCCGTCCACGTCATTGGCGCTGAGCGTGATGCTGATCGCCTGGCCGACGTAAACCTGGCCATCCGTCGTGGCGACCCTGGTGATGGTCGGAGCGTGGTTGGAGCCCTGGTCGCTGCCGGTCTGCTGTTGAGACGACCCGCTGCATGCAGTGAGCGCTGCCGCGAGCACGAGCACGAACCCGTGTTTCATCCTGATGTTCCCCCGGTTGAATGCTGGGGCGCGGAATTGCGCCATCCGTCAATTACACCCAGATGGGCATTTCCTCCAAGTCATTCGATCGCGGGACGTACCGTGAGTGATGGGCGGGTTCCGACGCCGCAGAGCGACGACCACCAAGGTCCACCGCCTAGAGTCTCAAACGGCAAAAGGTCGCAGGGGGTGGACGCTACCCGAACTCGGCAATCCAACGTCCAGTGTCATCTCGGCGCGGCCCACCTTCATCGGCCGGATCCGGTGTCGCGGGGCGCGCGTTGCGGCGCCTCATCCGGATCGCGTGCGCGACCGTCCGCTCGCGCGCGATCACGCTCTGCCATCCTGACGAGGCCGATCCCGCGAACGGGCGGATCTCGATCCTCGCGCCGGTCGCGACCGCGCTGCTCGGGCTGGGCGTCGGGGACACGATCGACTGGCCGATGCCCGACGGCAAGACTGCGAGGCTGCAGATCACCTCGGTCCTCTACCAGCCCGAGACCGCCGGCGAGGTCCATCGCTGATCCGCGTCCGGAGGGCAGGTCCTCAGGCCCGCCGCCCCCTATTTCCAGGCGACGCAGAGCCGGCCTCCACAGGAAGAAGGCCATGGTGATCACGAAGAAGGACATGGAGCTGCTGCGCGCGCTCGTCGAGATTCACTCGTTCGGCGGCGACACCGAGGCGGCCGCGCGCCTCGGAGCCGACCTCGATCGGGCGTCGACAGTGCCGTCCGAGCACGTGCCGCTCGACGTCGTCACGATGAACTCGCGGGTCGTGTTCGAGGACGACACCGGCGTGCGGCGCGAGGTCCTGCTCGTCTATCCGCCGGCCGCGGACGGTTCGCGCGACCGCGTCTCCGTCCTGTCGCCCGTCGGGACAGCGCTCCTCGGGCTCGTCGTCGGCGAATCCATCGACTGGCCCGACGCAGAGGGCGCGACGCGTCGCCTGCGGATCGTGGCGGTGCTCTATCAGCCCGAGTCCATCGAGCGCGTCGCGGCGTCTCACCTGCGGACGTGAGTTGCCGGGTTCCAACCTACCCGGCGGCGGCGTGGCTCAATGCCGCAGTTGCGTGAGTAGTCACGGGGTTCCGCTCGCGGATTCCGGCGCCCTGCCCAGGCGCCGGAATCTGGCGACGCGTGACATCCGCCCATATCCCCGATCGATCACGCGGCGCCCCCGCGCGCCGAAGATCGCCCACGCCGGCCGGGGGACGGGGCGTCGTACTGCTTCAGCTTGCGCTTCAGCGTGGCGAGGCCGATGTCCAGCTCGGCGGCTGCTCGCGTGCGGTTGCCCCCAGCGGTCTCCACCGCTGCGAGGATGTACTCGCGCTCGACGTCCTCGAGCGGCCGGATCCGTCCCGCCGGGCGCGGGCGTGGCAATGCCGCCCGGAGCTCCTCCGGCAGGTCCTCGACGTCGACGCGGTTCCCGGCCGCGAGCGCGACCGCGTGCTCGACCGCGTTCTGCACCTCGCGGACGTTGCCCGGCCAGTCGTAGCGGACGACCTGGTCGGCGGCGCGCGGCGTGAACCCGGTGAGCTTCCGCCCCATCCGCTTCGCGGTCTCCGCGAGGAACACGCGCGCGAGCGGAAGGATGTCGTCCGGGCGATCCCGCAGCGGCGGGACCCGCAGCTCGATCACCCGGAGCCGATAATAGAGGTCCTTCCGGAACCGGCCGGCCGCGACCTCGTCCGCGAGGTTGCGATTCGTCGCCGCGACGACGCGGACGTCGACGGGCCGGGACCGGTTCTCGCCGACCCGCCGGATCTCCCGCTCCTGGAGCGCGCGCAAGAGCTTCACCTGCATGCCCGCGGTGATCTCGCCCACCTCGTCGAGGAAGAGCGTCCCGCCGTTCGCTGCTTCGAAGAGCCCGGGCCGCTCGCGGTCGGCCCCCGTGAAGGCGCCGCGGGCGTGGCCGAACAGCTCGCTCTCGAGCAGCGTCTCCGCGACCGCGGCGCAGTTCACCGCCACGAACGGCCGCGCCGATCGCGGCGAGTCGTCGTGGATGAGCCGCGCGATCCGCTCCTTGCCTACGCCGCTCTCGCCCGTGATGAGCGCGGTGGACTCGACCTTCGCCACGCGCTGCGCGAGGTCGAGGACGCGGCGCATCGCCTCGCTCCGCACGACGAGACCCTTGCGGTCTTCAGCCCCCGGTGCGGCTCGCGCCAGCTCCACGCGCCGCGCCCGCAGCCTGCGCTCGGCCGCGCGTAGCTCGGCGGTCACACCCTCGAGGACCGAGTCGACGCACGCCTTGTCGTAGAACGAGAGGTGAGGCTCGATCTCGGGGCCCCACTCCTCCTTGACGCGGCCGACGAGGTGGCACACCGGATCGCCCTTCGCCCGGCAGCGGTCCTCGACGCAGTAGATCTCCCGCCCGTTGGCGTACGAGAGGTAGCCGCTCGCGAACCCCGCCTCGGCCCAGCACACCGGCTCGTCCGACGGGCCGAGGTGCAGAAGGTGCTCGCTCGCCTCGTAGGACTCGTGCCAGATGGACTCGACGAAGGGCGCGGGGCCGTCCCCGGACCACCGCGCCGGTGTCTCGATCACCAGGTGCCCGTGGAGCATGTGCAGCCTTCCGCCGGCGAGCCGCCACTCCTCCTCGCTGTCCCACGCGAACGCCGTCCGGAGGGTCTCCGCCGTGCGCCGGCCGTGCGCGTAGCCGAACCGCGTCAGGATCCCCCGCGCAGCCTTCATCCCGAGGCTCTCGATGAGCTCCCGTCGCAGGATGCCGAGCGCGACCGTGTCGAAGAGGAGCACGCGCTCGCCGCCGAAGTGGACGACGCCTCCGCCGGGTTCGAAGGACAGCAGCTCCCGCAGGTCGAGGTCGGTCGCGCGCACGGGCGCCTCCTGATCGAAATGAGCCGAGCTAGCTCATAACGAGCTGGCGGCTCTGCCGCTGCGTCATCTGGGCTCCAGTGATCCTGCGGGGTTCGCCGCCGGCGAGGCTTGGCCTCCCCGCTGCAATCTCGCACGCCGTGACGCTCTGTCCTCAGCTCCGGCACCTCTCGGCCGAGCACGCCCGCTGGCTCGAGGAGCTCGAGCGCGAGAGACGGGAAGGGGTGGATCGCGGAGCGCGGCTCCTCGCGCTCTGGGAGGCGGAGATCCTGCCGCACTTCCGCGCCGTGGAGGAGGTGCTGCTCCCCGAGCTCGCGCAGCGGCTCTGCGAGGCGGACGCGACGGTCGTCTTCACCCTCGCCGACCACGTCGCGCTGCGCCGCCTCGCGCGCGAGCTGCGGACAGCCGGCGGAGCGGAGCGCGTCACGGCGTGCGCGAAGCTCGAGCGGAAGCTCGCCGAGCACGCGGACTTCGAGGAGCGGACGCTGCTCCCCACGCTCCAGGAGACGCTCGGCTGCGCGCGCGTCGCAGCGCTCGCGGCAGAGATGGCGGACGTACGGGAGGCACGGAAGCATCGGCCGGCGGCGAGCTCGCCGGCCGCAGGAGAAGCAACGAACACACGGAAAGGAAGGAAGCCATGACGAAGCTGAACCGCATCACGCTGCTCACCGGCGCGACCCTGGTCGCCGCGCTCCTCGCCACCGCCCCGGCGCGGGCCGAAGAGAACAAGTGGTCCGGCACCAGAGCCGGCGAGCCCACCCCCAAGCCGAAGGGCGTCCCGGCGGTGCTGGCGAAGAACCTCGCCAACTTCGACGACCTCGACTTCCGCGTCTACACGGGACAGCAGTGGCAGGATCTGCACAAGAGCCACACGAAGGACGTGGTGGTCCACTGGCCCGACGGCCACACGACGAAGGGCATCGAGAAGCACATCGAGGATCTCGGTTACATGTGGACGTTCGCGCCGGATAACCGGATCAAGGAGCACCCGGTCCGCTTCGGCACCGCGGATGGCGAGTGGACCGCCGTGACCGGTTGGCTCGAGGGCACGTTCACGAAGCCGATGGTGCTCCCTGACGGCAAGACCATCCAGCCGACCGGGAAGGCCTACCGCATCCCGATGGCGACCATCGGGCACTGGAACAAGGATGGGATCATGTTCGAGGAGTTCCTGTTCTGGGACAACGGCGAGTTCATGAAGCAGATCGGGCTCGCCCCGCAGTCCTGAGGAGGAGATGAGCCGTTGCGGCGTGCTGCGGGGAGCCACGCGCATGACGCTCCTCGCCCGCCGGGACTTCCTGAAGTGCCTGCTCGCCGCGGCGGCCGCGCCCCACCTCGGGGCGATGGCCGTCCGCGGTCGCGCGAAGGGAGCGAACGCGATGTCGGACCACCCCACCCACACGAGCTCGGCTGACCAGCGGACGCCCGTCGTCTTCGTCGGCCACGGCTCGCCCATGAACGCCATCGAGGACAATGTCTGGAGCCGGCGCTTCCGCGACCTCGCGAGGGAGCTGTCGCGGCCGAAGGCGATCCTGGCGATCTCGGCGCATTGGTACGTCACCGGGACATTCACGACGTCGAACGAGCGGCCCGAGACCATTCACGACTTCGGCGGCTTTCCCGACGAGCTATACCGCGTGCAGTACCCGGCGCCCGGCGACCCCGCGCTCGCCCGTCGTGCCTCCGCACTCCTCGGCGATCGAGGCGCGTCTCTCCGGGACGACTGGGGCCTCGACCACGGGACCTGGAGCGTGCTCGTACACATGCGCCCCGCGGCCGACGTGCCGGTCGTGCAGCTCAGCATCGACGGTCGCCTGCCGGCGGCCGAGCACCTGGCCATCGGCCGCGCGCTCGCGCCGCTCCGCGACGAGGGGGTGCTGATCCTGGGGAGCGGCAACGTCGTCCACAACCTGCGCCACGCTTTCGCGGCGCACGGCCGCGGCGAGACCGCGCCTCCGGAGTGGGCCCGCGCCTTCGACGCGCGGGTCGCGACGGCGCTCGAGCGCCATGACGGCGACGCGCTGGTGCGCCTCCTCGAGACCGAGGAGGGCCGCATGGCGGCGCCCACGCCCGACCACTACCTGCCGCTCCTCTACGTCGCCGGCGCGAGCTCACCCGCCGACCGCGTGCACTTCCCGATCGAGGGGTTCGACTGGGGGTCGCTCTCGATGCGCGCTGCCGTTCTGGGCCCCTGAAAGTTCGAAGCCGGAGCTCGAGGCCAATGAAGGTACCGGGTCGCGGCGTTTCACCCGCTTCGGCCGGCGACCCCAGGCCTGGAGCTCGCCGCTTCGGCGAGGAGGTTCTCGATCTCTTCAGGCGTGGCGGGCTTCGCGACGTGGCGGTCGAACCCGGATTCCACGGCGCGCCGCGCGTCATCGGGGCTCGCGTAGCCGCTCAGGGCAACGAGGAAGGAGTGGCCATGGCCTTCCTCGGACCGGAGGGCCCCGCGCGACGTCGAACCCGCTCAGGCCCGGCAGGCCGATGTCGCACAGGACGACGTCCGGTCGCATGGCGCGGCAGGCGAAGATCCCGCTCTGGCCGTCGTTCGCGACTTGGACCTCGTGCCCGAGCAGCTCGATCAGGTCCTTCAGACTCTGCGCTGCGTCCGCGTTGTCTTCGATGATGAGCACGCGCTGGCCGCTCGCCGCCCCGGTAGCGACCTCCCGCGCGACCGGAGCGGCGACCTCTCTCGCGGCCTCGGCCGGCCGGGCGACCAGCGGGAGGCGCACCACGAACTCCGACCCGCGATCCGGACCGGCGCTCGTCGCCTCGACGGTGCCGCCGTGGAGCTCCACGATCCCCTTCACGGTCGCGAGCCCGAGCCCGAGGCCGCCGCGCGAGCGCTCGAGCGTCTGGGGGCCCTGGCTGAACGGCTCGAAGAGCCTCTTCACGGTCTCGGACGTCATGCCGACGCCGCTGTCGTGCACCCGCAGCACGCCCTCCTCGCCGTCCCGTACGACGGAGACCTGGACGCTGTCCCGGGGGTTCGTGAACTTGAGGGCGTTCCCGAGCAGGTTGCCGAGCACCTGGGCGAGCCGGGAGGTGTCTCCGTCGGCCCAGAGCTCCTTCGCGCTGGAGTGGCAGTGGAGGCGGACCCCCTGACTCTCGAACCCGCTGCGGTGGTCCTCCACGGTGCGACGGAAGAGGCCCACGATCTCGACCGGCTCGCGCTTCAGCCGGATCTTGCCCCGCGCGACGCGCGTCAGGTCGAGGAGGTCCTCCACCACCTGGGTCAGATGCGAGACCTGACGGTCGATGATCGCGAGGGCGCCGGGAGCCTGCTTGCTGCCCGCGGGCAGGCGCCGGAGGAGCGACAGGGCGTTGCTGATCGGAGCGAGCGGGTTCCTCAGCTCGTGCGAGAGGGCGGCCAGGAACTCGTCCTTGCGGAGAGCCTCCTGGCGGAGCGCTTCCTCGGCCTGGCGGCGCGCGGTGACGTCCTCGACGGCGAGGAGCGCCGAGGGCTGCAGCGTCGCCTCCAACAGGGCTCCAGTCACGTACGCGATGACTACGCGTTCATCGACCTCGAGAACGAATTCGCCCGCGTCGCCCCGACGACGTCGCCCTCATCGTCCACGGCCGGTACCGACAGGACCGCGCGAACCCCCGCGCCGCGCAACACCTCCAGCGCTTGGCCCCCGCGGAACAGGGCGCTCTCCTCCACGTCGGGCACGAGCATCGGCGCCCGTGCCGCGAGTGCGGCGCCGCACGCCGCCGCCTCCCCCGCTTCTACCCTCGCGAAGAACTCGAGGAAGGGGGGCTCGAATCCGCGATACGCCACGATGCGCAGCGTGCGTGTCGAGTGCTCGAGCGCCTGCACGTTGCCCATGTCCGCGTCCGCGATCGAGATCGCGAGCTCGAGCAGGTCCGCGAAGCGCACGTCCCCCAGGGGCCGCTCGTCCTCTTTCCGACCCAACGCCCCTTCGGGCGCACGAACCTCGCTCGGCTCCAGCATGGCGAGCACCCCATTCTATTCTCTAAGCGTAACGACGCCCGAGGAGCCAGCCCATGGCCATCCGCATCGAGGAGCGGTTCGTGGTGCAGGCGCCGGTCGAGCAGGTCTGGGAGTACCTCGTCGATCCGCGGCGCGTCGTGACATGCCTCCCTGGCGCGGAGCTCGTGGAGGTGGTGGACGAGCGGACCTTCCGCGGAGACGTGAACGTGAAGGTCGGGAGCGTCACCGTCTCGTATCGCGGCCGCGTCCACCTCGAGCTCGATGCGGCGGCGCGGCGCGTGAACATGACGGGCGAGGGACGGGAGAGCGCGGGGACCGGCTCCGCGAGGATGGCGATGGAGAGCCGCGTGAGCGCGGTCCGAGGAGGCGGGAGCGAGGTGGTCCTCCAGGCGGACGTCGTCGTGGTCGGTCGCATCGTCCAGCTCGGTCGCGGCATGGTGGAGCAGGTGGCGCACCAGCTCTTCCAGCAGTTCGCGAGCTGCGTGCGCGCCGTCCTCGAGGCGGAGGCTGCCGCGCCTCGCAGCTAGACGGCGCCGCGGCGGGCAGGCTCGAACCCCTCGCCCAGCGCGGCGGCGAGCTGCGCGAGAGACTCCAGATCGTGTACGGGGCGGAGCTCGTCGACGTGCGGCAGCATCGCGCGGATGCCGGCTGCGCGCGGCTCGAACCCGGCGTAGCGGAGGAGCGGGTTCAACCACACGAGGCGCCGGCACGAGTGGCGCAGGCGCCGCGTCTCCTCGGCGAGGCCGTGACCCGCGTCGCGGTCGAGCCCGTCGGTCACGAGGAGCACGACCGCGCCCTGCGCGAGGAGCCGCCGAGACCAGCGCAGGTTGAATTCCCGCAGGCACGCGCCGATGCGCGTCCCCCCGTCCCAGTCGCGCACCGCCGCGCCCACGGTGGAGAGCGCCGCGTCCGGATCCCGGTGCCGGAGGTGGCGCGTCACGTGGGTGAGGCGAGTCCCGAAGGTGAAGGAGTGCACGCGACCGCGCTCGCGGGTGAGCGCGTGCACGAACCGGAGCAGGACGCGGGCGTAGCGCGACATCGAGCCGGACACGTCGCAGATCGCGACGATCGCCGGTGGGCGGCGCGCGGCGGAGCGCCAGCGGAGCGGGATCGCGGAGGGGTCGCGGAGCGTGGCGCGGAGCGTGGCTCGCGGGTCGAGCCGGTCGCCGCGCGGATCTGCCCGAAGGCGCCGGGTCGGCACGTCGCGGACCGGGAGACGGAGCGCGGAGATGGCGGCCTCCGCCTCGCGCAGCTCGTCCGCCGACATCTGCTCGAAGTCCCTCGTGCGGAGCGCCTCGCTCGGCGACCACGCGAGCGCCGCGTCGCGCTCCTTGGGCCCCCATGCTGGCGCGCGCGGGCCGGAGCGCGCCCCCGCGAGCGCCTCCGCCACACGCCGTGCCGCGTGCCGCGTGGGAGGGAGGCGCGCGCCCGGTAACGGCGGCATTCCCGGAGCCCCGAGCCCGCGCCAGAAGAGCCGGAAGGCCTCGTCGAAAAGCGTGCGCTCCTCGACGCGGGAGACGAGCACCGCGTGCAGCGCCCAGTAGAAGTCCGCCCTCCGCGCGACACCGACCTCGGCGACCGCGCCCACTGCGTCGTGGACCCGCCCCGGACCGATGTGCAGCCCCGCGGCTCGGAGCGTGCGCGCGAAACGCACCACGTTCGCGGCGAGCTGTCCGCCCTCTCTCAAGGCGCCGGCTCCCGGACCGTCTCGCGCAGGATCGCCTCCGCCTCCGCACCGCGGACTCGCGCGATGTCGTCCTGGTACTTGAGGAGCACTCCCAGCGTCGCGTCCACGGTCTCCGCGTCGAGGGCGGTGCGGTCGAGGGCGGCGAGCGCCTGCGCCCAGTCGAGCGTCTCGGTCACCCCCGGCAGCTTGAAGAGGTCCCTGCCCCGGAGTCGCTGCACGAAGGCGACGACCTCGCGGGAGAGCCGCTCCGCCACGCCCGGGACCCGCACCCGCAGGATGGCGAGCTCGCGCTCGGCGTCCGGATAGTCGATCCAGGCGTAGAGGCAGCGCCGCTTGAGCGCGTCGTGGATCTCGCGCGTGCGGTTCGAGGTGATGACGGCGATCGGGCGCGTGGCCGCGGTCACCGGCCCGATCTCCGGGATGGTCACCTGGAAGTCGGAGAGCACCTCGAGGAGGAACGCCTCGAACGGCTCGTCTGTGCGGTCGAGCTCGTCGATGAGGAGGACGGGCGGGCCGGCGGGATCCGGCTCCAGCGCCTGGAGGAGCGGGCGCTTCACGAGGAAGCGCTCCGAGAAGAGGTCTTGCTCGATCCTGGCGCGGTCCACGTCGTGCGCCGCCTCCGCGATGCGGATCTCGAGCATCTGCCGGGCGTAGTTCCACTCGTAGGCAGCCGAAGCGAGATCCAGCCCCTCGTAGCACTGGAGCCGGATGAGGCGCCGCTCGAGCGTGCGCGCGAGCACCTTCGCCACCTCGGTCTTCCCCACGCCCGCCTCGCCCTCGAGGAAGAGCGGCCGGCCGAGGCGCAGGGACAGGAAGAGCGCCGTGCCGAGGCTGCGGTCGGCGATGTAGTCCCCCGCCGCGAGGAGGGCGATGGTCGCATCGACCGAGTCGGGCAGCGGGCGCAGCGCGGTCACGAGGCTCTCGGCGCGCTCCGTCAGGCGCAGGCTTCCACCGCGCGGCGAGCGAGGACGCCCACGAGGTGCGCGCGGTACTCGGCGCTGCCGAAGGGATCGCTCATGAGGCCGGCGCTCGGCACGACGACCGACGCGAGCGCGTCGGGCGCGAACCGGGTCGCGAGCGCTCCCTCGAGCTCCGCCGAGCGGAACACGCCGGCGCCGGCGCCGGTGACCGCCACGCGCACGCGTGTCGACCCCTTCGCCACGAACACCCCCGCGAGGGCGAAGCGCGAGGCGGGGTGCGGGAACTTCGCGTACGCGGCCTTCTCGGGCACGGGGAAGCGCACGGCGACGATGACCTCGTCCGGCGCGAGCGCGGTCTGGAAGACGCCCCGGAAGAACGCGTCCGCCGGGATCGTGCGGCGGTCCGTCTGGATCGTCGCGCCGAGCGCGAGCACGGCCGCGGGATAGTCCGCCGCCGGGTCGTCGTGCGCGAGCGAGCCGCCCAGCGTGCCGCGGTTCCGGACCTGGGGGTCGCCGATGTGCGCGGCGAGGTCCGCGAGCGCGGGGATCGCGCCGCGGACCTCGGCCGACTCGGCCACCTCGGCGTGGGTCATGCCCGCGCCGACGACGAGCTCGCCGCCCTCCAGCCGGATGCCCTTCAGCTCGCGGAGCGCCGCGAGCGTGACGAGGTCCGAGGGGGCGGCGAGGCCGAGCTTCATCAGCGGGATGAGGCTCTGGCCGCCGGCGAGGTACTTTCCGTCCGCGACGCGCTTCACCGCTTCGACGGCTGCCCTGACGCTCTGGGGACGGTGGAACCCGAAGTCCTGCATGGCCGCCTCCTCACGTCTTCTTCGCGGCGCGGATCACCCGCCACACGCGCTCGGGCGTGGCGGGCATGTCCACGTGCTTCACCCCGAGGTGGGCGAGCGCGTCCACGATCGCGTTGATCACCGCCGGCGGAGCGCCGATCGATCCCACCTCCCCGACGCCCTTCGCGCCGAGGGGGTTGTGCGCGCACTGCGTGGCGGCCTCGGTGCTCACGTCGTACGACGGGACGTCCGACGCGCGCGGCATCGTGTACGACAGGTAAGACCCGGAGAGGAGCTGCCCGTTCTCCTCGTCGTAGAGGCAAGCCTCGAGCAGCGCCTGGCCGATGCCGTGCGTGACGCCGCCATGGATCTGGCCGTCCACGATCAACGGGTTGATGACCGTGCCCACGTCGTCCGTGATCGTGAACTTCTCGATCTGCACGACGCCGGTGTCGGGATCGATCTCCACCTCGCACACGTGGCAGCCCGCCGGGAAGGTGAAGTTCTTCGGGTCGTAGAAGGCGTTCTCCTCGAGACCGGGCTCGAGACCGGCGGGGTAGTTGTGCGGGACGTAGGCGGCGAAGGCGACCTCCCCGAGCGACTTCGAGCGGTCCGTCCCCACGACGACGAACTTTCCGTCCTTGAACTCCACGTCCTCCTCGCCGGCTTCCAGGAGGTGCGCGGCGATCTTCCGACCCTTCGCGACGATCTTCTCCGCCGCCTTCGCGACGGCCGAGCCCCCGACCACGAGCGAGCGCGAGCCGTACGTCCCCATGCCGAACGGGATCCTCGCGGTGTCGCCGTGCACGACCTCGACCTTGTCGAGGGGAACTCCGAGCTGGTCGGCGGTGATCTGGGCGAAGGTCGTCTCGTGCCCCTGCCCGTGGCTGTGCGAGCCGGTGAAGACGGTCACGCTGCCGGTGGGATGGACGCGCACGCTCGCAGACTCGTACAGGCCCGCCCGCGCGCCCAGCGCGCCGGCCAGCGCGGACGGCGCGGCGCCGCACGCCTCGAGGTAGGTGGAGAGTCCGATGCCGCGGAGCTTGCCGCGCTTCCGCGCCTCGGCGCGGCGCGCCTCGAACGACGCCCAGCCCGCCTTGTCGAGCGCCGCGTCGAGGGTCGCGAAGTAGTTCCCGGAGTCGTACTGGAGCGCGACGGGCGTCTGGTACGGGAACGTGTCGATGAAGTTCCGGCGCCGGATCTCGACGCGGTCGATCCCCAGTTCCCGCGCGGCGAGATCGACGAGCCGCTCGAGGACGAAGGTGGCCTCGGGCCGGCCCGCCCCGCGCACCGCGTCCACCGGCACCGTGTTCGTGAAGACCGCGCGGACCTCGACGTAGATGGCCGGCGTCTTGTAGCAGCCCGCGTACAGGATGCCGTGCAGGTAGGTCGGGGTCACCGTGCTCAGGGTGGAGAGGTAGGCGCCGAGGTTCACGACCTCCTTCACGTGCAGTCCCAGGAAGCGGCCGTCGCGGTCCACCGCCAGCTCGGCGTGGGTGACGTGGTCGCGCCCGTGCGCGTCGGACATGAACGACTCGGAGCGCTGGGCGGTCCACTTCACCGGTCGCCCGACCTTCCGCGCCGCCCACAGCACGAGGAGCTCCTCGGCGTAGTGGTGGATCTTCGACCCGAACCCGCCGCCCACGTCGGGCGCGAAGACGCGCAGCTTGTGCTCGGGGACGCCGAAGCTGAACGCGGAGAGGAGGAGCCGCGTGAGGTGCGGGTTCTGGCTCGTGGTGGTGAGCGTGTAGTCGTCGGTGGCGCGGTCGTACTCGCCGATGGCGGCGCGCGGCTCGATGGCGTTCGGGATGATGCGGTTGTTCACGAGGTCGAGCTTCACGACCTGATGGGCCTTCGCGAACGCGGCCTCGGTCGCCGCGCGGTCGCCGACGTGCCAGTCGAAGCAGGTGTTCCCCTTCGCCTGGTCCCAGACGAGCGGCGCGCCGGGCGCGATGGCCTTCACGACCGTCGCGACCGCGGGCAGCTCCTCGTAGTCCACCTCGACGAGCGCCGCCGCCTCGCGCGCCTGGTCCTTCGTCTCGGCGACGACGAGCGCGACCTGGTCGCCGACGTGGCGCACGCGGTCGAACGCGAGGGCCGGGTGGGGCGGCTCCACCATCGGCGACCCGTCCTTCGAGTGGATGAGCCAGCCCGTGGGGATGTTCCCGATCTTCTCCGCCGCGAGCTCGGCGCCGGTGAGGACCGCGAGCACGCCCGGCGCGGCGCGCGCGGCCTCGGCGCGGATGGCCCGGATCCGCGCGTGCGCGTGAGGCGATCGCACGATGTGCAGGTACGTCTGGCCGGGCCGCTGGATGTCGTCCGTGTAGTGGCCCGCGCCGGTGAGGAAGCGCCGGTCCTCCTTGCGGAGCACTCGAGCGCCGATGCCGTCCGCCGCCATGGCTCACCCCCTCGCGCTCTTCGCCGCCGCCTGCACGGCCTTGACGATGTTGTGGTAGCCGGTGCAGCGGCAGAAGTTCCCCTCGAGCCAGGCGCGGATCTCCTGCTCGGAGGCGTTCGGCCGGCGCGCGACGAGGTCCACCGCGCTCATCACCATGCCCGGCGTGCAGAAGCCGCACTGGAGCCCGTGGTGCTCGTGGAAGGCCGCCTGCATCGGGTGGAGCTCTCCGTCGCGGGCGAGCCCCTCGATGCTCGTGACCTCGCGACCGTCCGCCTCGACGGCGAACATCGTGCAGCTCTTCACCGATCGCGCGTCCACCAGGACGACGCAGGCACCGCACTGGCTCGTGTCGCAGCCCACGTGCGTGCCGGTGAGGCCTAGCCGGTCGCGCAAGAGCTCCACGAGCAGCGTGCGCGCCTCCACCTCGGCCGTGACGGGCTTTCCGTTCAGCCTGAGCGAGATCCTCGGCATGATTCCCCCCTGGACAGCCGGAATCTGCTCGCCGCGCACGGGCAGTGCAGAGCCCAGCGGTGACGGTGAGGACGCGAGGCACGAGGTGCTCTTGGGGGGCTGTGGTCGTCGTGGCAGGCGATGGCGCGGCCGCCCTCACGCCGTGCGGCTCCCGGCCCGCCTCCCGGGCGGTGGGTCGGGCGGACGGCGGCGCGTGCGCGATCAAGAGCTTCGCGACCCGACCACCGGGAGGCGGTCGAGGCGGCGCGGGCACGATTTGGTCGAAGACGGACCGCTCGCACTACAGTTGACGGTCCAGGCTACTTCGGCTCCTCGCACCTCTCGAACCAGAACTTCTTGTGGGTGAGCTCGGGCTCTTCCCTGATGATCACGTTCTTGGTGTCGTCCTTCATCGACCGGAGCACCTGCTGCAGACGATGGGGTTTTCGGACAGCCACCGGTAGAGCGACGCCCGGCTGACGCCCTTCGCCCGCGCGGCCGCCGCGACCGGCGTTCCCGCCTCGACAAGCTCCGCAGCGGCCGCAGGAGCTTGGTCGAGGTGCGGGGGCGCCCGAGCGCCTTGCCCTGCCTGCGGGCACGTCCAGACCGGCGTGGACACGCTCGATGAGCCTCGTCCGCTCCTGCTCCGCGACCCAGCCAAAAGATCGCGACGACCGCCGCTACAAGCAGGAGCCGGTGCCGGGCGAGGGGAGCCCCGACAGGTCGCAGGTCCCGGTGATGTCCGCGCTCGTCGTGCAGAGCGGCGCGTTGAAGCTGCCGCTGATTGTCCCGCCGTTCGACAGCGTCAGGTCCACCGTACCCGCCACCGCGCTCGAGGTGACCGTCGTGAGGGTGACGGTCCCGCCCGTCACCTGGGCCTCCTCGACCGTGGTGCACCCGTTGCCAGTGCTCGCGGGCCCGCCGTTCTTCGTAACAGTGCCGGCCGCGACGAGCGACGCGGTCTGGGTCGTCAGGTCGAACGAAGGGATCCCTCCCGGGCTGGTGTCGAAGAACGTGTAGGTGCCCGCCGCGAGCGGAACTGAAGAGCCGGTCCCGATGCGCGCCAGGGTCACCTCGGCAAGCGTCGCGTTCGCGGGATCTTGCCTCTGCTGGATCAGTTGGCAGGCGTTGGAGAGGGTCGAGAACGCGATGAACCCCGCCGAGGCGGTCAGGTTCACGCTGCCGCTCCGGCACGATTTGCTGTTCACCACGATCGACGTCGCCTGGTTCAGCGTCCCCGTGAGGTTCGACGAGCCCGAAAGTGCGATGTTCGTTGCGCTGAGCCGCACGTCCTCGACGTACATCGCTTTGCCCGGGACGGCCGCGCCCGAGCTGGAGGTGAGGAGCGTGATGTTCCACGAGGAGCCGTTGTGGCTAACACCCCCGGAGGCGAACTGCCCGGAGACCGTGATGTCGCACACGCCCGGGCCCGCAGAGGTGATCGTGTGCGTCGCTCCGTTCGCGTCCGTCGCCGTGCAGGTCGAGAGGTCGAAGGATACCGACTGGCTCGCGAGCCCGTAGCTCTGGATCTGAATCTGGCCCGTCGTGCGCGCGCCGGCGATGAGACGAACGGCGAAGGTGTACGGTTGGTTCATCACCGGCGAGGAGGTCCACTGGCTGTTCCACGCCTGGATGAGGTGGCCGCCGGTGCCCACCTCGGTAAGCGAAGCCTTCGACCCGCCCTCGAGCGCGACGGTCATGATCTTCGCGTCGCCGTTGCCTGCGTCGGTCGTCGCCCAGCCGTTCGCCGGCAGGCCCACGAGGTTCGAGGGGAGGAAGTTCGTGTCGGTGGGGCTCACCGTGAACGTGCCGCTCGTCCCCGTCCCCGCGCTCGTCGTGACCGTGATAGCGCCGGTCGACGCACCGCTCGGGACGATGGCGATGATGGACGTGCTGCTTTGGACAGAGTAGGTCGCCGGCTGCCCGTTGAACATCACCGAGGAGACGCTGGAGAAGTTCGTACCCGTGATGGCGATCGCGTCGCCGCGCGCGCCAGTCGTCGGCGTGAACCCCGTGACGACCAGGGTACCCGCGGGCGAGGAGCCGCCGGATCCGCCGCCGCTCGAGCCACCCCCGCAGGCTGCGGCAGCGAGGAGCGCGGCGAGCATCAGGTACGCTGGAGCGGCTTTGCTGGTCGTCACGCGCGTGTCCTCCCGAGTGTTCCGACGATACTTGCCGGAGGAGTCGGCGCGTCGAGCTATCGGGGGGCTGGTGCGAGGTGCCGCACGCCCAAGGTCGTTACGCGTCCCGGACCGAGAGAGCATGTCTTGAGTGCGGTGCGAGCCGCATCGCAGCCAACCAAAAGGAGGCCATCATGCGCGTCGCCTCATCTCACCTGCTGATCACAGGGTCGAATCGCGGCCTCGGCCGCGCCCTCGTAGACGCCTCACTTGCCCGCGGCGCCGCGAAGGTCTACGCCGGCGCGCGCGCCCCACGGACACTCGAGGAGCTTGCAGCCCGAGGCGCGGGCCGCGTCGTCCCTCTCGAGATCGATCTGACGCGCCCGGAGACGCTCGCGTCGGCAACGGCCCGGGTGCCCACGCTCGACCTCCTCATCAACAATGCGGGCCGTTTCACGCCCGGACTTCTGACGGAAGCGGACGTCGATCACGTCCACAGCGACATCCTGACCAACTTCTTCGGTACGCTCACGGTCACGCGCGCATTCCTTCCGGCGCTTGAACGAAAGGGCGAGGACGCCGCGATCGCGAACGTGCTGTCGATCGCCGCGCTGGCCAGCATGCCGGCGGCCGGCGCCTACTCGGCATCCAAGGCGGCCGCGCTGTCCCTCACGCAGGCACTACGCGGCGAGCTCAGGAGGAAGGGCATCCGCGTGCACGCGGTGTTCCCTGGGCCGGTGGACACCGAGATGGCACGCGATGTCACGCTGCCGAAGACTCCGCCGGCCGAGGTTGCCCGCGCCATCCTCGACGGCATCGAGGCGGGCGACGAGGACATCTTCCCCGACTCCATGTCGCGCCAGGTCGCCAAAGCGTGGAGCACATCCCCCAAGTCCGTCGAGCGCATGTTCGGGGAGATGTAACGGCGATGACGTCGCCGCCGGCGTGATGGGTGGCGCTCACGGTAAGGCTGCGAATCGACGAGTTCGGCAGCGGAAGAATGAAGAAAGGCGCCGTCATGAAAGCACAAGTTCGAGGGACGAGCGCGTACTTCCACGACAAGCTCGACTTCATTCCGGCTATGAGGGCGCAATAGGAACGGGGGGACCTATGATTATCCACCTGCTCGCCAGAGCTGGCATACTCGCGCGATGCCGACCCTCGATCTGGCCTCCTGGCGCTGGCTCGTCTCGCGCCGGCGCGCGCTCGCCGGGTTCGGAGCCGCGCTGCTCCTCGTCTCCGGGTTCCTGGAGCTGTCGGAGAACGTCGCGTGGCGCAGCGGCGAGGAACCGGGCCTCGAGCGCGCGGACCGGGCGGTGCTCGTCGCGTTCGCGTCCGTGCGCCGCCCGTTGCTCACGGCTGCGGCGCTCGACCTCACAGCGCTGGGCTCGCCGCTCGTGCTCGGGCTGTTCACGATCCTGCTCGCGTGGACGCTGGCGCGCTTCGGACGCGGCCGGAGCGCCGCCGTCCTCGTCCTCGCCGCGGCGAGCGCCGGCGCCTGGACCGCCGTCCTGAAGCGGATCTTCGAGCGCCCGCGCCCGGATGTCGTGCCCCGGCTCGTCGAGGTGACGGGCCTCTCGTACCCGAGCGGCCACTCGCTGGGAGGCGCGGCTGTGTACGTCACGGCGGCGCTCCTCGTCGCGGCGCGCGCGAGCGGCGCCCGGGAGCGCGCAGGGATCATGGTGATCGGCGTGGCCCTCGTGGTCGCGATCGGGATGTCGCGCGTGTACCTCGGGGTCCACTACCCGACCGACGTCCTCGCCGGGCTCTCGTTCGGGACGGCGTGGGCGCTCCTCCTCCTCGCCACCTCCGCCTCCCTCCGGGCGGCGGCCTCGAAGTGACGGATTCCGCGAGATATCCATATCGTCCTGTTTCTCGATAAGCCGCCGGCTTGTCTCTAAGTGAACTCGAGTCCGTGAGCGCGTCGCTGACGCTTCTGAAGCGCCTTCGCAGGGAACCACTCCGTCAGTGGGGCGCATGAAGCCATGGTCACCGTGGAGGGACTCCTCTGATAGTGCCTGCGCGCTGACGAGGGAGCCTGGCGGTGGCACAGGCTGTCAACCGCGGTACCCAGGAGCGGGCGTCAATGCGAGTCGCGAAGCACTCCCGGCGACCCGCCGGGGTTCGTCGTCTACGACAAGCACACGCTGGGGTAGCCGCGAGCCGCTGGCCGAGATCGAGCCGGGCTTGCCGCCGGGCGTCGAGGTCCACGTGGCCTACGACCGGACCGCGCTCACACGGGCCCGACGAAGACGACGAATGGACCCCATCTGAGCGAGTCAGATGTCGCAGCCCACGGAGTCCAATCGAGATGCGCGTGCCTGGACGCGATGACGATCCATCGCTCGCGCGACGGCAAGCGGAGCACTCGCGCTCCGTCGGGAGAGTGAATGCGACTGCTCGCGAAGTTCAGCCTCATCTTCGTCGTGGTGTTCGGCCTCGGGCTCGCCGCTGCGGCCTATCTCTTCTACGGCTTGCTGCAGCGAAACGCGCGCGAGCAGGTGCTCCGCAACGCCCAGCTCATGATGGACACCGCGCTCGCCCAGCGACACTACACGCTCACCCAGGTGAAATCGGCGATCACCGAGAGCGTGGAGCAGACCACGGCCGCGGCGTCCGCCGACCAGGACGTGTTCCGCGACCTCTGCGCGAAGCACGGGTTCGCGTTGAAGCGCGTGTTCCGGCCGCAGATCGTGCCCGCGTACTCGGCCATCGAGCTCTTCCTGGAGCTGCGGAAGAAGTACCCCGACTACCTCTACAAGGAAGCCACGCTCAATCCGACCAATCCGCGCAACCGCGCCGTCGATTGGGAGGAGGATCTCATCAAGGTGTTCAAGAATCGTCCCGAGCTGGCCGTGTTCGACGGCGAGCGGGACACCCCGTTCGGCAGGGTCATCTACCTCGCGAAGCCGATGCGGGTGGAGAAGGCCTGCCTGGAGTGCCACTCGACACCCAGCGTGGCGCCGAAGGAGATGGTCCAGGTGTACGGCGCGAGCAACGGGTTCGCGTGGAAGGAAGGCGACATCCTCACGGCGCAGATCGTCTCTGTACCGCTCTCCGTCCCTCTTCAGATGGCGAAGAGCGCCTTTCTGCGGGTGCTCGTCTCGCTCATCGCGGTCGGCGTCCTCACGCTGCTCGTACTGGATGCGTTGCTGTACGTGACGGTCATCCGGCCGGTGGGCCGCTTCGCAGTCCGAGCGGACGAGATCAGCAAGGGTCAGCTCGACGTCCCCGAGCTCGCGGTGCGCGGGAAGGACGAGATCTCGGTCCTCGCCGCCGCGTTCAACCGCATGCACCGCAGTGTCACCGTCGCGATGCACATGCTCGAGAACGGGCCGGAGCCCGAAGACGAAGCGTGAGCGCGGGCTACGGCTCGACTCAAGCACGACCGCCTCGCGCCACCCGGGCCGACGAAGGGGCGGCCAGCGCTGAAACGCCAGCGCCCCGACCACCGGGAGGCGGTCGAGGCGGCGGGGGCGCGATTTGGTCGAAGACGGACCGCTCGCCCTACAGTTGCCGGTCCCGGCTACTTCGGCTCCTCGCACCTCTCGAACCAGAACTTCTTGTGGGTGAGCTCGGGCTCTTCCCTGATGATCACGTTCTTGGTGTCGTCCTTCATCGACCGGAGCACCTGCTGCAGGTTCTCGGTCCCCAGCGCGTTCTGGAGGAAGACGAGGGCTTCCTTCTCGTCGGCCCACCCATGATCCCGGGGGTAGTGCTCCATGAGAAACGCTCGCAGGTCCACCTGCCCGAGCTCACGGCGTTCCGTGGTTTCCCAGACCTTCGTCATTCCGAGGAGGATCTTCATGCCTCGCTCCTACCCCTGAACGCGCGTGAGTGCCAGCGTCTTCATGGCGGCGGGGCGCCGGGGGCCGACCCGAGCCCGTCGTGACAGCACGCGGACCGGGCAGGCGTTAAGTGCTCCGCCTTGAGCGAAGCGCCGCGCATGACGAGGTGGCTCGCGAACCTTGGCGAGCCCTGCGCGGCGGCAGGCCTCGGGCACCACATCCTTGACGATCGAGTGCGTGAGACGAGCGCCCGTCTCGTCGCAGAAGACGTACGGCCCCCCGAGGTGCCGGTGCTCCTTCAGCGTGGCGGCTGCCTCGGCCGAGAGCGGGACCGGGCGGTGCCGGCCTCTCTTCGGCGTTTCCTCCTCGCCGCGCCAGAGGGTGCGGCGGACGACGAGCTGCCCGCCCAGGCCTCCAAGACCTCATGGCAGCGGCTCGGCGTGGCAAGGTGGAGGTCGTCCTCGTCTGGAAGCTCGATCGCTTCGGCGAGCTTCAGTTCGATCCCAAGCGCGGGGAGACGTGGGGGAGCCGAGAACCGTCGACACGGCGTCGCGGCGGGTGCTCAGCTCCGCGCCCTTGGCCATTGGAAAAATTACCGACCCGTTGCGCTTGACTACGCATCGTCGCGGGTTCTCAGGGGACAACTTCGCCCGGCTTTGCGAGCAGGGTGGACGATCTCACGGCGCAACTCAATCGACGCGGACCTCGAAGCTGGCGCGGAAGTCGCCGCCGGGCTGAACGAGGCGCAAGCCGCGCCCGCTGCAGAGGGCGGCGGTGGGCGCCGTCATCGGCTCGAAGGCGACGAAGTCTCGGTCCCGCGGCGCGAAGACCTGCGCGTAGCGGTAGCCGGACAGGAGCTGCAGCGTCACGCACCGTCCGGCGGCCGAGAGCGAGAACGCGGCGCGCTCGTCGAGGACCGCGAATCCGGCGTCGAGACCGACGCCGCCGAGAGGCTCGTTCATGCCGGGGAAGGCCCGCTCGTCGCCGGTGGGGATGCCGCGCGCGTCGAGGAGGAGCTCGCTCATGGCAGGCAGGCTGGCCCGCCAGTCCGAACGCGGGGCACCGGGCAAGCCGAGGTACGGGTGGAAACCGAAGCTCACCGGGACCGGCCCGTCGGACCCGGCAGCGAGTCGCGTGGAGACCCGCAACGTCTGCTCGCGGGCTTCGATCGCCAGATCGAGCTGGTGAGGAAAGGGGAAGACCGAGAGCAGCACGCCGCGCCAGTCGAGGCGGGCTGCGAGCGAGCTCGGCGTCGACGACGTCACCTGCCAGGCGAGCCGCGCCCACGGGACGCCGTGCATGGGCAGCCCGTTACCGTCGAAGTGGAGGAGCGGCGACGTCGGGTCGAGCTCGACCGCCCTGCCTGCCGCGCGGTAGCTCGATCCGGCGAGGCGGTTGGCCCAGGGATGGAGCAGGGGGATCCCCGCCGTGCTGCCCTTTGCCGCAGCGGTATCGAGGTCGTCGACCCGCCGCAGGAGCTCGGCGCCGCGGTGACGCAGGGACACCCCGAGCATCCCGAACGTTGGGAGGAAGCGCGCCTTCAAATCACTGGTCACGATCTCCACGGCGGACGGATCGGCGGCGATCGTCGAGGTCGGCATACGAGCTCGCATCGCTATGGCACCGGGCAGGGCTCGGCGCCCCAGATGTCCCTGGCGTACTCGGCATGGTGCGGTCTCAGAACTCTCCTGAGCCGGCCACGTTCAGGGTCGCCCTGCGCGCCCAAGCGTCGGGTTCGGCGTAGAGCGCCGCCACGTGCGCGTCGCGGCCAGGTACGATCCGAGATTCGCGAGGTGCATGTAGTGGTCGCCCCGGGTGAAGAGCGTGTCCCGGATGGGCTCGAACACCCCGGCTCGTAACGGCTGAAGCGATCCGAGAAGTCGATGCGATCCAGCGCCGCGCCCGTCCCCCGGCGACGGGCTGTGAGGACACCGTCGAGGTGGGCCCCTGTGAGAAGAGGGCGAGGGGGGCTTGCTCGCGCTGCCCGGCGACGGGTTCGAAGGTCCACCGTCTAGGAGTCCCAGTTCGCTTCGACGCCCAGGGGTATTACCCGAGAGCGCCCCTCAGCGCGAGGAGCGCAGTCGCGCAGTCACGTCTACCGACACGTTTCTGCGGCGTCCTCCTTGGCGCGCGCGGCTCCGACCTGGCTGACCGAGAATCCGGCACGGGTGCTCACCGCATTTCCTCGAAGTCTCCTGGCTTCCAGCTCCCATCGAAAGCGCGCTGCTCGGGCCCGTAGATTCGGAAATATGCAAACCAACCCTTCCCAGGGTTGGTCTTGATCCACTGACTTTCGTTGCCGGTTGGTGCAGCAGGACCGAAGTACAGGTTCACGGAAGGAGCTGTGCTCTTGTCCTTCAGCTCGAACAGCGAGCGCAGGGCGGCCGGCACGGGCTGCGGGACGGTGAGCTTGGTCAGGTCCCATCGTCGTCGAGCTTCCACCGGGCCCGTTGCTGGGCGTCGCGAACGAAGAGCTGCTCGGGCACGAGAGCATCGAGATGACGCTCCGCTACTCGCACCTCACGCCCGCCGTGCGGCGCTCGACAGTGCGGCTCCTCGACGAAGTCCGGGGAGAGCTGGGGGAGACGGAGGTCGGCTGAAAAAAAAGGCCCCGGAGAACCGGGGCCTAGATGGAGCGGGAAAAGGGATTTGAACGGTTTCGACGGTGGGTGAACTACTCTAAGCGGGACGCGCCGTTGCCCTTCATCGCCGCGGAACCGTTCGCCTTTCCCGTTCCCTCGCGTTCCACGTGGTCCCGCCCCGTTCCGGCGTTCGGAGCGGCGGCGGGGCACATGTGGGGCACATGAACGAGCCAGCGCTGCGACTGATGGTACGATTTCTTGTCATGGCGCGCTTGCGTCAGTCGGCGCCGTCGGAGCCCCGCGAGCTTCGACTTTCCACCGCTACTCTTGGAGTTGGGTGTTCTTGTAGAAGTGCATCGGCTTGTACTCGAAGAGTCGAGTCAGGTCGAGTTGATCTGCGAAATGCAGATCGAACGCTGGAGGGCCAGGAGGCGCTCCGCCGATGAACCCGCTCTGGCCGAGCGTGAGAACGTTCTCGCTCGTGATGCTCGGTGCGCCGAGGATCACGATCTGCGCATACGTGGCGCGGTTCGACTCGAGGAAGCTGCCAACCTCCGGGATTTGAGGATAGAGGGTGTGACGAAGATGGACCACGTTCCTCGGGACGCTCGACCACGCGGTCGGATCTGGACCCAGGGCTGCGAGGGCTTGATCGAACGAGCTCGAAATCACCACGCTGGGGTCGACTCCGTTCAAGTAGTCGCGGCTCGGCGGCACTCCCGAACCGCCCGAGGGGCACGCAGCAGGGTCGAGAATGCTGGGGCAGGCCTGGTCCAGGACGTGTAGGAGCATGTTCACGCTGGCGCGATTGACGTTGGCACCGAGCTCATCCTGGAACGTATTGATGAGCATGGTGCTCAACCACCTCGAGAAGACGATCTGCCCGGGAGCGAAGGTCGTGCTCGTGACTGGGTCGTCGAAGTGGCCGCCGTCCCAAGCTCGCAACACCGCGATGGCCTGCGGCGCGAGCGGGTTCGACGGTGGAACGTGCTGGAGCGCGGCGAGCAGATAGGGCCTCAAGAAGCGGGACTCCCGACCGTCGCCGTCCCTCTGGCTGCGGGAGATGTACTTCTCGACGTCCTGCATGTCGGCCTCGGAGATGAGGCCCGGGCCCGACAGTCGGTCGAAGATGTCCAGGACGCGGAACTGCTTGCCGTAGCCACAGGAGAAGCTGCTCGAGCCCGTCTGCGACAGTGAGCACGCCCGAAGATTATCCGGGTTGTGCCATGCCGGGTCCGAGCTCGGCTTGTTGTTCCAGCCAGCGAGCCAGCCCTGGGTCGGATTGATCGATCGCGGCATGGGAACGAGCGCTCCGGTCCACTCGGCGTTGCCGGTCCCGGGCAAGGGGAGGCGAGGATCGAAGCCCGCAGGGCGCACTGGCGTGTCTGCGGGGCCGAAGTAGGCAATGTTCCCCACCTTGTCCGCATAGACGAAGTTGAAGGAGATGTTCATCCGCCCGATGGCCGCTTCGAAATCTTGTACGTTGCGGGCCCGATTAGCGGATAGGAACGCCGACATCGAAACGACCTCGCTCTTCCAGTCGGTCCGCTTCTCGGTGAACACGATGCCAGACACAGGGAACGGTGCGTTGCAGGCGGGGAAGACGACCGGGCCATGCACCGTGCGACGGACAGTACAAGTCACCGGAGCGGTGACGCCCTTGACGTTGATGACTTCCACGCGCGTCTCGAACGGGGTGCAGAGTAACTTGAAGAGGTAGCCCGTTCCCCCGTCCGGGAGAACGCACAGCGTCTCGGCGTAAGTATCCCGGTTGTCGCCGAAGGATCCCGTCTGGAGCGAGAAGGCGATGTGATCGGTGCGACCCACCAGGACGATGGGAACACCGGCGAGGGCCCCGCCCATCACGTCGAAACCGTTCCCGCCTTTCAGTTGCACTTCATGAGCGACCTCCGGAGTGTTGAAGTCGACCTGAGGGCCTCCGAAGAGCATGGCCGAGCCGTTGGCGCTCTTCGCAGCGCTGACCACGAAGCCGTGGCTGCCGATCCCGGTCGATATTCCAAGCGCCTCCAGGGCCTCGTCAATGTCGACTTCTTCCTCCGCCGCTTGCGGCGCGCCCACGAGCTGCTCGGGAAGGGGAACGGCGGGCGGTTGCGCCTTCTGGCGCTTGTCCGTGGCGCCCTCGGGAGGAACGCTAACCGGAGAATCGGGATCGTCGAGCCAGAAGACGTCGTTGAAGATCGCGTATCCAACCGTCGGACCCCATTTCGCGACGAGGCTATTCAGGAGCGCCAGGTTTTGGCGCTCCTGTCCGCCCGGCGGCGGCACCTCGCCGAAGCGGGCGTGAAACACCGAGCAAGCGACGACGTCGCGGGCCGTCCAGAGCGCGGGTACGCCGATCCCGAGGAGGTGAAACTCGTACGGCAGCTTGTTTGCGGGATCCGGTGCTACCACCTCCGAGAGATACCGGCTGATGCCATCCGCGTAGGCGGTGAAGATCCGTGCTTCCTCGTCGGTGAGCAGGGCAAGCTGCCCGTCGAGCTCGGCGGGCGTGTATCGCCTCGTCCGGGTGTTCAGGTCGACTGCGAGCGCGCTCGCCGCGCCGCCACCACCGGTGTTGGTCACAGGGAAGGTCGTCCCCAAGATCTCGGCGACTCGGCCGTAGGCGACCTTCCGGAAGAGCTCGAGCTGCCAGAGTCGGTCCTGCGCGACGGCGTAGCCGTACCCCACGAAGAGGCCGCGGTTCGTCTCGGCGAAGATGTGCGGCACGCCGTGGTCATCGCGATGGATCGTCACCTGGTCACCATCGACGTCAAGGAGCGTATCGAAGGCGCGAGCGCTACCGCTGGTCGAGATCCCCGAAAGCATCGCCAGCGCGAACACGGTCCAACGCATGGACACCTCCGGGCCACGCGCCTCGCGTGCCTTGCGTGCGGAAGTTTGCGACGTGGCAAGCGCCTACACTGCGACTCGAGTACGGTTTCGCCCATAGTCATCGAATCGGTCAGATGGGGCCGCCATGTGGTCCCGACCCGCACGAGCACTCGTCGTATGGGGTAGCCCGACGCGGACAGGTGAAACTCGACCGATGCTGCGCGACTGTGCGTGAACAGCATCGCTTGGGCAACTGCGGGGCGGCGAACGCGAGCAAGTGCCCTTGCGCACGCAAACGCGTTTCTAGCGGTGCTCGCGCTCGTTCGGCTCGCTTGCAGCACCGTTCACGATCGGGACAGCAAGCGCCAGCGCCGTGATGGCTCGACGGTCTCCGAGTTCAGGGAGAGCTTCATGAGCTACTCGCGGACCAACAACAAGCCGAGCACCGTCTACGCGAAGGAGTGGATGCTCGACGTCTACCCACGTGAAACTCGTCGCCGGCCACCTCATCGTCCTGTGGAACCGCCAGGAGGGGCCGCCCAAGGGCGGCCGGAACAACAAGGTGCCCCTGTCGGACGTGGCGCTCGCCGCGCTCAAGGTGCACCGGCACCTCCGCGGACCGTACGTCTTCTACGACGAAGCCGGGAAGCGCCTCAGCCACTCAATGGTAAAGGACGTCGTCCCGTCGACTCGGAGCGGCGGACGTCGCGAACGCCCGTGAGAGCGTAGCGTATCGCCGGACGTCCGTGCGCTTTCGCCGGATCTGCAGGGCACACCGATTCGCGCGCATGCGTGCGAGCCGGGCTTGAGGGTGCTAGGATTCGTTTGTGGCCCGTGACCCTCGCGATCTTCGCCGCCTTGCGCAGGAGCTCGCCGCCCTCTCGCCCGAGGAGCGGGCGCGAGTCATCGCCGATGCCACACGGGCGCGGCTGCGGCCTCTTCCCAAGGGCTTCACCCCGCCCGTCCTGAGCGGCGGGACGCGGTGGATCGGTGGCGACCTTCGCCGCGAAGACCTCTACGGCGACGATGGCCGCTGACCCAGTCTTCATCGACACGAACGTTCTCGTCGCCGCCTCGGTGACCGCCCACCCGAGCCACGGCGTGGCGTCCGCCTACCTCGCCCGGCTGGAGGCCGATGGCGCGCCCGCGTGCATCAACGGACAGATCTGCCGCGAGTTCCTGGTCGTGCTCACGCGTCAGCCGGTCGAGGGCCGCGCCTTCACCACGGACGAGGCACTCGCCGCGCTGGGCACGTGGCTGTCCGCGTGCGTAGTCTTCGAAGAGAACGAGTCCGTTCTCGCAGAGTTGCTCGAGCTTGTGCGCCGGCACGACGTAAAGGGCAAGCAAGTCCACGACGCGAACATCGTCGCCACGATGCGCGCGAACGGACTCGCGCGACTGGCGACGTTCAACGCGGCCGACTTCGCGCGGTTCGAGGACGAGATCGCCGTCGAGGCGCTGGTCTCGTAGCGCATCTCTCCCGAGCATCTTGGACCACGTGGTCAACCAGGCGCGCCTGCTCTTGAACCACGTGGTTCAAAATGGAGCAAACGGGGTGGTCCCGGGGGCTGTGTCCCGGAGTCACCAGGGATGGAAGCACGATTCGGATCAGGGTTGGCATCAGGATTCGATGCGCTAACTCAGCGAGAACGCGGCGCCCCGGCCCCGCCGAACGCCTGCGTCACCGTCGCGACGTGCGGGGTGCCATCAGCCCGACCCCTCCCTCCCAACGACCGGAGTGAGGGGTCGGGCTGCTGTCACCCTGAGTTTCTCTGTAGGAAGGAGTGCGGCGGGGCCGGGCAGGTTTGAACCACGTGGTTCAAAATGGAGCATTTGGGTGTATCGGACGATCGGAAGTTACGTGTCGATGGCACTGGTCGGGTCAGAAATAGGCAGAGAGAAGAAGCGGTGGGAGTGGAGTCGGAGTTCGTGGACGACTCTTGGCTTCAACGTGGCTGGAGTATGGAAAAGCGCGGCACTGCGATTCCGCTGGATATCGCCCGGCCGTTCGATCTTGATCGCGAATTCGGGCGTGCGACGATTCGCTAATGGCGGAACGTCCGAAGACGCGAGCGACCGGATCGAGCCCCGAGCGGCTTCACCGAACAGCTGACGTTCCGCAGGCGAACAAGCTCGAGAACGTGCGCCAGCTCGCCGCCGCGGCGCGGGATGGCGTCCGCGATCCGGCCGCACTGAGGCAGCTGCTCGACCTGGATCCCCGGCACCTCGCGTACTACCGGCGCGCCGCGATCATCCTCGACATGGTCGGAGACGCGCGGCCCGGGCTTGCGCTGACGGCCCGCGGGCGCGAGCTGCTCGCGACTGCCGAGGGGTCCGCCGACGAGCGCGCGTGCTTCCTCCGCGCTATCCGGGACGCGCGTGCGTTGAAGCCTTTCGCTTCGTTCTTCCTCGGCGACGAGCTGCCGATCGAGAAGGTCGCCGCTCGGCTGGAAACCCTCACGGGACTATCTCCATCGACCGCGCTCCGTCGTGCGGCGACACTCGTGCAGTGGCGCAAGTACGTGCTCGCGCCGCCCACGCCGACGGACGATGGCCCCTCGCTCCCCGACCTCGCGACAGAGATCGAAGGACGCGTGAAGCGCCACAATGCGCTCGCGAAGCAGGAAGTTCGCGCCTGGCTCGAGAGGATGGAGCCGGGCGCCTTTGAGCAGCTCGTCGCGAGCCTTTGCCGGAAGATGCGCTGGGTGGACGTGAAGGTCGAGGGAGGGGCCGGAGACGGCGGGGTGGACATCACCGCCGCGCGCCTCTCACCGAGCCAGAACAAGGAGCCCATCGCGATCCAGGTGAAGCGGTACCGCCATCCTGTCGGGCCGCGGGATCGTCCGCGAGCTGATCGGCGCCCTCGGCAACGGACGTTTCGTGAAGGGCTTCCTCGTCACGACCTCCGAGTTCACGGCCCAGGCGCAGAAGGCTGCGGCGAGTGACGTTCGCATCGAGCTCGTGCGCGGCGTCGATCTCGTCGAGCTTCTGGCCAAGCATGGCGTGGCGCTTCGATACGGGACGCACGGGGAGATCGTGCGGGCGACCTAGCAAGGCGCGCTGGCGCTTAGAACGCACGGACCGCGTCGCGGAAGATCCGGTCGCGGAGCTGGGGCTTCACGGCGTCGCGCATGACCAGGTCGACGGGGCAGCCGAGGATCTGCTCCAGGCGGCGTTGCACCCGGAAGAAGTGGAACAGGCCGATCGCGCGGTCGAACTCCACGAGAAGATCCACGTCGCTCGCGGCTGCGGCTTCACCGCGCGCCACGGATCCGAAGATCTCGAGCGAACGAACGCCCAGCTCTGCAAGGTCGCCGCGTTGCTCGGAGAGCCGGCTTTGGACCTCTTCACGTGTCACGAGAAGATCTTATGACGGACGCAGGTTCGGCCAACGCGCCGGCGACCCGTCTGGGCAACGAGCATTCCGCTCACTGCTCACAAAATCTCGAAGCCCCCACTGCGCAGAAACACGATCAGCGTCTGGATGAACGCGGAATCGTCCCCGTCAACGCGCATCGTGTACGAGGCGTCCCCGGTGGCATCGCGGACCGCCTGCGTGAGGCGCTCAGCTAACGCTGCGCCTCGAGTTTCGCGACCGGGGTCCGCCAGGGCCGACTCGAGCGCGGTCGCCATCGCTGCGGCGTCCTGCTTCGAGACGCGCTGGCCGTCGTTGCTGTCGTAGTGCCCCGGCCACCGCCGGAACATGGATATGAGACCGCGCGGGCGTCTCGTCCCCGCCGGCTTCCACCCGTACTCTTGGGCGAGGTTCAGATAGTAAGCCCAGCCGCTACCGGTGGCCCTAAACGTCGCACCCGCCTCGCCGACGAGATCCATTCCCATGGCGGCCATTCTACGCCAGGGCTGCGCCGACGTTTCCGTTCGGGTTCTTGCGCCTCGCAAGTCGAACAGACTAAAAACGTCATACGTTCGACTGCCGCCACCTAGGAGCACCTGTGCCCGCCCCCACCACGACTGAGAAGCTGATGCAGACGTTCCGCATGGAGCGGATCCTCGTCACATTCCTCAAGTCCGAGGCGACGCGGAGCGGCATCGACCTGACGGCGCACGTGACGCGCATCCTCGACGGCGTCCGCACCTGGTTCGGCCTGCCCGCCGCGGCGACGGCGCTGCTCGAGGCGGACCGCGATGCGCTCGGCCTCCAGCGCCACGAGTACCTCCTCCACCTCCTGTACCAGCGGAGCCTCGAGCTGCGCGAGAAGGGCCCCGGCTTCGACGCACCGAGCACGGGCAAGGAGCGGAAGAAGAAGTGACCACGTGCGGCCGCCGTGGGAGGCGGCCACGGGCAGGTGAGCCGTGGAGCTGGACCGGGCAGCGGTCGCCCCGAGCGACGCGAGCGGCGCCGAGCGCGCCGCCTCCCCTGCCCTGCCCCCGGTCCTCACCGTCGACGAGGCCGCGCGGCTCCTCCGCGTGAACCGCAAGACGCTCTACGACGCGGTCCGCGCCGGCGAGGTGCCCGGCGTGGTCCGGCTGGGGCGCTCGATCCGCATCGGTCGGGATGCCCTGTTACGCTGGATGGAGGGCAACGGCAGTCCTGCGCTCGGAGAAGAGGGATGAGCGTCCGGCTGCGGAAGTGGACGACGAAGGCAGGCAAGGTGCTGGAGCGCTGGACCATCGACGTGAAGGTTGCGCTGCCGGGGAAGCGTCCCCGGCGGATCCGCGACTTCTCGCCGGTGAACACCCGCCGCGGCGCGGAGCAGTACGAGCGCCAGGTGCGGGAGGCGCTCCTCGCCGGAACCCTCGGCAAGGAGGTGAAGGAGGTCCCGACGCTGGAGGCCTTCCAGGCGCGGTTCCTCGACTACTCGGAGGTGAACAACAAGCCCAGCACGGTCTACGCGAAGCGCTGGGTGCTCCGCGAGCACCTCGTCCCGGCGTTCGGCAAGCGCCGGCTCGACGAGATCGGCCCGGCGGACATCGAGGCGTACAAGGCCCGGAAGCTCAAGGACGGGCAGGCGGCGAAGTCGGTGAACAACCACCTGTGCGTCCTCCGCAAGCTCCTCAACCTCGCCGTGGAATGGGGCGAGCTCTCGCACGCACCGCGCGTGAAGCAGCTCCGCGTCGCGCACGGCGACTTCCAGTTCCTCACGTTCGAGGAGACGCCGCGTTTTCTCCGGGCCGCCGCGCCCGAGTGGAAGGCGTTCGTGACCATCGCGCTCAAGACCGGCCTCCGCGTCGGCGAGCTGCTCGCGCTCCGCTGGGAGGACCTGGACCTCGTCGTCGGCCGGCTCGTGGTCCGGCGGACGCTCTGGCGCGACCAGGAGGGCACGCCGAAGGGCGGGCGGACGCGGGAGGTGCCGCTGTCGGACGAGGCGATCGCGGTGCTCAAGGCGCACCGGCACCTCAAGGGTCCCTACGTGTTCTGCGAGGCGGACGGGACGCGCCTCACGCACAGCCGGGTGAAGGACGTCGTGCCCTGGGCGTGCTCGAAGGCCGGGCTCGCGAAGCGGCTCACGACGCACGATCTCCGACACACCTTCGCGTCCCACCTCGTCATGCGCGGCGTGGCGCTGAAGGCCGTCCAGGAGCTCCTGGGGCACGCCACCATCGACATGACGATGCGGTACGCGCATCTCTCGCCCGACGTGAAGCGGGACGCGGTGCGCTTGCTCGATGGGCCGGCTTCGCTCGCGCGGTTCGACTTCGGCGCGCTGCGCGCGCCTACGCTCACCGCGAACGGGGTGGATGAGCCGACGCCTGCAGCGCCCTGAGCGCCGTCTCAGGGGCACATGTGGGGCACATGGAGAGCTGAAAAAGAAAAACCCCCTGGCGAACCAGGGGGCTAGATGGAGCGGGAAAAGGGATTTGAACCCTCGACCCTCGCCTTGGCAAGGCGATGCTCTACCACTGAGCTATTCCCGCAGGAACCCTGCGAAGGAGGCCGTTTATAGAGGCGCCTCCCGGGACTGTCAAGCGTCCGCCGCACCGCGCCACGGGTGCGCAGACAGGGGCGATCAGCGCCTCACGCCAGGCTCTGCGGCCGTGCCGCGCGGGGGCGTCTCGCCGGCGTGGGCGGGCCGGTCGCCGCGGCGGGCGTCCGCGTCGTGGGGCGAGGAGGCGGGCGCGCGGTAGATCGCGTCGATGAACGCGGCGAAGTACTTCACGGCCGACCAGACCGAGTAGAAGAGCGAGATGTAGAGGAGCCAGGTGCCGACCCGGTTCGCGTCGAGGTCGAACGAGAAGAAGACCGCGTCGATCGGGTACGTGTAGTGCAGGAGCAGGAAGGTGATCGAGGCGACCTGGAAGGCCGTCTTGTGCTTCCCCTCCTGCCCGGCCGCGATGACCATCCCCTCGCTCATCGCGATGGTCCGCAGGCCCGTCACGATGAACTCGCGCGCCATGATCACGATGACCACCCAGGCGGCCACGCGGCCGAGGTGGACCAGCATCACGAGCGCCGCCATCACGATCAGCTTGTCGGCGAGCGGGTCGAGGAACTTGCCGATGACGGTGACGAGGTTCTTCCGCCGCGCCACCCAGCCGTCGAGGAAGTCGGTCGCGCCGGTGATGGCGTAGACGAGCGCGGCGATGAAGCTGTCCACGCGCGACTCGTGGTACGTGAACCACAGGAACACCGGGATCATCGCGATGCGCGTGAGCGTGATCGCGTTCGGCGCGTTCAGGAACTCGCGCCCGAGCGACCTTCTCACGACGACGCCCCCTCGCGCGGCGTGAGCGCTGCGGGATCGATCAGCGCGCGGCCGTCACCGATGAGCTCGACCGCCGCCCCGCCGTCGCCGCCCTCCTCGAGCAGCGAGGTGACGCGCGGCGTGACCGCCCCCACCCAGCCGACGAGCGCTCGGAGCGGCACGCGGAGCGGCGCCTCGGGCGACACGTCGACGGCGACCGGCTCGCCGGCGGTGGCGAGGAGGAGCGGCCCGCGACCGCGCAGGTGCACGAGGTTCAGCTCGGCCGCGGACGACGGCACGCGCCCGTTCTCGAAGGCGATCTTGTCGCCGAACCCGAACACCGCCTCCTCGCGCAGGTAGGCGCCGTCCGCGCCGAGGTCGAGCGCGCTCAGCCGCCGGCCCGCCGTGCGGTACAGCAGGAGGCCCTCGCCGCTCGCGCGCTGCATCCGCGCGCCGCCCTCGCCGAACGGCTGGTCCGTCGCGCGGCCCCGGAACCGCTTCACCTCGCCGGCGAACTCGACGCGGCCGCAGATGGCGAAGAGCCCCTCGACCCGGACGCGGAGCTCGCCGCGGACCGTCGCGACGAGCACGTCGCCCTCGACCGCGAAGACCGCGTCACCCGCGGCGCGGACGCTCCGGGCCGCTGCCCACTCCGCGAGCGCCGGCGCGGCGGGCGTGGGCGTCGGCGGGGCGGGACGCACCGCCGCCATCGCCCCGGGGACCGGCGTGCCGATCGGCTCGGGCGTGTCGGCGGGCTCCGCCGGCGGCACCGCGCCGGGCTCGCCGACCGGCTCCGCGGCCGCCGCCCCGGCCGCGGGGCCGCGGCCGGCGAGCACCTCGTCGCAGCGCGCGACCATCTGGTCGCTGCCCGCGCGCAGGAACCAGTCGCGCGCCCTCGAGGGCTGGCCCGACTCGAGGAGGGCGAGGCCGAGATAGCCCATCGCCTTCTTGTGCTCGGGGTTGAGATCGAGCGCGATCTCGAGCTGCTTCGCCGCCTCCGGGTAGCGCTTCGCCTTGAGCTT
>Ga0306924_10000501_pt1 | contig 32866 bp, 28 predicted proteins | sample sta12Can44000111_FD_203756 | JGI IMG/M metagenome (GOLD analysis project Ga0306924, IMG submission 203756) | Lab enrichment of tropical soil microbial communities from Luquillo Experimental Forest, Puerto Rico - statanox.12C.anox.44.000.111 (v2)... | ecosystem: Environmental > Terrestrial >... | reverse complement strand
CAGAAGGAGTACGCCTCCACCACGCACGACGACGAGAAGGTGAAGCAATACGCCAGCAAGCTCTTCAGCGATGAGGGCAAGCACAACGGGCTCTATTGGAAGACAGCGGACAACGAGACGCCAAGCCCGGTCGGACCGCTGCTGGCCGCCGCGTCCAGCGAAGGCTACCGTCGCCAACAGGGTCAGCCCACGCCCTTCCACGGCTACATCTATCGCCTTCTCACGAAACAGGGATCAGCCGCAAAGGGCGGCGCCCGCAATTACTTGGTGAACGGCACGCTCAGGCACGGCGTTGCGTTTGTCGCCTACCCAGCCGAATACCGCAACTCCGGCGTAATGACGTTCATAGTGAACGAGGACAACATCGTGTATCAGAAGGATCTCGGCGCCGACACAGCGAACCTGGCAGCGGCGATGACCGACTTCAACCCGGATGACTCCTGGGACCCCGCCGACCAGGAGTGAACGCGCAGAGATATCGAATGTAGTACCCTCTGGAACAAGGAAGAGCCGCAGCTTCGGGCTGCACTCTTTTCCCCAGCGCCCGAGCACGTCCTCGGCATGTAGCAACTCCACAGCTTACTGAAGAGTCCCTCCTGGCATTTACAACTCAGCTTGCGGAGCGATGTAGCGAAGATTGGTGCCGATGCTTACAAGAAGTACTGCACACGTTCGACAAGCAGTGCCGTTTCCATTGATCTCCTCAACCCAGAATAGCGATACCAACCTCGGACTGGTCAATGCATCGGCTGTGGGAGTCGCCAAGGCTTGTCCGGCTTCCGTACACGCGGCGAATTACACTTTTCAACCGCGTGCAGAATTAGTACGCAGTCGGCTGCCACTCGTCGCACCCTCATGCCGCGTCGCACAAAGTGCCGTAGCGTATGGGATTATCAAATTTGTAATCATAACCGTACGTGCGATCGATGTCCGAACCAAGCTAGCGAACATGAGGCGGTTCCTTTCGATGTGCCTTTTTCGTTTTAATTCACATCCAAGGTGGTACCTCCACAGCATCGTCCCGTGAATCAACCGATGAGTTCCTGAGAATCCGCTGATCACTGGAGAGTATGAGATGCGCCTTTCCGGTTGTGTCCGTGTGCTCGTCTGCGGTCTGCTATTGATCCATTTCAGCTTTGCCCAATCCCCCAACGGGAATATAAATGGCTCAGTCCAAGACCCAGCGAGTGGTGTCATCGTCGACGCCGAAGTGGTCGTCGCCAACGACGTGACTGGAGTGCAATACACGACCAAGACCAACAGCGAAGGCATTTTCGTCCTCTCCAACCTGCCCCCCGGACCGTACCGGATTCAGGTCTCGAAGCTCGGCTTTAAGACCGTCATCAAGCCTGACATCGTGCTGAACATACAGGACGCCTTGTCGTTGAACTTCACGCTGCCCCTGGGTGCAGCCTACGAAGTGTTGACGGTGGAGGGTGGAGCGACGCTTGTCAATACGGAAAGCGCAGCAGTGAGCACAGTGGTGGATCGCCAATTCGCCGAAAACTTGCCCATGAATGGGAGGAGCTTCCAAACTCTGATCTATCTCACACCTGGTGTTGTCGCCACGCCCACAAATGCGGCGGATTCGGGACAGTTCGCTGTCAACGGACAACGCCCATCTTCGAACTACTGGATGGTCGATGGCGTTGGCGCGAACATTGGCGTAGGTACTGGTTATTCCGGCAACGGCCTTGGAGGCGCTGCAGCGTCCTTCAGCACCCTGGGGGGCACGAACGGTTTGGTGTCAGTCGATGCCCTACAGGAGTTCAGAATTCAAACCTCAACTTACGCCCCGGAGTTTGGGCGCACTCCCGGGGGGCAGATCTCGATTGTGACCCGGTCGGGAACGAACCGGTTCCATGGCACGGCATTCAACTACTTGAGAAATGACATTTTTGACGCGAACAATTGGTTCAACGGCTACACAAATTCACCGCCGCTGCCCAAGGCGGAGGAGCGGCAGAACGACTTTGGAGGTACGCTCGGTGGCCCCATCTTGAAAGACCGGACTTTTTTCTTTTTTTCCTATGAGGGACTGCGTTTGCGCCTCCCGCAGACTTCACTCACCAACGTCCCCGACTCGGCGGCGCGCCAGAGGGCGGTTCCAGCGATGCAACCGTATTTGAACGCCTTTCCCGTATCCAACGGACCAGATATCGGGAATGGGATGGCACAGCTAAACAAAAGCTATTCCAACCCTTCTTCGCTGGATGCGTACAGTCTGCGGCTCGACCACAGATTGGGCAGTTGGCTCACACTGTTTGCCCGATACAACTACTCGCCCAGCCACTCCGATGCCCGTGGCGGAGGCATCGGGGGCGCCCTAAGCACGATCGCTCTCTCTAAAATCAGTACGGAGACGGCTACCGCGGGTGGAATGTGGGCCGCAAGTCCCACGCTAACCAACGATCTGCGGTTTAACTACAGCCAAGTCAATGCGCGAAGCAGCTACGTATTGGACAATTTCGCGGGAGCAATACCTCTGACCAGCCCGCCGTACCCCAGCCCGTTTACCAACAAGAACGCCAATTTTGGCTTCAACGTGTTTGCACTCGGCACGGGTGACTTCATCAGCACAGGGAATATCGTCCGCACGCTCCAGAGGCAGTTCAACCTGGTGGACACCTTGTCTTGGCAAGTTCGGGATCACAGATTGAAACTTGGCGTTGATTTTCGTCGCTTGTCGCCCTTTTATGAGCCATTCCAATACCAACAAATCGTTGCCTTCAACGATATCCCATCGAGTGAAACTGGCAGTGGCGCCTCCGGACTTGTCAGTTCGGTCAATCCGGTGACGATCGCGTTTCATAATTTGAGCGCCTATGTGCAGGACACGTGGCGCGCCAGACCGCGCTTGAGCCTTACCTACGGTTTGAGATGGGATCTGGATTTCTCCCCCTCGTCTCTGAGCGGTCCGAGCATTCCGGCGGTGACTGGATACAGCCTCACGAATTTCTCTAACTTGTCGATTGCGCCAGCCGGAACGGCACCCTTCAAAACCACCCATGGAAACTTCGCACCCCGGGTGGGAATGGCATATGAGGTCAGTCCGCGTCCCGGACTAGAGACCGTGCTTCGTGGGGGCGTTGGAGTTTTCTTTGATCTCGCCAACGCTGAGACAGGCAACTTGGCTTCGAACCAGATTCCGCCATTTGGGAATTTGACCAGTGTCAGCGGTACTTTCCCCTTCGCGCCATCTCAAATTGCGCCTGTGGCAATTCCGACGTCACCCACCCTGGCCAATCTTGCAGTGTTTAGTCCGAATCTTGAGCTGCCCTATGCGCTCGAATGGAACGTCGCCGTCGAGCAGTCCTTGGGGAAGAATCAGACAGTTTCACTGTCGTACGTGGGCGCATCAGGAAGAAGACTCTTGCAGACGACTATCTTCTTTAGTCCCCCATCGACATATCCACCAGTCACAAATTTTCAGTCGGCGACTTTCATTGACAACACATCATCGTCAAACTATGACGCGCTCCAGGTCCAATTTCATAGGCGCCTCGCGGCGGGCTTCCAAGCACTAGCTTCTTATGCGTGGTCGCATTCGATCGACGACAGCTCGGCTAGTTCCTTTGGGAATCACGCCAATGCTGGGGTTCCGGGAAGCGGAGGGCAAAACCGAGGTAACTCGGATTTTGATATCAGGAATGGATTCACCGCAGGATTGACCTATGAGCTGCCCGGCCCGCGCGGCGGCAGTGTCGTCAAGGCCATTCTTCGCGGCTGGTCGACCGAGACGTTCATTCTAGCCCGTTCGGCCCCACCCGTGAATATCGGGGACATCAACTTCTTCTTGCTTCCCAATGGCAACTTTACCCAGATCCGACCGGATGTTGTTCCAGGCCAGCCATTCTATTTGTACGGTAGTGGGTTTCCTGGCGGAAAGGCCCTAAACCCGGCTGCCTTCCAGGACCCACCCACCAGCTCGAGCTTCGGTGTTCCCCTTCGTCAGGGTGACCTACCGAGAAACAAACTGAGGGCATTTGGTGCCACCCAATGGGACTTTGCCGTCCATCGTGATTTTCCTATCTGGGAATCAGTCAAATTGCAATTCAGGGCTGAGATTTTCAATCTCCTCAATCACCCCAACTTCGGGCCACCTGCGAATACATTTGGTCTACCCGGGTTTGGCTTGTCCCCTCAGACCCTAAATCAAAGTTTGTCCATCGCAGGCCCAGGCATTGGAGGTTTCAACGCTCTCTATCAAATCGGCGGACCACGATCCGTCCAAGCTGCATTGAAACTAAGCTTTTAGAATCAAGCACTCGAAATAAGGAGATACGATTGCGGAAAGCCGTGTCTATGCCGGTTCGACAAGCCTCCAATCGAGCGAGAGGGAAATTTTTCGATATGCAACAAGTGCTCCGAGGGCTCGGGCGAGTTTCGAAATTCTGGGCGATCTTGCTGCTTCTGCCCGCGACGTACAGTCTCGCCCAGGCCGCGATCCCCCTCCCGCTCGAGGATGTTCTCAAGGTCCGGGTTTTCGGTGAGAAATCACCGGTGGTTTGGGCACCCGACAGCAAATGGGTGGCCTACACGGTTTCGGATAGTCAAAGGGCGAAGAACGAGGCCCCGGAAACCTTCGTTCGGACGGGGGTTGTTTCCCGGTCGGAAGGAGATGTCTGGATCTCGAATATCTCGACCGGCGAAGCGCGCAACCTCACTGGTGGGCGGGGATCCAACTGGGACCCTGCATGGTCGCCTGATGGTCGTTATCTGGCTTTCCTTTCTGACCGTGCCGGGAAAGGCCAAGCCAACCTTTGGCTATGGGACTCAACCAATGGGAACTTGAAAATCGTTTCCGATCTCCCCGTTCGTGCCATATTCTCCGCCTACGGAATCGTCTGGACCCCGGATTCACAAGGAATTCTCATCTCCACCGTACCGAACCACTTGTCGGTCGATGAATACGTTGCTGGGGTGCTGGCTCCAAAATCCCGGGTGGCGCCCTCTCAAGGCTCTGTCCCAGACTCCACCGTTCAGCTATACGAGAGCCAGGGAAATTCCTCGAGCGCCAATGATATCGAAGCTGATACGTTCAATCTGGACGAGTTCTTCCTTCACGATTTGGTCCTGGTCAAGGTCGTTGATGGAAGCTGTACTACCATTGCTCGTGGTCGGCGGATTGAGAAGTACGCACTCTCACCCGATGGCACTTACGTCGCCTATGCCGTACCCAAACGATTCCTAAGGCCAGGAGTTTACCGCAGAGTCTATGATCTTGTGATCGTAAAGCTCGCAGCCATGAAGGAGCGCGTCGTTGCCAAGGACATCCTTCTCAACGATGAGTACAGTTGGTCGCCGGATAGCTCTCGACTTGCGTATGCAGTGTATGGAACCGACGGAAAGCAATATGAGCTGTATGTCGCGTCTGTGGATCGAGGCGAGGAACCACACCAGATCGGCGTGCTACGGCACGAGACCTTCGATGGGATCTGGTTAAGCCCGCTTTGGGATGCGAGAGGAGAATATCTCCTTACCCTCCTGGATGGACTCCTTTGGAAAGCATCTACTTCTCATCCATCGTCTCTCGAGTCTCGCCAGATACCCGGTCGTAGGATCGACTTCATCGTTTCTCAACGCGATGGTGAGCTATGGACGTCCGGAGAGGACGGCTCAACACTGGTTGTCAGTCACGACGAAGATGGGAAGCAAGACGGGTTCTACGAACTCAATGTCGTTACGGGAGAGAGTAGACGCCTACTAGAGCAGGGGCAATGCTACACCTGCCGCTGGCCGCCCACCGACAGAAATACCTACCTGACTGTCGTGTCTCCCAACGGCCAAAAGGTGATATACATCGCCGAAAACGGGCAGCATCCTCCTGACTTGTGGGTGAGTGAGCGTGATTTCCGCACGTCGCAACGGTTGACTCATCTGAATGCTCAGCTAGAGAAATACCGAATGGGAGTCCCACGACAGGTTGAATGGTGGAGTGAAGAGGGTGTTCGTCTTTACGGAGCAGTCCTTCTGCCGCCCGACTACCAGCAAGGCAGGCAGTACCCACTGATCATGTGGGTGTACCCAGGCTCACGACTTTCCAACCACCTTGATCACTTCGGCTTCGGCACAAATGCCGGCCCGTTCAATATGCAGTTGCTCGCCACAAGAGGCTATGTCGTTTTGTTTCCGGACGCCGTCGAGGAGGTCGGCGAGCGCACCAGGGGGCTGGCAGAGTCCATACTGCCGGGCGTAAACAAGTTGATCGAAATGGGAATTGCCGACCCGCAACGGATCGGAGTCATGGGACACAGTCAAGGCGGGTTTGCGGTGCTGACTTTACTCGTCCAAACCAAGCGTTTCAAAGCGGCAGTAGCCGCCGACGGATGGGGGGATTCGACAGCTTATTACGGTTCCATGCGGAAGGACGGCTCCGGACACCAGTACGGTCAAGCCGAGCGCCAACTAGGCGGCACACCCTGGGATCATCCAATCACCTACGTCGGAAACTCACCCATGTATCATCTTGACCGCGTCGCGACGCCGTTGTTGCTGGTTCATGGAGCCGAGGATGACGAGATCGCTGCCTCTTTGTCCGACGAGATCTTCGTGGGCCTGCGCCGCCTGGGCAAACGCGTGGAGTACGCAAGGTACGCCGGTGAGCCGCACGTGCCGATGGATTGGAGCTACGCCAATCAGCTTGATCTGGGGAACCGCATACTCGGCTGGTTCGATAGATATTTGAAAGGCAGAGAGGGGCGAATCTCGGACGGTCAATCACAGCCGGGAAAGGGTGGAGCGCCTGACTGATCAGACGCTCCACTTCTTAAGTTATTCGTCGGCTTCGTAGGCGCCGATCGTCACATGGTTATTCATACATCCGTGGCTGTCGACGGATGCCGTCCCCTTGTTGCACGTACCGCTTTGGATAGCCGACATGGCGGATGCCATGAGAGCTATTCCGGGCCTGGTATATTTCATGTTGTTCACCTCCTTTCCCGTGGAATGTTTTGTGCTGGCTAGCTAACCAATCGGTTGGGTCTGGCTAACAGAACCCTGCGTGGCGAAGACGTCGACCCTCTCCGGACCACTTCCTTGGTGGCGCCGATCCCGGCGTGACGTCCAGGGGATAGGACCGCGTTTGTCGTTTTCTGGCCATTTGCTCACGAGGAACGACCTGGATTGCAAGTGTCGCAGCCAGTGTTCGAGCGAAAGCACTCGCGTTATCGCAATGAGGGAAATGTCTTTGCCATCCTTTCCATCTTTGATGGCCTGGCTGAATGCAGCGAGGTCGATGACTTGGAGAGATGAGGCAAGAATTTTAGGATCTGATTCGACGAGGGCCTCCCACTCCGAGGCAAGCGCCGTCGGCAGCGTGGATGCGACATAGGCCTTCCGTTTCCTACTTAGGATCTCCTTCGGCACGATCCCGGCTAACGCACGCCGCATGAGGGAACGGCGCTGCCCGGGCCGGACCAGTTGTTCACGTGGGAGGCCACACAAGAACTCGATTAGGTCCCGATCCAAGTTGGGATAACGCTTTTCGTGGGGCGGATCGGAACAAAGGGGAATGCAGGCGAGATGTCTGCGTAAACCCTCGAGCGTGCGGAGATTTGTCTGGAAGCTGGGAAGCGATCCCAGCGGCCTGAGTCTCTCCTGATATCCCGTCAACGCAACTCGATGGCCTCTCAGAAAGCGCGAATCCAGCCAGGCGGGAATCGCAGACCCTCTGGATGCCCTGAGAACAGGCCGGGGCAGAAATTCTCGAATGGCTTCAAAGAGCAGGAAGAACCAAGGTACTCGCTGGTTGAGAGCCCAGACTTTGAGCTGGTGCGCCAAAGCCCCAAGCCGTACCGACGACAGCAAGTCTTGGATTTCAGGGATGGGCGTAGGTACACCGCCCAAGACCTCGTCACCCCCGATGCCAGAGAGAATGACGCGGTAGCCCTTGGACTTCACCAACTCAGCAAACTTTCGGCTACCCGCGCTAACCCTGGCATTGACACTCGGGGTTGCTCGCAAGGGATCCGGGGCCTGTTCGAAGGAATGACCGCTGCCCCAATGGACGTCGATGTGGCATCCTGCTCGACCTCGCCGCTCTTCCACCAGACGGAAGTACGGCTCCTCGTCCCAGTTTCTTTCGGAAGCGTCATAGTATGAGACGGTCTCCAGGGCAGCGGCTTCTGACGCTCCCTGTGCGGTCAGCGCATCGGCCATGCACACAATAGAAGAAGAATCCATGCCGCCGCTAAGTTCGGAGAGCACTGGGCGATCCGAGCGAAGCCGCCGGCATATGGATTGTCCGAACACCGCGCGAAAGTGTTCTTCGTACTCCTGGTCCGTGCGGTATTGAATCCGAGCTGCAGGATCAAAATCCCAATATTTGACAATTCTTTGGTTCCCCTGTTTCAGCTGAACAAAAGTACACGGCGGCACAGCGTGAATCCCAACGTACGGGGTGAGGTGTGTGGCAGGGAAGTATGCGAGCCATCCCGCAACGTACTCTTCCTCAATAGTGAGCGAGCGACCTGCGAACAGAACTAGGGGGTCCAGAATCGTGCACCAGCTGACCCAGTCGTTTGACGCCGCATAATAGAGATGGCGTGTGCCCAGGGGGTCCTTTCCCAGGATGAGAGCTCTGCTTTCGCGATCCCAAATTGACACTGCCCAATCTCCGATCAGTTTGCCAAAGGAATCCGTTCCCCAGCGCTCATATGCGGCCGAGACGATGGCCAGATCGGTTGAGTCCTGTGCGAGGTTTGTTCCCAGTCGATCGATGACCTCCTTCCGATTGTCCAGACGGCCATCCCAGGTGAGGATGGCCCCGGACGCCAAGACCTGGGGCTGGTGTTCGTGACGGGTTTCCTTGGTGGTATGGAGAGCTCGATAAAGAACGGCCACATTGCCCTTGCAGATGAGGCCTTCCCCATCTGGCCCGTAGGGAGCGAGTACAGGCCGCACCACGTCGAGATCCTTCGTATCGATCGGCTTATCGTCCAAGTTCCACTTGCCGAACTGAACGCTCATCTTCGTATCCTTTTTCCAGCAGCTAGCACTGATCGAGCACGGCGTAGATCTCGCGCATATACGACTTGTCATTCACCACGCGACCCTGGACCTCGACCCAAGCATGCGCCCGAAATGGCATTGGTTGCGCTCCAATTACCAACCGCGCCTCCACTCCCGCTTGCTTGAGAAGGCATACGGTCGCCGCGGACCTCTGCAGGCAGAGGACCTTCTTCCAGTACCAGATCGACGCCATATCCACCGCCGAGCACACTTCTCCGACCGCATTGCCAACGCTTATCCTCCCGGCCAGCGGATATCGTCGAACCTTCTCGTACATCGCTGCAAAATCTCTTCGGGCCAGGAAGAGATCGAAGTAAATCAATCTCAAGTATGCCCGCAGTACCAGATAGGACATCGGCGATCACCCTTCTAAACGGTCACGTTCAACTCATGACACAGAAACGCAAGTCGGTCGGCGAGAGCATCGATCCTGGTGCTGAGCGGCAGGACCGGGGAATGTCCCCGATGCGGGCTATAGTCGAGGAAGATCGGCCGTTCGGATGCGTTGGCTGCCTGCAAACGGGCCGTCATCTTTCTTGCGTGCGAGGGATTGCAATTCTGATCAGCATCGCCAGAAACGATCATGGTCGCCGGGTACGCGGTGTCATCATGAACGTTGTGGTATGGCGAATATCCGAGCAGAGTGGGGAAGTCGCTGGGGTCGTCAGATGTGCCAAACTCATCCTTCCAAACGTAAGCATTATCAAAGAGGTGATAACGGAGCATGTCGAGCATTGGAACCATACACAGAACTGCCCGAAAAAGTTCCGGCCGTTGCGTGAAAGCAGCACCAACCAAGAGCCCGGAGTTCGATCCTCCGAAGATGCCCAATTGGGCTGGCGTAGTCCGGCCCGTAGCAATCAGCCACTCCGCGGCCGAGATAAAATCGTCGAAAGCCGCTTGCCGACTCTGTCGCTTCGCGCCCAGGTGCCACGCGACTCCAAGTTCCGATCCACCGCGAATGTTGGGTAAGGCAAACAAACACCCTCGTTCCACGAGGAACGCGACCAGCACGCTGAACTGCGGCGTCATGGACGCTCCATGACCCCCGTAGGAGGTCATGACAGTGGGTTGCGGTCCGCGGTGGAGCACGTCTTTCCGGCCAAACAGAAACATGGGGACAGACGTGCCGTCCTTCGACGTGTACCAGACCTGAGTTTGTCCAAACGACAAAGCCTCGAGTGACTTCCCGTTACGCGCCCAAAGCTGCGCTGGTGTCTCTCGCGCGGACTGCCGATAAATGCCAATTGGCTCGGTGAAGGACTGCGCCTCGAAGAAGAATTCATCGTCGTCTACGGCAGCGCCAAGCAAGCGAATGGTTTTGTATGGGCCGCTTCGGACCTCGCCGATCTTCTCGACTGGCTCTCTCTTGAGATCGAAGATCTCGATGCGAGTGTCGGTTTCATGGGAATAATCAATGTAGAGCCGCTCGCGGCTGGCGAACCAGCTGGTGATACGGTCCTCCGATTCGGGTACCACATCCCTAAATGAGCTTTCGTCGCCACCTCCAATCGGGAGCTCCACGATCCTGCGGTTTGAAGCCTGGTAGTCGGTCAACGCCAGTAGGCGGCCTCGCAGGAAGCAAGGGGCAAATTCATATTCAAGATTGTGCAGAATGCAAGTTGAGGCCCGGCCATTTTCTAGGGGTAGGGGTTGCAAGTAGAAATCTGTGTAACTCTCTTCCCCAAAGCGGTGGACCACAAAGCCTACCCGGTCGCCATCCGAAATCATGGCAAGCCTCAGGTTTTCGTCCTCACCAGCGCGGAAGACCTCTCGGTCTTGGGATCGGTCCGTCCCGAGCACATGTTGGTACGCCGCCCGACGAAACGGTTCTCGCTGCTCACGCGGTTCGTGTACGTAGTAGAAGCTCTTGGCATCTCGGGCGAACGCGAAACCTCGGAGATACCCATGCGGAAGGGAATCAGGGAGGGCTTTACGACGGTTGACCTCGAGAATCTCAAACTTCGCCGCACGCTCCCCGCCTTCTTTCACTTCGTAGAGCAGCAGAACCCCATCGCGCGAGACTCGAAGCGGCCTTACCGCAGTGAAGGGGCCCGTGCGTCGTTTTGCTGGGTCAATGAGAACCTGATCTTCGCCGTCGGCTCCATCGCGCATCCAGATACCGGGTTGCTCCTGGTTCGCTAGGCGCTTGCGAAAGAAATAGCGGCCTTTCACCTTCTGGAGCGAGTCATAGGTCTCCACCGTCAGCAACTCGCGAACGCGACAACAAATCGCCTCGCGATCGGGAAGGGAATCGAGGTAAGAGCGACCGAAACGAATCTGTTCGGTGATCCACTGGCGGGTCCGTGGAGAGTGTTGGTCTTCCAACCACCGGTAGGGGTCGGTGACCGAGACTCCGTGCAACACTTCGGTCACGGGATCGATCAGAGAATCTGGAGGAGTGCTCAGCACTGGAGGCATGGCACCCTCTTCGTCCCCAGCAAATCCGCCTCTCGCCGCATACGTCGGGTCAAGCTCCGCAAATATCCGGCAGTTCGCTCGTCTGGATCTGTTGTCCTTGGCTGGCACGCAGCGGCATACGCAAACACGGCAACTAACGGTGAGAGGATAAATGCCTCTGCAATCGACTGTGCTGGGACCACGTACTTCCACGGCCGTGCGTAGGCGCTGCGAATGAAGCTCTCAAACGTTGCAGCCTCGGGCCAATCCCTCCGAAGGTGAGACAGCAGATACTCAAAAGTGAAGAATGGATGCCCAACATACGCCTCGGCCCAGTCGATGAAGAGAAAGTGGCTGTCATTGCTAAGAATGTTGCCGGGATTGAAATCGCTGTGCCCGAGCGTCACCGGAATACCAACCTGCTCAAGAACAGCAAGAGCATCCTTGAGTACGATTCCGAGTTCCGCTAGCTCTTCTGCAGTCAACGGCGCTGGCGATGCCGTCTCCTGCTCCTGCATCAGAACACGCATTCTTTCCAGAAACGGATCGACTAAATCGAGCAGTCGCGGGATACGCAGGTCCCTCGATCCTGCCTTGAGCAACTCTTCTGAGTGGACAATAGAATCCAGTTGGAAGCCTGCCAGATGGTTGACGACTTGCTGCCAATCCTCGACGCCCGGTGTCGTAGTCGACATCGCTGTTCCTCCATCGTGCATCAACCATCCACGCCACTCTGGATGAAAAGCGATGAGTGCGGGTACGTGCTGGGGAAAATGGCGCGCAAGAGTGAGGGTGATCGGAAATTCATGCTCGTTGGGCAGCCCCACGGCCTTGAACCAAACAGGTGAGCTCGTGGTCTCGAAGCGAATGAGGCTGAAGGAAGGGCTGGCATTGAACTGACGGAATTCCTCTGTGAGTCGAAGCCCCAAAGGCGCGATCATCGCCACGGCCCAGGTTCTCAGCTCTTGAAACCAGCCCAATGTGCGAAATGGTTCCGAACAATCTTGTGGAGCTTGACTCAATTCCCGTAGGGACTGGCAAAGTACAAGATGATCATTCGCATCCTGAAAGGAACTATGGGAGAAGGACGAAACCGGGAGCCACACGAGTTGGCGTTTGTCGGCTCTGGAAGACGGTTGGAATTCCATGACCTGGGCATGGATTTCGCTAGTCTCGGTGGAGTGGATCTCGGGTGCAAAGAGACAAATGACCTCACATCCCAGATCTCTCCTGAGCGCCTCGGTAAGATTTTGAGCTACTCGTTGCTGGCGGGGGACCTCTATTGAAGGAAGCCGAACACGATAATCGGCAAGCTCGACCAGCAGCTCTTTGCCGCCGTCACGGAGCACAACCGCTCGATAGTTGACGCCTTCGGTGCCTAAACGGGATGCCAAGGTGGCCTCCGATCGGTGGCTCATTGATCCGCAAACGATCCCTGCTCATCGAGCAGATGGCAGGCCGTCAAGGAATTCAGAAACTCTCGGACATCCCCTCCGACTCGATCATCGCTAACGTGAAACTCCTTGGCGATCTGATCCGCGATGGCGGATTCCGTCAAGCCACTCTTCAGAAGCTCCACGATTCGCGATCCCACTGGATTGAGCCTAAACATTTGTCCTGCCCGGATGTCGAGGACAATTCCTCCATCCGGGCCATGAGTGCTGCGGATTCCATGCGAAACCCTGTACATCGCGAGTCTCCACTTCGTTGCTGGTTGGGCAAGCAGCCTTTCCGAGCGCACTCTGACACTCATGGCAAGACGAGTTCCAGAGAAAAGCGGACATTTTCGGTAAATCAACCTAGCGTGTGACACCTTCTTGCACCTGAATTACATCGGTCATCAGTTGGTGTCCGACGCATGATCTAGTGTGTGCGCTTTTCCGTCTTAGCGCGAGGAACGATCAACGCCCACTGCTACCTTTGAGGACATACATGCACTTGAGGCCAGGACTTGCTGGTGAGTGTCGATGCGCTAAGCTGGCGAGTTAGGTTGTGAAAATTGTTGTGGGAATCGGCAACGGGCGTAAAGCTGCTTCATCGATAGGATGAGGACGATAACGACCATCAAACACAATTCGTCCGTTTGCGACGGTGAGAACTCTTTCGAAAACTGCCAGTGTAGAAAGACGATGGGAAACCACGATCAGAATCGATTGGTTCAGGTGTCGTCGAACGTTCCGGAGAACAAGAGTTTCCGTCGCAGGGTCAAGACACGAAGTGGCCTCGTCCAAGATCAGAACGTCGGGCTGTTGAAGTAGCGCTCTGGCAATCACCAGCCGCTGCCGTTCCCCACCCGACAGCTGACATCCACCGGGACCAATTCGCTGACGTTGTCCATCAGGTAGTGAGCGAAACATGGCTGCCAGTCCCACAGCCTCCAACGCTTTGTTCACTTCGATCATTGGGACGCCGGGGCGCACAAATCTGAGGTTTGAGGCGATCGTCCCATCGAACAGCACAGATTCCCTGGGTAGGTAGCAGACCCGCTTTCGCAGACAGCGAAGATCGAAGTTCCGAATGTCTTCACCGCCCAACTCAATGGAGCCACTCCTTGGATCGTACAGGCGCACGATGAGTTTCCCGAGCGTGCTCTTGCCGGCACCGTTCTCGCCCACGACCGCGACGTGTTCTCCCGGCTGGATCCGAAGCGATGGAATATGCATCTGGCCCCTGTGCCTTCGATATGCGAACTCGACCGCCCGAAACTCGATCTCTGGTTGACGTAGATGAGAGACGCTCAATCCACAGACGGGACCTGTCACTGTGGGATTCATGGAAAGAGTGGACTGTACTTGGCGGATACTGGCAAACGTTTTTTGGGCTCTGGCATAGATCTCCGAGGCGCCCGTGAGGGGATCGAACAATTGGGTTACAAAACCGTAGAATGCCACCAGGCTCCCCATGCTCAGCGTGCCGGACACGACTCCTCTCCCGCCGTAGCCGATCACCGCGCACATGGCCAACGCCACGGCCAAGGAACTCGTTATGCTGAACCAAATGCCAGTCTTATGAACCCGTTGCTGCGAATGGAAACCGCGTGCCAGGAGCAGGAACGCTTTACGCTCCTGACGTTTTTCTTGCGCCAACAACTGGACGGAGACTGCCGAGGAGAAATGTTCTTCTAAGAAATTGCTCCACAGGATACGGTCACTCTGGGCCGCGTTTGTTTCCTCGACGAGCTTTGACCGGAAATAGTGCCGTGCGACGAGAAACGCCGGAATGAGGGGAAACACTGCCAGCGTCAGCTTCGGGCTCAACACGAGCATCGTCGTAAGCGTCATGCCAGTTGTCAGGAGCATTCGGAGAACCATCGGTACCAGGTCCGATCCAAAGAAAGAGATCTCCTCAATCGGCTCTTTGAGCGGGTACATCACCGAGCCGACCGCCGTAGTTTCGTAGTAGTCCGCCGAGAGGCTGTTTAAATGTCGCAGGAGGTTGAGTCGAAGGCTCAACGCCAATTTATACGCCGAGCTAAGCGTCAAATAGCTCCCTAAGTTCGCAAGTGCGATCCTTCCCTGGTGGCACAGGAAAATCAGTACCACCGCAAGCCCCAGAAGCCCCAAGTTCTTCTCGGGAATAACTCTGTCAATCAGCCATTTCAAGATTAGAGGAGTTAATAAGGCGAGAAGACTACCGCCACTAATCGCCAAGAAGCTAGCGAGGTGCCACGGTAGGGCAGGCCGAATCTGCTCAGCAAGCCAGCAAAGTTCTGGGCCTATCCAAAGGCGGAGACAACTTCGTGGACTGAAAGTAGATGACAAGCGGAGGCAACCTTTGCGACACACTACCGCCTAACGCGGCTGAGCCTAGAGCGATGCGACAAGTCTGTCCAGCAAATCTGCGAGCTGTCTGCTTTTGGGACAATTGGTTCACATGAATTGATGCCCAAGGCCGCGTCTGTCACACTCCCCGCCTGTCCGCTGTCCGAAGAATGGTCTGTGCCTTTCAGAAAGGACGGGGGCGGGGGAAAGCTTCTGACATTAGATTCGTCTGGCGACTGCGACAACCTGCCCGACTAATTCTGCGTCCCGATGAAGTTGAAACTGGGTTGGACGATAAACGTGTCCCGGATGTCGCGCGTAAGGGTGAATCACCAGAGTACCGTCCTCGACGCTGCAACACGCAGCCAGATATCTCCCCTCCCGTGTTTGAATCATGTAGACCGGCTGTTGCCAAGAAGATTTCGCCGCATAGTGGACGGCCGTCTTTCGTCTCCGATTGACTATGGCGAGCAAGCCGCCTCGCAAGTAGGGATATAGCGGCTCTGTTTCGCCGCCGATCCAAAAGAAGTCCTTAAGGGTAATCTGGTCCAGGCTGGAGAGCGATCCGATTGCGCCCCGACAAAAGAACGGGACCTCTTCGCACTCCTCGAGCAATCGATCGAAAAAACCAACGCTCTCCCCACTTTGGTCCCTCAGATTTGTAACCTCGTCCGGGTGAGGCCTGGGACGGATGAATTGATCGGGTATCGCCTCCGTTCCGCTCTCCTCCACAGTCAAGCCTAGTGACTCTAAGAGTGTTCGCAACCGAAAGCCATAGATACAACAGAGACTCATGAGTTTTCGAAAATCGCGCGGAGGTGCATGAAAGGCCTCGCTCTCCCAGAGCGTGCTCGGTGAAAGCCCGTACTCATCATCCCCAACCAAGTCACCCACGCTACGGCTCAGCGATGCCACCTCCCGCAGCGAGAGATGCCTCTGACCACGGGCTCGCGCCAGTCGGTCGCCAAACCGGCCGCCCGAAGCAATGGGCCGGGGCTTCCAGTGCTGAGCCAGGCCTTTGGGAATCTCAGGTTGTTCGGGCTTGACCAACGAGCGAAGCTCAAGATCCACAATTCCCAGAATCCGCACTTCGCGAGGAAATTCGAGTTCTACCTGCGCATAAGAGAGCAAACTGCTGACCGGCAGGATGATGCCACGGTCCACAACCTGGATCCGGCAACAAAGCAAACCGCGGCAGTGCTCGAGCAGGAACAGCCGATCAGGGCTTGTTCGGACCGTGTTGAGCGCAACACTGGCTGACACTTGCGGATTCACTCGGACAATGCTGCCGGGAAGCAGATCGGGAAAGGCAACTGCATCTTCCGTTCCGATCTTGGCGTAGAGGAACCCGCGATTGTAGACCGGTCCGAGAGAGCCTATTCGTCTCGGACCAGCCAGTTCGAGTAGATGACCGAGGGGAGCAGTGGACGGCACCGGGGAGTTTCTGACGCGATCATGGAACCACGGGACAAAGTCTCCTAAGTCGGTCATCGCGGCATCGAGCAAGATGGTGCGATTTTGGCGGAGTCGAACCTGTGTTTGTGGGATATCTTCGAGATCAAAGCCAAATAGGCGGGCCCAATCCTCCAGTCGGTAGCCGGAAATTCGACTCAGCACGAAGATCTGATAAATGCTCGGCCGAGACAGGTCAATCCGAAGATCGTAGTAGAAATTGTGGGGGATGAAGAAAGCGGAGGATCGTCCATAGAGAGTTTCCGATCGTCGCGAGACCTGATAGAGACTAAGTCCCTTGCTCGCTAGGACAGCTCGCACCTTTTCGGCCACTTCACCGGCGGACTGCTTTCGGAGACGGGGTCGCACGCTCGCTCTCGCTCGATCCGGTATGACTCCCTCTGGCCCGTACCGACCGGGTGGGAAAGCGTACTGATGCCAGACTACTCCGGCGGCTCGAAGCGTCTTTGCGAATGCGCGCTTCGAAGCCTGCCGGCTGAGATGCACCTCCTATAGGCGACTCATTGATGGATCGCTACAGCCCGTCGCTGCATGTCTAAGTTGGCGACCAAGAACTGAGGAATCTTTGTGACTCCCTTGAAATAGGACGGCGTCCCAGCAGTCGAGGCTGATGCCAGAGATGGTCGGAATACCGACCATGTAGCTCCGCTGGTTTGATCGCGGGCGACGTTCGGTTTCCGTAAACTACTCGCATCCCCGTGGTCCAAAAGGGATTTTGAGGTAAGATCAGAGAATTCTTTCGCGGGGTTTCGTAGTCCAGATGTTCGCCTCGTCGTGGAACCCTAAAAGCGGCAGACAGCTTCGAGCTCTTCGCGAGCATCTGTCACTTGCGCTTCGTGATGTTGAGCAACTCAGCCGTGCCATCTCTGACGAGAAGCAGACTCCCGATTACTACATTGCCCACTCCTCGCTCGCCGATATCGAGAACGGCAAGCAGGAACCGACCATCTACAAACTGTACACGCTAAGCATCATTTACGGATATGACTACGCCGAGCTGGTGATTCTGTGTGGTGTTCCCCTGAATGACACAGAACGCGACCACCGATCCGTATCCTTGCAGAAGACTTATTTAGTAGGGACCCCTCCGGAAGATGCTGAACGCGTCATCCTCCCCAGCGAAGTCCGAGAGCGGCTGCGTACCGAACCCACCAACTTGGTACCCAGGATGGTCTCCCGCTGGGATGATATTCCGGCGACCCTTCTACAGCAGCTCGACTGGCATAAGTCTCTATATGGCTACGTCGGCATGCAGGACTACACGCTGCATCCCTTTGTGCGCCCTGGCTCTTTCGTTCAAATCGATCCCCGTCAAAAGAAGATCCAGGTGGAGTGGCATGGTGATTACGACCGCCCGATCTTCTTTCTCGAGCTGCGCGATAAATACGTATGCACCTGGTGTGAGCGCCACGGCAGCCAGCTGATTCTGATTCCAAGTCCAGAATCGAGGAGCCAAGTGCAGGAAGTTCGATATCCCGAGGATGCCACCATCGTTGGCCGCGTAACCGCCGTCACCATGCGCATTGCGGAGGGACATCAAGATTAGTGCGGGATACACTCGCATCCGTTCACTGCCTCGGTTCCAGACATGTTAGAGTCTTCGTTCCTGCCGAATAACCTTCGGTTCTAAAGGCCACGTTTCCGTCGCTTGGTTGGACCCCTTTCCTCCAGGGATTCGAGTCGACCGCCTGCGAGTTGGGCTCGTCCGCTTGCCTACTTTGTTTTGCGTTGGACCACGCGATATGGCGGGGGCAGGAGGCGCCAGAGTCGAAGCCGATCCACTTAAAGATGCTGACGGTTTGGCGATCACATTCGCCGAGCCGAGTCCAACCGAACGTCGTGGGTCCGGATAAACATCCTAACAGGCAGGCCGGATACTCGCCGCAATGCCAGACCTAGGAAGGGTATGAAAGTCGACCAGGCCGTTCTGGTTGAGGGCATATCACTCGCCTACCTCGACCCGAGCGGCAAACCGCCCTGCTTGAACGTAATACTTGAAGGCCTCCGGGTGGCTGAAGTCCCAGGTTCGCTGGGCGGAGTCGGAGAGTTCGTCGGAGGGCACACCTTCCCTGATACGTCGTCGAACGCAACATCCTCGAAGATTTCTTCCGCGACATCGCCAGCCGATGCATCCTCCTCTTCTTAGATTCCGTGGAAGATAACCGTCGAGCCCGCGTCGGCGACTAGCCCGGCTTTTTAGCGTTCCTGCGAAGCTAGCCGAACGTCCATAGACATCATCATCCTCGTAAGCTATTGATAGTAATACTAAAATAGGCGTGCAAACTGCCGTTCTATTTGTGGCATTATGTACGTATGACGGCTATCCAGGTGGCAGTCCCCACCGCTAAGAAACTGAACGAATATCTCGCGGAATGGCTTGGCACTCCAGCCGGTTCCGAACAGACTCTGGTTCGTCTTGTCGAGGGCGGTTTGCCCATCAAGGTGATCAATCACCTTCTAGGGCGGGGTCTGTCGCGCAACGAAGTGTTCGACCTCATTATTCCCTTGCGCACTTGGAAACACCGCAAGAGCCGACACCAAGCGCTCTCGAAAGAAGAATCCGAGCGTGCGGTCCGTGCTGCCCGGATCCTTGCGCTTGCCGAGGCGGTGATGGGTGAGAAGGAGTCCGCGCTGCGTTGGCTACGGGCCCCCAAGCGGCGTTTTGAAGGCCGCGCTCCAATCGAAATGCTTTCCACCGAACCCGGCGCTCGCCTGGTCGAGCAGATGCTGATTCAGGTGGATGACGGCATGTACGCCTGATGTTCTTATGGCGTATCAGCAATCACCCTACCCTCGACGGTCGGGGTGGCCTTACAGCCCCTGCGCGGTGGCATAGCGAAGGCCGACGAATCGTCTATTTGGCCGAGAGCCCCGCTGGGGCATTGGTCGAAGCCCTCGTTCATCTCGAGCTCGATCTCGTGCATGTTCCTAAGTACTATCGCCTGGTCAAGGTTGAAGCGGCTAATGACGTGTCGCTAAAGGCGATTGCGGCGTCAGCGCTTGACAAGAATTGGACCACTGATCCGATGGCTACAAGAGCACTCGGAGACGAGTGGTTGGCGTCGGGGAGCACAGCGCTGCTTCGCGTTCCATCCGCGATTTTGCCCGAAACATTTAACCTATTGTTAAGTCCAGAGCACGCTGATGCCGCCCGCGTCCAGATCCTCTGGCATAGTGAATACCCCTGGGACGAGCGGCTGTTGAGCTCCTAACTAGCCTTAACGTGTGTTGGGCCGACGACGGATTATCAACTTGCTCAGCCCTCCCATTTTTGCAGCTCCGACCTGGCAAGTGGCCTCTTCCTGCCGGTGATTCGCGGGCCACGAACCGGGTACGGCATGGGTCAGCAGGGGCCGGGCGAGAGAACGTGGACGGATCGGGAACGGCGACGCCTTAGCGGGCCTCTTTGCACCTTATCGGGGCGGGCGTGAGCGGCGTGAGACCGGGGGAACGCACGCACCACTCGGAGGAATACAAGCCACGGGCCCCGAGATCGCAAAAAGAAATCTTTTGACTTCGCGGTGAAAAGGAGGGAAGCTCAGAAATGAAATGTTAAAGGAGTGTTACAGGTCGATTAAATTATCGTTAAAATACGTAATCTCGCAAGTCTCACTAACCCAACTTCCTCGCTTTGCCGTTCTTCCTGCCTCTTCCTCTCCCTTTCTTCGTGCATCAACGCTCTTTCTTTTGATGCTCTGCGCAGGAACGCTTCCTGCCCACGCGGGCGAGCGTGCCAAAGTGCAAAGCCAGGTCGGCTACAGCATCGACTTCGGAAGCTCGAACGGGTCGTCTCCCGAGGCCTCACCCATTTCCCTCTCAGAACTCACGCGTCGCGCTGATCGCGGAGATGCTCTGGCAGAAAACAATCTGGCCTACCTCTACACCTTTGGCTTGCACGTCCCGCAGGACTATTCGCAGGCGGCCCGCTGGTACACAAGGTCCGCGGCGCAGGGATTCGCCGCCGCACAGTACAACCTGGGCGCGCTATACGAGCACGGATTGGGACTAGGCGGCGACTTCAAGCTCGCTGTGAAATGGTATCGAATGGCTGCGAACCAAGGTCACGTGTTGGCACAGTCGCGGCTGGGCTTCATGCATGAACAGGGGTTTGGTGTCAGCGCGAATTCAGACGAAGCGATGAAGTGGTACCGCGCGGCCGCCGAGCAGGATGATCCCGCCGCGCAATGCAACCTAGCACAAGGGTACCTGTCGGGTCGAGGTGTCCCGCGCGACCTGTCCGAGGCCGCCAAGTGGTTTCGGAAGGCTGCGGCAGCGGGGCTGCCAGCCGCTCAGAACAATCTCGCCGCACTTTATCATCACGGTTGGGGGTTGGCGGTTGACTACCAGCAGGCGTTACGTTGGTATCGCGCTGCAGCAGAGCAGGGCCTGGCGGAAGCCAAGAACAGTCTTGGCGTGATGTATGAAGATGGCCTCGGGGTACAGAGAGACTACGCACAGGCTGCGCACTGGTTTCAGGCCGCCGCTCAACAAGGGGACGCAGCCGGCGAGTATGACCTTGCCACGTTGTATGCAGCCGGGCGCGGGGTTCCACTCGACTACGTTAGCGCCTACGTCTGGTACGGCTTGGCTGCCTCGGCGGGCGATCAGCGGAGCGCGCGCCAGCTTAAGGCTCTGAGGAAATTGATGACACCCGACCAGCTCCAACAGGCCCTGGCGAAGCTCGCCGAGCAACAGAAGCTCGACGTTGCCCGACGCCAACCGGAAGCCGCCGGATTCGTCGCTTTTCCCGAAAGCAAATAGACGTTAGTGAGTCTTGTGCCATCCGAGGGCAGCAGGCCCACACAGAAATCGACCGTGCAGTGGCCCCCGAAGGCATTCCTTTACGAACGGGGAAGAGCATGGCATCGCGTACTTGATGGACAAAGGTCCCAAGCCGACTCTCTCGGTTCGATGCTGGCACCGGCCGAAATGCCATCCTTTAATAGCGACTTCCGTTATGAAAGGGCAACGGCTTGTCCTTTAGTAAACAATCCCGAGCAATCGCCATCCCAGTCGGGTTAAGGGTAACTCCCTGAAACGGTGCTCACCCTTCACGCACTATCCGGTTTAGAAAGCGGCCGAGCCCGAGCTGTTCGGAATCCGTAACAAATTCAAAGCGACCATAGACCACGGGGGTTAGGGCTGTAGACTCCGCGCAACTTCGGGGGAGGCAACCTATGAAGCGTCTCCTGGCTTGGGTGTTGGTGTTTGTCTTAGTCTGTTTGTGCCCAATCACTTTAGCGGGATGGGGCAGGGAAGGGCACGCCGTCATTGCCGCACTGGCCGAGGCTCACCTGACGCCTGGTGCCGAACAGGCGGTACACGCCCTGCTTCAGAATCAGAGCATGGGTTCGATTGCTAGCTGGGCCGACGACGTCCGGCCCCAGCGCGATGAAACCTACAACTGGCACTTTGTGGATATCCCCAAAAGTGCAATGTCTTTTGATGAAGTCCGCGATTGCTTCCGCCCCGATGATACCCACGCCGGCGCCCAAACAGATCACCACAACTGTGTGGTCGACCGCATCACCATGTTCCAGCAAGTCCTAGGCGATCCGAATGCTGCCCAGAACGATCGCGTCGAAGCACTCAAATTCCTCGTGCACTTTGTAGGCGACGTGCATCAGCCTTTCCACGCCGTCGGAGATGCTCGCGGCGCCAACGACATAAAGATCGTTGAATTTGGATCTTCCCAATGCCGATCCCGGCCCTGCAACCTACACTCGGCCTGGGATGACGGACTCATTCAGCACACCTCGCTGAATGCTGACGACTATGTCACCCACCTCGAGCAGCTCATCACCGACGAACACCTCACCGCCAGTGGTGCTCCTCAAGACTGGGCCGAGGAATCTCACAAATTCGCGCAAGCGGCGTGGCTGAACAATGGCGACAGCGTGGATGAGAGCTACTACCAGGCCCAGATCAAGGTAGTTGATGAGCGGATGGCGCTGGCCGGCTTGCGACTGGCGGCCCTGCTGAACGCGGTCTTCTCGCAGCAAGCACCACCGCCCCCAATACCCGTGAATCCAGCCCCCAGCTCGGGGCAGGAAGCGATGGTCACGCGCAACACAAGTCTCCGATCCGACCCTTCCCTCAACCATAAGGCCATCGAAACTCTGCTTCCCGGAGACGACGTATCGATTCTCGATCCGAACCCGGTGAACGGCTACTACCACGTCTCAACCGACGACGGTAAGGATGGCTGGGTGATCGGCACGCGTCTGAACCGACCGAGCGTGCCAGCCCATGAACTGGCCTTAGCGGCCGCAGCCCACCCCGCCGGCGAGATTTCCGAAAGCTGGGACAAACCGAACCCTAACAAGACCACCTTCCAAGGCCCGGATGGCAATTGCCCTTGGAACGGCAACGATACCGATCCGGATACTTATGTGCGCAAGAATCGCACCGACGTCCCCAGCGTCTACCACGATGTGGATTGGGCAGCCATTCATGACCTTCCCTTTCCTACCGACAAACCACATCGAGCCGATTGGTCCCCCGTGCACCTGGCACAGATTGCCAAAGTGGAAGGCGTGGCCGTCCGCACCACCGGCTATCTGGTCGCGATCAAGCCCCAGAGCGGACATGGCGAAGGCACTAACTGCGAGTTCACGCTAGCTTCGGAAACCGACACCCACATCGCGCTCGTGGGCAAGTCGGGCGACGGGGAGAACGACTCCGTCGTGATCGAGTTCACCCCTCGATTCCTGGCAGCCCACAAGAACTGGAACAATACCTTCCTCTCCCAATGGCTCGACACCCAGGTTCCCGTGCGCATCAGCGGGTGGTTGATGCTTGATCCCGACCACCGCAACCACCTGAACAAATACCGGCACACGCTTTGGGAAATACATCCCATCACCAAGATCGAAGTCTACGAAGGCAATGAGTGGAAGGATATTGACCAAATGCAATGAACATCGTCCTTATCGAGTGTTGTCTTACCGAGAGCCCAGATGGCATTCTTCAGGCTGGCCTTCCCGAACCAGCGCCAAGTATTTTCTATGTCTGATTGGTGTGTCCCTTCCAGTCCACCTTGCGAAGGATGCGACGCAGAGGCTGCTCGCCGCTGTTCGGGCAAAACTGCATCAGCGTTAAGCAGTGTCGCAGAGTCGGAAATACGGCAGCTTGCGGCCAATACTTTCCAGCAACACCGTCCGAGACCAATAGCCCGGGTGGACCGAAATCGTCACAGAGAGGGGAAAATCGGCCCCCGGGTTTATGAACAAAGTCGAAGGTTTGCTTGAGCGAGGAGCCGCCTAGAATCGAAAGTGATCTCTCTCGCTCTCAGCTGCTTTCAAAGCGCTGGTGGAAGTGTCCAGATTATATTCTCGCACATGCGCAGCAGACACCAGTTAAAGCAAGTCGCCACCGGCGTATACAAATGCACCGGCTGCCCCGCCAAGATCTTGATAAATCGCCCGCGGGTGTTGAGTGGCAAAGAGTGGAAGGAGCGCCTGGAGAACAGGCTGAATGCACATTGCCGAGTCGCACAAGCTGCCTGAGAGAAGTGGTGCCAGCGAATCAAATTAGAGTGTTGTGAGTTGCAATCCGGTCCGGCCTGAACTAGAATCACGCCACTTTTCTGGCCACTCGTTAGCGGGGAGCGAAGAGACCTTCCGCAGGGCCGCTCGTTCCAATCGTCTACCATTCGATTTCGTCGAGTTGCGGTTAGCAACCGACGGAGAACGACCAACGCCACACAATCAACTGGGATCGAGTCCCCGGGGCCGCACCACATCTGGGAGCCGGAGCACGGAGCGCTGGCGGGTGCCAGGGAACGATCAACGATCCGAACTCCACCAACGTTCTTTATGACCGATATAACGTAACAGGAGATGACGTATGGATCGCATGTTAGTAGTGGTTTTCCCCAATGAGAGCAAAGCATACGAAGGCAAAAGAGCCCTTCAACAACTGGATGCCGAGGGCAGCATCAGTGTCTACGCGTATGCCGTGCTAACAAAAAACCCAGACGGAACCGCAATTGTAAAGCAGGGAGATGACGTGGGCCCAATCGGCACTCTCGTGGGCACTTCCCTAGGAAGTCTGATTGGCGTGTTGGGAGGGCCGGTGGGCGTGGTAGCCGGCGCCGCCGCCGGGATGGCTGCGGGCAGCAGCATCGATCTGAACAACATTCGTGTCAGCTCTGACTTTATTGATGACGTTCAAAGAGCCCTGGTGCCTTCCCGCACTGCAGTGATTGCTGAAGTTGACGAGGAATGGACCACGCCCGTGGATACCCGCATGGAAGCCATCGGAGGAAGTGTTTTTCGACGTGCTCTTTCCGAAATCAGAGACAAAGTTGATGATGAGGATATTGCCGCCATGAAGGCCGATATCGTCCAGCTGAAAGCGGAACATGCGAAAGCTCAGGCAGACAGGAAGGCGAAGCTTCAAGACAAGATCAACCAGCTCGAGTCCCGGATCCAAGCGAAGCAACAGCAGGCGAAAGCCAGACTCGACGCAGTACAACGCAAGGCGCAAGCCAAGGTTGAGGCCCTTAAGGCAAAGGCCGAAGGGGCAAAAGCCAAGGCATCGTAGATCGAGACGACGCTGGGCCTTTGCGGATGTGTATGAAGGGAGGTCAGAAGACCTCCCTTTTTCGGTGGTAAGTATCGCTGTTGGCGACCTGTTGTAAAGGGATCTGACGAATCCCGGTCACGACCCGGAGATCGTCCCTTCAAGGAGACTCACGATGCCGAATCTACGATTTTCGCCATTCCGCTTCTGGATTGTGCCGCTGCTCGCCCTCGGGCCGGCGATCAGCGCTGCTCAGGCACCCGCCCCCCAGCCGGTCACTGACCAGGAGACCGAGCTGGGGCAGGAAGTTTACAAACAGCTGCGAGCCAAGGGCGAGATCGTTGAGTCGTCTCCGTTATACGAGGACCTGAAACCCGTTGCGGATGCAATCGCCCGCGTGGCACAGCCTCGCTACCCCCATCCTTTCAAGTTCTTTCTGGTACACGAAACGCAGCCCAACGCGTTCGCAACGCCGGGTGGCAACGTCTACGTGGTCGATTCGCTTCTGTATTTCGTAAAGAACACCGAGCAATTGGCGGGAACCCTTTGTCACGAGGTCTCTCATACGATTCACCGTGACGGCATCTCGCTAATGGAGAAGGAGAAGAAGATTGAGAGGCGGGAGGTGGAGGCGGCCATCCTACTCGGACCGACGCGAGCTCACATCATTGCGATTGTCCTCATTGGCAAGCTGCACTCGCTTGGCTATTCGCGGGAGGCTGAGTCGAAAGCCGACGTGACAGGCTCCGACATTTGTGCCCAAGCCGGTTTCAACCCATGGGGACTGCCGTGGCTGTTTCAGGACTTTCAGAATGCAGATGTTGGGCAGATCCCCCAGCTTCTGTCAGACCATCCCGCCAATGGTACGAGGATACAAACATTGGAAAAGCACTTTCGAGACAACCCTTCCACGTTTTCAAGGTTCAGTCGCGATCCAAAGTCGGCAACCCCGTTTACGGTGCCGAAAGACGCTCCAGAGGTGTTCTTGCGCGCAGAAACTAAAGGGGGAGATTAGCGCTGGATTGATATTCGACCCTTGAGCTTCGCGCCTTGCACTCTGTGAGCATGCGGATATCTGCGGACCACAAAAAGGTGGTTCCCGCTAGGACAAGTGGCGTTTCTCGATACTGGCGACTCTCTAGAGTCCTTCCGATAACCTACCTCTCATTGTTAATCTGTCACATTGAGCCCATGTAGTCGCTGCCCGATTCAGGATGTCGAGCATCCCGGTGCTGCTCTAACTCTCGTACAGGCGATCGCCGTCGGCAGATCGAACGGCGCTGACGGCACCCCGATCTGCCGGAGGCTACGCTGCCGTTCTAGAGTGGAGATCCCCGAGTGTACGCCGGAGAGTTCGCTTGGGAGGCGTCCAGTCCTTAGATGGCCAGCGTGATGCCCTCCGTCTATCAATCAGGGCACAGAAAGTCTTGGACGCCAATTCTTGAAATGCGTATGCTGCCTTCCGTCATGTCAGATTCGCCGAATCTGAATCGGTTCAGATTGTCTTCCTTGCCAGATTTTGAGCGGAAGCCGGTTGAGTCTACGCGCACAGCTTTTCCTTCTGGTGACGCGCCCATCCCCTCCGCCGATCTTGCGCATGAAAAGCACTACACTGTGATTGAGGTCGCGAAACTCTGGTCCTTGAGTCAGAAGACGGTTCGAAAGATCTTTGAGTCCGAGCCGGGGGTCATCCAATGGGGCAGCGAGGAGCGAAGACACAAGCGCCCGTACCGCACTCTGCGCATTCCGGAAACCGTCCTTCGGAGGGTGCACCGGAAACTGCGAAAAGCCAGCTAGACGCAGTGATCAATATCTTCGGTGCTTCTCATTGGATGCACTCCGGTCTCGAGGTTACGCAATATGCGTAGGGAGCTACGCAGCATACGCAAACGCATCGGAGCGCGCTCACGCCACTTGTCGCTGAGTCAACGCCATGTGGGAGCGCTCAATCGCCGACGATCCCCCGCCCCACTACGACGGCTCTGCCGAAGCAATCTGCCGTCCGCCCGCTGGCTCTTCCGTCGGAAGCGACCCGTACCAGTCGAGCCCACGCGTGAAGTACATCACCGCGGCCACCGCCAGGAAACTCGCGATCGCTCCCACCAACAACGCGCTGGCATCAAGATCACGGCGTTTTTGGTTGACCATGGCGTCGTCAAGCCTGCGCTGGGCTATCGCATCGACTTCGCGGGGCATTCCGTGGTGCTTTCTGGAGATACGCGATATTCCGAGAACCTGATCCGGTTTTCTCAAAAGGTAGATGTCTTGATTCACGAAGTGATCGACGTCGACAGGTTCCGGGCAAAGAATCCTTCAATGTCGGCGGAACGCTTGCAGGCTATCGTCGGACACCATACCAGTGCGGAGCTTGCTGGGACCACCTTCACCCAGGTGAAGCCAAAGCTGGCAGTGTACTCACACATTGTGCCTGGGGATTCCGCAGATCTGGTTCCGCTAACTCGAAAAACTTACGCTGGCCCGTTGGAAGGCCTTTTTCCGGGGTTTTGACCGCCATTTGCAATTCCTATCCAGTGGCGGACAACGGCTCGGAGAAGGACTGGACTGCCAATAACTCGTCGTCGTTGATCTCGAGAATTTTGTCGAGGCGAGTGATGTGCAACACCTCGAGGACCATGGGCGCCGGACTCAACAGCTTGAGGTCACCCCCCTCGCGTCGCAGGCTGGTAACGCTGCGCACGAGGTCTCCAATTCCGGAACTGTCGATGTATCTCACGTCCTTCAGGTTAAGCAGAATCTTTTTTTGACCTTTCTTGGCAAGCTCACGAATGACATCCCCGAGTATTAGGCCACTTCCCGGGCCGAAAGCGAGCGCTTCTCCTACACTGATGCGCCCGCCGAGATCAAGTATCGTGACATCTCCCTGCTGACGATTCTTGTATTCCAGCATAGAATTCCTCCAGGCGTTGGTCTGGTGCTCGACCTATCCGCTCCTGCCCTGATTGAGGCGACAATTGTAACCAATTTCACGGCATTGCCCGCATCGATAAAACTCGGCTCGCCGAATCTGGAAACTGGTTCCTGAGCTGCCAGAAGTAAAGTTTTATTCGCACCCATGTTCTCAGCACACAGCGACTTGATCCCGCTCGTTCAAGAGGGCAGTAATGCACGGTCGAGTCCGCCTTAGTACTTACAAGAAGATTCTGTCTGCAATCGCAGATTACAAGCAAGAAAAAGAGGAATCGGGAAAGTCCGGATTCGCGAGCCAGCAATGTCAAATCGATTTGAAGGGTACACGGTACACGGTGCACACATCCAAACGACATATGCCCTATTGTGATCCGGCTCCGAGAGCAGCGGGGACAGGATAAGGTCCCAGATTCAACCGGCGGAGGAATTCTTGAAATCGTGGATCGGAACGACAACCATCGAACAGGGGATCGACCGCCAGCTGAGTCATTTCTTCTTCGCGGTTTTGGTACCCCTTTGCGAACCACTTCATGGCATCGTCGTTCTGGCCCATGGCACAATATACGGCCGCTAGGTCAGTCCCGGCGAAGTAGCCGTGTTTCGAGGCTAAGAACCGTGCGATGGCGGCTTTCGCGACGTCCTTTTTGCCTGAAAGCGCCGTGGCGTGAGTCGACAGCATCAACATTTTAGGACTGCTATCGGAGAGGGCGACTGCGTTCTGGAAGCTATCCAAGGCCTTGCGAAACTCATGTTCTTGCTCGAAGACTTTCCCTTGAATCGCATAGCTTTCTGGGAAGTGTGTGTCCAACTCTAGAGTGCTACTCACCACCGCGCCAGCGCGAACCATGTCTCTTCCCCAGTAGAGGATCTCGCTGCGAGTTTCATTGATGACCAACGAGAGCGGGTCTAGTGAGTAAGCCTTGTCAATCTCGGCTAGTGCGTCACGTTGGCGTCCCATCACAGCCAGATGGATTGCGTACCAGTGATGAGCCGTGGGATAGTTCGGGTCGAGTTCTAAGGCTCGTTGAAATTCTTTCTCTCCACCTGCCCAATCCCACTCGTAGTTGACTTTAACCTGTCCGAGCAGCGCATGTGCCTCCGCGAGGGAATCATCGAGTTGCAGGGCCTTCTCGGCGGCATCACGCGCTCGAGGATAGGCTTCTGAAGGAGGCGGTCCTCCGCGATAACTTATCACTGCGTACGCGTCTCCCAGAGCCGCATAGGCAGGAGCAAAGTCGGGGGCAAGCTTGATCGCTTGCTGATAGTAATCGATCGACCTCATCAAGTACGCGAGTGTTCGCCGATTCCAGAAGTAACGGCCGCGCAGATACGCGTCATACGCCTGAGGGCTGATGTTTTGTTTGGAGCGACGTTTCGATCGAGCTGGCTCCAACTCGGCGGCGATCTGGTGGGCGATGTCTTCTGCCACCTCATCCTGCATCGCAAGCAGATCTCTGGACTTGCGCTTGTAACTCTGCGCCCACAAATGACGATCGTTGCGAGCGTCCAGTAGCTGCGCGGTGATCCGAAGATCGCCATGTGAGGCCAGAACTGAGCCCTCTACCGCAGCATCGATGTTGAGCTCTCGTGCAATATCCGGCAAGGATTTCCTCACCCCTTGATATCGCATTGTCGAGGTACGGGAAATCACGCGAACCGAGGTCAAGCGCGCCAGGTCTGTGATCAGCTGATCGGTCATCCCATCGACGAGATATTGCTGCTCGGGATCGTCCGACAGGTTTGCCATGGGAAGGACCACAATGGAACGAATGTGCCCCGCAGGCGGAGTCGAACCAGATCTCTCACTTTTGATTAGTCGAAAGGTTGCGTAAGCGATCGCCCCGGCAGTCAGCAGACCTATGATGAGCCAGGTAAATCCGTGACGACTCCCGTCCTGAACTGAAGCACTAGATTCTCTTGGGGCGATACCTATCTGTGTCTCTGCCGGGACCTCTTTAAAAGTGGGTTCTGGGCCTGTCGATTCACGAGACCCTGTATCGGCAGTTCCAAGCGTCACCAAAACGGGTGTATCCAAAGTAGCTGAATCGCCCTTCGCAGATGGAGCTGCGATCGCTTCCTGTTTTTCCGCCATTTGCTCTGGCAGTGTTACGTTGTGCGGGGGACCGGGGCTGACCGAGACAGAGGCATCGCTTTCGGGAATCACCGTAGTCGTGGCAAGGAATCTATACCCCTTTCCGAAGACAGTTTGCACAAAGCGCGGGTTCCCTGGGTCGTCCCGTAGTACGCGGCGAATTTTATTTATGGCCGTATTGATGCTGTGCTCGGCCTCAAGAAAGACGTCTTTGCCCCAAAGTCGCGCCACGATGGCTTCGCGGTCGACCACCTTCCCACGATTCTCGATCAGAAGGGTCAATAGCTCCATGGGAATCCGCTCGAGCTTTTGAGGTTTGCCGAGACGCCGCAACTGAAAGCGGTCGGCATCCAACTCAAACTCTTCGAATCGAAAAACTGATTGGGGCATATTTGGCCCCCCACGTGAAGGCCATCGAGGAAATTTGCCCAAGAAGGGCGCAACCGCAGTGGCTCAGACGGATAGGCTTCAACCCCAAGGCCTCTACCGCTCGGACCGCACGGCGCTTTGGTGGACTCACATTATAGCCTCACTCAGGAAAGCTCAGGGTTGAAATGCAACTCCCAGACAGGCAATGGCTTAGCGCTTCAGAATTCTTTAGAAATGCTTAAGGAAGATTGTTAACGATTCAGCTTTCCTGCATGGACGATCTTCGCACAATCTGGCAGATTCCCCCGGTCGCGAGGCCGAGGAGTTCTGACCGGCCACTGGGAGTCAAACAATGAGAGTTACGCAGACAATGATGGCCAAGATCGTTCTTCTTGGTGTGCTGGCCACCCCGATTCAGTCAATCCCGGCCCATGGCCAGCAGGAAGTTGATCCGACCTGGTACAACCCGTGGCCTGATGCTTCCAAGCCCACGGCGAAACCTATGCCTACGAAGATTGCAGAGCATAAGGATGCCAACAGGACACATAAGAATCACGTATCCACAACTCAGGCGAAGAAGAAGCAGCCACCCGCGAAGGAACCTCTGCGCACTGCGGAAGCACTGCCTCCCGTCAAGAACTAATCGTCACTTGGGTCCGCGCGGACGACCAAGGAACATCATTTCTGGAGTCTTCGGGGCCAATCCTTGATGTATGTGCCCAGCAGAGTGGGCAGAAGGGCAGAATCGAGCATGCCGCATGAACCGTTGCACATCGAAGATCTGGGTGGACCCGATGAAGGACATCGGGTGTTGTGCCTGACGGGCCCACTGATCATTTCCAATCTCTTTCAGTTTCAGTCCACCGTGCGGGCTGACACCAGCAGCTTTCTTATCCTGGACCTCAGGCGAGTTCCCTTCGCCGATTCCGCTGGGGTGGGAGCTCTGGTGGGGGCGTATGTGACCCATAACAACGGCCGCAGACTAGCTCTGGTCGGAGTGACCGAACGCGTCCGTAACGCGATGCACGTGGCGCACATCGAAGAATTTTTCCAGTTCTACGAAACTACGAAGGCCGCACAGGATGCACGCATCTCATCGGCTGACTCGTCGGCGGGATCTGGAGGGAACAACAAACCACCCCACATACATGAAGTGTTTCAGCCAAATTCGATCGGGCGGCCTAACGAGACAACGCCCCAACCCCCCTGCGGACTGGCTGCTGATATCTAAGGCCGCCTCGCGTAGGAGCTCCGAGTGAGCACAGCATCGAAGCCAGCGGCGTATGCCGTCGTTTTCATCACAGCAGTCCTGGTGCGAATTGTCCTACTACCTGCACGCCTACTCGTGGGAGTCACGAACCTACTCCTGCGAGTCGTTGGGTGGATCGTTCCAAGTTTTCGGATTCGAATGATTCTCAAGCCAGAAGAGCAGTAAGCCATGGAGGCACATGAGCGGGTGTCACCAAATCTCGGATGAGATCTGCTGGGTTACGCGTGGAATTCAACCTCCGCCCGCGTGCCCCACCCCCGCCCGACCTGGGTGAACACAGTCATCGTCGCATCTTCGGCCTCACATCCACACTACGCTAGCTATCAAGGCGCATACAGGGATGGGGAATCGGTGTTCCCTTTGACTGTTTGATAAGCAGGTGCAACTTGAAGTACCTGGCAGGTCCAGAACGTTGTTTTTCGTGCGATGATCCCTTCGCGGATTCCGATCAAGTCGCCCTCATCTCGACCGAGACAGGTTGGTGTTGCGAACTGCCCGGAGATCTTGCGAAATATGCCGTCTGGGAGTCGGGAGATGCTGAAGCCTTTCATAAAGCCTGCTGGGAACGGCTTGGGATTCTCAAAGCGGCGGCGTGCTGACATGGCAAGACAGCCCAAACGTGCTTCGCTTTCTCGGGTTGCCTTCGATCACCGCAAACAAAAGGGCGGATCAACTCGACACTGCGATCTTGAACACGGTTCTTTCTCGTTGGGGTCCCTACGAGTCGTTTTCCCGCAAGCAGGTTCAAAGCTGCGATAGCTGATTTCGGAGGCAGAGTGGGAAGTATGTTCTCAAACGTGTTTACCTTCGGCAATTTCGAATTGGATATGGGGCGCTACCAATTGAGGCGGGGAGGCTTTCCGGTCAAGCTGGAGAACCTCCCGTTGGAGTTGTTGATGCTACTGGTGAAGCGGAAAGGGGAGCTTGTCACCCGCCGTGAAATCGAAGATCAACTGTGGGGACGCGACGTGTTCGTCGATGTGGACCAAGGCATTAACACGGCTGTCCGCAAGGTTCGTCAGGTTCTGCGCGATC
>Ga0306924_10000497_pt1 | contig 32884 bp, 35 predicted proteins | sample sta12Can44000111_FD_203756 | JGI IMG/M metagenome (GOLD analysis project Ga0306924, IMG submission 203756) | Lab enrichment of tropical soil microbial communities from Luquillo Experimental Forest, Puerto Rico - statanox.12C.anox.44.000.111 (v2)... | ecosystem: Environmental > Terrestrial >... | reverse complement strand
CCATTACACAGGTTTCCTTCCATGGCATCGGCAAAGTCCCCCTTTGCCGACCGAGAAAACCTGTCAGGCATCTATCCGGTCCATAATGTCCGATATCTATCCGGTTCAGACCTCGCCCGCCCGACCCCCCCCTCGGCCTGGAACCTGACTCCGGCTCTGTGCGCCAGCGCAGAACCCTCGGGCCCTACTTCTTGGCGAGCAGAATGGAAGCCCGTTTCTCGGTGTACGCCTCTAGGCTGCTCGACCTGCCGGGCGACCAGTGCTTTCGAGATGTGCTCACCGGATGGGCTATGGTTTTCCACGTTCGTGATCGCTTCTCTCTTCGTAGACAATAGTCACGTAATTCGTCGAGTTCGAAAACAACGTGATTGTTGTTGACCACTGTGTCCATGAAATAACAAAGTCTCCATGTTTCATGGCAATTGACCCAGGTTTGCCATACGAAGCTCCAAGAAAGTCTTTTATCTTCGTAAACGCCTCATTGCCATTGGCGTCGTCGAGATGTTTTGCATACATCGAGACAGCCTGCAAACGTGCGTCGGGTTTTGAGAACCAGAAGCGAACGACGAAATATTGACCAGTTAGCTCAAAGGCATCCAGCTCCAGAGCGGCACCTTCATTGCACGGTTCATGACACACTTTTGCCAAATCTACCGCGTGCGTCGGCTGGCTCAATACCTTCTGGACCTCATCGGTCGTCATCCCCCATTTCGCCTCGTGCCAGCCAGCGATATCCTCGCCGGCTGCGGGCAGCGTGAATGCGAGTGTTGCGGCGGTTAAAATTCCCAGGACGGTTTGTTTCACTGTAACCCCTTGCTATTTGCGTTCAACCAGTTCGGTGATGTCGAGCAATGCGTGCTACGGCCGGGCAACGTGCGCGGCGCCGAACGGCTGGCAGGCAGTGCTGGAGCCGGTGATCTTGTATCCGGCGTACAAACCCCGCGCCACGGTGTATTTGTCCCTAAATAATCGGAGAAGGTTTGGTCCTTCATGGCTGGTCCACAGCTGCGCTCGTGTCAAGCCAGACGCTCTGCGTCTCCGCGCTGCGCGCGGCTGGCGGGCTTGACCCGATCGCCTCCGTAGACATTGTGCTGTTATACGGTCGACGCCAGGCGCCGACCGCGTTCTCGGTCGCGCTATGCAAATCTGTTCTCTGAACTCGCGCGGCGATGCGGGCAGGCCGCCGACCGACCCTCGGCTGCGAGCCCGAGCTCGTTACATGGCCGCCCCTTGCGACTGGCCCGGATACGCCGCGAGCGCGGATCAGTAGGTGTCGTGTTGCCCGCAGGCGCCGGTTCGAAGGAGCGGAGAACGTAGGGTATGGGCATGCGAATCATTGGACTGGATATCCACCGTGCGTTGAGGCGGTGGCCTGGAAGGACGGCAAGCTCAGCCGACTGGGTCGCGTCATCATGCGTCGCGAGCCACTGGAGGCATTTGCAACGCAGCTGTGCAAGAGCAATGTCGTCGCGATCGAGGCAACCGGGAATGCCGCCTCAGTTGCTTCGCTGATCGGACCTCACGTTAGCTGGGTGTTTATCGCCAACCCCAATGCGTCGGGGGGCGTTAGTCTGGGTGGGAGAGTCTCCGTGCTGGGAGCATTTGGGCCGTGGTAACCGGACGCGTGATCGCCGATCCGAGGCCGTCCCGACGAACGCATAACGGAAATCCGAGAACCTTCGTCTAAACCGCAAACCGCAACGGGCGTCCAGCATCGGCATGGGCGCGAGCGCTATCGCACGATCTGGGTGCGCCGCGTCACCTGGCGGCACATCGCCTGCGTCGCTTCGTTGGCGATCCAGACCTCCGGCAAAAAGCCGCTGGCAGAGGCGATACCAGCACCCGCGAAGACGGCGCTAGTCGCGAGCGGCGCATCCAGTAGGAAATGGCGCAACGAACGCCCTCCGAACCGGCGTTTTGACCTTCGGGAGAGAACCACCCCCGCGCACCCACTTCCTGCGGTGGTGACCCTACGAGGCGGCCGGTTGTTCGAAGGCGCGACAGGCGCGGACGCTCGGCCCCGCGCAGTCAAGTGATCCAGACCTTCACAAGGTGACGCGATTTTCTGCCTCGAGGGAACAGGGGCGGCGCACGCGCCGCCCCTTCTTCGGGATGGCCTGACGGCCCACGCCAATCGTTACGGCGAGAAGGCTCCCTCCTGCGGGTCGCCGTCAGTGCCCATGAGGTAATTGAACTTCCGCTCCTGGAACATGTTGGCCATCGTACCCTCGTTGGTCTCGATCAGTCCGAGCAGGGTTACTGGCCCAACCGTGTCATCGCTGTCGACCTCTGCTTGTTTTGTCGCAGGACCGGCGATCACGATCCCCTTCCGCGTGGTCTGGGTGAACTGATTCAGGACCGAGTCGATCGGAAAAGTATCTATGCCCGGCCTGCCGTCCCCAAGGAAGGTCATAACCGACGTGGTAAGCCCCACCTGTTGCCAACACACGAACGTCGTGCTGGTCGATGTCGGGTGCTCTCCGCCCCCGAAGATACCGCTCGTATTTGCAGTTTCATTGTAGAAGTTGAGGGGGACTTGAGTCGAATTGTTCCCTCGGTTCGACAGCACATCCAGGGTCAGCAAGGTGATGTACGTCTCGGCAAGCACGGCGGGGGCCGGACCCGGAGCCGTCAGCCGGTCAAACGTGACATCGCTGACTAGTACCCCGGTGACCTCGGCGTAATGGCCGGGAGAACCATCGAATAGGAGTGTGGGACCCGCAATATTGCTACCGGTGGCCGGGTATGTCGGCTGCGCAGGGTCCGCCGCCTGGATCGTGATCGCGGGATATGCCGAGACTGCGGTGCTCGTCATGGTGGTGGCAAGGTCGGGGCCACGGATTATGGCGGTGCCGATCAGCCCGTCGAACTTGACCGGCTGAGCATTGTTGGTGTTACTCACCACCCATGCGATCAGATAACCGCGCGGGCAGGGCGGCGCTGGGATACCACTTGGCGTATTGTTGTTGATGGTGCTGCCGTCGGCCGAGAACGCTACTTTGCCATTGGTCGTCAGGGTGAAGGTGAAGTCTTCCTCCCGGCAGATTTGGGAGTTGACGCCTTGAAAGCCGGGGCAAACCCAGTGACCGTGAACCGTCACCACCTGATGCGGGGCACAGGAAACGACGCCCTCCACAAATTCAGCCAGAGGCGGGCAGACCGCGCCGATCTCGATTTCGGTGCGAGGTTGATTCGGAATGGTATCGACCTGTACCTGTTGCAGGCTATGTTGAACCCCCGGATCGCCGCCGGCAAATTTCGGGAACACGAGCACGCTTCCCGGCTGCTGTGAGTCGCTCAAACCAGCGGGCGGAAATGCCAACGCCGGCGTCGCCAGGGCGAGTACCGGCGTCAGTACCATAACACATTTGGTAATGCATCTCATGATGGGTTCCTTCTCTCTATCGCCCGAAAGGCGACGATGCTGCCCGAAAATCCAGGCTGTCAACATACGACCACAATCGAAACTCTTTTTCAACAAATTAAGTGTTAATTTGCCGAAACTTTTTTTCAATAAATTAAGTGTTAATTTGCACAGTGAGTTACAAACGCGTGGTATATTGGGTATATTGGGTGAGAATCTCCGATGGACACCAGACTTAGTGGTTGATTCTTAACATCGTTAACCTGTTACCGAGACCAGGAGCGCTTTCGCCAGCCTCCGCACACCACCTTCGATAGCTTCGAGCGCGTCAAAAAAGCGTGAAAAAAGCGTTCGTTGTGCGATAAAAGAGCGTGAAGCGCGAAACGACCGCTTCGCTTTAGAATGGACGGGATACAAGCCGCACCAGACGAGCCGCTATCGCAGGCCAGCGACCGTGGGATTTCGCCGTCATGACCGCGTAACAAGAGCAGCGATAATGATCGCTGGGGTTAAGGTTAGATTTTACGTCCTGCGTATTCGCAGATCCGGCTCGGGTGAGGTGGACCCCGATCGTGAGACGCCGGAGCCGCTTCTTAAGGTGTGGCCCTGCCGGTGTCGATATCGGCTCCGATCGCCGTGGGTGCGACGGCTGGTTGGACGAGGCTGCCGTTTTCCTCGTCAATATCAAATCCATGGTTGGTGATGTTGCCTGTGGGTTGAGCTGGACCCCGAAAATGAGACGGTTGGCTGAGGTGGAGCGCTGCCCCTAGAAAAGCGCTAATAGCGCGGGAGTAGGACATGAAGCAGACACGGAAGAAACATAACGCGGCGTTCAAGGCCAAGGTAGCGTTGGCGGCGGTCAAGGGCGATCGGACGGTGGCCGAGCTGGCGAGCCAGTTCGGGGTTCATCCGAACCAGATCTACAACTGGAAGAAGCAGCTGCTGGACGGCGCGACGAGTGTTTTCCAAGGCGGCGGCGCGGCGGAGGGTGCGGCCAGCGAGGCGCAGGTCGATGTTCTCTACCGGCAGATCGGGCAGCTGAAGGTCGAAAACGATTTTTTGGCACGAAAGCTCGGCAAATCAGCCGGGCCGAACGTCGCGCACTGGTCGAGCGCGGGGACCCGGCGCTGCCGGTGACGCAGCAATGCCGGTTATTGGAGGTATCGCGCGCTTCGGTCTACCGCCGGCCGGCCGAGGTCAGCGACGCCGACCGCGCGATCATGGCGTTGATCGATCGGCAGTATTGGCGCGGCCCTATTACGGTTCGCGGCGGATGGCGGCGTGGCTGGCAACGCAAGGGCATAGGGTCAACTGCAAGCGGGTCCAGCGGCTGATGCGTCTGATGCGGCTGGTGGCGATCTACCAGTGGCCGAACACGAGCAAGCCGGCGCCAGAGAGCAAGGTCTACCCCTACCTCCTCGGTGGCTTGCGGATCGAGCAGGTCAATCAGGTGTGGTGCGCCGATATCACCTACATCCCGATGCCCAAGGGTTTTCTTTACCTGGTGGCGATCATGGATTGGCACAGCCGGCCGGTGCTGGCGTGGCAGCTGTCGAACACACTCGGTGCCGACTTCTGCATCGAGGCCCTGGAGGCGGCCCTGGCCGGTATGGCAAGCCAGAGATCTTCAACGCGGACCAGGGTTGTCAGTTCACCAGCGCCGACTTCACCGGGGTGCTCGAGCGTGGCGGGATCACGATCAGCATGGACGGCAAGGGCCAGTACATGGACAACATCTTCGTCGAGCGGCTGTGGCGCAGCCTAAAGTACGAAGAGGTGTACCTCCACGCTTATGCCAGCGTCGCCGAGGCGAAGGCCGGGATCGGCGCTTGGCTACGCTTCTACAACGAGGAGCGACCGCATCAGAGCCTCGGCTACCGCACGCCGCGGCGAATTTACTAGGAAGGCCTGTGGATACGTGGACGATCGGCGATGCCGACCGGCTCGGCTTCCCCCGCTTCTCGAGCGAGCTCGGAAGGCGGGGAAATACTCGCCTTCGCCCATATACCCACTGGCGCCACAGCCAATAAAGGATTTGATATTGATAAGGTGAATAGTAGAATCATCGCCGCACCAGCCAGCGCGCTGACCACGAGCGGAGCCGACATCGAAATCGGCAGGGCTACACCTTAAGGCGCGGCTCCGGCTGTCCCTCAAACGGGGTCCACCTCAGTATGGCTTAGCTATATGCCTTTGCCAGATCGATCTGTTGTCGCGCCCGAAAAACAGTGCGCTTCCCGGCCTCTACATTGGCTGACACAGTCCACAGGCGCAAAGCCACATTGAGAGGATCGATGCGGAGCGCGGACCAAAAGGTAAGCTCGCCAATCCGATGCTGTCTGGCATGACAGCCGGAGCACAGGGGAACCGCGTAGCGATCGCCCGGCTTGATCCCTAAGCCACTATCGGTTCCCGTACGAACATGCGCGGCTTCCGATGGTGCTGCTTTGCCGCAAGCTACGCAGGGAAGCTCACGGACAAAAGCTAGGTGCTGCACCCGTCTTCGCAAATTAGGCTTGGGCTTGGTGCGCGCTGGGGTGCGGGTGATACGGGGGGCGGGCATTGGGTCTCAGGAATCGCCGGTGCGTTGGTGTTTCACCGCACTATTGGTTCTAAATCCAGGTTATGAAGATCGAACTTCTCCGTTCAAGGGCCAGTCTCCAGACTCGCCCGGAACGCCGCCTTCAACGCCAAACTCCCCTGCGGCATCGGCACTTCATTGGTGGCGCGAATCTTTTCCATGACGCGCTCGATAAAAAAATTGAAGATCTGCAGCTCGCGGGCGAAGGCCCTGATGAAGTTTTCATCGCGCTCGACCCGCATGACAATCTTTGGAAGCACGTCATGCCAGCAGAGGAGATCGACCCGACTCCGCTGCGAAACGTAGAGCTGACCTTGCAATTGAGGCCGGAAACGTTCGTTAACCTCTCCGGAAAGCCAGTATCCTACCTGGGTCTGCGGCAGCGGAGCTTTGACTTCCAAAAGACCTTCGTCGCCGACGAGCCGATCGGGACTGCATCCTACCGTACGATTGTCATCGGTGATGAAACCGACTCTTTGAACGGTTACGTCTTGATCGAATTCGTACCAATCGACCGCCTCGGCCTCGACGATCAAGCCGCGCTCCATCGCGGGCGAATTATAAAACTCGATCCGCCGCTGCAGTAGCCGCTCGGCGATCAGCACGCAGGCGTATTCACGCCACTGTTTCGACGGCTTGCCCTGAGGCGTAATGATCTTGTGGAAGTTGGAGCTCGTTGGGATCCCGAGCTTGAGGCGGTCATACTCCTCCGAGTATTGCGCCACGTCACGATGCAGGATCGGCATGACTGGCTTTCGCCTTAGCTATCTGTTCCTCGAGAGTGCTGATCGCTTTGCGATAATCACGGGCTGCAATTGTCGCGACCGCAGCCTCGAGGGAACCGGCTTCCTCGACGCTCTGAGCCTTCATGTATTTGAGAAACTTCGGCCTAGCCTTGGCTTTTTTGATCAGAGCAAGAATTGTAGTGGCCTGGGCGTCGTCTATCGTTCCACCATTTCCATCGTCATCATCCCCCACAACAACGATGTTGAAGATGTTGCAGACGACGTAGCGCCGCAGAAAAGAATTGGTGCTGCCTACCGCCTGTACGTTCGACTTGCCGCCCGTAGTGTCCGGCGGGGCCGGCATAAAGGAATCTTCGTAATGGCCGCCCGGCAGGTGCTTTAGACGGCCGCGGATCAGAATGCCGCCACCTTCCCACGGTTCGTCGGAATAGGAGAAGTCCATCTCCTCTTCCGCCAACAGCGGGCGCAGATGTTTGTCGATCTCCTCGAGCGGGGCGTATTTGAAGGCTTCAGAGGCGCCCTTTTGCGGCTTCCCGTTTTCGGTTTCGGGTAGAACGCACCGGTTCTTAACGATCTTGATACCGGCAAGCTTTTTGAGGATCCGGCCCTTCGCCGCATTGAACGCGAGCTCGGCCTCTTTCGCTTTGAGGCGGTCATACATCGCGATAACTCGATCGAGCTTCGCGACGTCGGCGCGCGGGTCGAGCACTACGCGTTCGATCAACGTCAAAATCGTTGAACGACTGTCCGATGGTGGCACGGGCAGGCGCTGAGCCGGCCGTTCCCGCTGCTCGGCCTTTCGCGCGAGGCTGGTCTGCTTCTCCATCAGCATTCCTCCTTGTTTTCATTCGGCCTCAGCGGGTGCGGCAGTTTCAAGACAGCGGAGCGAGGCGCCATAACCCTTCTGCAGCAACAAAACCGTGTAACTCGCGCCGCCGAAAAAACAGGCGCGCATGAGGGGAAGGATAGCTCGGCTCAGCGGCGTGTCGGCGACGTATTCGTCGAGGGTGTGGAGCCAGGCCTCGTTTAGCGATGAAATGCGTCCGTGGTTTGTCTTGAGTGAAGATCTCCAGATGGACGCCTGCTTACTTCGCCATCCCGACGGGCTTCCATTTGTTTCTCTCTCGCCTATGTGTGTTCGACAGAGAGATTATTCACAAAGATCGAGAACCGGTCAATCGAAAAAGTCACGTTAAGTGATCAGATGGTCAACATTTCCGTTCGGCGGCCTCGATGCGCGCGATCTGGCAATAGTTGTGCCGGCGGGCAAGCTAGTGTCCTGCCTCAGAAGTTCCTATTCACTTTGGGCTTGGACCACGATGGTGCGGCGACAAAACCGTTCAATGGAGGCCAGGATGTCGTCGGCGGTTTTGGTCCAGCGGAAGGGCTTGGGGTCAGCATTGCGGGCGTCGATGTAGGCGGCGATAGCGGTCTCCAGCGCGGCGGTTGAGCGATGGGCCCCGCGCTTGATCTGCTGGTCGGTGAGCAAGGCAAAGAAGCGCTCGACCTGATTGATCCAAGACGAGGATGTCGGCGCGAAGTGCATCTGCCAGCGGGGTCGTTTGGCAAACCAGTCGCGGATCAGTTTGGTCTTATGGCTCGATGCATTGTCCATGACGATGTGAATGTCGAGATCGGTGGAGACATGCTTTTCAACGGTGTCGAGGAAGCGAAGGAATTCCTGCGCCCGGTGGCGCGTCATGCATGCGCCGATGATGGTTCCGGCCTTGACCTCGAGGGCGGCAAACAGCGAGGTCGTCCCGTGCCGCTTATAGTCAGGAGTGCGCCGTTCGGCTTGCCCTGGTTGCATTGGCAGCAGCGGCTGGGTGCGATCCAGCGCCTGGATCTGCGATTTCTCATCGACGCAGAGCACGAGCGCGTGGTCCGGCGGGTTCAGATAGAGGCCGACGATGTCGCGCACCTTATCAACGAAGAGGGGATCTGTCGACAGCTTGAAGGTTTCGCTGCGGTGCGGCTGCAGCGAGAACGCCCGCCAGATGCGATGCACGGTCGAGACCGACAAACCCGAGGCCTTGGCCATCGAGCGCGTACTCCAGTGGGTGGCGGCGGCCGGCATCGTCTCCAATGTCGTCGTCACCACTTCGGCAATCTACTCATCCCCGATCCTGCGCGGGGCCCCAGGGCGAGGCTCGTCGGCAAGGCCGTCCAATCGTTTGGCGGCGAACCGCTGGCGCCAAGTCGCCACCGTGAGGCGGCTGACCCCAAGCTGCTCGGCGATCGCCAGATTGGTCGTGCCATCAGCCGCCAGAAGCACGATCGCGGCGCGCATCCCGTCAGCACGCGAGATATTCCGGCGACGTGTCCGCGCCTCAAGCTCACGCCGCTCGCGGTGGCGGTAGCGCCGATTGGTAATGTCCTGGGCGTTTGGTGCGTGCTGCCGGATCACCGCACGCTGGCCGCGATAAGCCTGATCGCCCCACACGCGGGTCTCCTTGCCATGCAACAGATCGGGCAGCACCGTGCTGCCGGCAACATTGGCCGGGGTGGCGACCACCGCGTGGATCAACTCGGTGCGGCTGTCGACGCCAAGATGCGCCTTCATGCCGAAATACCACCGGCGGCCCTTCTGGTCTGATGCATCTCGGATCGCGCGCCTTGTCGGCATTCTTGGTCGAGGACGGCGCATCGGTGATCGTGGCATCGACGATCGTGCTGGTGGTCACCTTCAGTCCCTTGGCCGCGAGGTGCCGATGTACCTCGTCTCCGTTAGCTTGGATTTGACCTGACAGTCGTAGTTGGTTTTCCGAAGCAAGAGCCGGAGGGCGGGACGCGGTTCTCACAAGAGCCGGGACCGCGGTCCGCCCTGCGGCGTGAGGGAGACCCGATGACACAAGAGCAGAAGATCATCCGAGCGAAGGTCGGATTGCTGGAATTGGCCAGGCAGCTCGGCAACGTCGGCCAAGCCTGCAAGATGATGGGCTACAGCCGGGACAGCTTCTACCGCTTCAAGGAGCTGCGCGACAAAGGCGGCGAGCTTGCCTTGCAGGAGATCAGCCGCCGTAAGCCGATCCTGAAGAACCGCACGCCGGTCGAGATCGTGTGGTGGTGGCGCTGGCGATTGAGCAGCGTCACGTCGCTTGCGCGCCGGTGCCCCTCGTCCGATCCACATGTTGTGCCCTGCTGTTGCTCGACACAACAGCGCCTAACAACCGATTGAAGTCACTCAATTGCTCGGTCTCTCAAAAGGATATAGACTAACGATGACGCCCTTTTTTGCCGCCGATGCAGCTCCGGGCAGGATACTAGCAAGGTGATCCTCCTAGCAGCCTGTCGCATTGCTCAAACCCGCCGCCCGCCGCCGGCATAATCCGGGAGTCCTCGTCAGTCAGATTGATCTGATCGTTGGCTCCGGGCCCCGCTGCCGGCGGCGCCGGCGGCTTGCCGCCGGGCTTCTTGCCGCTCGCCTTGGCCTTGGCCTCGCGCGCCGCAATCTTGGCTTCATACTCTGCCTGCTCGCGAGCCAAGCGTTCGCCGGCGCGCGCCGCGATCTTGGCGCGCGCCCCGGCCAGCTTCGTCAGTCGTTCCTCGCGCCGCTCCAGTTCCTCTGGGATCGACATCCCGTCGGGAACATCGGCCTGGTCCGCCGCCTCGGCCTTGGCCAGCAACACCCCGACCTCGGCCTTCAGCTACGCTTCCAGTTTGCCCGCGTACTCATGAGAAAGCGCGCTGTGCCGGCTCGCATTGGCGTGGATCTTGGCCCCGTCGAGCGCCACCGTGCCCAGTTTGAGGACCCCCATCTCGCGCGCCAGCAACAGCACCTTGACGAACAGCCCCTCGATCTCCTTCAAAAACCGCCGCCAGAACGTCGCGATCGTGTCGTGGTCGGGGTGGTCATTGGCCGCGATAAAGCGAAACGCCACCGAATCGTAAGTGGCGCGCTCCAGCTTCCGGCTCGAAAACACCCCCGTCGCATAGCCGTAAACCAACAGCCCCAGCAGCACCGAAGGGTGGTACGACGCCGAACCCGAACCGCGATAGCCGCCGACCAGCGCCCGCAGGTCCCGCCCATCAATCACTTCAACCACAAACCGCGCCAAATGCCGTTGCGGCAGCCATTCATCCACCGACGGTGGCAGCAGAAACCCCGTTTGCCGATCCACCTGTCGAAAGTTGCGCATCCCCCGCACCGTCCCCTGGTGCATGAACCCAATCTATCCTACCATATTATGTGCCAACTCCCACCCCTAAGTCCGACAGGCTGCTAGGAGGAACGGAGAAATGGAACGAGACAGCATCGAATTGTTAACAGGATCCAGTAACGAAACTGTGGACCGCAAGCTCAAGAACCCGGCTCAGACGGCGACGGAGGCAACGTCACCCCCTCATCGGGAATCGCACAGCGGGTACGAAGGCAGCCGGTTCAACGCGGTGCGGCATGGAGTGTTGTCGCGGCACACTGTGCTGCCATGGGAGGACGAGGCGGAGTATGGATCACTTCTGGGTGCCCTTGTCGAAGAATATGCGCCGCGTGGCCCTACCGAGGTTCATTTGGTAGAGGAGATTGCCGGCGTCATCTGGCGTAAACGGCGCTTGCGGCTCGCCGAAGCGGCGGCTTACCGACGGGGTTTACAAAGGGCGATGGAGCCGTTCTCGGATACCGTTAGTGCAGCGCTCGGTGAGGTCAACTTGACTCGGTCCGCGGTGACTATTGTAGATGCCGTCACTTCGACGCCTTCGAGGACAGCTAGGGATCTGGTGGAGTTGGATAAGCGCGAAGCCGCGGCGCAGAGTGCATTAGAAATTTTGAGAGCGCGGAAAGCAGGTGCTTACAAGGCGGCGCTGGTCGAGTTGGACGAATCAACGCATAGATCGTGGCAAGAGGAGGTCGCCCCAAACCCCGAGGAGCTCGATGAAGATGGAGATCCAGACGACGACGAGGAACCATTCACAGCCGATGCGGCGGGACTTGCTGATTACCTCGAGGGTTCGGTTTTGCCCTGCTATGCGAGGCAGCGTGATGATATCGAAAACCGCCCCTTGGTCCGCGCACAAGCCCTGGGCGAGGCGCTCGACTTCGACAGGCTGGAGCCGCTCAGCCGGTACGAAGTTCATCTAGATCGGAAGCTCGAGCGCATGCTTACGATGTTGCTCCGCCTTCAGGCCCTGCGGCGGTCGAAAGAGTTGGGTTGAACTGTTTCAAAGGATTTTATTTCAATCTAGAACAAAAATATGCTTCCTTGTTTGAAGTGTTTTAATAATTCTCTATTATAACCTAGCTGTGACGATATTAAATTTAAAAACGATCACACCCATATTTCCTTGTTATTGTCAAACCGATGCAATATATCGTGCAGAGTGACGTTATTTAAGATAGATTACTCCGCCATTATCAGCTAATCGGTAAACTCTTGTTAGAGATGAGAGCGAAACGCGAATATTTTGCCAACAATTCGCCGCGCGGTCTGATTTTTGCCAAACGGATTCGTCGGCTGGGCGGCACGGCATCGCTGGCGATCCTTGCCAAAATCACGATTATCGCCGAATCCATCCGTCTGGAGGATCTGACGGCTTTCGGCTTTGGTGAAAAACGGAACCAGCTGGACTTGGCGCACCCCTTCGCTGAGGTAATGCTGGCCGGTCGCCACCGCATCCCACCCGCGGTCGCGGGCTAAGCGCGCCACGGAGTACTGACCCTCGAGGGCAGCAATCATGTCGCTTCCCGGCGGGTGCTGGCGCCCGGGGGCTGCCGTTCGAATGCGCCGGGTAGGCACTTCAACCCTTAGGCGAGATTTAGCTGCAGATTTGCTGCAGATGCAGCGATGGTTTATCGCCGACACAACTATCTCTTGCGGTCGGCTGTGGCCTCGGCGCTCCGCGCTCGACATGGTCGCCACCCGCTGCGTCCGCATCCCCGTCGAGCGCATCGACGGCGACTTCAATAGATGCCCTGCCGAGCGGCGGTCACGGTTGACCCTTGAAGGACAATGGCTTACTTTCCGTGAGCACGGGTTTAAAATGGGAATGTGGAGAAGCTTGGTGCGATCGGGTGCTCGTCCGGCACTCGATAAAGTCGCGACGGCATCCCCGCTTCGGCCTCGGCCGATGTATATGAGCAGACTGTCGAGAAGCTGACATGCCCTCGTTTCGCTGGTCGGCGATCAATGGCGGGGGCGATACCGTGAGTGGCGTGATGGAGGCGCCCGATCGCGGGATCGTCGTGGAACGGCTGCAGCGCCAGGGCCACCTCGTGTTGCGCGCCGACCCGGCCGACCGGCGCCGGGGATTGCGCGATCTGCTGCAGATCGAGCTCGGCGGCGCCCGCGGCCTCGACAAGGCGGCCCTCAGCGAGGTGACCCGTGAACTCGCCATCATGCTGGCGGCAGGGCAGGATCTCGACCGCGCCCTGCGCTTTGTCGTCGACAATACCCGCAGCAGCCGCGCTCGCGCCATCCTTGGTAATGTGCGCGATAAGGTGCGCGGCGGCAGCTCCCTCGCGGCGGCGCTCGCCGGCGAGCCGCGAAGCTTCTCCAAGCTGTACGTCGGCTTGGTCCGCGCCGGCGAAGCGGGCGGCACCTTGCCCGCGACGCTCGACCGCCTGGCCACCCTGCTCGAGCGCGAGCGCAGCCTCAGCGCCAACCTGCGGTCGGCGCTGATCTATCCGGCCTTGCTGGTGGTCGCGGCGATCGGCTCGATCGTGCTCCTGCTCGATTACGTGCTGCCGCAGTTTACGCCGATCTTCGAACAGGCGGGTGCCCAGTTGCCCGCCTCGACCCGCGTCTTGATGGCCCTCGGCGTGGTGGTCGGCGCGGGAGCGCCGTGGGTGCTGGTCGGCGCCCTGGCGGCGGGATTGGTTGCGCGCCAGCTGCTCGCGCGGCCCGCCAACCGGCTCAAGCTCGATCGTTTGCTGCTGCGGCTGCCGATCGCCGGTAGCCTCTTGCGCGAGACCCTCGCAGCTAGGCTCACGCGCACGCTCGGTAGCCTACTGCAGAACGGGGTGCCGCTGATCCCGGCACTCGGCATCGCCCAGGATGCTCTCGGGAATCTCGCGGCCGCGGCGGCGGTCGAAGCGGCGGCGCTCGGCGCCAAGGGCGGCGCCGGCCTTGCCGTGCCCTTGGCTGCCGCTGGGCTGTTTCCGGCGCGGACGATCCATCTCCTGCAGCTCGGCGAGGAGGCGGCACAGCTCTCGACCATGGCGCTCAAGGCTGCCGATATCCACGACGAGCAGGCGCGGCTGATGATGCAGCGGCTCGTCGCGCTCGCCGTTCCGCTGATCACCATTACGATGGGCCTTGCCGTCGCCGGCATCGTCAGCGCGCTGCTGACGGCGATGCTGAGTCTCAATGACCTTGCGGTGTAAGCCGGAGCTGGCGCCGCCGGTAGGCTGGACCAATCCGTGCTCCGGTCGCGCCGGCGGCTTCACCCTGATCGAGCTGCTCGTGTCGCTCGCCATACTCGGCTTGGCCTTATCCCTGATCGCCGGCTACAAACCGCCCTGGAGCCGAGGGCTCGGCCTCCAAGCGACCGCCGGCGAGCTTGCCGCGGGGCTGCGTCTGGCACGATCGGAGGCGATCCTGAGCAACCGCCCGGTCTTGTTCGACCTCGATCTGATTGGCCACCGCTATCGCATCGGTACCGGGACGCCGCGTGGCTTGCCAGCCGATCTTTCGCTCGAATTGCTGACGATCTCGGGTGAGGCGCTGAATGGCCGCGAGGGCGACATTCGCTTCAACCCCGACGGCAGCTCGACCGGCGGTAGAATCTCCCTGGCCGACGGGCGGCGTCGCATCGGCGTCGGCGTCGACTGGCTGACCGGTAGGGTGAGCGTCGCCGATGAACGCTGAGTGCACGCCCCAGTCTGGCGGGTTCACGCTGCTCGAGGTCGTTGTGGCACTCGCGATCGCCGCGGTGGCCCTCGTCGGGCTGTTTCAGGCAGGCAGCGGCGGATTGTTTGCCGTCGACACTGCAGCGCGAGCTCAGGAAGCCATCCAGCGGGCGCAGTCTCATCTCGCCGCGGTCGGGCGGGATGCCGCATTGGTCCAAGGCGATTTCACCGATGATGACGGCGGCGGCTATCGCTGGCGGCTTCGCGTGCGGCCGGTGGCAACCCATCGAGCGTCGGCGTCGGGTGGCGGCTCTGCCGCGCTTCCAACCCTGTACGATGTCGAGGTCGCGGTCTCGTGGCTGGGGCGCAGTACCGACCGATCGGTGGTGCTGAAGACGCTGCGGCTCGGCGCCGCAAGAAGCGGCGATTGATGCCATGACGCCCAGCCGATGCACGCTGGGCCGGCAGAGCGGATTCACGCTGCTGGAATTGCTCGTCGCCCTAATTGTGCTCGGGCTCCTAGTGGTCGGGCTCACTCAGGGCGTGCGAGCCGGTCTCACGATGTGGGGGGCTCAGACGCGCCGAATCGGGGAAACCGGGGAGCTCGATGCCGGCGCGCGCGCCCTGCGCGTGCTGTTGGCTGGCATTTCTCTGCCCCCAGCGGGCGTCGCCGGTCGCGGTGCTACCGGCGCGACGAAACTCGAAGGCCGCTCGGACAGTCTAGCATTTGTCGGCGATCTGCCGACCGGACTCGGCACGACCCGTCGCACCAATATTACGCTCGAGCTCGTCCAGGAGCGGCTTGTGCTGCGCTGGACCCCGCACCGTCACGAGCTCACGACTGCGCCGGCGCCCGAGCCAATCGAAACCGAGCTGATTCGCGGAGTTGCGCACCTGGACTTCGCCTATTGGGGCTCGCCTTCGGCAGACCAGCCGGCGAGCTGGCAGGCGCAATGGGACGGTTTCAATATCCCCGAACTTATCCGCGTTCGCCTTGCTTTTGGCAAAGGTGACCGGCGCCGTTGGCCCGATCTGATCGCCGCGCCCCAGCGTTAACCGCGATTCGCACGTTTCGATTGAAACTAACTCGTGTCACGAGACCACAACGAGACATCCGACAACAATTCTTGCCCATCGTGAGAAACGGCGTGGTGGCAATCGCCTTGATTAGGCCGCATTAGATGAATTTCCCGGCTCCCAGCCGGCTGATGGTCCATCGACCTTCCAAACTTGCGAGGCTCTCTGTAGCATAGTGAGGTCGACAGGAGCGGGTTTTGATTATGATGCGCGAGTTCTTTGCTTGGTGGTTTGGGCAGCTCGCGGAACTGCTGCCTCAGGGGTTGCGTCGAACTGCGCTGACGGCTGTCGATGCAATGGTGATCAAGCCGATCGGACCGCTGGGCCGTGGTATCGAAGCCGTTGCGATTGGTCTGCGCCGAAATGGGAGGGAGACGCCGCTCGGCCGCTTCGGCCTCGGTGCCACCGATTTGGCGGAATTACCCCGAGCGACCGGTCGGACGACCGTCTTGCGTCTCAGCGAGCCGGACGTACTCGGGAAGACGCTGACCCTGCCGCTGGCCGCGGAGCGCGAGCTCGACCAGGTCCTAGGATTCGAAATGGACCGCGAGACCCCGTTCAAACCCGAGGAAATTTACTGGAACCACCGGATTGAAGGAGCCGACCGGCAAAACGGGCGATTGTCCGTGCGCCTCGTACTCTTACCGAAGGCAAACCTCGCCCCACTCCTGACGGCTCTCGGCCAATTTGGGATCCGACCGAGGCGAGCCGAGATCGCCGACGGTCCCGACGCTGGGGCATACCTGCCTCTCGAAGGGGATGGCGGCCGGGCCCATCACCCCTCTAATCGGCTCATGTGGTCCACGGCCGTGTGCTGCGCAGTCCTCGGCCTCGCGGCTGTGGTCACACCCTTTGTGCGCCAAGAGATTGCGCTTGCGTCGCTCGAGCAACAGATCGCGGTGGGTCGCACCGCCGCAACCGAGGCCGATAGCCTGCGCCAGGAAATCGACCGGCTGGCAGGCAGCGCCGACTTTATCGAGAGCGAGCGTGACAAGGCCGGGCGCCCGCTCGTGGTCCTGGCCGCCGCGACCAGCGTCCTTCCGGACGACACCTATCTGACCGAGATGGAGTTGCAGAAACGGAAAGTGACGCTCACCGGACGGTCTGCCGCTGCTGCCCGACTAATCGGACCGCTCGCCGCCGATGGAACGTTTCGGAATCCAGGGTTCACAGCCCCGGTAACGCGGGTCGAAGCGCTTCATACGGAACTTTTCACCATCAACGCGGAGGTCGCGCCATAGTCGCGCTCCCTGCTATGCAGACCGGCCGGCATGGCCGGCTCTGGGCATTGATCTTGCTGCCGGTAGCGCTGGAACAAGGGCCGGGTCTCCCGGCGTCACAGGGGCTCAATGCCGGGCTCGACGTCTACGGCTTCCGCGCCAACGAAACCCCGGTCGTCGCCGAGCCATGACCGATCGCCTCGTGATTTACTTGTTGCTCACCGGGTGCCTGATCTTCGGCGCGCTGGTTTTGGTGGAACTTGAACCCACGGCTACCGACACGGCGGCACCAAACGAGGTTTCAAAGCGATCCGATACCACTTCCACAGTGCGCCGACAGCCGAGCACACGGCTCGACGAGCTGCTCGCTATGGCCCTCGCCCGACCGCTGTTCAGCAGCACTCGCCGTCCCCCGCAGAGCGCGGCGAACGACGGCGTCACCAGCTCTGACCTCGCTGACGTGCGGCTGACCGGAATAGTCACCGAGCCCGACCATCATGTCGCGATCTTCGCCGTGAACGGTGCCAAGCCGTTGAGGCTGAGCGAGGGCGAAGCCGTCAGCGGCTGGCGAATCGAGAGCATCACACCGCACGAGGTGTCGCTGAGCGGTCCCGGCGGAACCAAGACCCTGGAGCCCAAGCTCGATCCAAACCTTGTCCAGCCGCCTGCGCCGACACCGCCCGCAAACCCCGCCGCTCGCGTGGCCCCTCAGCCGGCTCCTGTGGCTAATGTGCCGCCGAGACCGGGGGTTCCACCCGGCGTTCGCCCGCCGCCACCGGTCCGGCCGCCGCGAGGCCGGGTGCAGCCATGAGCCGGCTGCCCGCGCTCGCGATGGTACTGGTGCTCCTGGCCGCGTGCCAGAACGTCCCCTCGCCGCCCGATTTGGAGCCGCTCGAGGAGCCGCGAGCCTTGGAGGCAGCGCCGCCGCGGGTGAGCGGTTCAATTCCGGTCGACCGCAGCCGAGAGCGCGCATTCACGACGCAGGGTGTCGCAGCGACGCCGGCAGTCGCACCGCCGACAACCCCCGCTGCCGGGGGGCAAGCCGGCGATATCACGCTCAATTTTGTCGACACCGACATTCGCGAGATCGCCCGCACCATTCTCGGCACAACATTAAAGCTAAATTTCACGATCGACCCCAACGTGCACGGTACCGGCTCGATAGACACCGGTACACCGCTGCCGCGTTCGGCATTGCTGCCCGCGCTCGAGACCTTGCTCAACGCCAATGGTGCGACTCTTGTCGAAAGGAACGGGGTCTATGCTGTCGTGCCGATCGCCGTCGGCAATACGACCAACCCGATCTCTGGAGCGAACGCGATCGGCGCGGGTACCCAAGTGGTGCCGCTGCGCTATGCCGCCGCCTCGTCCCTCGCCAAGGTTCTGGAGCCCTATGTCGCCGAGGGCGGCAAGATCACCGCCGATCCGGCACGCAACGCGTTGCTCGTCAGCGGAGATGCCGCAGTACGCGAGACCTTGGTGAGCTTGGTCCGTGCGTTCGACATCGACATTCTGGCCGGGCAATCCTATGCCCTCTTCCCGGTAGGCGACAGTGACCCCGCGAAGCTGGCAGGCGAGCTCGAGAAGGTGTTCCAGTCTCAGGGCGAAGGCCCCCTCGGGGGCCTCGTCCGCGTGCTGCCGATGGAACGGGTCAACGCCGTTCTCGTGGTTTCGTCGCAGCCGCGCTACATCGATGCGGCGAAACGCTTTGCCGGCCTGATGAACCGGGTCGAGGATGCCACCGCGCGCGCCTGGCACGTCTACTATGTGCAGAACGGCCAGAGCGCCGATCTCGAGCTTCTGTTACAGCGCGCCTTCACGCCGCGCAACGTCAGCCCCTCAGCCGCCCCACCCGGTACCACCGCGCCCGGCGCCGAGCAATTGACGATCGGCGGGGGACGCCCTCCAGGCGGCGGTACGTCAGGTTTCGGAGGTCAAGGCTCTACGGCAGGCCTGGGGGGGGCCGGTGGGGGAGCCGGCGCGCCGACGGGCGTACCGGGTGGCGCGGGGGCCGCCGGCGGGCTAGGTGCGGGTATTCCGTCGCCGACGGTTGCTGCCGCGGGCGCGCCGCCTGCCACCGAGCCGTTATCGACCGAGACCGGCGCTGGCGAGGGGGCTGCGCCCGAGAAACGCCTGCGCATCATCGCCAACCGGACCAACAATGCGCTGATGATCTATGCGACGCCGAGCGAATACACGGTGATCGAGGGGATGCTGCGCAAGATCGACATCATCCCGCTCCAGGTGCTGATCGAGGCGACGATCGCCGAGGTCGACCTCAATGATTCGCTGCAATACGGCACCCAATTCTTCTTCAAGGCCGACCACGTCGCCTTCACGTTGGGGCCGTCCGGGACGACCACTCCCGCGATCCCTAGTATCGGAGGCAGCACAGGCCTGACCTTCCCGTCCACTTCGCCCTATTTCATCCTGAGCAAAGCTCCGAACTTCGCGCTCGCGTTGCTGGCCAGTGTCAGCAAGGTCAAGATCCTCTCGGCACCTCAGGTCATGGTCCTCGACAACGAGCCGGCACGCCTGCAGGTCGGCCAGCAGGTGCCGGTGCTGACCGGAACCGCGACGAGCACGCTCGCGGCCGGGGCGCCGGTCGTCAACAGCGTCGACTATCATTCGACGGGCGTCATCATGCAGGTGACGCCGCGCGTCAACTCCGGCGGGCTCGTTTCCCTCGATATCGCCCAGGAAGTCAGCGATGTCGCAGCTCAGGCGACGAACACGGTCGCCGGCTCGCCAACTTTCAACGATCAGTTATTCCGCACGCGAGTGGCTGTCCAGGACGGCCAGACGGTCGGGATGGCCGGTCTGATCCGCGACAATGCCGGGAATGATAACGCCGGCATACCGTTCCTCAAGGACATCCCGATCCTCGGCACGCTGGTTTCGACCCAAAGCAACTCGCGAACCCGCTCCGAGCTGCTGGTGCTGCTTACCCCGCATGTCGTCCATGATCAACGCGATGCGCGGGCGCTGACCGAGGATCTGCGCAGTCAGCTGATCGACGCCGGCCTCGTGCCGCAGCAGCTGCAGCGCAGGGGGAGCCCGGGTCTGGCTAACCCGAACGGATTGTAGGCGGTGCCGCGGCGACGGTCCGTACGACCCCTAGTGTGGCGCCGCAGCGGCGGTTTTGCGCTTCTCGTCGTGTTGTGGACGCTGGTGCTGATCGCCTTCATCGTCGCCCATCTGACGGCGAGCGGGCGAACCGAGATCCGGATCGCCGGCAATCTCGTCGCCGATGCGGTCGCCGAAGCAGCCGATGACGGGGCAATCTTTGCCGCCATCTTCAACCAGCTGGAGCCGAACCCGGACCAGCGCTGGCCGCTGAATGGACAGGCGCACGAAATCATCATCGGCAACAGTCGGGTTAAGGTACAGCTCGAAGACGAAGCAGGGCGGGTCAATCCGAGCACCGCTTCACCGGCCCTCCTCGAAGCGCTGTTGCGCACCACCGGGAGCGACCCCGAAAGCGCCCGCCGCCTAGCGGCTGCAATCGGTGAATGGGTCGGGTCGGCGCCGGCTCCGCGGCCGCAGAATGCGCAGCTCGCCGATTATCGCGCAGCGGGGCTCGATTACGGACCGCCGGGGGAGCCGTTCGAAACCCTCGATGAGCTCGGCCGTGTGCTCGGCATGACCCCGGCCGTGCTCGCTGCGATCCGGCCCCATCTGACGCTCTTCGGTCCGCCCCAGCCGAACCCGGCGAGCGCCGACCCGGTCGTGGCCGCGGCGCTCGCCGAGAGCGCTCAGGCTGCTCAGGCCCCGGTTTCGCCGAACCAGCCGCCGGACATACTTATTGCGCGGATCGCGGCGACCGCATTCGGGCCGAGTAACGCCCGGGTCACGAAGTCGGCTATCGTCCGTGTCGGGGCGATGCTGCCGGGCGGTTACGCCGGGCTCGCGTGGGGCGGCAGCGGCTTCGATTGAGACCGGCTCGGCTCGGTCGCCCCGACGGCTCATCTTTTCAATCGAGGCGCGCCCGGGCTACTGCATTAGCCGCGCATGATGCGCAGCGGCCGGTAGCTATGCGCCGGCTCGGCGGCGCGGTCGAGATTGCGCGGGATGCGTCGGACCATCGCCTCGAAAGCGGGCCACGCTGCGATGAACTGCTGCATCAGCTCTTCGGGAAGGTCGAGCCCGGCGCGGCGCGTCATGGCTCGTATCTCCTCCGGGCTCGAAGGCGGCAGATGGCTGAGATCGGTAGGCATGGTGTCCTCTCGGCTCAAGCGAGATCCGGGTGTCGGCGATGCCAATCGGTCGCCTGCTGGTAGGCGTGGGCGATGCGCAGCACGGTCGGCTCGGCCATCGGTGCCGCAGCGATCTGCAATGACAACGGTAATCCTTCGGCCCGGCCGAACCCGCACGGGATCGCGAGCGCCGGCAGCCCGCCGACGCTGAAGGGCATCGTGATGCTGGGCAGGCTGACGAGCCGGTCCGGCAGATCGGGGTCGGCGGGGTCGGCGACCCCGAGCGCGCCGGCGGTCAGCAGCGCGTCGAACTGCTTCAGGGCCATTGCCTGCTCGCGGGCGAGCACGGTGCGCCAGCGTAGCGCCTGCACATAGTCTTCGGCGCCGATCAAGGCACCGGGCAGAACGCGGTTGCGCAGGATCCGACCGAAATCCCGCGGCCGCGTTTTCAGGTCTTTCTCGTGGATCGCATAGAGCTCGGCGATCGAGATCGTCGTCTTGCAGTCTGTGTAGTCACGCAGGCTCGACAGCTGCAGCGGCTCGACGATTGCGCCGAGCCCGCGTAGGACCTCGATCGCGGCCGACATCGCCGATGGCAGGTCGGGGTGGGCGCCATGGGCGTACCAGTGCTCGATAAGGCCAAGGCGGAGGCTCTTGATCGACCCCGTCAAAGCCGCCGCATAGTCGGGAACCGGGGTATCTTCGCTGCCCAGATCCTCGGCATCAAAGCCCGCGATGACCTGCATGAACAGCGCGACGTCCTCGGCGCTGCGGGTCAGCGGGCCACAATGGTCCATCGTGAAGGTATTCGGAAAGACGCCACGCCGGCTGACCCTGCCATAGGTCGGCTTCAGCCCGGCGATGCCGCAGACCGCGGCCGGCCCGCGGATCGACCCGCCGGTGTCGGTGCCGACCGCACCTGGGACAAATCCCGCCGCAACCGCCGCCCCGGCGCCGCTCGACGATCCGCCGGGCAGATAATCGGGGTTCCATGGGTTACGCGCCGGTGGCCAGGGCAGGTCCCAGCTCGGTCCGCCGAGCGCGAATTCCCAAGTGGCGAGCTTGCCCATCAATACCGCGCCGCCGGCCTTCAACAAGGTCACGAGATGCGCGTCGGCGGCCGGGACGTAGTCGCAGTAGAGCTTCGAATGGCCGGTGGTCGGAATGCCGGCGGTCTCGACAATATCCTTGAGCGCGTAGGGGATACCGTGCAACGGGCCGCGCCGACGGCCGGCCGCCAGCTCACGCTCGGCGGCTTGAGCTTCGGCCAGCGCCACCTCGGGCGTCACCCGGATAAAGCTGTGCAATTTGCCGTCATAGGCGGCGATGCGGTCGAGCAGGCTCCGCGTCACCTCGACCGGCGACAGTTCCCGTCGGTCGTAGAACCGGTTGAGCTCGGCTATGGTCAGAAAGGCGGGATCCATGGTCGCGGACTCCCTGCGATGGGTGGGCATCGCACGCTAGCTCGCATCGGCTCGGGAAACCAGTGGGCGTCATTCGACACCGCTGACGACGCCGCTGATCAGATTGCCGTCGTAGAGCGATCCAAGATCGAGTGCATGACCCGCCCGGACCGGTTCGAGCGCTGCGACCAGTTCGGCGAGGCGGCGCTCCTCGGTCCGACAGAGTTGCTCAGCCGTCTCGACCGTGACCGGGGCAAAGCGCAGCGCGTCGCCCGGCCGCCGGCGTCCGACAACCGGCAGGTCGGCCGAGATAACCGTGGCGATTTTGGGGTATCCGCCGGTCGTCTGGTGGTCTGCAAGCAGCAAGATCGGCTGGCCCGAGCCCGGCACCTGGATCGCGCCGGTCATAATCGCATCCGAGACGATATCCCAGCCGTGGCGATGTTGGAGGAAGGGGCCGTCGAGGCGCATGCCCATCCGGTCGGCACTCTGCGAAATGCGGAATTCGGCGCCGAGGAATGCCGCGACTGCTTCCTCGATAAAATATTCCTGCTGCGGGCCGAGGACGACGCGGATCGGCTGATCGCCGGTCGCCGCGATCGGTGACGAAAGGCGGAGCTCGGCCCGATGAGACGCGCGCGCCGTCGCCAGAGGCACGAAATCACTGCGTCGCAATGCGCGTCCGTCGAGCCCGCCGATCGCCGCCCGGACATAGGTCGAGGCGCTGCCGAGAACCAGCGGCACCGTGATACCGCCCTCCACGGCGAGATAACAACAAGCGGATTGGCGACCGACGACCACCTCAATGACCTCGCCGCCCGGTAGTGTCGCACTTTGCCCCGCGACGACACGCGCCTTCTCGGGACCAATCGCGAGGCTCGTACCGGCGCCGGCGAGTGCCACTCGCACCGTGTCGGCCGCGACCTCGAAGGTCGGTCCGCTCATCAGAATCTCGAGCGCCGGGGTTCCCGGGGGGTTGCCGACGAGCGCATTGGCGAGCCGCAGGCTGACCCCGTCGAGCGCCCCCGATACCGGAACGCCGATCGCCTGGTAGCCGGGCCTCCCGAGATCCTGCACCGTCGTATGGAGACCCGGCGCCAGCACCTTCAATCCGGCGCTCATCGGGAAATTGGCTCTTTCGCGACTTCGTATTGGCCGCTCTCGACCGCCTTTCTGATCGACGCGAAACTCACAGGGTCGATCGGCTCGAACTGAACCTTGTCGCCGGGCTCGAGGAGTGCCGGGCGCGGGCGCGCCGGGTCGAAGAGACGGATCGGCGTCACTCCGATCAGGTGCCATCCGCCGGGGCTCTCATAGGGGTAGATCGCGGTCAAGGTGGTGGCGATCGAGACCGATCCGGCAGGAACGCGGAGCCGCGGGTCGGCGCGGCGCGGCAGCGCGAGCTCGTGCGGCAGATCGCCCATATACGGAAAGCCAGGCAGAAACCCGAGCATGTAGACGTGATAGCGGGTCCCGCTGTGCCGTGCGACCACCTCGCTTGGCGCAAGCCCGGTGCGCTTGGCGACCTCGCCCAGATCGGGAGCGAACGAGCCCTCGTAGCAGACCGGCACCCGCCACAAGGTCGTGGTAGCGCGCGGATCCGGTGGGCGATCGAGCAGGCTCGCGATCGCACGCTCGAGATCGGCGCAGGTGGTCGCAACCGGATCATAGTGCACCATCAGCGAGCGAAAGGTCGGGACCGTCTCGACCACGCCCGGGAGCCTGCTTGATCGCAGGCTCGCATCGAGACGTAAGACATCATCGCTGAGCGCCCGCTCGATGCGGTCGCCAAACTCGACGACGAGGGCACGGTCCCCGGCGGAGAGGAAGCGCACCTTCATCGCTTTCCCTGGTAGACTGCGGCACGGCTCAAAGGAGGGCATATGGCAAACGTGATCAATCTCAACGCCGATATGGGCGAGGGCTTTGGCGCATACGACATCGGCGACGATGCGGGGCTGCTCAAAATCATCCGCTCGGCGAGCATCGCCTGCGGGTTCCACGCTGGCGACCCGGTCACGATGCAGCGCGTGGTCACCCAGGCCGTCGCCGAACGGGTCAGCATCGGCGCCCACCCGGGCTTTAACGACCTTTGGGGGTTCGGGAGGCGGCGCATCGACATGAACCCGCGCGAGCTCGAATACATGATCGCCTACCAGATCGGCGCGCTCCAGGCGATGGCCTGCTATGCCGGCGCCAAGGTGACGCATCTGAAGCCGCACGGCTCGCTCAACAACATGGCGGCCGAGAATATCGAGCTGGCGCTGGCGATCGGGCGGGCGATCAAGACGGTCGACCGCGATATCATCTATGTCGCACTCGCCGGTTCGCAGATGGAGAACGCTGCCCGGGAGCTCGGGCTGCCGGTTGCCCGCGAGGGCTTTTGCGACCGGCTCTACGACGACGACGGCAATCTGACCTCGCGCAAGGTGCCGGGCTCGGTCCTGAAGGACCCCGAGATAGTCAAGGAGCGCGTGGTCAACATGGTGCTGAACGACGAGATCGTCTCGCGCACCGGCAAGCGGCTGAAGGTCCACCTCGATACGCTGTGCGTGCACGGCGACGAGCCGACGGGTGTCATCGTCGCCCGGGCCGCGCGACAGGGCCTCGAAGCGGCCGGCGTGCGCGTCGTGACCTTGCCGGAGATGACGCTCGGCTAACGCGCCAGGGAGCCGCCGTCGACCCAGAGCTCGGCGCCGGTGATGTAGGAGGCTTCGTCCGAGGCGAGGAACAGGACCGCGTTGGCGACCTCCTCGACGCGGCCGGCACGCCCCAGCGGAACCTGTCGCAGCATCTGGGCCCGCACCTCCGGATCGGCAGTGCGCCCCGACGAGCGCATCGGTGGCATCAGTCCGGGATGGACCGAGTTGACGCGGATGTTGTCCGCACCGTGCTGCACGGCGGCCGCCTTGGTCAGGGTACGCACCGCCCCCTTCGAGGCATTGTAGCCGACATGGATGCCGTGCTGGCCGGTGATGCCGGAAATCGACGAGATGTTGACGATCGACCCTCCGCCGGCTGCCTTCATGATCGGGATCGCGAATTTCATGCCCAAGAAGACGCCGCGCGCATTGACCGCCATCAACTTATCCCAGGCCGCAGTGTCGAACAGATCCTCGACCGCGCTGCCGGAGAGCCCGGCATCGTTGACGAGAATGTCGAGCTTTTTGTATTCGGCGAGCGTCGCATCGACGGCCGCCTTCCATTCCGCCTCGCTCGACACGTCGAGACGGCGGAAGATCGCCGCCCCGTTTGCTTGGGTGATGTCGGCGACGACCCGACGGCCCTCTTCCTCGAGCACATCGGCGACGACAACCTTGGCGCCCTCTTTAGCAAAGATCCGCGACATGCTGGCGCCCATCCCGGACGCGCCGCCGGTGATCAGTGCGACCTTGTCTTCTAACCTCATTCATCCCTCCCGTTACGGTCCTTGCCCGTCAGTTTACGCCGTCGCGTCTCGCTGACGGCAGCGGAAAAACACGTTTCAAGCTCCAGAAAAGCGTTCTCTGAAAGCTAAGAATCTGTTGTATGTCAGTATCTTGGCTATGATTTTGCCGGCCTGCCGACAGCGGAATTTGGCGCCGAAAAACGCGATCGGCAGCGGATCGGCAGGGGAACTTTGGGGCACTCGAATGAGCGGGCGCAGCATCACTAAACGACGGCGATCTGGCGCCGCAGCTCGCCGGTAAACAGGCTCTTCGGGATCATCGCATGGACCCCGCGCACGATGTCGACGACTTGCGTCACCCGGAAGCTCGCCGCGATGCTGCAGAGCGCATAGGCGTCGTGCGGCGTCAGCTTGGCGCGGGTCGACAGAAACTCGATCGCATTGCGCGCGGCGAGGGCCATCGCGGTGTTGAGATCCTTGTCGAGGCCTAGGGAGATCCAATGGGTCGCCGTCTCGGCGACCGGCCATTGGAAATTTTTTTGCTTGTGCAAGACGACCTGGATCAGCACCTCCTGCATGGCGGTCTCGAGGGCGGTTAGGCTGATCTCGCCGTCGCCCTGCACGGCATGCGAGTCGCCGGTGTAGATCAGAGCGCCCGGCTTCCACACCGGCAGGTAGAGGACCGAGCCTTCGGCCAGCTCGCGCAGGTCGAGATTGCCGCCATGCGGGCCGGGCGGCACCGAGCTCGTCACCCCCGGGCTCAATGGCGGGAAGAAGCCGTCGGGTGGTGCCACGCCCAATGTCCCCTGGAAGGGCGTTAGTGGAATGGTGATGTCAGGAGCGAACTTTCCCTCCATCCTCGTCAGGTCGAGATCGACATAATCGACATACTTGATCTGTCCTTGCGAAAAATCCTGCGGCAGCAGGCCGGTGCCGAGTGCGGCCGGGTTGTTGAACACCGCACCCCAGGTGACGGGGTGTAGCCGCCGATAGCGGATCTCGACCACGTCGCCCGGCACGGCGTCTTTGACGGCGATCGGACCGATGATCGAATGCGGCCCGCGCCCGGGGTTGCTCGCGCGCAGTTCCGCCAAGCGGCTGATCGGCACCCCGGGCTGCAATTCGTTCATGAAATGCGACCAGGTATTCTGAAAACTGACCAGGTCCCCGGACTCGATCGTCAAGATCGGCGGCAAGTTCGCATCGAAGACCCCGAGCCGCACCGTCTCCCTGTTTGACTCGACGACATGGGTGCGGCCGTTGCCGCCCGCCGTGCCGACAGGGGTTGTACTCCCACCTTCGGCCGCCTGCGCGAACTTGCCGAACCGCGGCCCAACGGCGGCGAGCGCACCCATAAAGCTGCTCGCCCGCAATAATTGCCGCCGCAGACGCCCGCGTGCGGTCAGAAAGCCATCCAGCCGCTCCTGGTCCATCTCGGCTATACGCAGCAGACGATCGGCGGCTGGTTTGTCGAACGCGGCATCCTTGATGTCCTCGCGGATCACCCCGGTGCCCTTCTCGTCGCCGCAGCCGAAGAGATTGCCGCAGTCGTGATTGTGCATCGGGGCCTGGTCCTCGGTCTGATCATCATGCTGGTGCGCCACGGCAAGTCTCCTATAACCCGAGCCTCTGGTCGTCTTCGTCCGTTCCCTCCGCGAGCGTTGCATCCGTTTTTAGCGGACGTAATCCGATGCCCGAGCTTCCATTCTAACGGGTTCAGCTGCGCCCTGGCAGCCGTGGTCGGCAACCAGCACTTGCACGGCAAATCGCTCGCCGTTGAACCTGCAGCAAGTCTACAGCAAAATTTCTCCCATGGGTTGAAACGCCGGCCGCGTCGAGGGAGCTGGTCGGGTGGTCCGACCTGCCCTATTGGAAGCGCCCGCTCGCGCAAAAGTCCACCGTCATCGGCACCTCCCCGTTCCAACCGGCCGCCCAGTCGAGAACTTGCCATCGGGCGGGAGTGTATAATGCGAATGAGGCAATATTACGGATGACCCGAATCACAAAAAGAGAGGCCCAACCCCAGGCCCGTCGCTCTCCCTTCCTGAAGAAGCTCTGCGGGTGGCGCGCTGGGGCGACTTAGAATCTCCGCGATCATCGCGTGAGCTTCGAGCAAGCCACCTTCACCTTCAACGATGCATTCGCCGTTGAATGGATCGACGAGCGCGAGGCTTACGGCGAGGAGCGCTCGATCCTGCTCGGCATGACCAATGGACGCGCGACCCTTCACACCCGAAGAGCTGGCTAAGGTAAAACGGATTCCGCGCGCCAAAGACCTTGCGCCGGGCGCTCGCGGTTACGCAGGAAGAATTTGCCGCGTGCATTCGCATCCCGCTCAGCACCTTGCGCGATTGGGAACAAGGCCGCTCCGAGCCCGACCAGACCGCGCGCGCCTATCTCACCGTGATCGCGCGCGACCCCGAGGGCGTGCGGCGGGCGCTCGAGGCGAAGCCGGGCTAGACGATGCCCGCGCCCAAAGTGACCGAAGGCGAGGCATTCGCCCCGGATATCGAGGAACGCCACCTCACGAGATTAGGGGATTCGATTGGCTGCTTTTTAGTCAGGCGGCCCAGTGGCGGCGAGTCCGATGAGGTGTGTTCCGGAAAATTTGCACCCAAAACGGAGTGAAGCATCGGCGGCTCTCAACCAAAAATTTAACCCGCACCGCGCATTCTCTATCCCTGACATGATCGGCTAAATGTGGTAGGTACGTTCTTCTCGCCCGCAAAAAGTAGGCCGGTCGGAGCGCGGGGGATGGGGCGGAAATGGAGAGGAACAGCAGCCCCACCCTGTTGTCCTTGGCAATGAACCAGGTAGCGCATGAGGATCGGTAGAATGTCTACCCGCCCGAGAGGATCATCTTGTGCAGTGAGGAAGGCCCGGAAAGCTGACGATGACGAAAATCAGACCTATCGACATGCGCTTTTTCGATGAGGTCTTCGAGATGCAGAGCGGCTACGTTCTGGATTTCAGCGACCGCACCTTTGCCGAGTTTTTTGACAGCGAGCTGTCCATCAACATTGACGCTCAGAAGTATTTTCAGGGCGGTTCATCCAAAGCCAAAAGGCTGCGCACGTTCCTGCAAACAGAAAGAGAGCCTGTTGTTGCGCGGGCATTGTGCTCCCTCTGGGAATACCGCGATGCTATTCGCGGCCCCTTCGATGAGCAGGATGAAAAGGTAAGACATCAAAAAAACCGCTTCTTTCAAATTGTGCAGACGATTGACGGCACCATCAAACCGGCCCGGCAACAGGGCCAGAGCTACCCGTTGCACACACCCGCCAGTCCGAGTCCGCAGGCGCTCCATGACCTCAATGACCGGCTGTTAAAACTCTCGACGCTGAAACCGCAGGAACGCGGCTTCGCCTTCGAGCGATTTCTGAACGACCTGTTCACCGTTTATAACCTTGATCCGCGCCGCTCCTTTCGGCTGACCGGCGAGCAGATCGACGGCAGCTTCCAGCTTCACCAGGAGATTTACCTGGTAGAGGCGAAATGGCAGGACGAGAGGACGGGACAGGCGGATTTGCTCACTTTTGCCGGCAAGGTCGATGGCAAGGCGCAATGGTCCCGAGGGCTGTTCGTCAGCTACAGCGGTTTCAGCGATGACGGCTTGCAGGCATTCGCCCGTGGCCGCCGCACCAGCATCATCTGCATGGAAGGGCTAGACCTAGCGCAGATTCTTTCCGGGCGTCTGGATCTCGTGGAGGTGATCGAGCGGAAAAAGCGTCGGGCTGCCGAAACCGGCAGCGCCTTTGTTCCGGTGCGCGATCTGTTCATGTCGGTTACCTGAAGACAACCTTATGTACGACCAACTCACTATAAACTTCGGGCAGTTGGACTACGAATTGTTTGCGCCCGAAATCGAGAGCTACTGCGATATTCTCCTCAATCGCATAGATCCCATTTTTGAAGGCGTGGATGCAGAACAGGAGCGAGCGGCCGAGGCGTTTATGAGCGCCGCAGAGACTTGGTACGGCGATGATTATCAGGGCGCTGCCGAAGCCGCTTATGAGCATGCCCGCGACACCGCGGTGCAATTCATGGAAATGCGCGCGGTCTTCATGGCCACTGGGGCCAGCGGACTATTTCATCTTTTCGAAAAGCAGATATACAGACACATAAACAGTGAATTGAAACGTTGGCTAAAAGCCCCGATCACCAAATGGCAAGACCTGGAGAAACTTATTCCTAAATTTGATCGCAAACACGGTGAGCCGGAACCGTGCATCGACCTTATCAACGCTTTCAGGGACAGCGATCTGCAGGAGCTCCGGTTGGTGGCCAATGTCGTGAAACACGGTGATGACGGGCCATCATACAGGCAGTTGGTGGAAAACCGGGCGGTGGTGGTGAGCCAGGATCGGCTCAACGATGACTGGACGGCCGGAGAATATTCCGTGCTTCGCGCGAATGTCTCTGTGCAGACCCAGGACGCAAAACGTTACCAAGCTGCCCTTTTGCGTTTCTGGCGGCTGGAGGGGACCTTCTGGGCACCCAGGTCGGCCTTTCCGTAACGATGTCCGTCATGACGCCCTGTCGCGGCGATTGAATATATGATAATGTCCTTTATCGGATACTGTGGTACGGTAGCCGCGCGGGTCGCGAGGGGGAGGGGGCAACGAAATGTCCGCATGGGAACAGATCTATAGGATCACTCCAAAGCGCATTGAAGCAATCGGGGTTGGCCTCGTCTTTTTGGCGGCGTTTTGAGAAGCGACAGTATTACGCCAGATTACAGAAATGTATGCTCAAGCTCCGTTTGTCACTCTGAACGAAAAGCTAACACTCATTTTGGGCTGCATTGGGAGATCAACAGAGCACTAAAGATTTTGTGTTCAATAACCAAAAATCATTTGACGAATTTAACTACTATATACGTGATTATTCTTCCCTCCTAAAGCGAGATCCTACATTATCGCTCTTTGCGCCGTTGCGATTAGCTGTTGCTGGTGTCGGTACATTGCTAGTCATGTTGGGCAAATGGTGGGGCGGGGTTCCAAAGTGAACCTGGTCGTCCCGATCAGCTCGCCTTCGGTGCCCACGCTCGTCGCCGTCGCCGGCGAGCGCGCCTCGATGCGCTTCCTCGAATTCTTCGCGGCCAACATTCGCAACCCGCACACGCGGCGGGCCTACGCGCGCGCGGCCGAGTATTTTCTAGCGTGGTGCGCGAGTGCCGGCGTGCGATCGATCACGGACGTGCAAGCGGTCCATGTCGCGACGTGGATCGAAGCGGCGACGCGCGAACTTGCGGCGCCGAGCGTCAAGCAACGGCTCGCGGCGATCCGCCATCTCTTTGATTGGCTCGTAACCGGCCAAGTGGTGCCGGCTAATCCGGCCGGGTCCGTGCGCGGGCCTCGCCATGTAGTGACTTCCGGGCAAACGCCCGTGCTCGATCCGTCGGAAGCGCGCGCGCTGCTCGACAGCATCGATGTCAGCACGCATGCCGGCCTGCGCGATCACGCGTTGATCGGGCTCATGGTCTATTCGTTCGCCCGCATAGGTGCCGCGCTCGGCATGACAGTTGAGGATGTGTACACGCAAAACCGCCGCTTGTGGGTCCGGCTGCGCGAGAAGGGGGGCAAGCGGCACGCGATGCCGTGTCATCACAACCTTGAGGAATACCTTACGGCTTATCTCGACGGCACCGGCCTGCGCGACGATCCCAAGGGACCGCTGTTCCGCACGATCGGGCGGGGCACCAATAAGCTGACCCGCAGGGTGCTGCCGCAAGCGAACGCCTACGCGATGATTGGCCGGCGTGCCGCCGCAGCCGGCATCGCCACCAAGCTCGGCAATCACAGCTTTCGCGCGACCGGTATCACGGCCTATCTCAAGAACGGCGGGACGCTCGAAAAAGCCGCGGCAATGGCGAACCATGCGTCGACGCGTACGACGCAGCTTTACGATCGCCGGCGCGAAGAACTCACGCTCGATGAGGTCGAGCGGATCGGGATTTGATCGACGCTACAATGGCAAAATGAAATGGCCCAAACGTCACGACCGAGAGCAGGAAAAACCGGCTATTCTCCGGTTGCGCAGCGACCTGCCGCGATAATACCACACGCGGTTCCGAAATTCTTCAGCATCAGCATCGTGGCCTTGGTGATTGGTGTAATAATTGCGATAGTTATACCTTACCCGACCCCCTTTCAGCGCACTGTCTTTGCTGTCGTTGTTTCTCTTGCAGGGACATCCATAACGGCTTCGAGTATATCCGGATTTATTCAGATCAATTCGAAATGGCTGAAGGCTGGTGGCCCGATCGCCGTCTTCGTGTTTCTGTGCTTCTTCATTATAAAGTTTTCAGAGCCAGAAAATTTAAATTCCAATGAGAATGCCTCCGCCGGACATCATCGTGGTGGGAGGTAAGCGTGGCCCAAGCAGCCGCGAAGCAAAATCGGCTAGTCCTACTTGGCTATGGTGCAATAGCTCTTGCCATTGTGATTACTGCTTTGGCGATGCATCCAGTAAGCGAGTTTCAGTTTTTCGCTTTCCGAGTATTGGCGTGTTTAGCCGTGGCGAGTCTGTGTACTTCTACAGTTAAGATCTCCCTACCCGGCATCCATTCAGTAGTATTGAAAGCCGCTGTGGCCGTGAGCGCCATCACTGTGCCGCCGGTGGCAACCTGGTACGCATATCCGGTTGTGTTCGTGAATCCACTACGGACTACGGGAGACGCGGCGCAGACAAGCGGCGGGAGCCCCATCCTCTCGTTGGTGCTGCTGGCGAACGGGCGGCTGGCCGGCGGTGGTGAGGACGGCAAAATCAAGATCTGGCCGAAGGAGGGTTGGGGCGAGCCGGTGATCCTCACGCACGGACACCCGGTCTCGGCGCTGGCGGCGCTGCCGGACGGGCGGCTGGCCAGTGGTGGTGCCGACGGCAAAATCAAGATCTGGCCGAAGGACGGTGTCGGCGAGCCAGTGATCCTCCCGCACGGACACCCGGTCTCGGCGCTGGCGGTGCTGCCGGACGGGCGGCTGGCCAGCGGCAGCGCCGACGGCGAAATCAAGATCTGGTCTAAGGGAAATCAAGATCTGGTCTAAGGACGGTGTCGGCGAGCCAGTGATGCTCACGCACGGACACCCGGTCTCGGCGCTGGCGGTGCTGCCGGACGGGCGGCTGG
>Ga0306924_10000495_pt1 | contig 32921 bp, 36 predicted proteins | sample sta12Can44000111_FD_203756 | JGI IMG/M metagenome (GOLD analysis project Ga0306924, IMG submission 203756) | Lab enrichment of tropical soil microbial communities from Luquillo Experimental Forest, Puerto Rico - statanox.12C.anox.44.000.111 (v2)... | ecosystem: Environmental > Terrestrial >... | reverse complement strand
CGTCGAACGTCTCCAGGTCGAGCTCCGGCACCTGGATCAGCGTGGTCCAGTCGTCTCTCCACTGGCCGCCGAAGAAGAACCGGAAGAACGAGCCCGCGCGGTAGTGCTCGCCCGGAGCGACGATGACGATACCCGGCGCCTGCGGCGGCTCATCCGTGCGCTGCGGGTCGGCGGCCGCGCCCGAGATCGCGAACAGGAGGGCGCCGCAGGCGCCCGACCGGGAGAGGATCCCCATCGTCCTTCTCCCGAGATGTGTCGGCCACCAGCGATCGCAACCTCTTCTTGAGGTCTGAGCGTGCTAGTCCCGATCGATCGTCGTGGCAGACCGGGGTGCGCCGTGTACCCCGAGTCAGCCAGGCCTCTCCGCAGCAACTCCTCCGCCTGCTCGTCCTCCTCGGGAACGCGACGCGGGAGGCCCGCTGTGAAGTCGCGACCTGGCAGCCCCGCGCTCGGGCAGGGAGCGCCGGAGCAGCAGACGGGCCGCTTCGAGGCGGATCTCCCAGGAGCGCGCTCCTCGCGTGGAAGCGCGAAAACGCTACATCGGGGCGGTCTTCGCGTTTCGCACGATTCCGATACTCACTGGACGACCCGCAGGTGAGACGGCCGCGTCTTCTCGCTGACGCGAGGCTCTACTCACGAGCACCTACCTCGGCATACGGGAACTCCCGAAGCGCCGTGTGCGCCGGCCCGGCCTTTCGGGCTCGCGCCCTTCGCAGGCGAGCGTCGAGGGAGAGCGCGCCGGGTCCGGCGATCGCGAGGTACAGCGACGTCAGGAGCTGAGCGTAGTCGGACCGGCTCTCGTGCAGGACCGCCCAGAAGCCGACCAGGGGCGGTGCCGGAGGCAGCGGGAGAGGGGACGTCCCCAGGTAGAGCCCGATCTTGGTCGAGAGCACGGCGACCACCATCTCGATCGCGAACAGGATCGCGACGCCGCGCGTGAGCAGCCCGAGCGTGAGCAGAGCTCCCCCGGCGATCTCCCACGCCCCGATGACCGACGCCGTGAGGTGCGGCGCGGGGAAGCCCAGCTTGGCGAAGCGCACGACGCCGAGGGTCGGGAAGACGAACTTCATGATCCCTTCCCACACGAACACGCCCCCCGCCATGAGACGCAGCAGGAGCGTCGCGGCGGGCGCATCGACGGGCGGATGGATCAGCCACGCTTCGAGACGCGCGATGGTCTTCATCGTTCTGGCCTCCCTTGCACCCCTTCCGACGCACACGACGCCGGAAGGTTCCCCGATGGATTGCGGACGACACGCGGGTAGAAGCAGCACGGTGCTCCGTGGAACCTTTTGCGCTTTGCATCGTCGTCCACGGCAGCCGCCATTCCGGCGGCACCGGAGGAGAAAGACGTATGCGCTTCAAGACGACGGCGAGGCTGTGCATCGCCGCTCTGCTCGTGGCAGGTGGTGCGCTCGCCCAGGCGGCGCCGGCTGAACAGCCCTATGTGCAGAGCGCGCAGAGGATCAACCGGGCGGAGCTCGCCCTGGGGCAGCTCGCGCAACAGCGCGGCAGCTCGGACGAGGTCAAGCAGATGGCGCGCACCATGGTCGAGCGGCACTCGGCCCTGAGCGCACAGCTCGACGACCTGGCCCGAGAGCGTGCCATCGTGACGGCACAGCTCGCCTCGACCGAGGACGAACAGGTCCATGACCGCCTCGCCCAGCTGTCGGGCACATCCTTCGACGAAGCGTTCAAGCTGGCGGTGGCCGACGCGCACACGCGGGAGCTCGCGCTTCACCGCGGCGAGCTCGAGCGCGGCGGGGACGCTGGGCTACGCGGCTACGCGCAATCGCGCGTTACCGCGCTCGAGGCCAGCATGGCCCAGGCGAAGGACGAGTGGTAGTGCGTCTGACCCTGCGTGAAGCTCAGCCCTGGTGAGCTCGTGCGTTGGCGGATCGCGGCGGGGCGGCCGCGGAGGCGGTCGCCCCGCCGCGGACCGCCCGCCGCTGGAGCCTCGACCCCAGGCTGCGCAAGCGTTCGCGCACGGCGCCGGCATAGGCACGTGCCTTCGGCGCCAACGGGCTTCCACGCGCTCCCGCCGCAGCAGGCTGGCCAACCGCGCGAGGCTGCTGGCCACTCGGACCTTCATGAGAGGCGCATGCCGCGAAGGGCGCGCCGTCAGCCGGACGTCTCGGCCATGAGGCTCGCCTCTGGCACACGCCGGACTCGGCGGCTTACGAGGTACACGCCGGAGAGCGCGAGCCCCGTGCCGAGGAGCTCCGTCGTCCCGAACCGCTCGCCGAGGACCATCGCGCCCAGCGCGGTGGCGATGGGCGGCGACACGTAGAGCCACGAGGAGGCGAACACCGAGCCGGCGTCGCGTACGACGACGAGGCTCAGCGAGTGCCCCAGGATCGACCCGGCGATCGTCAGGTAGGCCAGGGCCCACCACGCAGGAGCTGTCGGCGGCCAGACGACGCGTTCCAGGAGCGGCGCCGCGGCGAGGAGCGCGAGGCCGCCGAGCAGGCTCTGGAGGGCGCTCACGATCATGGGGTCGTCGTCGGGGCCGAAGAGCCGGTCATACAGGACGAGCCCAGCCGCGTACGCCACCACGCTCACGAGCGCCAGGCCCAAGCCCGTGGGGTCCACCTGTCCCGCCTGCGCTCCGCCCGCGAGGAGCACCGCTCCCGTCACGCCCAGGCTCAGCCCCAGCCACGCGATCCTCGGAAGCCTCGAGCCCAGCATGGCGCGCGCAAGGAGAGCAGTCACCACGGGACCGAGCGTCTCGAGCCGCGACATGAGCCCCGAGTCGATCCGGCCCTCGGCCCAGTATATGGTACCGAAGGTGATGGTGGTGAGCGGGAGGCTCACCGCGAAGGCCCTGGGCGACAGGCGCTTTACCTCCCTCCACGCGGCCCCCCGCCGGAGCAGCAGGACGCCAAGCAGCAGCGCGCCCGCGACGGTGAAGCGGAGCCCTGCGAACAAGAACGGCGAGGCCCCGTCTCGGACACCGATTCGAATGGCCAGGAACGTGGTCCCGAAGACGGTGCACATCACGGAGAACGCCGCCCAGGACTTCCGGCTCACGGGGTCGCTCATGGCCGCAAGGTGAGCGATCGGGGCCGACAGAACCAGCATCAGATTGACGTCCTGGGATCGGCACAGAATACTGGCGTCGTGAGCAAGGCGGCTGAGCTCGCAACGGATCTGCGCTCGATGATCCTGGCCGGGCGCTACCGGCCCGGAGACCCGCTCCCGTCCGTCCGCGCGCTCGCGAGCGAGTGGAGCCTGAGCATCATCACCGTCCGGAGCGCGCTCTACCTGCTGGAGCGGGAAGGCCTGGTCCGGATCTCTCCACGCAGCGCCACCCGGGTCCGCAGCCGACGACTTTGTGAGCCGCGGACGCTTTCCGCTGCGATGGAGGCGGTGGCTCCGACGGACCCGCGGCTGCACATCGCCGAGCAGTATCGGCGGCTCGCCTCGCGCGGGCCGGGGCTCGCCGTCGCGCTCCCGGGTGCCGATCTGCGGCCGACCGGCGCGGTCCGGCGCGCCCTCGCGCGGTGGCGCCCCCACCTCGTGGAGCCGGGCTCCGATCTCGGACTCGAGGCGCTCCGGTCGGCCCTGGTTCGCCGCTACTGGAGCGTCAACGGCCCCACCGAGCCGGAGCACCTCCTCGTCACCAGCGGGACAACCGAGTCGCTGTTCCTGCTGTTCAGCGCGTTTCTGAAGCCCGGCGACGCCGTGGCCGTCGAATCCCCGACCTACTTTGAGTACTTCGCGCCACTCGCCGCCGCGGGCGCCGTCGTGGTGGGCGTGCCGTGCCAGCCGAGGACTGGCCTCGACGTCGGGGCTTTGGAGCGGGCGGTGGAGGCGCGTCGCATCGCGATGGTGATCTGCCAGCCCAACGTGCACAACCCGTTGGGAACGATCCTGCCGGACGACGAGAAGCGGCGGCTCGTCGAGCTGTCGAGGAAGGCCGGGTTCCTTCTGGTCCAGGACGACACCTTCGGCGACCTGGCCTACGCCCAGCGGCGACCCGCCAACCTGAGCGCGTGGGGCGACGCGCCGGGTGTGGTCGTCCTCGGGTCGTCGTCGAAGTCGCTCGACCCAGGGCTGCGGGTGGGGTGGATCCGATCGCCGCTCCACGTGGAGCGGCTGGCGACGATCAAGCGTCACGCCTCGGGGCCGACGGGCCTGCACGCCCAGGCCGCTGTAGCGGAGGTCCTGGAGTCGCCTTCGCTGACCAGGAAGCTCGCGGCGCTTCGGAATGGGCTGCAGGCGCGGGTGGCCGAGTACATCGAGTTCCTCTCCCGCACGTTGCCGGACGGCTGCTCGCTCGTGCGCCCGGAGGGCGGCTGCCTGCTGTGGCTGCAGCTCCCCGAGGGTACCGACGCCTCTCGGCTGTTCCGCCTGGCGGTTGCCCAGGGCACGGTCGTGGCGCCTGGCGAGATCTTCTCGACCGAACCCGCGGCCCGGCGCTGCGTCCGGATCAACGCCGGCCTTCCATTGACGCCGGAGCGCCGCGCCGCGCTGAAGGGATTGGCGGAGCTGGCGCGGGTGACAGGGGCCGCTCGCCGGGGTCGTTGAGCCTCGAGGCTTCTCGAGCGCCTGCGCCGCGCGACGACATACGCCGTGCCTGAGCGAAGCGAGCAGCGCGGGCTACGGCGCCTGTCCAACGATCTCGTACGTCCCGCCGCAGATGTCGGTCACGAGAGCGCTCAGCCGCTGGAGGCCGTCCTGCACGTCCTGCGGGGTCGTCCGGCTGTTGCCCTGGACGTAGATGACGAACTCCGACGTCGGCTTCGTGATACGGGTCTCCTCGCACTGTTTCACGTCCATGAGGCAGATGATCTTCTCGTCGTCCATGCACGCGTACTGACCAGCCTTCACGGGAACGGGCTCGGGCTCGCCGAGGGGCCTGTACCGCTCGCCACCCCCCGTGATGCGAAAGGCGACGTCACCGAGGAGGTACGCGCAGTCGTGCGCGCCGATCGAGAAGCCGGTCTGCGCTGACACGAGGTTGTAGCAATCCACGACCGTGTTGATGTTCGGCAGCCGCCCGTTCGCCTTGGCAAGACCGATGAGGTGTTGGGCGGGTGGGACGACCCCCTCCACCCCGACGAGCCGGTGGAGCTCTCGATACGCTGCGAGTACAGGATGCGCCTCGATGTCGATCGCGCAGATCGCATCCAGGGCCTCCTTCTTGCGCTTCTCCAGCGGGTTGCTGCGGTTCGAGACCTTTGCGCCGCGAAAGCGCGCCATCGCCACGCAGATCCCAAGCGTCGCGACCTCTGGTGTGACGATCAGCTTCATGACACGCTTCTACCCGCCACGTCTCCCGTCTACAACGGCGCGCTCTTTTAGAAGGGCAGGCCCGGCAGCGGCTTCGTGTGCTCCTTGCGGACCGCGTCGAGCTTGTGCGGGTCGAGGCCGAGGGCCTTCAGGATCGTGGGCGCGACCTGGGTCGTCGTCACGTGCGCGTCGATGGTGGTCGCGCCGAGGGCCGTGTTCGACACGAGCAGCGCGACGTGGGTGTCGTCGAGCGAACCTCCGCCGTGCTCGGCTATCTTCTTGCTGCTCCCCGAGTAGATGACACCCCAGTTCGGCTGGATGACGACGTTCGGGGCCCGGGCGGCCGCTACCGGGTCCTGCGAGGTCGGATCGCCGTAGATCTCGGCCAGCTCCTCGCCGACGCAGACGTTCGACTCGAAGATCGTGCCGCGCGGCGGCTCGTTCGCGAACATGAGCTTGCGGTTCGCCGGATCGGTGAGCTGCGCCACGACGTTTCCGAGGTTCTTCTTGGACTGGTCCTGGAGCCAGAGGATCGCGACGTCGTCCTTCTGCAAGTGGCCCTTCACCGCCGGCGAGCTCCCGTCGTTCGGGTTCTTGAACGGGGCGAACACGGCGTCGACGTTCGGGTCGGCGACGTGGATGGCACCGATGGGATCGCTCACCGTGGCGTCGCCCCGCCCGCGAGGCTCCATCGCCAGCTTGCGCGGGTCGACAGGCGACTGGCCGTGCTTCGCGGCCACGACGATGAGCGTCGAGTCGAGCAGCCCTCTCTTCTCGAGCGCGGCCACGAACCGCGCGAGGGAGTGGTCCACATGGTCCAGGGCCCCCTCGAGCAACGCCGACGGCGTTCCATCGGCGTCGGCGTAGCCGCCCACAGGCAGCTTCTGCCCGACGCCTACGGCTTGGAAGTCCATCCCGAAGAGGGTCGGCACCGGGGCAGACTTCGTGCCGTCGGCGGTCTTCCCCTCGATCTCGTTCACGACCGCCTGCACCTTCACCTCGTCGTAGGCGATGGCCGCGGGCTCGCAGCTCGTGTAGTCATGGACGTTCCTGCGTCGCAGCGAGTTCGTCTTGCCGTCGCACAGGCTCTTGGACCTGGAGAGGTCGACTCCGTTCACCACCCCGCCCTTCGCGATGGAGGAGTTGATCTCGGGGGTATAGAGGTCGTCGACGCCCTTGCCCGTGGGCCCGTTCGCGACGTCGTAGGCCGGGTGCTTGTCTGACCAGGCGGTGTAACCCCCGGCGTCGCGGATGACCTCGAAGACCGTGTTCACCCGGATGAAGTCGTGAGGGTAGACGGGCTTGCAGTTGCCCTTCGCGTCGAGCGCGCGCGGGAGGTTGCCGGGGTCGATGGGGCTGAAGAGCTGCGTGGGGTCCTTCGCGAGACTCTCGACGTACATGACCTCGGTGCCCGCCGCTCCCTTGCACTCGCTGCCGGGGGGGTAGAGCGTCCGGTCGTAGCTGTCGTCGTAGTAGACGCCCGTCGACTTCGGGGTCCCGCCCGTGATGAGCGCGAGGAGTCCGGGAAATGAATCGGAGGGCGTCGGGGCATGGGCGCTGGTGTAGCGAACACCGGTCTTCGCGAGCATCGCGAACGTCGAGCGCGGATGTTTGCCCACGAACCGGGCGAGGTCGGCCTCGTGGAGCCCGTCGACACTCACGAGGAGCACGTGCTTCACGGCGAGCCGCTCGTCGCCATTCGCGCGCGACGATGCGAGGAAGGTCGCGATCGCGGCTGAGATCAGCGCCATTCGACTCATGTGGGCTCGCAGCGCGATCCAGGCGCCCCCCTCCCGCGCCGGGACGAATCTAAACGTACCTCTCTCCACGAGGTCGCGACCTGGCAGCGCTGCCCTCGGGCGTGTGAGCCCCCGAGCAGCGGACAGGCTGGCCCTGCGGCGGAGGCTTACGAAACAAGAATCACTAACGTGCAGAAGGTGAGGCCGTGAGCAACCGGGGGGCGCCAGGAACCCCCGGCGAGGTCGCCGCGAATGAAACTCAGCGCGGTCCGAAAGCGTCGGCCGAGCGGGATGCGACGTCTGATCGCCGAGCTGCTACGGCCGTATCGCCTCTGGCTCGGGATCATCCTGCTCGCCACGGCGGCGGAGACGGCAGCGAGCCTCGCCGCCCCCTGGCCGCTCAAGATCGTCCTCGACAACGTGATCGAGGGGCGCGAGCCCATGAAATGGATCCGCCACCTCGCGCGGTGGATGCCCGGCGGGCCGACCCTCCGGTTCGCTGCGCTCGCCGCCTTCGCCACGGTGCTCATCGCCGCGGTCGGCGCGATTGCCTCGTATGTCGAGCACTACTACACCGAGGACGTCGGCCAATGGGTCGCCAACGACCTTCGCGTCCGCGTCTACGATCACCTGGAGCACTTGCCGCTCGCCTACTACGACACTCATCGGACCGGCACGCTCCTCAGCACCATCACCGACGACATCGGGACGATCCAGGAGTTCGCGTCCTCGACCACGCTCGGCATCGTCGTGGACGTCCTCACGATCGCCGGCATGCTCGGCCTGATGTTCTGGCTCAGCTGGGACTTCGCCCTGATCGCGGTCGGCGTCGCGCCCTTCCTCCTCCTCTTCGTGCTGCGCTTCAGGAAGGCGGTGAAGAAGGCGACCCGCGAGGTCCGGGCTCGCGAGAGCGACATCGTCAACGTCGTCCAGCAAGGGCTCGAGTCGATCCGGGTGGTGAACGCCTTCGGCCGGCAGGAGCTCGAGGAGAAGCGCCTCGAGGAGGCGAGCCGGGCCGAGGTCCGGGCGGCGCTCAGGGCGAGGCAGGTGAAGTCCCTGCTCTCGCCCGTCGTGGCGGTCATCGTCTCGCTCACCACCGCGTTCGTGCTCTGGCGAGGCGCGTCGCTGGTGCTCGCGTCCATGATGACGGCCGGGTCGCTGACGGTGTTCCTCTCGTACCTCGGCAAGTTCTTCAAGCCGGTGCAGGATCTCGCCAAGCTGAGCGGCACGATCGCGCAGGCGGCCGTCGCCGGGGAGCGGGTTCGCGGCATCCTCGAGCTCGACCTGAACCTCCCCGAGCGTCCGGATGCGCGGGACGCGATGGCGCTGCACGGCGCGATCGAGTTCGAGCACGTCGCGTTTTCGTACGATCCCGCCGCGCCGGTGCTGCGGGAGGTGACCTTCTCGATCGCCCCTGGCCAGTTCGTCGGGATCGTCGGGACGACCGGAGGGGGCAAGTCCACGGTCGTGAGCTTGATCCCGCGCTTCTACGATCCGAGCGCGGGGCGCGTCCTCATCGACGGCGTCGACGTCCGTGACTACAAGCTCCAGCGGTTGCGGGACCAGATGGGATTCGTGCTCCAGGACACGGTCCTCTTCCGCGGGACGATCCGCGAGAACATCGCCTACGGCCGACCGGACGCATCGGATGACCAGATCGTCGAGGCGGCCAAGCTCGCCAACGCCCACGAGTTCATCGCGCGGATGCCGGGCGGCTACTCGTCCCCGGTGGGCGAGCGAGGGACGACGCTCTCGGGCGGCCAGCGGCAGCGCATCGGGATCGCCCGCGCCCTCGTCCGCGACTCGCCCATCCTCATCCTCGACGAGCCCACCGCAGCGCTCGACGTCGAATCCGAACGCGTCGTCATCGAGGCGCTGGAGCGCCTCATGAAGGGCCGGACCGTGATCATGATCGCCCACCGCTTGAGCACGATCCACGACGCCGACCGGGTCCTGGTGCTCCACGGCGGCGTGATCGCCGAGCAAGGCACGCACGACGAGCTGCTCGCGATGGACGGGATCTACGGGGACCTCCACCGCACCCAGGCCCGATCCGGCGAAATCGACGACCATCATCCGATCATCAGAAGAGCGGGGGCCTGAATGTCATTCCGATCGCTGGTCGTCCTCCCCGATGACTCCGCGAAGCCGATCCTCGATGCCATCGGAGCCGCCTCGACGTCGCTCCAGGTGAAGATGTTCGTCTTCTCGGACACGGCGTTGCTCGACGCGGTCCTCGCGGCAAGACGGCGCGGCGTGAAGGTTCGGGTCATGTTGAACCCCGCGCGCCGCAGCGGCGAGGAAGACAACGAGGCGGCGCGCGAGCGGCTCCGGCGCGGCGGGGTCGACGTCATCGACAGCAACCCCGAGTTCCCGGTGACGCACGAGAAGTCGATGGTGGTGGACGAGACCACCGCGTTCGTGAAGTCGTTCAACTGGGCGACGAGGAACCTGACCGAGACCCGCGACTACGCGGTGGTCACCTCCCACAAGCATGAGGTCCGCGAGGTCGTCGATTGCTTCGAGGCGGACTGGAACCGGCAGCGGTTCGATCCTGGCGAGCAATCCAAGCTGGTGTGGTGCCCGGGGGGCCGGGAGCGGATCACCCGCTTCATCGACGAGGCGAAGCACACGCTGTTCCTCCAGAACGAGCGGTACCAGGACACCATCGTCATCGAGCACCTGGTCCGGGCGAATCGCCGCGGAGTGAAGGTCCACGTCATGGCCCGGCCGCCGCACACGCTGAAGGAGGACAAGCTGGTCGAGGGGGTCGGCGGGCTGCAGATCATGAACGACGTGGGGATCAAGGTCCACAAGCTCAAGCACCTCAGGCTCCACGCCAAGGTGCTCCTCGCCGACGGCGTCGCCGCCCTGGTGGGCTCGATGAACCTCACCCCGGGCAGCTTCGACGGCCGCCGTGAGCTCGCGATCGTCGTACGCGACGACGACGTGGTGGAGCAGCTCGAGAAGATCGTGCACCACGATTGGACGCACTCGCACCCGCTCGATCTCTCGGACGAGGGGCTCCTCTCGGATCTCGAGGACCGCGCCGAGGCCGCTGAGCAACTCGGGATCGGCGATGCCCGGGGCGCGGAGGACGGCGGGCAGGGTTAGCGGTGGCGCAGGAGCGGAAGGCTGGCCGCTTCGAGGAGGTCAATTCCTTTCAGCGCGCCCTTCGCATCTGGGAAGGCATCACTCCGGCGAGATGGCGCGCGAGAGGTGATGCTCGAATGAAGGTCCCGCCCCGACGGTCACGCCTGGGGCCGCTGGCAGCCCGAGCGATGCCACGACCTGCTGCCCGTTGATCACTCCCGTGGGCACCTGGTCGACCAGGCACCTCGAGAGCGCCTGCTCGGACTGGCCCTGGCCAACGCGCCTGGGTTCCGCTGATGAGACGAAGGGAGCGCGTGTGCTCGATTTGAACGACTTCTTCTATTTCGTGCAGGTCGTGGATCGTGGTGGCTTCAGCGCCGCAAGCCGCAAGCTACGCGTTCCCAAGTCGACGCTGAGCCATCGCATGCAGGAGCTGGAGACGAATCTTGGCGTACGGCTCCTCAATCGGACGTCGCGCCGCTTCGGGATGACCGAGGCTGGCAGCGAGTTCCATCGGCACGCCGTCTCGATGCTGCAGCAGGCCGAACACGCCGAGACCGCGATGCGCCAGCGCCTCGCGGAACCGGTGGGAACGGTTCGGTTCACCGCCGCTGTCGGCACGGCGCAGTTCGCGATGCGCGACATGGTGGCGGACTTCCTCGTCCGCTATCCGAAGATCAACGTCATCGCGCATGCGACGGACCGGGCCATCGACATCGTCGGCGAGAACTTCGACGTCGCCATTCGCGCGCATTCGGACCCGCTTCCAGACTCGACGCTGCTGCAGAGACCGCTCGCGACGGCGCCGGGGTTCCTGTTTGCAGGGTCGGCCTATGTCGATGCGCACGGCTTGCCGGAGACCCCACGGGATCTCGCGAAGTGTCCATCACTTTGCGTGATGCGAACCGGCGTCGCTCCCGCCTGGCGACTTCGCCATTCCAGCGACCCCAGGGACGAGGTCGTCGTGCATCTCACACCTCGCATCCTGAGCGATGACATCGTCGGCCTGAAGCAGGCGGCGATCGCCGGTGTTGGCGTCGTTGCTTTGCCCGCGTATGTCTGCCGCGATGAGGTGCGATCAGGTGCGCTGCGCCGCGTGTTGCCCGCGTGGCTTGCCGGCGAAGCCATGCTGACCGCGCTGATCCCCCATCGGCAGGGTCTCTTGCCATGCGTCCGCGTCTTCATCGCTCACCTGGCGGCCGAATTCCCAAAGGCGGTCGTGCTGTAGATCGTCCACGCTGTTGAACGCTGTGTTCGTTTTCGCCGACTTCTGGCGAATCGGTCTGGCCGCTAGGTTCCCCTCTCGAATCGATCGGGAGGCTTCGATGAGTACGCAGAGAGTAGCGCTGATCACCCGGCGGGAGGACGCAGAGGTCATCCGGCCCTTTGGCATAGAGATGAAAGTCATGATTGCCGCAACGCAGACAGGCGGCACATGTTCCGTGGTGAGTGCTGAGTTGAAGCCGGGCGAAGGGCCGCCACCGCACCTGCATCGCGACGTGGATGAATACTTTCTCGTGGTGGAGGGCACCATCTCGCTGGTGGTCGAGGGCCAGGAGAGCACTGTGACCGCCGGCAACCTCGTTCTTGCTCCTCGCGGAACGACGCATTCGTTCAAGAACGTTGGCGCGTCGACCGCCAGGCTGCTCGAGTGGACCGTCCCGGGCGGTAGCGAACCCTATTTCCGGGCGGTATACGAAATGGAAGCAAGTGGCGGTTTCGATCCAGAGCGGCTGGCCGAAATCAATGAGCAGTTCGCGACCGAATACATTGGCAGCTCCTAGTGCGTCGGCTCACTGCGAGGCTCAGCGCAGGCTTCCTACGCCAGCGATTGCCAAGGACGGCCGAATCGCTGCCGTCAAGCTGTTCTTCGACGAGCTGCCCTGGGCTGGGCGCACCAGGTGATCGCTCATCTGACGTTCTGAAGGAGCAGGTCCCCCGCCGCGACGATCGCCTTCCTCAGGCGAGGATCCGCTTCCATCGTGTCCTGGACGCGATCGACGAGCGCCTCGAAGGCCGGGTCCTCGACGCGATCGATCCGGCACTCCCGGGCGAGCACCGCCTGGAGATAGGCGCGAAACGCCCTGCGCTGTCGCTGCGGGTCGTCGCGATCGATCGCGGCGAGCGCTTGCGCGACGCGCGCGAGCCAATCGGGGGCGCGGTCGGCGGCGGCGCGAGGACGGTCCTTGACCGCGCCGCCCCCGTCCCGCGCTTCTGCCCGCCGGCTCCACGCGAGCGCCTCGGCGCGAAGCTGCGCGAGGAGCGGGCTGGAGGAGTCGATCGTGCTCATGCAGGGTCAGCGTGTCACTGCAGCTTTCCGTAGCTCGACACGAGGAAGTGATCGCTGGTCGGGGCGGCGTCCTGCGCGCCAGCAGCGGCCGGCGCGGCCGGGCTCGCGCCGGCGGCGTCCCGCTGATCGATCCGCGTGATGACGAGCTGCATGTCGCGGTTCAGCGCCGGGTTCGTCCGATTCTGCGCGATCCCCTCGAGCAGGAGCCTGCGCGCCTCGTCGAACCGGTCCTGCGCGAGCAGCTCGAGCCCCGTCTTGAACAGGCGCAGCGGCTCGGTCGGGGGCAGCGCGTCGAGCGGCGCCCAGGTCGCGCTCGCGGCCGCGGGGCGTGCGCTCGTGAGCTGCAGCAGCCCGAGCTGGAAGCGCGCGATCGCGAAGTCCGGTGCCCGCTGGAGCGCCGCGATGTAGGTCGCCTCGGCGAGGTCGATCTCCTTCGCGTGCACGTGCTCGGCGGCGAGGAGGAGGAGCGGGCGCGCGTCGCGCGGATGCTCGGCGGCGGCCTGCGCGAGCAGCGCGCGCGCGGACGCGGCCTCGGGGCCGCTGATGCGCGCGAGGAGGGCGGGGAAGTAGTCCTGCGGGGCGGTCATGGGAGGCTCCTATCCTGCGGAAGGGCGCGGGTCCAGCGCCGATGCGGCGCGAGCGGTCTCGCCGGCCGGTCGAGGCCGGGCCGATGCAGCCAGCGTCGAGATCATCGGGCCGTAGGCGAGCGGTGGCACGACGGGGTTGCAGTCGAGGTCGAGGAGCCAGGGGCGCCCCTCCACGTCGAGGATCGCGTCGATGCTGAAGAGCGTCGCCGCGCCGACGCCATCCGGCAGCCCGTCTGCGAGCGCACGCCCCGCCGCGCGGAGCGGCGCGAGCCACTCCGGCTCGGGGCGCGCCGAGAGATCGAGGAGCTCCCGCCCGCCGTGGAGCGGGGACGCGCCGTAGCCCACGTCGACCGGCTGGCGCGCGCCGCGCGGCAGCACGGCTGCGAGCGTCGCGCCGTCGTGGCGCAGCACGCGCTCGCAGCGGGCGAGGAGCGCGTCGCGCTCGGCCTCGGGGCGACGGTCGAGGGCTGCGGCGCGGACGAGCAGCTCGCGGACGCTCATCGCGCCGTCACCGACGACCGCGGGGAGCGCCTCGCGCTCCGCGCAGAGCGGCGTCCCCCCCCAGAACCAGACCTCGAGGAGGTCTCCCCGGACGTACGGCTCGTAGCGCTCGGCGCGGGCAGCGTCGAGCGGGCGCTCCGCGGCGCCGCGGAACGGTCCCTCCACGCGCCGCCCCTCCCACGGCGACAGCCAGGACGCCACGAACGACGCGCCGTCCCGGGGCGGCTCCGAGGAGAGCTCAGGGGCGAGCGCCTCCGTCGCCCGGACCGCGCTCCGGAACGCGGCGCGGTCGGCGGAGAGATCCCAGGTTCGGCTGGCGTAGGGGCGCCATCCCGCGAAGCGGGTGGTCTCGTCATGCAGGCGCGGGGTCCGCCGTGCGGACCCCGCCACCACCGTGACGAACTGCGGGTGGAGCAGCCACTGCGCGTCGCCCTGTCGCACCAGGGCGTGGAGCGTGTCCCCGGCGACGAGGAACTCCGCACCGGCGGCCGTGACCGCCCGGCGCAGCCACTTCAGGTGCTCGAGAAATCCATCCTGGGATGCAAGCACGGCGATCGCTCTCCTCGACGGGGCGCGCGTCAGACCGGGCTGGCGGGAAGGGCGGCATCGGGCGGACGCCCGACGTGGGAAGACGAGTCTGGTGCGCGGCGCGACGGCGAATCCGCACCCTTCGCCCAGATCTTCCGTGGATCGCGCCGGAAGTTTAGGGCGACCGAAAAAAAAGAGGGCGATCCGCCGCCCGCCCGCGCTGTTACGCTGCCCAAGCAAGGAGTGTCGATCCGCGTTGCGCAACGCGCTCGAGCGGTCCAGATGCGCCGGCGCCCGCACCGACGTCTATCCGTCTGGGATGTCGCGGAGCATGTCGGGCGGCCGGGCGAGGTCGAGAAGCCGTTCCGTGAAGAGATCGAGGAAGCGAAGCGAACGCCGAACGGATGGGTCTACCGCATCGCGGGTCGCTTCGGCCCGGCCGACGCCGTTCCGCCCGAGGCGGTCGTAGGGGCCTGGACGTGCTGGCGCAGGCGCGGTGGTATGATTTGACGCTGCCGGCCTCTGTGTGTGAGCAGGCTGAGCGCCGAACGTGATGAGCGTGAGAGACGCGATCACGGCGCACTACGTCGCCGGGAGGTTCGAGGAGGGCGATCGCCTCCTAGCCGAACAGGGCGTCGCCCTTCCGGAGCACGTTCGCCTCGAGTGCGAGGGGAACCGGCTCTTCTACGAGCGGAAGCTCCAGGAGGCGGTGTATCGCTACGAGGCCGCCATCCGGCTCGCACCCGACTACGGGATCGCCCGCTATCAGTACCTGGTCGGAACGCAGGCGGAGCGGGAGCAGCGCTTCGTCGACGCCTTCAAGCGCTACCAGGCGGCGATCGGGGCGGAGCCGACGTTCGTGGACGCGTACGTCGAGCTCGGCGGGCTTCTGGTGAAGGCAGACGATCTCGCCGGCGCCGCCCAGTGCTACCGGGACGCGGTTCGCCTCGATCCGGCGGACGTGGGGAACCACCACAACCTGCGGGCCGTCCTGTCCAAGCTCGCGCAGGCCGAGCCGGAGCGGTACCGCGACGAGTTGGCGGCGGCCGACGCGGCCCACCAGGAAGCGGCGAAGCGCCAGCCGGCGAAGGAGCTGCGGGCGCACCGTTGGTGATGTCGGATAGCCTCGAGCGCTCTCCGTTCACGCGCGGAACGCTGCCCGCGATCACTCGACTCCGTCGCGAGGCAGCCGACGTTCGTGACCGTGTGGATGCTGAACCGGGTCCTGAACGGCACCAGGGCGCCCGAGGTCCGGGCCCGGTACGTCAAGGCCATGGAGGGCGTCCGGTCGAATCCGCAGGCGGACCCGAACGCCGAGCGGCTCGCGAAGCAGTTCCTCGACCGGATCGCGCGGGGGTAGGTCACCGCGTCGCCGCGGTCATGTGCCCGTCGTCGGAGCGCGAACGGCGACGAGCTCGGTCGGGACGACGAGCGGCCCGTGAACGCTATGGCTTCGAGGCGGCGTCCCTCGACCGACGCGCCCCGAACACGATGTCTGCCAGGGTCCCGCCCGCTCCGCCCTCGGGCGCGGGGACCTGCCCGAGCACGCGCCGGGCGAGCCGCGCGAACGCCTCGGCGTCCTTCACCTCGCCGCTCAGCACCGCCTCGGCGTAGCGCGCGGACAGGCCCAGGCGATCGAGGCGCAGGGCCACGTCGATCTCCGCCCGCGCGCGGGCCGTGTCGCCCTGGCGCGCGAGCGCCACCGCGAGCGCGCCGTGGCTCTCGCCGAAGTTCCGGTCGAGGCGGACGGCCTCCTCGAACGCCGCTCGCGCGCCTGCGACGTCGTTCCCCATGAGCCGGCCCCAGCCGTACGCGATCCACGTGCCGACGTGGTCTGGCATGGTCGCGACGGCCTTCTGGAACGCGTCCAGCGCGCCAGGAAGATCCATGGCCAGCATCCGCGCGAGCGCGACGCCGGACCAGGTGCGGCCGTCGGTCGGGTGGAGGCGGAGCGCCCGCTCGAAGAGGCCGAGCGCGCCCTTCGGGTCCTGATGCGCGAGCGCCACGGTGCCGCGGGCCACGAGCGCCTCGAGCTGATCGGGGCGGCCCCTCAGCGCGCGCTCGGACCAGGCCGCGGCGTCCGGGAGCCGGTTCTCGTCGATCGCCATGAGGCTCGCGACGCCCCACGCCTCCGGCGCCATCGGCCGCTGCGCCGCCTCGTCCCCTAAGCGCGCGAGCGCCTGATCCGCGCGGTGGAGGCGGTGCTGCGCCCGCAGCCACAGCACCCACGCCAGGCCGCCGCTCTCCTCCGCGAGCCCGAGCAGCGGCTCGACCGCGGCGGCGGCGTCCTCGAGCCGCCCCTCCGCGAACAGCGCGTACGCGAGGTTGTGGCGCACCGCCGGGTGATCGTTCCCGGCCGCGATCAGGTGCTCGAGCACCACCTGCGCCTCGGGGTACCGCCGCGTCGCGAGCAGCAGCGTAGCCTCGCGGTGCGACCAGGCGGGGTCGTCCGGGCGCGCGGTGCGCGCGCGCTCGACCTGCTCCGTCGCGGCGGCGACGTCGCCCGCAGCGAGCGCCGCGTCGAAGAGGTCGGCGCGCAGGTTCCAGTTCTCCGGATCCTGCCGCAGGAACTCCTTCAGCCGATCGACGGTGGTCTGCCCGCTCTTTCCGTTGCTCATCGCTGCCTCCGGGACCGACTCAGAACGCGACATCGCACGCCTCCGACTTCGTGACCAGGGCGCGCAGGCGCTGGATCGCCTGCTTGTGGAGCTGCGACACGCGCCCCTTCGTGAGGCGCAGCTCGTCCGCGATCTCGTCGAAGCGCCGGGCCTGCTTGTAGTGCAGGTCGATCACCTCGCGCTCGCGGTCCGTCAGGAGCTTCGTCATGTCCCACAGCCGCGCGTGCTGCTGCCTCAGCTCGACGTGGGCGTAGGCGTCGTCCGGGAGGAGCTCGCTCGCGTCTCGGACCATCCCCGTTCCCTCGAGCAGGAACCCGAGCGCCACGCCCACGCCGATCTCCTCGAGCTGCGCGAGGAGGCGCTGCGCGGGATCGAGCTCGAGCGCGTCCGGGGCGAGCGACTCCAGGCGCTCGGCCGCGACGCGGCGTCGGAACGCGAGCTGCTGCTGGCGCTCCGTGAGCCGCGCGAGCCCGTTCAGGATGGATCCCTGGATGCGTGGGAGCGCGTAGGTCGTGAACTTGGCGCCGCGCCCCGGCTCGTACCGGTTCACGGACTCGACCAGGCCGACCATCGCGAGCTGCTCGTACTCGTCGAAGGCGATCTCCTCGGTCTTCCGCCGCGCGTACGCCTTGGCCGCGAGCGCCCGCGCGAACGGCATGTAGCGCGCGACGAGGTCCGCGCGCGCCGCCGGGTCCTCGGGCGCAGTCGCGCCGCGCTCGTCGCCGCGAGCGCCGGCGAGCTCCGGATCCCCGAGGGCGTCGAGCGCGTGCGAGGCCATCTCGGCAGGCGCCTCAGTGGAACGACCCGACCAGAGCCCGGAGCAGCAGGGTCCAGCCGTCGATCAGCACGAACATGAGGATCTTGAGGGGCAGGCTCACGGTCGTGGGCGGCATCATCATCATGCCGAGCGACATGAGGACGCTCGAGACCACGAGGTCGATGAGCAGGAACGGCAGGAAGACGACGAACCCGATCTGGAACGCGGCCCGAAGCTCGGACAGCATGAACGCGGGCACGAGCTGGACGTTCGAGACGTCATCCGTCGTGCGCGGCGCCTCGGCTTTGCAGAGCTCGACGACCAGCGCGAGGTCCTGCTCGCGCGTCTGGCGCAGCATGAACTCCCGGAGCGGCGCCATTCCGCGCGCGTAGCCCGTCTCCATCGAGACCTGGTTCGCCATGAACGGCTGGAACGCCTCCTCGTTGATCCGCTGTAGCACGGGCGACATCGTGAAGAGCGTGAGGAACAGGGCGAGCCCGGTGAGCACGGTGTTCGGGGGCGTCTCGTTCATGCCGATCGCGTGCCGCAACATCGAGAGCACGATGATGATCCGCAGGAAAGAGGTGAGCGAGACGAGCAGGGCCGGGAGCAGCGCGAGGACGGTGAGCCCGAGGACGATGCGGAGCGCCTGCGCCGTCTCCTTGCCCTGTGCGAGCGCGGAGCGCGTCGGCGACGCGGGCCACGGCGCCGCGCTGGAGGAGGCCGGCGCGCTCGCGCGGGCAGCGTTGCGACCGGCCGCGGGCGGCGCGACCGGCGTGGAGCGCTCGAGCTTGTCGGGCGCGCGAATCGGAACGTCGGTCGGCACCGGAGGCGGCGTAGGGGTCGGGGTGGCCGCGGTCGCGGTCGGGGTCGGGGTCGGGGTCGGGGTCGGGGTGGCCTCGGTCGAGGTCGAGGTCGTGGTCGGGGTCGGGGTCGGGGTCGGGGTCGGGGTCGGGGTCGCGGCCGCGCCTTTGTCCGAGGGCGCGGACGGGAGGGGGTCGCCAACCTCGACCGTCGCCGTCGATCCGGCCGGCGCGGACGGGTCGTTCGCGAGCGCGGGAGGCGCCGCAAGGAGTGCGGCGGCGAGCGCCAGCGGCGCGAAGGGACGATGGGGTCTCATGCCGTCTCCCCGCCGCTGCGCGGGGCGTCGGCGACCGCCGCGCTCCCGTGGCGGTCGCGGCGGCCGAGAATCGTCATGCCCTGGTCAGTGCATCCGACCAGCCACTCGTCGCCGTCCCAGCGCAGGACGTGGACGGTCGCTCGCGGCGTGAGGCGCGTCGATCCCAAGACCTGGAGCGACGCAGCGGGCATTCCCGGTCCGACGCGCGCGAGCCAGCCGAGGCCAGGCAGGCTGCCCGGGGCGCGCGGCGTGCCGCTCCGACGGCGACGGAGCAGCACCGCGCCGAGGATGGCGATGAGGACGGCGCTCACCGCCAGGCTCCGCACGAGCGGCCCCGCGCCCGGATCGTCGCGGCGGAGCGGCAACTCGGGGGCAACGTGCATGGACGCGGGCAGGGCCGTGGCCTGCGGCCGCGCGGCGACGGCCGCCCGGGTCGCCGGTGCATCCGGCGCGGCGACGGCCGCTGGCGCCGCCGCGAGGGCGGCGAGCGCCACGAGCGCGGCGGGCCTGACGCGTCGAGCCGAGCGGCACGGGCCGGCCCGCCGACGGGTCGCCCGGGCGACGGGGACGGGGCTCAAGGCCGGACGCCTCACGGCTTCCGGTGCGCGCCGGACGACAGCTCCAGCGGGATGGGCAGCTCGGTGATGCGGACGGCGAAGCGATCGTCGATCGCGACGAGCATCCCACGCGCCACGACGTGCCCCTCGAGCAGCAGATCCACGGGCTGATCGACGGTCCGATCGAGCCGCACGACCTGCTGCTCCTTCGCCCCGAGCAGCTCGCCGACGGTCAGCTCCGCGGCGCCGACGCAGACGGTCAGCCGCGCCTTCACGTGCCGGAGCGGGTTCTCGCGCTCCGCCACGGCGCTCATGAGCGACGCGACCGCGCGCGACGTCCCGTTCGCGTGATCCGGCTCGCCCGGGCGCGGTCCGTCGAGCTCGGTCATCGCGATCAGCTGGGCGGCGTTTGCCGGCGGCGGCGCGGCGTCGTCCGGGGGGAGGGTCGTCTGGAGGGCGGGCTCGGCGGGGCTCATCGTGTTCTCGCTCCGTGGAAAGGAAGGTGGCTCAAGGCTTAGAATCGGGGCCGGGTGCGCGCGCGGTGGCCTGGGGTGGGCCAGGGAGCGGGAGGAGCTCGATCGCGCGGGCGCCGCGCGATGTCCCGAGGAACCCTTCGCACAGGCTCGACCCGTGTCGGCCGTCGAGCCCGTCGAGCTGGACCGCGACCGGCTTCTCGAGCGCGTGCGTCGTTCGAACGACGTCGCCGACGCGGAGCCCTGCGATCGCGCCGAGGTCGAGCTCGAACGGCTCGAGCTCCGCGTGCAGGCGCGCCCGCCGACCGGCGAGCGCGCGCCACACCGACGTGACGCCGCGCGCATGCGGCTGCGCCGAGCGGGGGCCGTCTTCTCCGGCGACGCGCGCGACGCGGTCGCCGGCGACGAGGAGCGCGATCGACGCCGCGCACCAGGGGGCCGCGACGACGACCGCTCCGGACCACGGACCGAGCACGTCGCCGCCGGGCGCGGTCTCGGCGAGCGGCGCGAGCGGGTCGTCCCCGAGCGCGGTCGAGAGTCGCCCCGCCCAGTCGTCCCACGCCGCGCGTGCGATCTCGCCGGCCATCCCGCTCGCGCCGGACCGGCCGTATCCGAGAGGCACGGCGAACAATGCGCGGGCGATCTCCGCGACGTGGGCGGCGACGGCGTCGGCGCACCAGATCCCGCGCGCCGCGTCGCCGAGCGGGTGCCACTGCGCCGGTTTGCGCGCGGCGCGGCCCGTCGCCGCGTCGAAGAGCGGCTCACAGCGGACGGCGTCGGCGGGCGGCCCGGCGACGCCCCACGCCTCGCCCCAGCCGCCGAGGGCCGCGCGGACCCGATCCTCGACGCGGGTGCGCACGGCGGCGCTCCAGGCGCGGAGCGCGCCCGGGCTCGCGAGGTCCGTCACTTCGAGCCCCGCATCGCGAAGAGCTCGCCGAGCATCTCGTTCGCGGTCGAGATCACCTGCGAGGCGGCCTGGTAGCCGCGCTGCATGATGACGAGGTCGCTGAACTCCTGGGACAGGTCGACGTTCGAGGTCTCGATCGACTCGGGGCGGATCGCGCCGAACCCCGCCTCGGACGCGACGCCGGTCTGCCAGCCCCGCCCGTCCTTCGCGGCGTACTCGTTGTTGCCCGCGGGCGCGATCGCGTCCTGGGAGGCGAAGCGCGCGAGCGCGAGGCGGGGCCCAGTCACGGTCTGGTTGTTCGAGTACTGGAGCTGGAGCACACCGTTCGCGTCGAAGGAGGTCCCGGTGAGGTTGCCGGACGCGAAGCCGTCCTGCGAGGCCATCGCCACGGTGGACCGACTCCCCGAGTCGTAGGAGGTCACGTTGGTGGAGAAGTCGAGCGTGATGGGCATGTCCGGCTGCCTGCTCGGCTGGTAGGTGATGGTCGCCTTCGCGCGCGCGGGATCCGGCCGGCCGGCGAGGAACGCGATCTCCGCGGTGCCGACCGCCGTCGTGCCGTCGAGGAGCGTGACGGTCCAGGTTCCCGGGCTGCCGCTCACAGGATCGAGCTTCACCGAGAGGGTGTGCGAGGTGCCCGCCGCGTCGATGACCACGACGCTGCCGACCGTGGCGGTCGTCGCCGTGCTCGACAGGTTGCCGCTGAACTGCACGGTCTGCGTCGCCTTCGCGGCGCTCGCCTTCAGGCCCCCGATGTCGATCCGGGCCATCGAGCCGGAGCCGTCGAGCGCCATGACCTCCTCGCCCGAGGTCGTCGAGACGAGGACGCCCTCGTCGTTGAACTTGAACTGACCGTCGCGCGTGTAGCGCACGTGCCCATCGGAGTCCCGCAGCACGAACAGGCCGTCCCCGTCGAGCGCGAGGTCGAGCGGGTTGCCGGTGTTCTTGATCTGCCCCTGCTGGAAGTTGAGGCGGGTCCCGAGCGTCGTGAGGCCGTACCCGTACTGCCGCGCCGCGCCGAAGTCGCCGCTCGAGGACGCGTCGGCGAACTGGAGGACCGAGTTCTTGAACCCGGGGGTGTTGAGGTTCGCGGTGTCGTTGGAGATGACGCGCAGCCCCTGCTCGTAGCCGTGCAGCGCGGACATCGCGATGTAGATGGAGTCGATCATGCGTGCCTCGGGGCGGCGCTCAGCGCACCGCGCTCACCTGCGAGAGGTCGACGTTCGAGAGCGTGTCTCCCGCCGAAGTCTTGACCGTCAGCAGCGGCGAGGAGCCGGTGAAGGAGAGGGCGGTCACCGTCCCGCTCGCCGGGCCGCTGCTGGTCGTGACGTCGACGGTCCGCCCGATGAGGCCGATCGACTGGAGCGCGGCCTGGTTCGTCACGAGCTGCGAGATGCTCTGGTTCGTCTGCTGGGCCTGCTCGAGCGTGGTGAACTGCGCGATCTGGGCCATGAACTGCTGGTTGTCGAGCGGCTTCAGCGGATCCTGGTAGGTGAGCTGGGTGAGCAGCACCTTCATGAAGTCCTGCATGTTGATGCTGCTCGCGGGGGACGTGGCGCTCGAGGCGCTGGAGACGGGGCTCGTCACGGGACCTCCTCCTGCTGGCGATGCTGCGTGGAGACGGCGAGAGGCGCGGCTGCGGCGTCGAAGACGGTCTCGCCATTGCAAACGAGCAGGACGAGACGACCGCCGCGCGCGGCGACGGCGCGGCGCACGGCGTCGAGCAGCGTGGGGGCGCGGGCGGCGCCGACGTCGGCGCCCACCCAGATGCGCGCGCCCTCGTCGCTCCACTCCACGTGAACGCGGAGCGCGCCGCGCGCGCTCGGGGGCGCCGCCGCGGCGACCGCTGCGTGCAGGGCCTCCGCGGGCTCGGGTCCGTCCGCGGGCGGCGTATCGAGCGCGAGAGGCGGCGCCGGATGGCGCGCGGCGGTGGGCACGATGGGGGAGGGCGCCGCGTCGGGGCGAGGCGGGAGCGCGTCCGCTTCGCGCGACGAAGGGGACATTCCGCCCGCCGTGAGCGGCAGCGCGGCCGCGACGTCGGGCGGAGCTGGAAGCGGCGCCGCGCGGGCCACCTCGCACGCGGTGGGCGCGGGGGCGAACGCCGGCGTCCGCGGCCTTGCCCCGCCGGCTCGAGGCGCTTCGAGCGGGCCAGGGCCGTGCGGATGGGCCGGGATCGGTCGAGGAGCTGCGCCGGCCGCCGGCGCGCGAGCGGAGTGCGCCGCCTCGGAGCGGCGCGGGGACGGGCACCACGAGGGGATCGCGGCGCGCTCCATCGCGCGCTGCCACGCGAGCTCGCGATCGCGCCCGGCGGCGCCGTCCCTGGCGGGCGTGGGCTCGGCGCCCGCGCGCCGCAGCGCGCCGCCCGTCGCTCCGGCCGCGACGTTCCGCACGGTCATCGCGCGCCCTCCGCCCGCCCCGGCTCGCCGCCCGGATCCGCCCACCTCATGCGCGAGAGCCAGTCGCGATCGGCCTCGCTCGCGACGCGCCGCTCCTCCTCCCGGACGAAGTCCGCGACGCACTCCTCCCGGTGGCGCTCGAGCGCCTCGACCCTGCGCGTCGCGCCGAGGTGCTCCGCCGCGAGCTCGGCGCGGCGCGCCCGGAGCTCGGCGAGCGCACGCTCGGCGTCACGCACCATCCCCTCGAGCCAGGCGAGGAACCGCAGCGTGCGCAGGTGGCGCGCAGGCTCGAGCGACGCCGCGAGCGTGCGCGCCGCGGACGCCCGCTCCTTCTCGAGCCGCCCCCGCAGGTCCGCCAGCGCGGACTCGGCCTCGCGGATCTCGGCGGCCGCGCGAGCGAGGCGCGCCTCGAGCGCCTCGAGCTGCCATCGCCGCTGCCGGAGCAGCGGCTCGAGCGCGTAGCCGAAGCGGCGCAGGTCGACCGTCATCGCGCCCCCTTCGCAGCGATCGCGCCGCCGGCGGACGCGCGCGCGGGCGCCGCACGAGGAGCGGCCGGCTGGGCGGGCTTGGCGGGCTGGGAGGGCGGCCTCGCCGCAGGTGCGGCGTGCGGCGCGCGTGCGTCCGCCGCCGGCGCGGCGGCGGGCGCGGGGTCGCGCGGGGGCGGTGGCGCGAGCGCCGCCGTGAGCTGCCTGAGCGCGTCCACGCGCGGCACGCCGCCCTCCGCCTGGCGCAGGAACGCCTGCAGGGCGTCGCCGCACGCGAGCGCGGTGTCGAGCTCCGGGTTCGATCCCTTCTCGTACGCGCCGAGCTCGACCATCTGCCGGTTCCGCTCGAGCAGCGCGAGCGTCCGGATCGCCTCGCGCACGAGCTCGCGCTCGGGCGCGGTCGTCACGTCCGGAAGCAGCCGGCTCGCGCTCTTCAGCAGGTCGATCGCCGGATACTGCCCCTGATTGGCGAGGTGCCGGGAGAGGACCACGTGGCCGTCGAGGATCGCGCGCAGCGCATCCGAGACCGGCTCGTTGAGGTCGTCGCCCTCGACGAGCACCGTGAGGAGCGCCGTGATCGACCCGCCGCCCGGCGCGGTCCCGCACCGCTCGCACAGCTCGGGGAGCTCCGCGAACACCGAGGGCGTGTACCCGCGCGCCGTGGGCGGCTCGCCCGCCGAGAGCCCCACCTCGCGGCGGGCCATCGCGAAGCGCGTGATCGAGTCCATCGTGAGGAGGACGTGCTTCCCGCGCTCCCGGAAGTGCTCGCCGATCGCCAGCGCCGCGTGGGCGGCGCGGATGCGCGAGAGCGCGGGCTGATCCGCGGTCGCCACGACGACCACCGAGCGGCGCACGCCCTCCGGCCCGAGCTGCTTCTCGACGAACTCGCGCACCTCGCGGCCGCGCTCGCCGACGAGCGCGATCACGTTCACGTCCGCCTTCACGTGGCGCGCGATCATCCCGAGCAGCGTGCTCTTGCCGACGCCGCTGCCCGCGAAGATGCCGACGCGCTGCCCCTGGCCGAGGGTGAGCAGTGCGTCGATGCTCCGGATGCCGGTCTCGAGCACCTGGCCGATGCGCGGCCTCTGCATGGGGTTCGTGGGCGAGCCCTTGAGCGCGCGCCGCTCGGTGAGGACGGGCGCAGGGCCGCCGTCGAGCGGCCTGCCGAAGCCGTCGATCACGCGCCCGACGAGCGCGTCGCCGACGCCGACGCTCGAGCGGTCGCCCAGCGCGACCACGGCGCTCCCGATCGCGAGCCCCTGCGCGCTGCCGTACGGGAGGAGCGTGACGCGCCCGGGCTGGACCCCGACGACCTCCGCGAGCAGCGGCGCGGGCCCGGGCGCGGCCCCCGTCGCGCCGAGGAGCGCGGTCGCGTCGCGCGGCGCCTCGGCTCCCGGCGGCACGATCGCGCACAGCTCGCCGACGTGGCTGCGCGGCCCCGTCGCCTCGATCGCGAGCCCGTGCAGCCGGCGCACGACCCCCGTGCGCCGCGCGAGCTCGACGCGCCGGACCTCGTCGCAGAGCCGGGCGAGCCTGGTCACGCTGCCTCCTCGTCGCGCGGGGACGTCGCGCCGCTGAGCACCGCCCGGAGCGCCTCCATGCGCGTCTCGAGCCGGGCGTCGAGCGTCCCCTCAGCGGAGGTGACGACGCAGCCGCCGCGCCCGACCTCCTCGTCGGGGACCCATCGCGCCTCGCCGCCCGCGCCGAGCTGGGCGCGGAGCCAGGCCGCGATGCGCGCGTCGGCCTCGAGCAGCTCGAGATCGAGCGGGTGGACGTGGAACGCCACCGCTCCGGGCGCGAGCCCCTCGCGGACGGCCTCCCGGAGGGCGTGCGCGGCGCCGTCCCGAGTGCCGAGCTGGTCGCCGAGGGTCCGGCACACCGCCGCGTGGGAGAGGGCTCGCGGGTCGTCCTCGGCCGCCTCGACGCGGGCGCGCAGCTCTGCGGGGGCGCTCGAGAGCAGCGCGTCGAGCTTCGCGACGCGCGCGTCCGCCGCCTCGAGCAGCGCCCGCGCCTCCTGCTCGACGGCGCGCTGGCCCGCCTCGAGGCCCTTCGCGCGCCCCTCCTCGAGCCCCTGCGCGAAGCCGGCGTCGTGCCCGCGCTTCCGCGCGTCCTCGTCGGCGGCGCGCGTCGCCTCCGCGACACCGGCGCGGTAGCCCTCGTCGTAGGCGGCTCCGGCCGAGCCGGCGGTCGACGCGCGATCCAGGCGCGCGGCCGCGTCCCCGACGCCTGGCCGATCCGAGGCGCGCGCCGGCTCGAGCCGGGAGGCCCCGCTCGCCGCGGCGCCGTTGGGTGGCGGCTCCGGGCGGCGCAGCGCGCGCGCCTCGGGGTGGATCCCGATGCCGCGCAGCACCATCCCACCGCGCTGCGGCGGCGCGCTGGCGTCGATCGCGCCCGGAGCGAAGCCGCGCTTCACCGCCGCGTCCCCTTCCCGAGGAGCTGGGCGAGCCAGGTCGGGCGCGGCGTGGGTGCCTCCGCGACGCGTCCCTCGACGGCGAGGAGCCGCTCCGCGAAGATCGCGAGGAGGCGCTCGCGGAGCGCGGGGGCGGGCGCGGCCGCGCGTTCGGCCCCGAGCCGCTCCTCGACGTCGCGCCGGCGGACCGGGTCCAGCCGCGCGAGGACGGCCTCGCGCCACGGAAAGTCGTGGACGCGCAGCAGCGTCGCGACGAGTCCGGCCGGCTCGTCGCGGAGGGCGTGCGAGACGAGGGTCGGCGCAGCCGCGCAGAGCGCGTCGAGGCGGCCGTCCGGGCGGGCGGGCGCGGCGGGAGGGGCGGACGTCGCCGCCCCGCCGGTCGCGCGCGAGCCGTCGACGACCTCCTGGACGAGCGCGTGATCCGACGGGATCCCGAGCTCCTCGAGCTCGGCGACGAGGCCGCGGAGCGTCGCGCGCGCGCCGTCGGGCAGCTCCGCGAGCAGCCACTCCCGGTCGGCCGCGGGGAGGGCGTGGAGCAGCAGCGCCGCCCGGCGCGCGTCCGGCGACGGCGCGTCGGCCGGCGCCGCGGGGCGGAGGGGCGCCGCGCTACGGGGGGCGGGTGCGGCGGCGGCGGTCGCAGGGGTGCTCACGAGAGCTCCCTCGGCGCGCGGCCCGCGTCGGCGCGCATCCAGGCCTTGAGCTGAACGAGCGTCGCCTGCCGCTGGGCGTCGGAGAGGGGCGCCGGCGCGGGCGCGGGCGCGGGCCTGCGCCGCGTTGGCGCGCGCCAGAGGACGACCGCCGCGACGAGGACGGCGAGGCCGAGGACGGCGAGCTCGACCCCCGACGGCGTGAGCAGCTCGCCGCGCGCGCTCGCCCAGCTCCACCCGTGCTGCGGAGCCGGCGCCGCGCGCTCGGCGAGCGGCGCGGCGGCGCCGAGCGGCTCGGCCACGGGCGCCGGGAGGGCGTCCATGGGCTGCACCACCACGGTGTCGCCGCGCTCGGGCGAGGCGCCGACGCTCGCGGCGACCAGGTCGCGGATCTGCCGCTCCTGAGCGGCGTCGAGCGCCTTGCGCACGACGGCGACCACGTGGAGCCGGCGGATCGATCCCGGCTGGCTCATCACCTGCTCGACGCGGCGGCCCACGGCGTACTCGACCTCGCGCTGCGAGCTCCCGCCGACCGGCGCGCTGGAACCGTCCGCGCTTCCGCGGGCGAGCGGCGCGGCGACCTCGCGCGAGGTCTCGCGCTCGCGGACCACGACGCCGGTCTGGCCGCGGTCACCCTTGCCCGGCGCGGCCACCACGTCCTCGGTCGTGGTCTGCACGCGGTCCATGTCGAGCGTGACGTCGACGCTCGCGAGCGCCTGGCCGGCGCCGAGCGCCCGCTCCAGGACCTGGACCGCCTTGCGCGCGAGGTACTCCTCGGTCTCCTTCTTGAGCTCGAGCCGGCCGGAGCCCGGGTCGACGTCGGTCTCGCCCGGCGCGCGCGTGAGCGCGACGCCGCTCTGATCGACGATCGTCACGTCCTGCGAGGCGATGCCGGGCACGGCGGCGGAGACGAGGCGCTGGATGCCGGCCACCTGCTCCGCGCGGAGCGTCTGGCCGCGGCGGAGGGCCAGCGTGATCGACGCCTTGGCCTTGCTCGTGGCCTGCTTGAACAGCCCCTGCTCCGGCAGCGCGAGCAGCACGCGGACGTCGCGGATCTCGGACAGCGAGAGGATCGTCCGCGTGAGCTCGCCCTGGAGCGCGCGCTGGTAGTTGATCTTCTGCGCGAACTCGGTCATGCCGAAGTCGCTGTTGTTGAACAGCTCGAAGCCGACCGCGCCGTGCAGCGGCAGGTCCTTGCCCATGACCTTCATGCGGGTACGGTAGACGTCGCGGCGATCGACCCGGATCGTCGTTCCGCGCTCCGCGCCGTCCTCGGCCAGCGCGTACGGGACCTTCTGCCGCTCGAGCTCCGCCGTGATCGCGGCCGCGTCCTGCGGGCTCAGGTCCGCGAACAGCACCTGGTAGTCGGTGCGCAGCAGCCACCACCCGAGCGCGGCGGTCGCGGCGACTATCGCGACCACGCCGGCGACGAGCGCCACGCGAGCCGTCCTTCCGAGGCCCTTCCAGAATGCCTTCATCGAACGCTCCCTCGTGCTGCGGCGCGCGACGCGAGCGGCGTCGGCGCGCGGGTTGCCAGGCGGACGCGCTCCGTCACACCTGCATCTTCATGACGTCCTGGTAGGCCTCGAGGAGGCGATTCCGGACGGTGAGCAGGAGCTGGAACGAGAGCCGGCTCTCCTCGAGCCGGATCATGATCTGGTGCAGGTTCTGGGCGTTCCCCGTCGCGAGCTGCTGGAGATCGGTCTGGGAGGTGAGGAGCTGCTGGTTCACCTCGCCGAGCGCGCTCGAGACGAGCTGCCCGAAGCCGACGCTCGGGGTCGCCAGCGGGCCGTGCGCCTCGAGCCGGGCCGCGAGCCCAGCCGTCGCGTGGGTGCCGGGGACGGCCGCCTGGAGCCGGGCGGCGAGCTGGATCGCGTCGGCGCTCACGCGGCACCGCCGATCTCGAGCGCCTTCTGCGCCAGGGTGCGCGCCGCGTTCAGCGCGGCGACGTTCGCCTCGTACGAGCGGAGCGCGCTCATGAGGTCGACCATCTGCGTCGCGGGATCGACGCCCGGGTAGGCGACGAAGCCGCGCTCGTTCGCGATCGGGTTGCCGGGGTCGTAGACCTCGCGCGGTGCGGCCCCGGTCGGCTCGACCGCCGCCTCGGGGAGCGGCACCGCGGGGAGGTCCGCGCCATCGAGCGCCTGCTCGACCTGGGCGGCGAAGGACAGCGGAGCGCCGGCGTCCGTGGCCGCGCCCGCGCGCGCCACGACGCGGACCGGCTGGAAGCGCGCGCCGTCCGCGGTCTGGACGGTGTTCGCGTTCGCGAGGTTCAGCGCGGCGACCTCGACGCGCGTGCGCTCCACCGCCATGCCGGCGGAGCTGATGGCGAAGGCCCTGGAGTAGTCCATGCGAGTTCTCCTCTTCCGGTGCGGTCGGAGGTGGTCAGCGCTTCCCTTCGCCGATCGCGGCGGAGAGGAGCGCGTAGTGTCGCTGAAGCCCCTTGACGAGCGCCTGGTACTGCACCGAGTTCCGGGCCAGGCTCGCCATCTCGACGTCGACCAGCACCTTCGGCGGGACCCCGGCGGCGTCGACCGCGACCGGCTCGAGCCGGGGCTGGACGCCGGCGAGCGAGGCGCCGTCGAGCCGCCCCTGGGTCGCGAGGGCGCGCCGCGCGTCGTCGAGCTGCGCCTCGAAGCTCACGGTGAGCGGCACGTAGCCGATGCTGTTCGCGTTCGCGACATTCGCCGCGATCGCCTGCTGGCGCAGGCTCGCGGCGTCGAGCGCGAGGCCTAGCGCGGCGGTGGTGATCCCTTCGACTCCGTCGGTCACGTGGTCCTCCTCCGAAGGTGCTGCGCTACTGGACGACAAGCTCGGCGTGCAGCGCGCCGGCCGCCTTGATCGCCCTGAGGATCGAGATGGTGTCGCGCGTGTTCACCTTGAGGCGCGCGAGCGACTGCACGAGGTCGGCGACGGTGTTGCTCGTGGCGGGCACGAACCCCGCGCCGCTCGGCTCGTCGACCTCGACCCGGGTGTTGGTCACGAACGCCGTGCGGACGCCCCGGCCGGTGTCGATGACGCCGGTCGGCTGTGACACGGAGTTGAAGTCGGTGATCGAGACCTTCAGATCGCCGTGCGAGATCGCGACCGGCGCGATGCGCACGTCGCCGCCGACCACGACCGTCCCGGAGCGCTCGTCGATGACGACCCGCGCGCGCCGATCCGGCGCGACGGTGACGTTCTCCAGTCGCGCGACGAAGGTCACGAGCCGGTCACGGTCCGCGTCGGGGACCTTCACCTCGATCGCCGACGCGTCCCGCGCTCGCGCCAGCCCGGCGCCGACCTGGGCGTCGATCGCCGCGGCGACGGCGCTCGCGGTGGTGTAGTCTGGGTCGGTCAGCACGAACGTGAGGTCCTGCCCGACGCCGAGCACCTCGGCGTTCACCGCCAGCTCGACCGTGGCGCCGTTCGGGATCGAGCCGACGGTCGGGTGGTTCTTCTGGACCACGTTCCCGTTCGCGTCGTAGCGGTACCCGCCCACCGAGAGCGGCCCCTGCGCGAGCGCGTAGACGCGGCCGTTCGGCCCCTCGAGCGGCGTGACGAGGAGGCTCCCGCCGACGAGGCTGCGCGCGTCGCCGGCGGAGGTGACGGTCACGTCGACCGTGTCCCCCTCGCGCGCGAAGGTCGGGAGCGCGGCCGAGACCATGACCACCGCGACGTTCCGGCTCTGCACCTGGTCTGCCGGGACGGTCAGGTTGAAGCGCGAGAAGACGTTCGACAGCGCCTGGCGCGTCGTGCGGTTGGTGGGCGAGTCCCCCGTGCCGGCGAGGCCGGTCACGATGCCGTAGCCGACGAGGGCGTTCTCGCGCCAGCCGCGGAGCTTGCCGAGGTCCTTCACGCGGACGGCGTCCGCCGCCGCGGCGGGCGCCGCGGGGAGGACGAGGGGCGCGGCCGCGAGCGCCGCGAGGAGGAGGGGGAGGAGCGCGCGCATCACAGGCCGATCCAGTCGAGGAGCGTGCGCCACCACGCGCGCCGCTGGCGCTCGGAGATGTCGCCCTCGCCCACGTAGGTGATGCGCGCGTCGGCGAGGCGCGTGGAGAGCACGACGTTGTCGGTCGAGACGTCCTGAGGGCGGACGCGCCCCTCGACGGAGACGTGGTGCTGCTCCTGGTTCACGGTGAGCAGCTGTTCCCCGGCGACGCGCAGGTCGCCGCCCGGCAGCACCTCGCGCACGGTGACGGTCAGCACCGCGAGCACGCGGTTCGTCCGCTGGGTCGTCCCGCCGCCCGTGAAGTCACCGGACACGGCGAGCGTGCCGCCGTACTGCCTTGGCGGGTTCACGCTCGTCACGATCCCGGAGATGGCGTTCCTGCGCTGGGTGGCGGTGTCGGCGCTGCTCGACGCGCTGGAGTTCTCGAACACCTGAACGGTCAGCCCGTCGCCCACGCGGAAAGCCTTCCGGTCGGCCGCGAGGGAGCGATACGTGTCGCCGTCGAAGAGGCTCTCCGCGCGGGCGGGTCCGCCGGCGAGCCACAGGGCGAGGGGCAGGAGCAGGGCGAAGCGGGTCATGGGATCACCTCCACGGTTCCAGGGCCGGTCACGCGCGCGGCGATCGCGCTCGACGCGCCCGGCAGCCGGACGTGCACGCTCTGGCCTGCGAAGCCGTCCTCGAGGATCTCGACCCGGCTCTCGAGCTCGACGGCCCCCCGCCGCGCGCGCAACGTGGCCGCTGCGCCGCGCGCCACCTCCGGCGCGGCCTCTACCTGCGCCCGCGTGAGCGGCTCGCCCGCGGCGACCGGACGCCGGGCCCGCAGCGCCGTCGATCCCGGGCGCGCCGGCGGCGCGGTCCGTCCGCTCCACTCGACCTCGCGGATCTCGACGGACGAGGGCTCGAGCGCATCGCCCGGGGCCCGATCGCGCGTCGCCACGTACGCCGGGCCGAAGACGCGGAGCTCGAGCGGGACGGAGACGGTCCGGACGAACCGCCCGTCCACGCTGACGTCGACCCAGACCGAGAGCCGGCGCGCCAGCGCCGCGGTCTCCGGCAGCGCGCGGACGTCCAGCGACATCTGCCCGGGCGGCACCGGCACGTCCTGCGGCACCCGTGCCAGGCTCGGCTCGACGCGCAGCCCGCGCTGCGTAAGCGCGACCCGGACCGCGTCCAGGGCGCGGCCGGCGATCACCTCGCCCCGGAGAGCGTGCGCGACGGCGCGGACCTCGCTCGCGCCCGGGCCGGACCAGGCGATCCGCGATGGATCGATCCCGGCACGCGCGCGGATCCAGCGGGCGAGCTCGGTGCGTCCGACGCGGACCGCCGCGCCCGCCCGCGGCGTGCGGCCGAGCGGGAGCGCCATGAGCCGCCGGAGGGTGAGGAGATCGCCCGTCGTCAGCGCGGCGACGTCCCCGAGCGTCACCTCGGTCCCCGAGACCTCGACGAAAGGCCTCAGCTCGACGCGGATCAGCTCGCCCGCGCCGGGCGAGGCGAAGGCGAGCGTCGCCGGCGCGAGCAGCGCGGCCGCGACGCAGGCGAGGGCGAGGGCGAGGGCGAGCCGCGAGCGGCGGGTCGGGGAGGGCAGCGCGTGCATCGATCGGACCTCAGCGGCGGAGGGCGTTGACCATCCCGAGCATCTCGTCGGAGGCCTGGACGACCTTCACGTTCGCCTCGTACGCGCGCTGCGCGATCATGAGGTTCACCATCTCGTCGACCATCTTCACGTTCGAGCCTTCCAGGTAGCCCTGAGCCAGCGCGCCGATCCCATCCTGGCCGGCGTGGCCTGGCTGCGACTCCCCGGACCCATCCGTCGCGCGGTACAGGTTGTCACCCTGAGTGAGCAAGGCCGACGGGTTGGCGAAGCGCACGAGCTCGAGCTGGCCCGCGTCGACCGGCGCGGCCTGTCCGGGGACGTTCAGCTGCACGTGGCCGTCCGGGGAGATCGAGATCCCGGTCGCGTTGGCCGGGACGGTGATCCCGGGGCGGAGCGGGTACCCGGCCTGCGTCACGAGCATGCCGTCGGCGCTCACCTTGAGCGTGCCGCCCCGCGTGAAGGCGCGCGCCCCGTCCGGCAGCGTCACCTCGAGGAACCCATCGCCCTGGATCGCGAGGTCGAGCTGGGACCCGGTCTGCTTCAGATCTCCGGGGTCGAAGGCCCGCGTCACGCCCGCCGCGCCGACGCCCGCACCGAGGCGGGGTGCGGCGGCGAGCAGCCCGGCGATCGCGCCGTCCGGCGCCGAGGTCGGCTGCACCGGGGCCGGGTCGCGCGTCATGAGGTCCGTGAAGGAGACGCGCGCCTTCTTGAACGCGGGGGTGTTCACGTTGGCGACGTTGTTCGCGATGGTGTCGACGTTGAGCTGCTGCGCCTGCATTCCCGTGGCGCCGATGTAGAGGGCATCGAACATGGCAATCGCTCCGTTGGTGTCGAGGTGGCCGTCGTTCAGCCGAGATCGCCGAGCCTGCGGATCGCGGTGCCCAGCATCTCGTCGTAGCCCTGGGCCACCCGCTGGATGGACTCGAAGTGACGCATCGTCTCCATGAGCTGCACCATCTCCTGCATCGAGCTGACGTTCGCGTTCTCGAGCGCGCCCTGCTGGACCCGCGCCTGGCCGTCGGCGACGAGGGTCATCCCTGCGCCCGCAGCGACGAG
>Ga0306924_10000494_pt1 | contig 32924 bp, 28 predicted proteins | sample sta12Can44000111_FD_203756 | JGI IMG/M metagenome (GOLD analysis project Ga0306924, IMG submission 203756) | Lab enrichment of tropical soil microbial communities from Luquillo Experimental Forest, Puerto Rico - statanox.12C.anox.44.000.111 (v2)... | ecosystem: Environmental > Terrestrial >... | reverse complement strand
CTGGAGAACGGTAGCCCAAGGCAGAGTGCAATCGTTGCCGGTTGTAGTATTGGTCGATAAATTCTTCGATGTGGGAACGCAAATGTACTAAGTCGTTGTACTGGTTTGCGTAAATCTCCTCCCGTTTCAAAGTTTTCATAAAGCTTTCGCAGCTGGCATTGTCGTAGGGATTGGCCGGGCGGCTCAGGCTCGGAATCATGCCATGCTTTTCTAGGACCGCCACGTATTCCGCGCTGGCGTATGGCACGCCACGATCGGAATGATGAACTAGCCCGGCCGCTGGCCTTCGTGTCGCGATTGCCTGCTCCAGTGCCGCCGTCGCCAAACGACTGGCTAGATCGCGCTCCAGCGACCAACCCACCACCTTGCGAGAAAATCCATCGAGAATCACCGCTAAATAAACAAACTCGGTTTTCAGTCGAATGTAGGTGATGTCAGCGACCCACAGTTGATCGATCCCAGTTAGCTTCAGGCGCCGGGCCAGGTTCAGATAGACCTCCAGCTTGTGATCCGACTTCGTCGTCACCACGAACTGCCGGGGCTGCACCGCCAGCCAGTTATCCTCTCGCATAATCCGCGCCACTCGCTTGTGATTCACCACCATACCTCGTCGTCGCAGTTCCGCAGAAATACGCCGATAGCCCTAGCGCCGCCGATGTTCCAGCGCGATCTGCTGGATCGCGCATCGCACTTCCATCTCTTCCTCCTCCGGTTCCTGCAACCACCGGTAGAAGCCTGCCCGGCTCACCTCCGCCAGTTGTCACATGCGCTCGATGCTCAGGCCACCTTGCAACGGCATCACTTCCTGGATTTGATCGTAGATGCCTTTTCGCCAGCCTTGCTGCTCGGCTGGCGTCGAGCCTCGACTTTTTGCAAGGCACTTCTGAAAAAATCCACCTCCAGCGTTTTCTCCGCCAGAACTCGCTTTAAATGATTCACCTCTTTACGAAGCGTGGATACCCGTGATTTTTGCCCGGGTGGTTTCCCCACCTCCGGTTCCCCTGGATCCATTTCATCGCGCCACCGATACAGCTGCCGCCGGGACACTCCCAGTTCTTTGGTCAGGGCCACGATGCTCTCGCAGCCTCGCATTCGCTCCGCTGCCACTTGCCGGAAGTGCTCCGAATACCGTCTCTTTGCCACTCGCAGTTCCTTTCCTGCAAAGTGTGTCCTTTTCTACTGTCTCATTTTTGGGGTTCACACCAGTTTCCTTGCCTCGAATACGCGGTTGATTGCTTCAGTCTGGGGATGAACGTACCGTCTTGTTGTGGTGAGGCTTGCGTGCACTGCTATTTGAGCCACCGCAAAGATGTTGTTATCCGCAGCCTCACCGAAACGGGTGAGCGCGGTGTGACGCGTCGTGTATGGCACGAAATCGGTCACACAGCATTCATCTAGCGCCTTGCGGTGCTGGCCCTTTGTGAGTGCATCCGTGATGTGCTTGGCAGGAAACACAAGAAGCTTTGTCCCTGCCTACGGTAGCCCTAATCTTGGGAGCTGTAACACAGGTGGAGACAGTAATGGAAATTGTTGATCGGGTCTGTGATCCGCTCTTCCGCGGCGCTGTCGAGGCTGCCAGAACTACAGACCCTCACGCCTTAGTGACCAAGGCAGCTTCTTCGTACTACGAATTTCGGACAATCCGAATGCGGGCAGGAGGGCCAGAATTGGTGCTTGCGGAACGTTCCCTACAGGGACCCCCCTTGTAGGCGGGTACAGTGTGTCCTGTATCGAACATCCCATTGGGTGTGTGGTAGGTTAAGCCCCTGATGACCCCCGCGCCAGAACGACGTAGGGATGCGGCTAGAGCAGAGTCTCAGTGAGTGGTGCCCACATGCTGGCGTTCAACAGGCTTCGCATTGATCCCGGGGATGGTTGTCCCGGGGTGGAGTACCGAATCGAGGACGATCAGGTGGACAGTCGTTTTCTCGACAGAGCGGCTGAAAGAAGCGGTGCGATTGAAGCGCCGTGGCAACGGCTCACGCCTGAGCAACTGCGCTCCCACGTAATGGCGGACACGGCAGTGGCGCGTTGGCTGTGCCGGAGGATGGGTGTTCATCGACTGATCCGGGCGTGCAATCAAGACTCTGCATTCGTAGATAGCGATGTGCAGGAGCGGCGGGATCGAACCGCAGCGTGAAAAGCGACAAACAGAAGCGGCGGCAGCCCTGGGCTGTGCTTTCGCGGGCCAGCTAGATTTACTGCGCCGTCTGTTCGCCTTTTCGGAGCCAATGAGATTGATCGAGATTTTTCGCCAACCACCAGTCAGGCAGTTCGTTTGCCAACACCAGTGAATGTGTCTTTGGCTAAAGGCTCATACTTGTCACTGAGAAACTTCGTTTGAATGTGGAAAGTCAGCGTCATTGCAAAAAGACGGTATACACTCAATTTTGTAGACACTGCCTTTATCATCTTTAGCTACGCCCACTCTCTTGTTTTTCCTGCCTTGTCCATTCTCAATCTCGCAGATTTCCACATCCAAGACCATCCCCCGTTTCTTGCAAGTACCAGATCCTCGTGCGCATCTCTTCGCGCCCAATAGCTGGCTGTAGTAAACGTGGCCGTAGACCGCGTCCCAGACTGATGCCATGTCATTCGCAACGAGTGGCTTGGGTGGAGCAGGGGCGCTCCAGCGACCTTTGCACTCTCCACTAGAGAATCCTCGATCCTCCTCAAGATCAGCATAGAAGCGCCCTGACTTGAAGGCACCCGATGGTTTGATTACCGCGAGGTGTGTTCCTGCCAAAGCCGGCCCAGACACAGGAACAAGTTTAGCGGGAACGAAACATCCAAAAAGCGAGATGACCGATATTCCTACAAATCCAAAGATGAGGCGATTTCTCACGTAGTCCTCGGAATTAGTCCAAAAATTCTGAGTGAGCTGTGACTCCACCCAAACTCACGCTCGCGGGGGATTATGCTTTGAGTACCGCTCGTCCGTCATCGGAACGCCCTCCACGATCAGAAATTCCTTGCCGCATTTCTCGCACCGGGTACGCAACAAGAAGGATTCATCCGCGAGGGAGGCAATGGGGGTTCTGATTTCCTGGCCACAGTACGGACACTTCATTGGTTGGAAGCTTAGCTTCAGATTGCGGTCAGCGTCATTGCTGTAGAGCAATGATCTCATTCGTGCTTGGCGCTACTGTGCCGCAAGCCAACTAGACTTGGGCTAAACCCTGCTTCTCGGAGCATTCGCTGAGCTGCGTTCTGTAGGTCTGCCAGTTCCTTCTCAAGTCTCTCGTCATATAGATTGTTTTCATACCTTGGGGAGCTGTTAGCTAAACCAAAGAAAAAACTCTGCAGCAAACGCCCAGACTATGCTGGGCAAGTTTCCTATCGCTGCAAGACCGGCGACCATGGACTCTGCGCAAAACTTGACTGCTCGTGCGCGCTGCAAGGGGACCCCCGAGCTGTCGGTCCTTATAAATTAGGGAAGGGCAGAACGGGCAATATTTGGCCGGGAGAAATCTTCTTGGTGGCCAAGATTTGGCTCTGAGCAACCAGGCTGCTCTGCTTTGCGTTGACCCTGATCTTTTGTAGCAGCAATTTGCGGCAGTTGCTTCGAGTGCGTTTCCTCTTTCGGAAGGCTCGGGACTGGGGATCGGTCACTAGCTGCGCAACGGTTCAACACAACTCGTTATCATTTGTGCTACTAATCAAGTCTGAATGCCGAGAAGCGATTCAGCGACAGCGGCGGTGGTGCTGGCGGCAGGCAGCTCCAGCCGGATGGGCGCTCCCAAACAGTTGCTTCGCCTCGATGACCGCCCTCTGCTCCAGCACGTCCTCGACAACGTGCGCAATTCGAAGGTCAGGGACATCGTTGTAGTGTTGGGAGCTTCGGCCGAGGCGGTTCAGCACGAAATCGACCTGCGCGATGTGCGAGTGGTGGTTAACGAAAATTACCAGCAGGGCATGGGAACTTCGCTGAAAGCCGGCATCTCTGCGGTTGCGCCGGATGCGGATTCAGCGTTGATCGTCCTCGCGGACCAGCCCTTCGTTCGCGCGACAACGCTCAATGCTTTGATTGCAGAACATCGCAGGTCGAAAGCAAAAATCGTGATCCCTGCCTTTCGGGGATTTCGCGGGAATCCCGTGCTGCTCGACCGTTCGGTTTTCCCCGAAGTGTTGAAACTGGCGGGTGACATCGGGTGCCGCGCCATCTTTGGTGATCATCCAAAGGGGATTGTGAGGCTGCCTGTCGACGATATTGGGATTTTGCTGGACATCGACCGCCGGGACGATTTGGAGGCTCTGCGCAGCGTCGGGGACCGCGCCGGGCGAGAACAGACGCTGCTGGAACGTGCAGAGCTCAAAGACCGCCAGGTATCGACCGGTGCTTCGATTGCACCTGAGTTGGTCGTCGTCGGCCGGGACGCCTTGGCGCTGGCACTAGCCAGAATTGCCAAGGTTCTGAGCTTCACCGTGACCGTCGTGGACCCGCTAGTCGAACCCGGCGAATTGCCCGAGGTCGACCGCGTTCTGCGGGAACTCGACTTCTCGATGCTCGGCAGCAATCCCAACCGCCACGTGGTGGTTGCGAGCCGCGGAGTCTGCGATGAGGAGGCGATCGAGCAAGCGTTGCGGTCCAACAGTGCATACATCGCGCTGGTGGCGAATCGCAAGCGCGGGGAAGAAGTTCTACGCGGTCTGCAGCTCAAAGGCTTTACCTCGGAGATGCTCGCCCAGGTTCGCGTTCCGGCGGGTTTGCCCATTGGCGCCGAACAGCCCGAGGAAATTGCGCTCAGCATCCTGGCCGAAATCGTCTCGTCGCGCAAGCGGATCGGAAAACAGAAGCCTTAGGCTGGAATCACAGACGGCTCATTGCGCGCCCGGCACATCGCACCGAGTAATGACTTGGTCGGAATTCTCAGTATTCTCGGTCTGAGTTTCCGTCCCCTTCAGGTGCAGGGAATGGCCGGCGCCGCCCCGTCGCAGGGCCACAATCTGGCTCATGATGCTCAAAGCAATTTCCTCCGGAGTTGCGGCGCCTAGGTCAAAGCCCGCGGGCGCATAAATCTTCGCGAGCTTATCCGCCGGCGCACCTTCCGCGGCAAGGTAGTCAAGCACCAGCTTTGCACGATGCTGGCTCGCGATGAGAGCCACGTACGCGGCCTCCCCTTCCAGCGCCTTGTGCAGCCAGCGGTGGTCGTTCTTATGTTGGGTAGCAATCACGACGTAAGTGTTGGCGCCAATGGGTGTTTCGTTCAGATCGAAGTCTTCAGCGATGATTCGTTCGGCCTGCGGAAACGCGGCCGCTTCCGCGCCCGGATCGTTGATCGCGATCCGAAAGCCGAGCATGTGCGCGAAGGCCGCCAGGGACTCGGCGATGCGGCCATGGCCGGCAATGAGCAGTTCGGGCGTGGGCATGACCGGCTCGATGTAGATGTCCATTTTCCCTCCGCAGGGCATGCCGACGCCCAGCAGTTCATCGGTCATGTCGAGGGTGATCAGGACCGGTCGGCCCAGTTCGAGCGAGCGCAGGGCCTCGCTCCGGACCGCACTCTCCGCGCAGCCGCCACCGATCCAACCCAATAGCAGTTTCCCGGACGCGTCGATGATGGCCTTCGACCCGCGCCGGGCGGACGAAGATCCTTCCACCCGCACCACGCTGGCGACGGCGAAGGACCGTCCCTGGGCTGCCAACTCGGCGGCTTTGGAGTAGAAGTCCACGCTATCCCCAGCGCGCGTATGATAGTTCGGTTAACAACGAGAGTTCAATCGTTTCACGGGGGTGCCTCTGTACAGCGAGAAGATCCGTGCCCACTACGCCGCACCCCGCAATGTAGGAAGCCTTGAGGACCCGTCCGGCAAGGCGGTGGTCAAAAGCCCGGTAGACAGCGATATCGTGCAGATCACCGTGCGGATCGAGCAGGGGGTGGTCCAAGATGTGAAGTTCAAATGCATGGGCTGCGCCGTGGCCATCGCATGTTCTTCCATGGCCACCGAGATGGTTATGGGTAAGTCCGTCGAAGAGGCATCCAGCATCTCAGAGCAGGCAGTGGCCGATGCTTTGGGGGGCATTCCGGAGTACAAGGCGAGGTGCAGCAATCTGGCCCCGGAGGCCATCCGCCGGGCCATTGCGGACTGGCGATCGCAACAGTCGGCCCCCACTGGAGCCGAACTCTAAGCCGGGGCCTAGCCGATTTGGGCTGCAGCCGGCATAGGTCCGTGGCTTTTTTCTCAGTTGGACCCCCGGTTTCTACCAGCCCATTGGTTGTGATACAGTTTTTCCCTTCGTTACTGCACCATCAACTCCCACTCAGTTGCGTCCGGCGTGCAGAAACGCACTTCCTGCGAGGGCCGAATCCGATGATCCCGCCACCGTTTGAGTACCTGCGTCCTTCCACCATTCCTGAAGCCATCAAGCTCCTGCAGCAGCATGGAGACGACGCGAAGATTCTGAGTGGTGGGCAAAGCCTCATTCCGATGATGAAGCTGCGCATCGCGAGGCCTGCCTACCTGGTCGACATCAATCGCATCGCAGGATTGTCGTATGTGAAAGAAGATGTCGGTTTCCTTAAGATTGGTGGCCTCACTCGTGAAGCCGAACTGGAAGCCTCGCCGCTCGTGCGCTCGAAGTACCTGATCTTGCTCGATACTGCGCACGTGATCGCGGATCCGCAGGTGCGCAACCTGGCCACGGTTGCCGGGAATCTGGCGCACGGCGATCCGGCGAATGATCATCCGGCCACCATGCTGGCGCTCGGTGCGCAGATTGTGGCGACCGGTGCTCGCGGGGAACGCGTGATTCCCATCGATGACTTTTTCGTCACGCTTTTCACGACCGCGTTGCAGCAGGGAGAAATCCTCACCGAGATCCGCATTCCCGTCCCGCCGGCGCACAGCGGCGGGGCGTATTTCAAGCTCGAGCGCAAGGTCGGAGACTTCGCGACCGCAGCCGTGGCTGCGCAGGTCACGCTCGATGGGTCGGGCAACGTGCAACGAGCCGGCATCGGACTGACGAACGTTGGCCCCATACCGATCAAGGCGAAGGCCGCGGAAGATTCGTTGAAGGGCAAGAAACTCGAAACCGCTGTCATCGCGCAGGCCGCGCAGTTGGCGGCCGACGCCTCGCAGCCAAGTTCCGATCTGCGCGGTCCCGCTGATTACAAGAGAGGTCTTGTAAGAGAACTGGCCATGCGCGCCCTGTCGCGCGCCGCCGAGAGAGCAGCCTAGTAAGTTCCGCTCATCAGCCAAGGAGCTGACGATGGCAAAAAAGCAATTGGTTCGTGTGAAGGTCAACGGCCGCGACCGCGAAGCCGAAGTTGAGCCGCGGCTTTTGCTGATCCACTTCATCCGCGAGATACTGCAGCTCACGGGCAGCCATATCGGGTGCGACACCAGCCACTGCGGCGCGTGCACGGTGCTGCTTAACGGTAAGACCGTCAAGTCGTGCACCATGTTCGCCGTGCAAGCCGATGGCGGCGAGATCATGACCGTCGAAGGGCTGATGAAAGACGGTCAGCTCCACCCGCTACAGGAAGGATTTAAAGAGGAGCACGGCCTGCAATGTGGCTTCTGCACGCCCGGTATGCTGATTTCGTCTTACGCTCTGCTGCAGCACAATGCCAAGCCCAGTGAAGAAGACGTCCGCTGGGGCATCTCCGGAAATCTATGTCGCTGCACTGGATATCAGAACATTGTGCGCGCAGTTCGGTTCGCCGCGAACAAGATGGCCGCTGCGGAAAAGAAGCCCGAGATGGCGGAGGTGGCGAAGTGATCCACAAAACTTCTCCCGAAGTCGGCGGCATGGGCCACCCTTTGAGGCGCAAAGAAGACTTGCGCTTCATCCAGGGTAAGGGCAACTACGTTGACGACGTTCACCTTCCCGGCATGGTCTATGGACAGATGGTGCGCAGCCCCTACGCGCACGCGCGGCTGAAGACCGTCAATACCGAAAAGGCCAAGAAGCTTCCGGGCGTGCTCGCCATCATTACGGGCGAGGACCTGGCCAAGGCGAACCTGGCCTGGATGCCCACCCTTTCTTATGACAAGCAGATGGTGCTCGCCACCGGCAAGGTCCTGTTCCAGTCGCAGGAAGTAGCGTTTGTGATCGCAGAAGACCGCTATACGGCCGCCGATGCGGCAGAGTTGGTCGAGGTCGAATACGAAGAGCTGCCAGTACTGGTCGATCCCCAAAAGGCTATGGATCCCGGCGCACCCGTTCTGCGCGAGGACCGCGAGCAGAAGAACAATCACATCTTCCATTGGGAAGTCGGCAACCGCAAAGCGACCGACGATGTGTTCCAGAAGGCACCGGTGAAGGCCAGCGTGAATGCTTTCTTCCAGCGCTGCCATCCCGCGCCGCTCGAGACTTGCGGCTGTGTGGCCGACTTCAACAAGGCCACGGGGAAATTGACTGTCTACATGACCTCGCAGGCCCCGCACGCGCATCGCACGGTGTTCGCGCTGGTGGGCGGTATTCCTGAGCAGAACATCCGCGTCATCTCACCCGACATCGGCGGCGGCTTCGGCAACAAGGTTCCCGTGTATCCGGGATATGTGTGTGCGATCGTCGCCTCCCTTACGCTTGGTGTACCGGTGAAGTGGATCGAGACGCGTTCTGAGAACCTGCAGTCGACGGGTTTTGCCCGCGACTACCATATGACCGCGGAGATCGCCGCCGACCGCGACGGCAAGATGCAGGCCCTGCGCGTGAAGACGCTCGCCGATCATGGGGCATTCAACGCTGCGGCACAGCCGACCAAGTTCCCAGCGGGATTGTTTAGCATCTGTACCGGTTCGTACGACTACCCGCAGGCGTTCTGCGAGGTCGACGGCGTCTACACCAACAAGGCTCCGGGCGGAATCGCCTACCGCTGCTCGTTCCGCGTCACGGAAGCTGCGTACTTGATCGAGCGCGTCGTCGATGTACTCGCGCTGGAGTTGAAGATGGATCCGGCCGAACTGCGCCGCAAGAACTTCATCCCTCCGGTCAGGTTCCCCTACAAATCGTCGCTCGGCTGGACTTACGACTCCGGCAACTATGAAGCGGCGATGAAGCTGGCCCTCGACAAAATCGGATATGCGGAGCTCCGCAAGGAGCAGGCCGAGAAGCGCAAGAAGGGCGAGCTCATGGGGATCGGGATCTCGAGCTTCACGGAAATCGTGGGCGCGGGTCCGGCGCACACCTTCGACATCCTCGGCATCAAGATGTTCGACAGCTGCGAAATCCGCATCCATCCCACTGGAAAAGCGATTACGCGCATGGGTACCAAGAGCCAAGGACAGGGGCACGAGACGACGTATGCACAGATCGTCGCCCAGGAACTCGGCATTCCCGCAAACGACGTGACCGTAGAAGAAGGCGACACCGATACCGCTCCTTACGGACTGGGAACGTATGCGAGCCGCAGTACGCCCACCTCAGGTGCGGCGACCGCGATCGCCGCGCGCAAAATCCGCGACAAGGCGAAGAAGATCGCCGCGTATATGCTGGAGTGCAGCGAGAATGATCTCGAGTGGGAGCCGGGCAAGTTCTACGTCAAGGGCGCGCCCAGCAAGGCCAAGACGATCCAGGAAATCGCCTTCGCCGCCTACACCAATATGCCTCCGGGCATGGAACCAGGGCTGGAAGCGGTCGACTACTACGATCCGCCGAACCTCACTTTCCCATTTGGCACCTACGCTTGCGTCGTCGACATCGACAAGGGCACCGGCGAAGTGAGAGTCCGGCGCTTCGTGGCCGTCGATGACTGCGGCAACATCATCAATCCGATGATCGTCGAAGGCCAGATTCACGGTGGCCTCACCGAAGGACTCGCCATCGCCTTCATGCAGCAGATCGACTACGACGAGAGCGGCAACGTGCAGGGCGGAAGCTTCCAGGACTACCTGCTGCCTACTGCGGTCGAAACTCCGCACTGGGAGACCGACAAGACCTGCACGCCCTCACCGCATCATCCGTTTGGGGCGAAGGGCGTGGGTGAGTCTCCCAACGTAGGCTCTCCGGCGGCGTTCGTGAACGCCGTGGTCGACGCACTCTCTCACCTCGGCGTGAAACACATCGATATGCCCATCGCGCCATGGAAGGTCTGGAATATCTTAAAGGAGAAAGGGGTCATCAGTTAGCCGATGGGGCAGAAGATTGAGAAGACCTTCTCGGTGGCCGAGCCGCTCGACAAAGTCTGGACCTTCCTGAGCGATCCGCGGCAGGTGGCGCCGTGCGTGCCGGGTGCGTCCATCACCGAGCAAGTCGACGACAAGACCTACAAAGGTGCTATCAGCGTGAAGGTCGGTCCAACTGTGACTGATTACCGCGGTGAAGTGCAGATCGAGCGCCTCGACTCGCAGAACCATGAAATCGAGATCCTCGGGAAGGGTCAGGATGTGCGCGGGCGCGGTAGTGCTTCGATGAAAATGACCGGCAAGCTGCGCACCTTGCCCAACGGCGACACCGAAGTGACCAGCGTTTCTGAGATCAGCGTCGTAGGGATCCTGGCCCAAATGGGCGGGCGCGTCATTTCGGAAGTTTCCAACATTATGTTCGGCGAGTTTATGAAAAACTTCCAGGCGCGTTTGCAGCAGCCGGACGCTTCAGCCGAGGTCAATCCCATCAAAGCCACGAGCGTGGCATGGGAGGCAACGAAGGGATTGTTCCGCGGGAAGTCCTGACGCAACCGGAACCAGCCTGCTGGCGAATCATCACCATGGTGACTTCCGAACATTCTCATTCCAGCGCGGGCCAGAGCGTCGACGCGATCGTCTCGGGATTCGAACGCCTGGGCTATGTCACCGACCGCTCGCTTGCGACGACAGTCTTCCTGGTCACAAAACTCCGCAAGCCAATTCTGGTGGAGGGCCATGCGGGGCTCGGTAAGACCGAACTGGCGAAGGCATTCGCCTCCTTGCTTGGCACGCGCCTCATTCGCCTGCAGTGCTACGAGGGCCTCGATGTCAGTTCCGCCGTCTACGAGTGGAACTATCAGAAGCAATTGCTTGCCATCAGAATCGAAGAACAATGCAAGCAGACGGTCGAGGAAAAAGAGCGCCACATTTTCAGCCACGAGTTTCTCCTGGAGCGCCCGCTGCTGCAGTCCATCCGGGCCGAAGATCAGTCGCCCGTCCTGTTGATCGATGAAATCGACCGTGCCGACGAAGCCTTCGAAGCTTTCCTGCTCGAGCTGCTGTCGGATTTCCAGATCACCATTCCCGAGATGGGCACGATCCGCGCCAAGCACGTCCCTTTCGTCGTCCTTACCTCGAACCGCAGCCGCGAACTCGGCGACGCCCTCAAACGACGCTGTCTTTATCAGTGGATCGAGTACCCCAGCCTAGAGAAGGAAATGACGATCGTGCGCACACGACTGCCGCAGATCGAGGAGCGCCTGGCGCGACAGGTGGTGGGATATGTGCAGACGGTTCGCAGGCTGAACTTGAGCAAGCCTCCCGGCGTGGCCGAAACTCTCGATTGCGCCGAGGCGCTCATGGCTCTGGGAAAGAAGCAGCTCGACGAAGAGGCCATCCGCGAGACAATGGGCAGCATCTCTAAATCAGTGGAAGACGACGCGAGGATCAAGAATGCCGGCATGAGTACCTTGCTTACCCAGTAGCGGAGAACGTCGCCACGCAATGAACAGCCGTACCGCAAACCCGAGCATTACCGCCGAAACGATTGTCGAGTTCTGCCGCTTTGCGCGCGAACGCGGTCTGCCAGTGAGCGTAAAGGAAACTTTGGGTGCGCTAGAAGCGGTTGCGGTGCTAGGCCCGGGGAGGTCCGATGACCTTAGGTTTGGACTTCGATCTGTTTTTTGCTCTTCCAAGGAAGATTGGGACCTCTTCGAGGAGTGCTTCCAAGCATTTTGGAACGACACGTCGGAAGTTTCCACACCGAAACAACCACAGGTTCGCGACACACGCCGATCGGAAGTCAGCGTGCACACGGCACGTTCCATGATCACGAGCGGATCTTCGGGTGAGGATGCCTCGTCCGAGCAGGAAGGCGTCCAGGCTGTCGCCGGAGCCAGCATTCGCGAGCGGCTTGCCAAGGCCGACTTCTCGACCTTGCAGCAGGCCGACATGGAGGCGCTCGAGCAGATTGCGTTGCGCCTGTTCCGGCAAATGGCCCGGCGGCTGGCAGGCCGGCGACGAATCAGTACCGCCCGTGGGCAAGTGGACCTTCGCCGGACCATCCGCCGCAACATCAGCCATGGCGGCGAGCCCATCAGCCTGCGCTTCCGCGAACGCCGGCCGCGTCCGCATCGGCTGGTAACCTTGCTCGACATCAGTGGCTCGATGAGCCCCTATAGCGTGTTCCTGGTGAAATTTCTATTCGCGCTCCAGAAGCACTTTCGCCATGTCGACACGTTTCTGTTCAGCACGTCGCTGGTGGAGATCACTCCGCTCCTCCGCGGCCGCCGGCTGCGTGATGCCCTACGCGACCTTTCGCAGTTGCCTGCGGGATGGGCCGGCGGCACCAGCGTCGGCGGATCGCTCCGCGAGTTCAACCAGTTCCATCACCGAAAGCTGCGTTCGGGCGATACGCTGTTTCTTATGTTGAGCGACGGGTGGGACACGGGTAGCCCTGGCGTCCTGGCGACGGAATTGGCCCGAGTCAAGCGCCAGGTGCGGCGCGTGATCTGGTTGAATCCGTTGCTCGGCCTGAAGGACTATCAACCCTTGACGGCCGGGATGAGCGCGGCGTTGCCGCACATCGACGTGTTTGCTGCGGCGCATAACCTCGAGAGCTTGCTCGCGCTCGAAAAGTACCTATAGGTGGCCTATGTTTAACCGGTTTCTCGACAAAGCGGGGGAGTTAATAAAGAAAGGTGAGCCGTTCGTAACCGCTTCGGTCGTACGGTTTCAGGCCCCGATTTCTGGCAAGCCCGGCGACAAAGCGATCATCTTTCCCGACGGCCACATGTGGGGATGGATTGGCGGCGGCTGCGCGCAGCCGGTCGTCATCAAGGAAGCATTGAAAGCCCTCGCCGATGGCAAACCGCGCCTGGTGCGCGTCAGTCCCACTTCGGCGCCGGAGGATGGGATCGTCGATTACACCATGACCTGCCACAGCGGAGGCACCTTAGACATCTTTATTGAGCCGGTTTTGCCCAAGCCGCATCTTCTGATTCTCGGCCGTTCTCCAATCGCACAAACGCTCGCTCGTTTGGCGAAGTCGATTCATTATCGCGTTTCTGTAGCCGCGCCCGACGCTGACCGCGAGCAGTTCCCCGATGTCGACCACCTGCAGACAAGCTTCGACTTGGCTGCGCTGAAACTTTCGGGCGATTTTTTTGTTGTGGTCTCGACGCAAGGGGAAAGCGATGAAGAAGCCCTGCAGCATGCAACTGAAACCGGCGCTGACTATGTGGCCTTCGTCGCCAGCAAGGTCAAAGCCCAGAAGGTTTTGGAATTCCTTCGTGAAACTGGCCTGTCCGCAGATCGCGCCAGCCAGATCCGTACGCCCGCAGGACTTGATATTCACGCTGCTACGCCGGAAGAAATCGCGGTAAGTGTGCTGGCTGAAATCATCCAAGTCCGCGGATTACGCGCAAAAACAAAGCCTGAGTCGGCCGGGACAGCGCTGCCTGTGCTCAACAAGCAGGCCAAGGATCCGGTCTGCGGCATGATGGTCGATGTCGCGTTGGCCAAGTACAAATCCGAGCACAACGGAACCGGCATTTATTTCTGCTGCGCAGGATGTAAACAGACCTTCGACAAACAGCCAGAGAAATTCGTGGCCGCCGCTTAACGGTCCGTCACCGCCGTAGGAGGCATCGACGCCACTTGCCAGCATCATCCTGACGCTCGCCCCATTGGCTGCTTACAAAGGTACCGTTGTGAGCGGATGAGCGCCGGGTTTTTACCAGGTGGTTCACCGAAATCGGACACTTTCCAGTAGCCGGCGTGATCGGCCCTCCCGGTGGAAAAAATTCGTGAAAACCGTCCTCTGCAAGCCTACGGCGTCCACCTAGTGCCGTTCTGGGCGGGTCGGCGGAACTCGGAAGTTGGCCCCAAGAACATGCGAACAGCAGCAGTCTGGCGCTTAATGCGTAGGCGCCAAGAACATCACCCGGGAGATTTCTGGCAGGGAACTCTTAGTCAGTAGACCTGAACTTGCCCAAGCATTTTCGGTACAATCCTAGCCAAGAAATTACGAGTCACTTCTGCTCTAGGATTTCCTAGTAAAACGTCTGCCGAAATCACCCCAGATCGCCCGAAATCGTCCGAAGCCGCTTTTGGTCTAGCGCGGGGAGACAGTGCGCAAACCCGCATCGATATTGCACTTTGCCGGTATCGCTGTTATTTTCACGAAGCCCTCGAGAATAGTGGGAATCGATTCCCCCTCCCGGCACCAGCGTTTACCCCTGGAAGTTGATCCTAGTCGGCGTTGAGATGCTGGTACGTATTGGTATCGGCGGTCGCGGCGCCCGTTGTTAACGCTGGGAGCCCCTCTGGTATGCACATCCAGTGATGGCTATTTGCTCCCTTCGTTCAGACCACGTCACCCCGCCACTCCGAGGATCATGGCAACAATCGGCAATGCGAGCGCCGCAACTGCGAATCACGCCACAATGATGGCGATCCACTCCTAATTGAAAAGGGGATGCTCACACCATGTGCTCCGCGGCATCGCATTACCATACCGTGCTGGAATGCAGATTGGGCTCGTGATGTGGTTGCACATGCGATAGTCGACCTAACACTCAACCCAACGTTCACTTTTCGCGCTGACGGAGGTGATACGCCAATATGCGCCAGCCCCAGAATCCCCGATTGACAACCTAGGGTGCTCTGTGTATTGAAACCACTTCCTGGCATTGCTAGACTCGGCGATGAATTGCCACGACGGGTGCCGTATGACATTCAACAAACCCGATCTTCTCCGTGACGAACTTGTACTACTTCTGGATCTGCAGTTAACGGCCTTGGAAAAGGAAGGCTTGGGCCCTGTTACAACCTCTGAAGTTCTCCTTTATGAGCGCCGCCAGGAGCGGATCGCCGAGCTGTGCGCTCAGCTTTTCGCGGGGCAGGCTGGTCTCGCCTAGTCCAGCAGGGCGCATGCAGGAAAGCCCCGATTGTGCGGTCAGGGGGAATCTGGGAGACTCGCAGATCTACCTCATGCCAAGTCTCCGAGGAGGAATCCATGAGAATCGCGACTCTGCTCCTGCTTGCCTTTTTGGTGGTGTGTCCCGCCACGAACGTTCTTTCCGGCGCTCCCCAGCAAAAAGATGTGCCCGCGGAAGTGGAGTCGGCGCGCAAGGCTCTGGAATCGGCCCGCAATGACTTGAACCATGCGGGCGGAGAATGGGGCGGTCACCGCGCCGCCGCAGTGCAGCACATCGACCAGGCAATCAAAGAACTCAACGAGGCGGAGAAGTTTGCTCGTGAGCACCACGACATCAAGTAGGCCTGATCGAAGTTCAGCTGGAGAGGAATTTCAAGCGAGGGTCGGTCCTCGCTGAACTTGAGTCGTTGTACCAAGAGTCGCGAAACACACTACTAAAGCTCCCAAAACCATTTAGGAGACAGATTCTAGCCAACTCGCTCAAGCGGCCGGAGAGAGATGTTTCAGCACGTCGGCCAGGGCATGCATGCGCATCGCGTCCGTCGCGCTCTTGGCGCTTGCTGAGTCCTTGTCGAGCGGGGGCGCCATGTGCTTCAACTTCGCCAGTGTGTTCTTGCTCATGTGCGAAGTCTCCGCATCCTGCATTGCCTTTTGAAGTTTCGCGATGCGGGCCTCGGGCAGCGCCTGCGAGCGCGACAACTGATCCACATAGGCTTTGGCCACACTCAAGTTGTTAGGCCAGACGATCTTCTGCTGGTTCTGCACGTTCTCTTCGGGGAGATGCACACTGTTGGCGGCGTTGATTTCATTCTGGGTGAGGAACTTTGTTGGCGTCAGTTCGAAGACGTCAAGGCCGCGCGCGATTTCGGAGCCGTAGATGTAACCGTTGTACCAATAGGCAGACCACTCGCCCCCAAGGACCAGGGTGTTGGCATCGATCGGCCCTCGGTCAAAGTAGGCAATCTCCATCGGGTTCGCGGGATCGGTAAAGTCGATGACCGAGACTCCGCCCTGGTACCAGCCCTGCACTTCGATGTCTCGGCCCGGGACGGGGATGAGAGAGCCGTTGTGGGCAACGCAGTTCTCGGACTCGCCTTGTGCGGCGGGCATCTTGTAGTAACTGGCGAAACTGAGCTTGTCATCTTTCAGGCGGAAGATGGCGTCGGCGCCCCACTTGTTGGGGTCGTTCGCGCGGCAGCGCGCGCCCAGGCCACCACCCCATTCGTCGGTGAAGACGACCTTGCCACCGTCGTTCGAAAACGACGCGGAATGCCAGTAGGAGTAGTTGGGATCGTTGACGGCGTCCAGACGCTTGGGGTGCACCGGGTCCTTGATGTCGAGGACAATGCCGTTGCCTGAGCATGCTCCGGCGGCGAGGCCGATCGCCGAGTAAACGGTGATGTCGTGGCACTGGTCGCTATCTTCGGGCTTCTCCGGACCTTTCTTCCCGTGAGTTCCGCCGTTGGTCAGGCCATTGATGGCGCCGGTTCGCGGATCGATGAAGATGCGGGGATTGGAGACAATCTTCGCATTCTGGGGTGCAGCCACTGGGACCTGGATGACGTCGATGCGGAACAGAGCGGTGTTGGGATCTTTGTCGGGCTTTTCACCTGAGCATCCGGCCAGTTCCTCGGGCCGGCGCACGAAGGACGTTCCCGAGACGTAAATGTAGACGTTGTTGTTGTCTTTCGGGTCAATGACCAGCGTGTGGGTGTGCGATCCGCGGCAGGTCTGCACAGCGGCGACCTGCTTCGGGTTCTGAATGTCGGAGATGTCGAAAATCCGCACGCCACGGAAACGGTCTTTTTGGGCGGAGGGGATGCGGCGTTTTTTTGCCAGCTCTTTATCTTTTTCTTCTTCGGGCGTCAGAGGAGGATCCGGCGGAAATCCTCCGACCCCACAGTCCAGGCGCCCATTGGGCATTTCCACCGACATGAACATCAGGTTCTTGTAGACGGAGACGTCGCCTTGTCCGCCGGGGCAGACCATCGAGGTCAGCAACTGCGTCTTGGCTGGATTGGAAATGTCATAGATGCTGACGCCGTAGAAATTTCCGAGGAACAGATGGCTGCCCTGGAAGGCCAGATCGGAGTTGGCGAAGGCAAGCTGCGCGATGAGCAGTTGCGACTGCTTGGAGAGCTTGCGTCGGCGGCCCATGCCCAGCTGGTTAAACATCTTCTCCACCTTGGGGTCGTCGGGATCGGAGGTGCCGAGCTGAAATGCGTCCGGCTTCTTGAGAAGCTGGAGATGCTTGATACCCATGGCGACCTCGCCCGCGTCGTAGAGGCCGGGCGTCAGCTTGGCGCGAGGATCGTGAGTATCGGAGCCGGACATGCCCGGAGGAAGCGGAGGCGCGGGCTCGGGTGCGAACGGATCGGACTTGTCTTCTTCTTTGTCCTTGTCCTCTGCGGCGGTTGCAGCTTCGGGCTTCTGCAGCCCTGCCTGAGCCGGGGCCGCAGCCTGCCCGGCCTGCGCGTGGGCAAGGCTGGCGCCAAGAGTGAGAAGAAGCAGAGCTCCCATTACGCACGGCACGAGACAGGTCTGACGGTTCATCGGTTCTCCTCGGGCATTTCTTTCTTCAACATGGTTTCCATGATGCGGATTTCAGCGCGCTGCGAGTTGTCGGCATCGGTGGCGAAGTCGAACAGCTCAGCGTCCTGGCCGGCGCCAGCGGTGTCGAACAGATCTTTCACCATGGTCAGTGCGCCTCCATGGTGCTGAATCATCCCGCGCAGAAACAGGCGGTCAAATTCAGCGCCCTTGGCCTTTTCCAGGGCTTGCATCTGTTCCGGTGTCAGCATGCCGGGCATGAGCGGCGTCGTTTCATGCGACATATCCATCCCGGGCATGGCGGGCATCTCCTTCGCCGGCGATTCTCCCCGGGCCGCGAGCCAGCGCTTCATGAACTTGATTTCGTCGGTTTGGGAGCGGCTGATGCGAGCCCCGAGCGAGCGCAGGTCCTGGTTCTCTGTGTGCGTATGGATCATGGCCGTCATTGCGACAGCTTGCGCGTGGTGAAAAATCATGCCCTGCATGAATTCGACGTCGGCGGCAGCGGCGGGGGGCAGGCTGGCATGGGTGGTCGATGGCAGCTTCTTGGTGGGAGCTCCCGGCGGTCCGGGTTGCACCACGACGGGCTTGGTGGAGTCGCTTTGTGAATACGCGGCGAGAGGAATGAGGACGAGAACAAGGAGTAGGCTCATGGGCCGCGAGTCACAGGTGGCTCTGGCCTGGTCGTTCAACGAAGAGGCTTGCTTCTGGTGAGGCGTGGGGATGAGGGCACGCATTAGAAAACACGCAATCTTGCCACGAAACGCGCAATTTATCAAAAGGTGGGCGACTTCAGGCTCCGCTTGCACCAGCAAGCTTCAATTTTCCCGTAGAATTGTTCCACCCAAAGTATGCATGTTCTCCACGTAGTCGGTGCGCGCCCGAACTTCATGAAAGCTGCGCCCGTGATCCGGGCTTTGCAGGGCGAAGGCGCTAAACAGACGCTGGTTCATACCGGACAGCACTATGACACAAACATGTCGGAGGTGTTTTTTGTGCAGCTCGGCATGCCTGCCCCCGATGTGAATCTCGAGGTTGGGTCGGGCAGCCATGCGGCGCAAACGGCGGCGATCCTGGAGCGCTTTGAGTCGGTCGTCGAGCAGCGCCAGCCCGACGTGGTGCTGGTTTATGGCGATGTGAATTCGACGGTCGCGGCGGCCCTGGTGTGCGCGAAGTTGCGCGTGCGCGTGGGGCACGTGGAAGCCGGGCTGCGGTCGTTCGATCGGACGATGCCGGAGGAAATCAACCGGCTGCTCACTGACCAACTGGCAGAGTTGCTGTTTACGCCCTCAGAAGATGGGGACGTTAATCTGGCACACGAGGGCATCCCCGCCGAGCGTATTCATCGCGTGGGCAACGTCATGATCGATTCGCTGGTGCGGTTGCTGCCCTCGGCGAAAACGTCACGAAATGGGCTGCCGGAGCGCTATGCGCTGGTCACGCTGCACCGGCCGTCGAATGTGGATGATGATGAGAAGCTCAGAAGCATTTTGAAGATCCTCATCGATGTGCACGGCGCGCTGGACGTGGTGTTCCCAGTCCATCCCCGAACCTGGCAGCGGATCGCGCAGTCGGGGCTCGAGACCGGCAAGCTCCATCTGCTCGAGCCGCTTCCTTATCTGGAGTTTCTCGCTCTGCAGCAGCGGGCAACCGTGGTGTTAACAGACTCTGGGGGGATTCAGGAAGAGACGACCTACCTGGGTGTGCCATGTCTGACGCTGCGGAATAACACCGAGCGGCCTATCACGGTGAGCATGGGAACGAATGTGCTGGTCGGCGATGATCGGGGGAAGCTGAAGCGCGAGCTGGCGCGAGTGCTGGAGGGCAAGGCGAGGAAGGGAAGTATTCCTCCCCTGTGGGATGGGCACGCCGCGGAACGCATCGCGAAGGTCCTTATGCGAGCGTGAAGGTTGAAATCGAGCTTCTTCATACCGGGCCTACAGATGACCAGCTTTTAGCGAGCGAGGCCGCCCGCGCCACACCGACTAGATGATCAAAATCGAGTGCAGCGCCTTGCTCTTCGACATGGATGGAGTGCTGATCGACTCGACTCCCGCGGTGGCCCGAGTGTGGCGGAAGTGGGCGCTGGCGCATCACTTTGATCCAGTCGAAGTCGTGGCGCGGGCTCACGGTCGTCCCAGCATCATGACGATCCGGGAGTACCTTCCGCATGCAGACCATGAGGCGGAAAACCGGACGGTTGAGCGGGCGGAGATGGAAGACCTGGAGGGTGTCGTGCCGCTGCCTGGCGCGTGCGAGTTGCTGGCGGCGCTGCCACCCGAGCGCTGGACGATTTCGACCTCTTCCACGCGGCCGTTGGCCGAAGTGCGGTTGCGAGCTGCGGGATTGAGTATCCCGAAGAAACTCGTCACCTCCAGCGATATTACTAACGGCAAGCCGCACCCGGAGCCATATCTGACGGCCGCTGCGGCGCTGGGGTTTGCGCCTGCGGATTGCGTGGTCGTGGAAGACGTGGCAGCGGGCGTGCAAGCAGGACGGGCGGCGGGTGCGCGAGTGATCGGTTTCCCTACGACGTTTGCCGCAGAGAAGTTGAAGGCAGCAGGGGCGAATTGGGTGGTCAAGAATTGCAACGACATCCGCCTCGAGGCAAACGAGCCGGAGTTGCGGATCGGGCTGCATCTGTACGGACGCTGAGGTCCAGTGGCGGCTCGTGGAAAAAGCAGCGCCTAAAGGCGCGGGGTTAGATCGCTGCTCAGGGCGTGCCTGAAGGCACCTCCTGATGCGAATCCTACGATCCCGTATAGAGTTGGAAGGGTGCCCAGTAGAACGGGCGGCTGAAGGAATCGCCGGAGTGCAGCAGGGACAGCTTTGCGGCGCGCAGGGCCTGTTCAGGCGGCTTGCCGTTTTGAATGGCGGCGTACATCTTGTCCATGAGCTGCGGGGTGGAGGCGTCGCTGACATCCCAGAGGGCGCCGATCACGTTGTGCGCGCCAGCGCGGAGAAATGCCCAGGAGAGTCCCACCAGTCCTTCGCCTGAGTAGGATCGGGCTCCGGCTCCATAGCACGAGGAAATTGTCACCAGGTTGGCGTGCAGCGGACGATGAATGATGTCGCGGGCGTAGAGCTTGAACGAATCATTCTCCGCGGCACTGCGCGAGAGCACGATCGCGGAGTCAAGCGGACTGAGACGGCTGGCAGTGCCGTGGGCGACGAAGTGAATGTAGGAGTAGCGCTCGGGATTTCCGCCGAGATAGGCGGCGGGGGTGGCGTCGGCTTGGCCTAGCACTCGCTGCTCAGCCGGCAAAAAGCGTTGGCCGATGTTCGTCATTTCTTTGGCGGCCTGGGGCAGGCTGCCGTATTCATTTCCGACAACGATCGGATTGCCGACCAGCAGCAAAGTTCGCTTCTGTGGGCGGTTGTCTCGCTGGGACCCCTGCAAGAGGCGCAGCGAACTGGCGTTGGTAATGGTGACATCTTCGATCCAGTAGTGCGGCTGTGGATGAGGTGCGATCAGCGCCTCGAAGTTGAGCGCGTTCAAGCTGCCGTCGGGGACCACGAAAACTCGGCCGCCCGTTTTGAGAAGGCTCGCGGCTGGCTCAACCAGCATGCGGTAGAGATCGAGACCATCGGTGTTCTGCGAAAGCAGGTCTTTGGGCGTTTCGAGTGCCTTGCGATAGCGGCGAACCGCTGCATTGATCTGCGATTCGGGCTGGAGCTGGAAAAGGCTCGTCTTCTGGGGAGTGATAGCCCACAAATAGGAATGTTGCGCGCCGAGGAAGTAGTAGAGGACGGTGCCACCGGCGCCACGCGCCACGCGCTCGGCGTCGATCGGCGAAGGGAGTGCGGGATCACTCTTGCTGAGCTGCCCCAGGCCTTCTGCCAAGGTGCGGGCTCGGGCATGGTCGGCGAGGCTGAGGGCCTCGGTGACTTTTCCGTTCGACAGTAAGAAGGTCACGTAGTCGTCATAGAGACTGTTGGCATTGGCAAGAAAAGGAAGCCTCACGTCTTCATGTTGAAGAGACGAGCGGGCGCCCTCGAAAGTGATGAGAGCAGTGCGATAGGCGGCAAGCGCCTTGTCCAGGAGCTTCTGCTCAGCGTAAAGATTCGCCAATTCGTGCTGCGCTTCCCACTTGAGAGAAGGAGCGACCTTAGGGTCGGCAACGATCTCAGTCAAAATGTTCCCACCTTGCTCCAGGTCTTTCCCTTGAACCTCCACCTGTGCTTTGGCAAATAAGGGATACAACTCGTCCAACCGGTTGCCGCTGGCCCGTGCCAGCGCGATTGCCTCTTCACAATATGCACTGGCTCTCTCTAACTCACCCGCTTTTTCCGTAACGAAACAAAGTGAAGTCACTGCATCGAGGATCTGCGCTTTGCTCCCGGTCCCGCGAGCGAGATCTAATGATTTTTGGTATGAGTCTTCTGCAACGCGATAATTTCCTTCGTCGAGGTACACATATCCTGCTGTCGTAAGCCAGCGGATTTCATCGACGATAGATCCGAGCGTTCGGGCGCGCCGCTGCGCGTCCAGGAACAGGTCGAGTGCTCTTTCGGAATCACCGGTTTTGTAGCTGGCCCAGCCGAGGTTTCCCTGAGCCGTGAGCATGATTCGCTGCGCACCGATGCTTGAAGCGACGCGGTAGGTCTCATCGGCATAGTCGATCGCCTCGTCGAAATGCTCTTCGAGCAAGGCTACATGAGTAAGGTTGAGCAGAGACCAAGCCTCTAGAAACTGCTGGTGCTGAGTTCGAGCGATCGCCAGGCCTTTGGAGAACAAGGGACGTGCCTCCTCAAACTTCCCGCGCTCGACTTCCAGCGAGCCGCGAGCATTGAAGAGTTCGCCGCATACAAAACGATTTGCATTGAGGCAGGATTGGCTGGCTCTGGCAATACCCTCCTCGGCTTCTTTGTAGTGATGCAGCCGAACGTGCGCAATGCATGTCCAGATTTGGCGGTCGAGGTTCAACTCGGTGTCTTGAGGGGTAACGGACGCGTCCGGCTCCAGGATTTTCAACATCTCCGAATACTTTCCGCGTGCGGCGAGAACCTGTGCGTGCAGAAGGCGGAATTTCCAAGACCAGAAGGAGTTGCGACCAGAGTATTGAAGAGCCCCAGCCTCAGCAGCGGCCTGCGCGCGAACCAGGTCGCCGTGCACGAGAAGACCCTCAACACGATCGAACTCGCTTTGAGGGTCTCGTGAGCATCCAAATGTGAAAAGCAGCGCCAGGAGGGCAACTGCGGTTAAGGCTATGGATAGCCCCCGCCATTGACCTGGGTTGCGGATGCACTTGACGAACCCACGACCGGGCAGCCCAACTCGAGACGCATCATAATCAGTTGGAGTGACTTGCCGGTGACCACAAATTCCGCCAGGTGCATGCGGCCGATGTTGGGGATCTCTATGATGTTGGTGTCGACGATCTTCGCGGGCAGCTTGCCGCGCACGATTTCGATCTTTTCCACCAGCGTGCATACGAGAATGCCCTTATCAGGATCGTACTTCTTATCGGCCTTCTTCCAGAGCGACTTTTCCAGCAGGTACGGCCTTTTCGGAAACCCTTTGCCGTTTCCGTCGCTCAAGAACTTGAGATTGAGATGCACTCGCAAAATCGCTTCGCCGATCCGTAGCCCGCTAATCACAGTCCGACTGAGATCGACCTTGGGCACATCCAGATCTTCGGCCGGATGCTGAGTAGAAATATACGCCACGAGTTCGTCGGCCCGAATCGTGTCGAGCACATTCAAGCCTTCGACTGCCGCCATGGTGCGAGTTGTGGGAAGTCCGCCGAGAAAGCTTCCCTCTACGCGAGAGCGGGTGGCATGTGCGGTGATGATCTGTTCGAACTGGAAAGCAGAGGTGGCGGCTTCATCGGACCCGCCCGAGGGCGACAACGATGCGGGGGACTGGACAGGAATGTTTTTGACGAATGGGCGCTCGATGAATCCGCCGATGGCGGAAGCGTTCGCGTGGAAATAGTGGGTTCTGACGGCGCGCAGTGTCATAACGTCTCCTCGCTTTGGTGGAGATCTGTTTTGGGGCCCTTACTGAAGTTGTAATTCAAACGGCTGCTTGCCGATCTCGGCGAGATCGTTACCGCCCTGGACGACTCCGCGGACCATCAACGTAAAGGTTCCCGCTGTGCTCACACCCGGAACGGTCAGGGGAACGGTGTCGCTGGCGGCCTCGGCCGAAATCGGGAGCGACCATTGTAGCTTCCCGGCAGGGTCGTACAAGTCCACAAGATAAGAAGAAAAGCGGTTTTGAGCGGGAATATTCAACAGCAGGTTAAAAGGACGGGCGGGGTGCGCGTGGACAACAGGAGGGTTGGAGCTGCGAGTGGCTACCGTAAGAGTTGCGAAAGGGAGAACCGCAGGCCGGCCGGACGCTCTCTTGATCGCGGGAATCGTGACCAGACTCTGATATCCCAGGGTGAGTAGGAGTAAAGCGAGAGCCGGGGCGGCAAAGGCGGGACGGAACCAGGCAAGCCACGGCGAACTTCGGGTCGGTTTCGGCAGCGGCGCGAGCCTCTGGGGCGCGGACAATACCGACTTGCTCTGCTCCACGAACATGGCAGCCGCGCGCAAATCAAGGGCACACTCGGGGCAGCCGAAGAGATGCTCCTCGAACTGATCGAGCTGTTCGGTATCGAGATCATTTAGCAGATACCGCTCGGTTGCTTTCAGCCGTAGGGCCTCGTTGTGGTCCATCACTGCCTTCTTTCTGCCTTCTTTCTTCTAACAGGTAGTGCGTTTGGGCAGCGAACCGTTTCACAGCCTGCCCGCCGGGGTGAGTCCGGGCGGACGATTCTGCAAACTCTTCAAATACACGGACTTGAAGCTCTGCTTGGCGCGATGCACGAGCACACGCAGGTAATCGCGGTCGATGCCAAAATCTCGGCACACCTCGTCTTTGTCGCGCTCTTCCAGGAATATTTCGCGCAAAATGCGCCGGTCGCGTTCGGGCAGATCGTTGAGGATGTCCCGAACTTTTGCTGCCATTTGCCTGGCGGCTACGGCCCCGAGGATATCGATGACGGGGTCGGGCAGTTCCTCGGCAGTCTCGTCCTCGAGCGAGCCGACGCGGGCCGAAGCCCGGTACTGCTCCAACAAGACATTGTTGCAGATGGAATTCACAAAAGCGCCAAGGCGTTCCGGCTGACGGATTCCTTCGGGGCTGCGCAGGGCAGTGAAAAAGCGCGCGAAGGTTTCCTGGCGGACGTCTTCGATGGCCTGCGGACTCCGCAGGCGGGCGCGAAGTTTGAGCTGGATCAACTCGCTGAAATAGGCAACAAAATGCTCCTGCGTGCGAAAGTCTCCGGCACGAAGACGCTCCAGATACGGCGCATCAAAGGCCTGAAATTGCAAGAGCTTGCCTCACAGACAGAGAGTGCGGAACATCTTAGCACCGAACCGAGGAAACCCTGAGGCGGCGCCCGGTGAGCGGCAAGTCGGCCCGAAGAGATTTTTCGACGCTTCTCTGAAACGCGATGCCACTTCCTCGCACCATACGAATGGAAGCGAGCACTGGGATGATTCGTCACGGGGAAGCCAGCAAGCCAGTTCCACACCGGCCCACCACAGGCGGCGCCAACGCCGAACCAGCACAACTGTTTCAACTGGTCATGCTGCGAGCGCTGTTGCTTCCTCCCAGATGCCGGGACGTGTTTGTCCTGAAGGAAATCCACGGGTATACGCCCGCCGAAATCGCCGCCGCGCTGGGAATCAGTACCACGGATGTGAACAGACATCTGCGGAAGGCGATGCGCGAGGTAGGAGAAAAGTAAGAATAGCGGTTTCGCTGCGGATCTTGCGGATGTAACCCTAGGCCTCGGGGGAGGGCAGGGGTTCCTCAGGCGCGCCGGCTGGCTGTAACTGCCCGGCGCGCCTCGAGTTATTGCTTTCGGAGTGGAGACCTCTCCGGCTTCCTGTGCAGCTACTGGGCATTTCGGCGTTGGCGCGATTTGCAGGCCGACCTGAAAACACTTGCTCCCTGGGCTTCCGATAAGTCATCTAAAACCAATCGGTCGGGTCTGAATCGCGACGACGGCATTTCGGTCGCGCGTTCAATCTTGGTTGGCATCGTTTCAAGGGAATAGCATCGAGAGCCCGGGTCAAGCGGACTTGGGTGGAGGGCGGGGTGTCTGCCGCCCCATGATTATTTTGAGAGAGCCAGCATGTGGATTGTTAAGCTCGCGTTGCGACGGCCGTACACCTTCACGGTTCTGGCCCTTCTGATCCTGATCCTGGGGCCGCTGGTGATTCTGCGGACGCCCACCGACGTCTTCCCGGAAATCAATATTCCCGTCGTCAGCATCGTTTGGAATTACGGCGGGTTGCCGGCTGAAGACATGGGGAACCGGATCACGTCGGTGACCGAGCGTGCGCTGACCACCCTGGTCGACAACATCGAGCACATCGAATCTCAGTCGCTGAGCGGAATCGCGGTGGTGAAAGTGTTCTTCCAGCCGCACGCCGACATCACGAAGGCGATCGCACAGGTCACGGCCATTTCCCAGACCCAGTTGCGCCAGTTGCCTCCAGGTACCACCCCTCCGCTGGTAATCACTTACAGCGCATCGACGGTTCCCATTCTTCAGTTGGCCCTTTCGGGCAAAGAGCTTTCCGAGCAGCAGCTGTTTGATACCGGAGTGAACTTCATCCGTACACGGCTGATTACCGTGCCGGGCGCGGCCATTCCGTATCCGTATGGCGGCAAGCAGCGGCAGGTGCAGGTCGATCTGAATACGGCGGCGTTGCAGTCGAAAGGCTTGTCGCCGCTCGACGTCGTAAATGCGGTCAGCGCGCAGAACCTGATTCTGCCCTCGGGCACAACCAAGATCGGCCCCCTGGAGTACGACGTCGAAATGAACGCCAGTCCGCAGGCGGTGGCGGAGTTGAACAACCTGCCGATTCGCACGGTGGGCAGCAGCACGATCTACATCCGGGACGTGGCGCACGTGCGCGACGGGTTCCCGCCGCAAACCAATATTGCGCGCGTGAATGGACAGCGCGCGGTTCTAATCTCCATTCAGAAGGCTGGGGACGCCTCCACGCTCAGCATTGTGTCGGGAATCAAAGACCTGATCCCTGAGATCAAGAGAACGATTCCGCCCGATCTCGACATTCGCTATCTTGCCGATCAGTCGTTGTTTGTCCGCGGATCGATTCAGGGCGTAGTGCGGGAAGCGATCATTGCCGCCTGCCTGACGGGATTCATGATCCTGGTCTTCCTGGGAAGCTGGCGCAGCACCGTAATCATCGCAGTGTCGATTCCACTGGCGATCCTGACTTCGATCATCTGCCTGAGCGCGCTGGGCGAGACCATCAACATCATGACGCTGGGCGGGCTTGCTCTCGCTGTCGGTATCCTCGTCGATGATGCCACGGTGGAAATCGAGAATATCAACCGCAATCTAGCGATGGGGAAAGAAGTGGAGCACGCCATTCTGGATGGCGCGCAGCAGATTGCGGTGCCGGCGTTTGTGTCGACGATTTCGATCTGCATCGTGTTTGTCCCGATGTTCTTTCTGTCAGGCGTGGCGCGATACCTTTTTGTCCCGCTGGCGGAGGCGGTGTGCTTCGCCATGCTGGCGTCGTACTTCCTTTCACGAACCGTGGTTCCCACGATGGCAAAGTACCTGCTGCGCGGGCACGAAGCCGAGGCCGGGCAGGTGGCTCTCGAGAGCCCGAACCCGTTTGTGCGCCTGCAAGCGCGGTTCGAAGTGGCATTCGATCGTTTTCGTGAGAGCTACCACGGCATTCTGGAAACATGTCTGCACCATCAGAAGGCATTCCTGATGGCGTTCTTCGCGGCTTGCGTGCTATCTCTGCTGCTTGTCGTTCCGTTCCTGGGACAGGATTTTTTCCCGTCGGTCGACAGCGGTCAGTTCCGCCTACACATTCGTGCTCGCACAGGAACGCGCATCGAAGAGACAGCGCGGCTGTGCGACCTGATTGAGCAATCCATCCGGGATCAGATTCCTCCCGACGAAGTGTCCAGCGTCATCGACAACATTGGATTGCCGTATAGCGGCATCAATCTGAGCTACAGCACCTCGGCTCCGGTGGGTCCCGGAGACGCGGACATTCTCGTCAGTCTTTCGGAGCACCATCGGTCCACTGAGAAATACGTCCATGATCTCCGGCTGAGACTGGCGGAAGAGTATCCCGGTGTCACATTTGCCTTCCTGCCTGCGGACATCGTGAGCCAGATCCTGAACTTCGGATTGCCGGCGCCCATTGACATTCAGATCATGGGCAACGACATCGAGGGCAACCGCAAGTTCGCCGACGCCCTAGTGCAAAAAGTCCGCTACGTGCCGGGCACCGTTGACATGCGCATTCAGCAGGCCTTCGATCAGCCCAAGTTGCACATTGATGTGGACCGAACGAAAGCAGGGCAGGTTGGATTCTCGGAACGTGACGTCGCTACCAATCTCCTGATCTCGCTGAGCGGCAGTTTTCAGACGACACCCACGTTCTGGCTGAATCCGAAGAACGGCGTCAGCTACGCGATCGCGACCCAGACGCCGCAATATCGCCTGGATTCGCTGCAAGGACTGCAGAACATTCCGATTACCGGCGGCAGCGGAGCGCCTCCGCAGATATTGGGAAGTCTGGCCACGATCCGGCGTGGAGTCGGATTAGCGGTCATGTCTCACTACGACATTGCACCCGTGATTGACATCTTTGGCTCGGTGCAGGGGCGCGACCTGGGCGCGGTGGCGCGCGATCTGGACAAAATCATCGAGCCCAGCCGCAAGGACTTGCCCCGTGGCTCGCGGTTGGTGGTGCGCGGCCAGGTGCAGACCATGCGCTCGTCTTATATCGGACTGATTGGCGGATTGTTCTTCTCGATCCTGCTGGTGTACCTGCTGATCGTGGTGAACTTTCAGTCCTGGCTTGACCCGTTCATCATCATCTCAGCGCTGCCTGCGGCATTGGCAGGGATCGCGTGGTTCCTGTTCGTCACCCGTACCACGCTGAGCGTGCCGGCGCTGACCGGTTCGATCATGTGCATGGGCGTGGCCACCGCCAACTCCATTCTCGTGGTTAGCTTCGCGAAGGAGCAGTTGGAGGAGGGCAAAGACGCGGTTACGGCCGCATTGCAGGCCGGGTTCACGCGCTTTCGGCCCGTCCTGATGACGGCGATGGCGATGATGATCGGCATGGTGCCGATGGCATTTGGCCTGGGAGAAGGCGGAGAACAGAACGCGCCACTCGGTCGCGCCGTGATCGGGGGCCTGTTGCTGGCCACCGTCTCGACACTGTTCTTCGTGCCCGTCTTCTTCAGCCTGTTGCACGGACGAAGACAGGCGCGGGCGGCGCGGTCCGCTGGAAATTGAGGATTTTGGGCGTAAGATTCGGGGAGCAAGGATGCCGGTAGAGCAAGAGACTCAAGTGCAAGAATCGATGGGAACGAGAAACCCGCAAAGGGCGCCGGAGCGCCGCGGGGTGCGCCGCCCATGGCTGGTCGCTCTGGTGGCGTTCGCGATTGTGGCCGCCGTGGTGATTTCCGGAATCGTGCCCCGGGTGCGCGCGCGCGCCAATCTGCGGTCGGAAACGAACCGGCTGGCTGTGCCTGCGGTGATCGTCGTGCAGCCCAAGCGCGCTTCGCCGGGACAGGAAGTCGTGCTGCCCGCAAACGTGCAGGCATTTCGCGATGCGCCCATCTACGCCCGCACCAATGGGTATCTCAAGCGGTGGTACGTGGACATCGGAGCGCATGTGAAGACTGGCCAGTTACTGGCCGAGATCGATTCTCCGGAAGTCGATCAGCAGCTTCACCAGGCGCGTGCCGACCTGAACACGGCAGAAGCGAACATGAAGCTTTCGGAAATCACGGCGAACCGCTACCAGGGACTTTTGAAGACCGATTCGGTGTCGCAACAGGAAGCTGACAATGCCGCCGGCGATTACGCGGCGAAGAAAGCGATTGTGCAGTCGTCACAGGCGAATCTGGGGCGGTTGGAGCAGCTGGTTTCGTTCGAGAAGATCTATGCGCCTTTTGACGGCGTGATCACCGCACGCAATACCGATATCGGGCAACTGATCGATTCGGGTAGTAGCGGCGGGACCCGAAACGAACTGTTTCACATTGCCCAACCCGGCAAACTGCGCGTCTACGTCAATGTTCCCGAGATTTATTCGCGACTTGCGAAGCCGGGATTGAAGGCCGATCTGACGCTGGCCGAGTATCCCGATCGCCGCTTCGAGGGGACACTGGTGCGGACTGCCTCCGCGATCGATCAGGCGAGCCGCACGTTGCTGGTCGAGATCGAAGTGAACAATCCCACCGGAGAACTGCTCTCCGGTTCGTATGCGGAGGTCCACCTGAAGTTGCCGGGGAACATCTCGACGTTCACGATTCCGGTGAACACGCTCTTGTTCCGCTCTGAGGGGCTGCGGGTCGCGGTCGTCAAGGACGGCAAGGCGGACCTGACGCCAGTTACGCTGGGGCGCGACTATGGAAGCGAAGTGGAAGTACGGACAGGGCTGAATGGCGACGAGAACCTGGTCGTGAATCCTCCGGACTCGCTTGTGTCGGGTCAGCAAGTGCGCCTCGCTCAGAATGCTGCCGCTCCGAAGGATGGATCCAAGTGAGTCGGCGTTTTCCGCATGTGGGTAGATTCGGTGCCGGACTTCTGCTTTGCGGTGTGTCCGCACTGACCGGTTGCAGCGTCGGGCCGAAGTATGCCAAGCCCACGACGCCGGCGCCTCCGGGATACAAAGAGCTTCCGCAGAACTGGAAAGCAGCCCAGCCGAGTGATCAGGCAGCGAAAGGGAAGTGGTGGGAAGTTTTCCACGATGAGCAACTGAATGCGCTCGAGGAGCGGGTGAACGTCTCGAATCAGACGTTGAAGGCGGCGCAGGCCGAGTTCGAGCAGGCCCGGGCCGCGGTGCGGATCAACCGCTCGTCTCAGTTCCCAACGGTTACCGCCGGCGTGAGCGGAACGCGCAACCGGGTTTCCAGGAACCGGCCCAATGGGAAACTGACAACCACGAGCAGCTACACCGATCTGCAGCTCCCGGTCGATGCCTCCTACGAAGCCGACGTCTGGGGCCGGGTGCGCAAGACCGTGGAGTTTGCTCGCGCCAACGCTCAGGCGAGCGGGGCCGATCTGGAAAACGTAAGGCTGAGCCTGCATGCGGAGCTGGCGAGCGACTACTTTCAGTTGCGGGCGCTCGATGCCGAGGAGGATTTGTTGAACTCCACGGTGGCCGCTTATCAGAAAGCACTCGAACTCACGCAAAGCCGTTATAGCGGAGGAGTTGTGTCCCAGGTCGATGTGGCACAGGCGCAGACCCAGCTCGAAACCACGCAAGCACAGGCGATTGATCTGGGCGTACAGCGCGCTCAGTTTGAGCACGCGATCGCCGTGTTAACCGGGCAGCCGGCGTCGACTTTCACCCTGGTTCCGGCCACTGCCGATCTGATCCCGCCGGTGATTCCGACGGGGCTTCCTTCCGATTTGCTGGAGCGCCGTCCTGACATTGCCGGGAACGAGCGCCGCATGGCCGCGGCTAACGCGGAAATCGGGATCGCCAGGGCGGCCTACTTTCCCACGATCACGTTGACTGGAACGGGTGGCTTCGAAAGCACCTCGATTACGAGCTGGTTCAATGGGCCCAGCGGATTCTTCTCGGTGGGCGCTTCCGCGCTGGAGACTCTGTTCGATGCCGGCCGGCGGCGAGCGGTCAGCGACCAGGCCAGAGCTGCGTTCGACCAGTCGGCTGCAAATTATCAGGAGAGCGTGCTCGGGGCCTTCCGAGAAGTGGAGGACAACCTCGCAGCCCTGCGCCTGCTCGAGGGCGAAGCCAAAACCCAGGATGCGGCTGTCGCATCGGCGCAGCGGTCCCTGGAGCTTTCGAACAACCGGTACAAGGGTGGCGTCGCCACGTACCTGGAAGTGATCACGGCGCAAAGCATCGCCCTCAGCGACCAGCGGGTGGCGGTGGAAATTGCGGGTCGGCGCATGACCTCGGCGGTTTCCCTGATCAAGGCCCTGGGTGGCGGGTGGTCGACTGCAGACCTGCCCATGGCGCAGAAAGATGCCCGGCAGCAGGCCGGTAGCGGCCAGTAGCTTCCCGGCAGGCCGGAGTCCTTTCGCGTCGAAAAAGATCCCTCGATAACAACTCCACGTCCTAACGAGACTCCCAGCTTCTCGCGGGTGTGGGCGCCCGCGCTACACTGAAGCCAGCCACAGATGAAACCCCGCTCTGAGGTCTGGCGCGACATCGAGTTGCAATCGTTTGATGTGTGCGTGATCGGTGGCGGAGCCACGGGTGCAGGCTGCGCGCTCGATGCGCAGCTTCGAGGATTCAACACCGTTCTAGTTGAGCTGCGCGATTTTGCCTCCGGCACCTCCAGCGCCTCCACGAAACTTGCGCACGGAGGCGTTCGCTACCTGCAACAGGCCATTACGCGTTTCGATAAAGCGCAATTTCGCGTAGTTCAGGCAGCGCTGCGCGAGCGCAAGGTCATGATCGCGAACGCTCCTCATCTCGCCGAAGCCAGTGATTTCCTGATTCCTTGTTTCAGGCCATGGGAGGTCTGGTACTACGAGCTCGGACTGAAGCTCTATGACTGGATCGCGGGTTCGTCCGTGCTCGGCCCAACCCGAGTCCTTACGCGTGATCAAGCTCTGGCGCGGTTGCCCAAGCTACGCCGCGGTTCACTGCGGGGAGCAGTGATCTACAAAGACGGGCAGTTCGACGATGCCCGATATTGCCTGGCCCTGGTGAAGGCTTTCACCGACGCGGGCGGAGCGGCGATCAATTACAGCAAGGTCGGTGGTTTCGAAAAAGGGGCGGATGGAAAGCTGGCGGCTGCGTTTGTGGAAGACACTTTGACAGGGGCGCAGACTCCGGTTCGCGCCCGGGCGTTCGTCAATGCCACTGGTCCGTTTTCCGATTCGCTGCGCTTGCTCGCGGACCCACAGGCTCAGCCGCGGCTCGTGTTAAGCAAGGGCGCGCATATTCTGTTGCCGCTGGAGCGAGCAGGGCCTGGGCTGCTCATTCCCAAGACCAAAGATGGCCGCGTGATCTTTGCAATCCCGTGGATGGACCGCCTGCTGGTCGGAACCACGGATGAACTGGTCCGAGATACGGAAGTCTCGGTCACGCAGCGGGATGCCGACTACCTGCTTTCGTACTTGAATCACTATTCGACGCACAGCTACTCACGGGCTGATGTTGTCAGCGCTTTCGCTGGAGTGCGGCCGCTGGTGCGTTCGAAGCTCAGCCGCAGAACGAAGGACTTGATCCGAGAGCACGAGGTGGAGGTCGGCGGGACTAGCGGTTTGATCAGCATCCTGGGCGGGAAATGGACGTCCTACCGGGCGATGGCCGAAGACACAATCAATGTCGTGGAGGAAAAACTGGGCAAGCGCGGCCCGTGCCG
>Ga0306924_10000492_pt1 | contig 32953 bp, 33 predicted proteins | sample sta12Can44000111_FD_203756 | JGI IMG/M metagenome (GOLD analysis project Ga0306924, IMG submission 203756) | Lab enrichment of tropical soil microbial communities from Luquillo Experimental Forest, Puerto Rico - statanox.12C.anox.44.000.111 (v2)... | ecosystem: Environmental > Terrestrial >... | reverse complement strand
CGGTCCAGGCTCGATCTGCACCACCCGCATCGTGGCCGGAGTGGGCGTGCCGCAGCTCACCGCCATCATGGATGCGGTCGAGGTCGCATCCAGGACCGACACGCCGGTGATCGCCGACGGCGGCATCAAATATTCCGGCGATCTCGCGAAGGCTCTCGCGGCCGGCGCCGACTGCGCCATGGTGGGGTCGCTGCTCGCCGGTACCGACGAGACGCCGGGGGAGGTATTTCTCTATCAGGGCCGCTCGTACAAGACCTATCGCGGCATGGGATCGGTCGGGGCCATGGCGCGCGGGTCTGCGGACCGCTACTTCCAGCAGGACATCAAGGACACGCTCAAGCTCGTGCCCGAGGGGGTCGAAGGCCAGGTGCCGTATAAGGGCGCGGTGGCGACGGTGCTGCACCAATTGAGCGGGGGCCTGCGCGCAGCGATGGGCTATGTGGGCGCGAAAAACTTGAAGGAGCTGCACGAGAAGGCTGAATTCGTGCGCGTTTCTGCCGCCGGCATGCGCGAGAGCCACGTGCACGATGTGACCATCACGCGCGAGAGCCCGAATTATCCATCGCGCACCTGATTCCTCCCGGCAGCGCGGGGAATGCATGCCCGCGAAATCGAGTGACCCATTCGCCGAGGTGCGAACGCAGACCTTACGGCACCGCGCTCAGCACGGCTGCGGCGCTTATCCCTTCGAGGACGGCGCGATTCTCGGCGTGATCGCCGCCGCTGTCGCGGCCAGGCGCGTACTCGAACTCGGCTGTGCGCTTGGCTACACGGCGCTATGGTTTGCCCGCGGCGCCAAGCAGGCGAGGATCGACACCATTGAATTCGATCCCGTGCATGTGCGGCTCGCGCGCTCGAATTTCGCGGCGCGCGGTGTCGCTGATCGCATTCGCGTGCATCAGGGCGACTTCGCCGACGTGCTGCCGACGCTGTCGCCGGGATACGATCTCGCTTTCTTCGATGGTTTCTCGCCAACGCCGGACCATCTGCGGATTTTCCATAAGCTCATTCGTCCGCGCGGCGTGCTGATCAGCTCGAACTTGCATTTCCGTGATGCCGAGACGCGGAGCTATCGCAATTTGCTGTTTTCAGGTGGCGCCTGGCTCACGGCCGCCATTGCCGACGGCGACACCGCACTGAGTGTGCGGCTGTGAACGCTTGAACGGTCGGCGGTTGCTTTCGCCGCCGCCGCTCGCCAAGGTAGGTGCGCCAACCCCCAGGAGCCGCCGCCATGTCGATCCAGGCCGTCTTGCTGCCGCTGTTCGTCGAGGTCATCCTGACCTTCGTGCTGCTCTATTGGATGGCGCATCTGCGCACCCGGGCGGTGAGGATTGGCGAGGTGAAGGCGCGAGACATCGCGTTGCGCGAGCCGAATTGGCCGCCGCCGATCGCTCAGATCGGTAATGCCTATCACAACCAGCTCGAGCTGCCCGTTCTCTTCTATGTGCTGACGGTCCTCGCCTTGGTCACGCGCCACGCTGACCTCTTGTTCGTGCTGCTGGCATGGCTTTTCGTCGCATCGCGCCTCGTTCACGCCTACATCCACGTGACCGACAACAACGTGAACCGGCGCGGCCCGGCGTTCGGGCTGGGCGCGCTCGTGCTGACGATCATGTGGCTGATTTTCATGATCCGTATCCTGCTCGGCATCTGATGACGCCCGGCGCCCGCCTTTCCGCGGCCATCGAGGTCATCGCCGACGTCGAAGCGCGGCGACGTCCGGCGGGCGATGCGCTCAAGGATTGGGGGCTGGTGCACCGCTTCGCTGGTTCGGCCGACCGTGCGGCGATCGCCGGCCTGGTTTACGATGCGCTGCGCCGGCGCGCCTCGAGTGCCCACATCATGGGCGACCAGCGCCCGCGCGCCGTCATGCTCGGCATGCTGCGCCTCGAGCGCAAGCTCGACTGCGAGGCGATTGCCGCGCGTGCCGACGGCGGACGCTTTGCGCCGCCGCCACTGACTGCCGACGAACGCGCGCGCCTCGGCACGGCCGATCTCGCCGGCGCTCCGCCCTGGGTCGCCGGTGATTATCCGCAATGGCTCGATGCCCATCTGGCGCGTGTCTTTGGCGAGGAGCGCGTCGCCGAAGGCGTGGCGCTGGCCAGCCGCGCCCCGCTCGACCTGCGGGTCAATGGACTCAAAGCCGAACGGGAGACCGCCTGCGCTGCGCTGGCTCATCTCAATCCCGTACCCACGCGCTGGTCGCCGGTGGGCCTGCGTCTCGCGCTCGACGCCGACGCCAAGAGTCCCGCGATCCATGCCGAGCCGGCTTTTATCAAGGGCTTGGTGGAGGTGCAGGACGAAGGCTCACAACTCGCCGCGCTGCTCCCGGGGGCCAAGGCCGGCCAGCAGGTGATCGACATGTGTGCTGGCGCGGGCGGCAAGACCCTCGCGCTCGCCGCCATCATGGAAAATCGCGGGCAAGTGTACGCAACGGATTCGGATAAGCGACGGCTTGCTCCGATTCATGAGCGGCTTGAGCGCGCCGGCGTTCACAATGTGCAAATCAGAACGCCCCGCGCGCAGGAAGACCTGCTCACTGATCTCAAAAATCGCGCCGATCTCGTCCTCATCGATGCGCCTTGCACCGGGATCGGCACTTGGCGGCGCAATCCTGACGCCAAGTGGCGGGTGCGCCCCGGGGCGCTTGAGCAGCGCCTCGAGGAACAAGTCGAGGTACTCGACCGCGCGGCAGCGCTGGTCAAACCGGGCGGCCGCATCGCCTATATCACCTGCTCGCTGCTCGCCGAGGAGAACGGCGATCAGGTGCGCGCCTTTCTAGCGCGGCAGGGGAATTTTGCGCTTGTCCCGCCGACCGACATTACGGGCGCGCTTGAGGACGCGCATGTGTTCCGTACCGCTGCGCTCATATCCGAGGAGGGGGTGTTGATGTCCCCGCGCCGTACCGAGACCGACGGGTTCTACGTTTCCGTGCTCGTGCGGCGATGAGGGCGCGGTGGCCGGCGCGTCAAAGGCCCATTTGTCACAAAACATGGCCTTGACCGGACGGGTCGCCCCCGCACATAAATTGCAATGACCCTCCTCGATTCCTCCCGCGTATCCGGCGGCGGCTCCCAGCGGCTCGCCGAACACGACAAGATTCTCGTCGTTGATTTTGGTTCCCAGGTCACCCAGCTCATTGCGCGGCGGGTGCGTGAAGAGAAAGTCTATTGCGAAATCGTGCCGTTCCAGAGGGCAGACGAGGCCTTCCGGGCGATGCGGCCGAAGGGCGTGATCCTGTCCGGCGGACCCGCCTCGGTGCTCGATGCGGACGCGCCGCTTGCTCCGCCCGCAATCTATGCGGCCGGTGTGCCGATCCTCGGCATCTGCTACGGCGAACAGGCGATGGCCCAGCAACTCGGCGGCAAGGTCGAAGGGGGTCACCATCGTGAGTTCGGCCGCGCCGAGGTCACAGTGACCGAGGATTCGCCCTTGTTCGAAGGCGTCTGGCGCAAGGGTGAACGCTATCCGGTGTGGATGAGTCACGGCGACCGCGTGACCCAGCCGCCTGCGGGCTTCCGCGTGGTCGGCATCTCGCCGAATGCCCCCATCGCCATGATCGCGGACGAGCAGCGCCGGTTCTACGCCACGCAATTCCATCTCGAGGTCGTGCACACGCCGCACGGTGCCGGGCTGTTGCGCAACTTCGTGCGCAAGATTTCCGGCTGCAAGGGCGACTGGACCATGCGCGCGTTCAAGGAAGAGGCAATCGACAAGATCCGCGCGCGGGTCGGCAGCGGGCGGGTAATTTGCGGATTGTCAGGGGGCGTCGATTCGGCGGTCGCCGCGGTCCTGATCCACGAGGCCATCGGCGATCAGCTTACCTGCGTTTTCGTCGATCACGGATTGCTGCGGCTCGCCGAGGCGGAGAAGGTGGTGGCGCTGTTTCGCGACAGCTACAATATCCCACTCGTCCACGCCGAAGCGGAAGCGCTCTTTCTCGACGCGCTCGTCGGTGTGACCGATCCCGAACTCAAGCGCAAGACGATCGGGCGCCTCTTCATTGATGTGTTTGAGGCCGAGGCGAAAAAGCTCGGCGGCGCAGATTTTCTGGCGCAGGGCACGCTTTACCCCGACGTGATCGAGAGCGTGTCGTTCACCGGCGGCCCTTCGGTCACGATCAAATCCCATCATAACGTGGGCGGGCTGCCCGAACGCATGAACATGAAGCTGGTTGAGCCGTTGCGCGAGCTGTTCAAGGACGAGGTGCGCGCGCTTGGCCGCGAGCTCGGCCTGCCGCAAGCCTTCGTGGGACGGCATCCGTTCCCGGGCCCGGGACTCGCCATTCGTTGTCCCGGCGAGATTACGCGCGAAAAACTCGACATCCTGCGGCGCGCCGACGACATCTACATTGAGGAAATCCGCCGCGCCGGGCTCTATGATGACATCTGGCAGGCCTTCGCCGTGCTACTGCCCGTGCGCACCGTCGGCGTCATGGGCGATTACCGCACCTACGATTACGTCGTGGGCTTGCGCGCAGTGACCTCGACCGACGGCATGACGGCCGACTTCTATCCCTTCGACATGAAATTCATCGGGCACGTGGCGACGCGAATCGTGAATGAGGTCAAAGGCGTCAATCGAGTTGTTTACGACATTACATCAAAGCCGCCGGGCACGATCGAGTGGGAGTGAGGGGGACAAACCTTCCTTGGCGCGCGTCCGCTGAAGCCGCACCGTTCTGCTACTGAGCACTTGCACCTTGCCGTCGCGTCCTTCGGTTACACCATCCCGGTCGAACGCGCGTCGATCGATCTTGACTCACTCCTATCCGCGCTTAGCTTCCCATTCATCTCAATAGGCATAGCACCAACGCCCGAGGCCAACAGTCTTGACGGTCTGGAAGATGAGTACGGTTTCGTACTTAGTCGGCACGTGCACCATGCTCGCGCGTTGTCCTCACTTGCATCGAACCCATTTAAGGGTCTCCAGTCGTCGACAAGGGAGAGTAAGCCATGAAGATCGTCGTCATCGGCGGCACCGGCCTGATCGGCTCGAAGACCGTCGCCATTCTGCGCCGGCGCGGTCACGAGGTCGTCGCCGCCTCGCCCAAAAGCGGCATCAACACCATCACCGGCGAGGGGCTCAACGAGGGGATTGCCGGCGCGCAGGTCGTGATCGACCTCGCCAATTCGCCCTCATTTGAAGACAAGGCGGTGCTGGAATTCTTCGAGACCTCCGGCCACAACCTTCTCGCGGCGGAGGCCGCAGCGGGCGTTCGGCACCATGTCGCGCTATCCATCGTCGGAATCGACCGGAGCGACAATGGCTATTTCCGCGCCAAGGTCGCCCAAGAGAAACTGATCAAGACCTCCGGCATCCCCTACACCATCATCCGCTCGACCCAGTTCCTGGAATTCCTCGGCGCCATCGCCAATTCAAGCGCGGATGGGAACACGGTCAGGATTTCGCCCGGCCTGTTCCAGCCCATCGCGGCGGACGACGTTGCTGCCATCGTTGCCGATGTGGCGCTCGCGGCGCCGCGAAATGGCATCGTCGAGATCGCCGGCCCGGAGCGAGCGCCGTTCAACGAATTCGTCGCCCGCTATCTGAAGGCGGTCGGCGACCCGCGTAAGGTCGTGAGCGACCCCGAGGCCCGATACTACGGCGGCCGGGTCGAGGAGCGCTCGCTCGTGCCGTTGGGCGAGGCGCGCCTCGGCCGCATCGGTTTCGAGGAATGGCTCCGTCGCTCACAGGCAGCAGCCTGATCCCGCATCCGTCAAGCGTAGAATAGGGGCTCCATGAAACGCATCTTCTGTTCGCTGCTTGTCGCCACCCTGTCGTGCGGCAGCGCCCTCGCGGATGCGCCGAAGTCGAAGAACGCCAAGGTAACCCTCGTCTACCAGCACGAGCTGCCGAACGTTCCCGGCAAGAGCATCAAGGGCGTGCTCGTCGAATACGGCCCGGGCGGCTACTCACCCGGTCACACGCATCCCAAATCCGCCTTCATCTACGCGACCGTGCTTGAGGGAGCGATCCGCAGTCAGGTCAACGACGGACCGGTGACGACCTACAAGGCCGGGCAGAGCTTTTCCGAGCTGCCCGGCGACCGCCACAGCGTCAGCGCCAATGCCAGCAGGACGAAGCCGGCCAAGCTCCTCGCGGTGTTCGTGGTGGACACGAACGAGACGGAACTGACGATCCCATTCGGGAACTGACGCTGACCGGGAAAAACCGCCTGGGAGTGATTGCCGCTCTCACAATCTCGGCTTGAGCAGGTCGTAGACGAGCGGGTTGTCCGGGCAGGCCGCGAAGCCGCATTCCAGCAGCGTCGAGATCACATTCAGCGCGGTGAGCGCCAGCACGAGCCACACCGCCGTGCGCGCGACCACGCTCGCGGGCTCCAGCTCGACGCCGTTCTTGAACTGGCTGTCGAACAGCAGCACGGCCGCAACCGCGACGATAGCCACGGCAAAGCCGATGAAGGCCCATGTGTAATAATGATAACCAAGCAGCGCCGAACCGTAGCCGGGATCCCCCGGCATGACGTGCAGCAGAATCTGCCGCGTGGCGAAAGCCGCGCCGGCGACGGCGGTCAACAGCGACACCGCATAGTGGCTCGGGCGGAGCCCAAAGCGGATATTCAGAATCGGTCCCACCGCCAACAAGGCGAACTGGATGCGCTGGAGCAGGCAGAGAGGGGACACGGAAGCTCGTGCAGCAGCAATTGCGCCGCAAAGGCGACCAGGAGGACCAGCGCGATGGCGTAGAGGCCGAGCGCATTGAAGGTTATGGCGAGTGAGCGGGTCATGGCCGCGCTTTAGAATGACAGCTTCAGCACGTCGCTGGCGTGGTGCAGATAGGTCGCGATGCAGGCGAGAAGCGTGAGGGCAAACAATGTAAGGGCGACCGTCCGTGTGCCCCACCAGGCGACGGCCATTACAACAAGGACGGCGAGAAACAGCGCGGTGAATTCCATCGTTGTGCTCCAGACAGGCGTCGTATTCTAGACGAGCCTCGTTCGCGCGCTATCCTCAACGCGTAATTCGTAGGGTGGGTTGAGCGTAGCACCTCAACTGATATGTCTGCATTCAGTAGCGATTGGGAGGGACGCCATGGACGTCAATCTCGCCGGCCGGACGGCCGTGATCACCGGCGGAAGCAAGGGCATCGGGCTCGCTGTCGCGAGGCGGTTCGCAGCCTGCGGCGCCGACGTTGCCATTATCGCGCGGGGCCCGCAGGCCCTCGACGCTGCAGTCAAAGTCATCGCGCAGAGTGGAGGCGCGCGCGTTGCCACCGCGCAGGCCGATGTGGCGATCACCGCCGATCTCCGTCGCGCCTATGACGAGGTCATGGCGCGGTTCGGCAAGATCGACATTGTCGTCAACAATGCTGGCACCTCGCGCACCGGTGCTTTCGAGGAGATCACCGACGAGGTCTGGCGCGAGGACTTCGACCAGAAGCTATTCGCGGCGATCCGTCTCACCCGCCTGGTGTGGCCGCAGATGAAGGAGCGCCGCTGGGGACGGGTCATCAACACGCTCAATATCGGTGCCAAGGCGCCGCGGCCGCGCAGCGCGCCGACCTCGATCACGCGAGCGGCGGGCCTCGCATTGACCAAGGTGCTGGCCGGGGAGGGCGCGCCCTACAATATCCTGGTCAATGCGTTGCTGGTCGGCTTCATCGAGGCTGATCAGCACATGCGGGCGGCAGAAAAGGCAGGGATTGCGCTGGAGGACTACGTGAACGCGCGCACCAAGGATATTCCGCTCGGCCGCATCGGTCGGGCGGAGGAGTTCGCCAACATCGCCTGCTTTCTTGTCTCCGATGCCGCCTCCTACATCACGGGCACGGCGATCAACGTCGACGGCGGGCGTTCGCCGGTGGTGTAATCGAACTGTCCCGCGCCGCGCGCCTCAATTGATCTTGAGATTGAGCGCCTTGATGATCGGGGACCAGCGCGCGAGGTCCGCGTCGATCTTCGCCCGAAACTGTGCCGGTGTCGTGGGAATCGGCTCCATGTATTGGCTGGCGAGTTTCTCGCGGACCGCCGGTTCGGCCAAGCCGTCAATGACCGCGTCGTGAATCCTTGCGATAATCGGCTCGGGCGTGTTGGCCGGTGCGATCAGGCCGTTCCAGGCGTCCGCCTCGACGTCGAGGCCCGTCTCTTTGAGCGTCGGCACGGTGGGCAGTAACGCGGAGCGCTGACCGAGCGAGATCGCTAAAATTTTCACTTTGCCCGAAGAGACGTGCGGCACGACCGAGATCGCCGGCAAGCAGGCCATCTGCACGTCGTTGCGCAGGACCGCCGTCATGGCCTGCGGCGAGCCCGGATAGGGGACATGCACCATGGTCGTGCCGCTCTTGAGCGCCAGTGCCTCCATGGCGAGATGCGACAGCGAGCCGTTCCCGATTGAGCCGTAGTTGTATTTGTCGGGATTCTTTCTCAGCAGATCGACAAGCTCGGTGACCGAATTGACTGACAGACTCGCCTGCACGACCAGAACGCTCGGTTGCGTCGTCAGCATGGTGATGAGCGCGAGGTCCTTTGCGGGGTCGTACGGCATTTTCGCGAACAGCAAGGTATTGATGGCGAGCGGACCGCCCAGACTGATGCCGATGGTGTAGCCGTCGGGATCCGCCTTGGCCACCACGTCAGTCCCGGTGTTGGCGCTGGCGCCGGGGCGATTCTCGATGACGAAGGGCTGGCCGAACTTTTGTTGCATGTGATCGGCGATCAGCCGCCCGATCATGTCGGGTGTCGAACCGGGACCGAAGGGCACGATCAGCCTGACCGTTTTTGTGGGCCAGTTCTGCGCGAAGGCCACCGCAGGAGAGAGCAAGAGTGCGGACAATACCAAGGCGATACTTTTGTTCATCGAGTTCTCTCGCTCGGTCTGCTTCGTGTCGTCATCGGCGCGCTTGTCCCGCGCGGGCAGGAGCTGGTCCGCAGTAATCATGGACATTGCAGCATCGCAAGCATCGAGTTCGCGCAACCGCAGCGGGGGATCGCAAGGGCGAGACGCCTTAGCAGCCTTGCCTCCCGACCTGCCATGGCCTCTACTGCCCCGCTTGCCAGCGCGCTTCGGCGACAGCGATTTGTGCGAGGCTCGGCAAGAGGACCCATTGGGATTGCGGTCATGTCGGCACGAGACGAGATCAAGCGGCTGACAGCGCCCGACATTCGCGCCCGCAAGGGCGGGGAGCCGATCGTTTGCCTGACGTCCTACCACGCGCATACCGCGCGGCTGCTTGATCGCCACTGCGATCTCATTCTGGTCGGAGACTCACTCGGCATGGTCATGCACGGGCTCGAAACCACCGTGCCAGTGACCCTCGACATGATGATCCTGCAGGGCCTCGCGGTGATGCGCGGATCGAAGCGAGCCCTCGTCGTTGTCGACATGCCGTTCGGCTCCTACGAAGCGGCCAAGGAGCAAGCTTTCATGTCGGCTGCGCGCGTGCTGAAGGAGACCGGCTGCGGAGCGATCAAGCTTGAGGGCGGGCGCCGCATGGCCGAAACAATCGCCTTTCTGGTCGAGCGCGGGGTTCCGGTCATTGGCCATATCGGGCTCACGCCGCAGTCGATTAACACGATCGGCTCGTTCCGCGCCCAGGGTCGCAGCGAGGCGGACTGGGGGCCAATCGAGGACGATGCCCGGGCGGTCGCGCAGGCCGGGGCTTTTTCCGTCGTGATCGAGGCGGTGGCCGAGCCGCTTGCCCGCCGCATTACGGGCGCGGTTGAAATTCCCACCATCGGCATCGGCGGAAGCGTGGCCTGCGACGGGCAAATCCTGGTGCTCGAGGACATGCTGGGGCTCTCGCCGCGGGTGCCCAAATTCGTCAAGCGTTACGCCGAGCTCGGTCCCTCGATCGAGGCGGCGGTCGCTGCCTACGCGGCCGATGTCCGCGCCCGTGCCTTCCCCGGAGAGGAGCACGTCTATCCACTCCGCACCAAGCCAAAATAGGTCGAATTCGTAGGCTGTTAGCCATAGGTGCCTAGTGCGGCTTTGCCTTGCCTGTGCCACATCGATAGGCTAACCGCCTACCGTTGTGGCCGAAGGGCGATGAAACGGGGTTCGGCGGTTCGTGTCCGACATCTTTCACGAAGTCGACGAGGAAGTCCGGCGAGAACAGCTCAAAAAGCTGTGGGACCGCTACGGCAATTATGTCGTGGCCGCGGCGGTTCTGTTGGTCGTCGCGGTTGCGGCCTGGCGCGGCTATCTATGGTGGGAGGCGAAGAAGGCCGCCGAGGCCGGCGCCGCCTTCGAAGCTGCGGCCACGCTCGCCGAGGCGGGCAAGCCGAGCGAGGCCGAGGCCGCATTCGCCAAGATCGCCGCTGACGGTACGGCCGGTTATCGCCATCTCGCGCGCATGCGCGAAGCGGCCGCCCTTGCCCAGAGCGACCCCAAGGCCGCGATCGTAGTCTATGACCAGATTGCCGCCGACAGCGCCGTTGGCCCTGTCTTGCAAGATCTCGCGGCGCTGCGCGCGGGTGCGCTCCTCATCGATGCCAGCGCCTTGGAAGAGGCGCAGCGGCGGCTTGAGCCGCTCGCGGCAAATGACCGCACGTTCCGTCACACCGCGCGCGAGTTCCTCGTGCTCGCCGCTTCGCGTGCCGGCGATACGACGGCAGCCAAGCGCTGGTTCGACCTGATCATGACCGATGCGCAGACGCCTGCCGGCACCCGCTCGCGTGTCGAGATGCTGATGGCATTGGGCGCTAGCCCGAGCAGGAGTTGAGGGGACCCAGCATGAGCCGCTTCGGGCATATCGGACTCACCGTCCTGGCGCTGTCGCTCGGACTCGTGCTTGTAGGTTGCGAGGGCTTCGATCCGACCGCGATCATGGATTCGGACTTTTTCAACACCAAGAAACGGCTGCCGGGCGAGCGCAAGTCAGTGTTCCCGGAAGGCACACCCGGCGTGCCGCAGGGCGTGCCGAAGGAACTGGTCAAGGGCTATGAGCCAACCGAGCAGGCGGAGCAGCCTCAGCCGACAGCGCAAGCCGCGCCGGCCGAGCCGGCCGAGGCCAAGCCTGAAGTTAAGGCGAAGCCCAAGCCGAAGCCAAAAGTCGTGGCCAAGCCGAAAGACGAATCGGCACCGACCGCCAGCGCTCAGCCCGCCCAGCCCGCGCAGGGGCAATCGCAGGTCCAGTGGCCTGATCCTCCACCGATGCAACAGCGGCCGGCGGCAGGCGCCTGGCCCAGCTCGGCGCAGTCCTCCGGTGCGTCCAGCGCCGTCGCTTGGCCCGATCCACCGCCGACACGCTGATTGCGCTCCTCACCGCCGCCGGGCAATAGAGCGCGGTCCATAACGCGCTGCCCGGGCCATGAGCTTCACGGTCGCCATTGTCGGCCGGCCGAATGTCGGCAAGTCGACGCTGTTCAATCGCCTCGTCGGCAAGCGCCTCGCATTGGTTGACGACCTGCCGGGGGTCACGCGCGACCGGCGCGAAGCGCAAGCGAGGCTCGGCGATCTCACATTCACTGCCATTGACACGGCGGGCCTCGAACAGGCTGCACCGGAGAGCTTGACCGCGCGAATGCAAGGGCAGACCGAGGCCGCCATCGCCGCGGCCGACGCGGTGATGTTTCTGATCGACGCGCGCGCGGGCTCGACCCCTGCCGATCGCGCATTTGCCAATCTGGTGCGTAAATCGGGCAAGCCCGCGCTCCTCATCGCCAATAAGAGCGAGGGAAGGGCCGGCGAGGCGGGCTTTTTGGAAGCCTACGAGCTTGGTCTTGGGGAACCGATTGCGATCTCGGCCGAGCATGGGGAAGGTCTTGCCGATCTCTACGCCGGATTGCGCGCGGCGCTGCCCGATGCCACGGCGCCCTCGACGGAACGGGGCGACGTCGATGGTGATTTCGAACCGGCGGCCGCCGATGGCAAACCGATCCGCATCGCGGTTGTCGGCCGGCCCAATTGCGGAAAATCGACGCTCGTCAATCAGCTGCTCGGCGAGGATCGGCTGCTCACTGGCCCCGAGGCCGGCATTACCCGCGACGCCATCGCGGTCGATTTGAGGTGGCGAGATCGGTCTTTCCGCGTTCACGATACCGCGGGGCTGCGGCGACGCGCGCGGATAGAGGAGAAGCTCGAGAAGCTGTCGGTGGCGGACGCGCTCCATGCCGTGCGTTTCGCCGAAGTCGTCGTGTTGCTGATGGATGCGCAAAAGCCGTTCGAGGAACAGGACCTTCGCATTGCCGATCTCATCGAGCGCGAGGGACGTGCGCTGGTCATCGGCATCAACAAGTGGGACCTCGCCGAACGCCGGCCGGGCGCCATCAAGAGCCTACGCGCGGAAGCGGATCATTGGCTGCCGCAGGTCAAAGGGGTACCGATCGTTGCCGTTTCGGGGCTGACGGGCGAAGGGCTCGACCGGCTGATGCAAGCCGTCGTCGGGGCGCATGCGGTCTGGAACCGGCGCGTGGCGACGAGCGCGCTCAATCGCTGGCTGGGCGAGGTCACTGCCTCGCACCCGCCGCCTGCGGCGTCCGGCCGCCGAATCCGGCTAGACTACATCACCCAGCCGAAGAGCCGGCCGCCGAGCTTTGTGCTGTTCACCAGCCGTGCCGATGCCCTGCCGGACGCTTACCGGCGGTACCTTGTCAACAGTCTGCGCGAAACGTTTGATCTGCCGGGTACGCCGATTCGGCTGGCGCTGCGCGAGAAGCAAAATCCCTACGCCAAACGGGGCAGGCGGTAGGCTCTCGTCACCTCGCCACAATGGATAGCGCGCGTTCTCCGGCGCCTCAAAAGCTTCAAAGACGGCGCTTCGTTACGCTCGCCAGGACTTCCGGATTTACCACGTTGATTGGCGTACCCGCGGCATACGCGATGATTTGATCGAAGATATCGGCGAACTGAACTTCGTATTCGTCGCGAGACACGTAGCCGATGTGCGGTGTGCAAACCACGTTTTCCATGACCAGCAAAGGATGCGCTGGATCGAGCATGGGTTCGTCTTCATAGACGTCGATGGCCGCCATGCCGGGGCGTCCTGCGCGTAGCGCATTTACCAAGGCGCCTGGCTCGATCAGCGGCGCTCGACTGGTATTCACCAGGAGAGCGGTTGACTTCATGCGAGCGAGATCGGCGGCAGTGACGACACCGCGCGTGGCGTCCACGAGGCGCATGTGCAGAGAGACGATGTCGCATTCTTCGAAGAACGCCTCCTTGCTGGGCGCGGACCCGTAGCCATCGGCCCGTGCTCGCGCCAGGGAGGCTTCGCGCGCCCAAACCGATACGTTCATGCCGAATGCTCTGCCATAACCGGCGACAGCGCGGCCGATCCTGCCGTAGCCGTAGATGCCAAGCGTCTTGCCGCGCAATGTGCTGCCGACGCCGGTCTGCCACTTGCCTTGCTTGAGAGCAGACATTTGCTGGGGGATTTGCCGCATCGCCGCGAGCACCAGTCCCCACGTCAATTCCGCGGTCGCGTAGGATGGGCTTCCCGGATGCTGGTTCGAAGACACGATCACGCCGCGTCGGGTGCAGGCATCGATATCGATATGCGGATAGACGCTGCGCTGGCTGATGAGCTTGAGATTGTGCAAGCGTTCGAGCAGCGGCGCGCGAATTTTCGTTCGTTCGCGTATGAGCACCAAGACTTCCGTGTCCCTTAGACGCTCCGCAAGCGCATCGGTATCCTGCACGTGATCGTTCCAGATGGTAATGTCGTGTTCCGCCAGTTTGGGAAAGCACTGAAGCGTACGTATGGTGTCGTGATAATCGTCCAGTATGGAAATTTTCATGAGTTGCCGCCTCGTCGTGTTCAGGAGGGCGGATGGAAATCGACGAATCTTCCCTGCGGATAGGCGTAGAGCTTGCCGCTTTCCTGCATGCTCGGCAGGCACAACTCAACGATTTTTTCCGCCGCCTTCTCCGGAGTTTCGTGTGTCATCGGGTCTTCGCCCGGAAACGCCTGTGCGCGCATGCGCGTGCGCATCGGCCCCGGCGTGAAGATATTTACGCGCACATTGGTGGTTGCGGTTTCCGCCGCATAGGTGCGCGCGAGTGTCTCGAGCGCGGCTTTGGAGACGGCATAGGGCCCCCAATAGGCTAGTGCCAGGCTCGCAATGCCCGAGGAGACGAAGACGACACGTCCCGCGTCAGAAAGCTTCAGGAGCCGGTCCATGGCACGGATGAGCCGCCAGTTCGCGGTGACGTTGACCGCTATCACCGCGTCCCAGGCTTGCGGCTCGACGTGGTCGAGGGGTGAGAGCGGCCCAAGAATGCCGGCATTGCCAACGAGCACATCGAGCCGGCCGAAACGCTCGTGCAGGGCGAGGCCGAGCCGGTCGATGCCAGGGTAGTCGGTGAGGTCGAGAGGCACGAGGGTGGCCGATCCGCCCAAGCCCTTGATCGCGTCGTCGAGCTCTTCAAGCCCACCGACCGTGCGCGCGAGCGCAACGACGTGCGCGCCCGCCTTTGCCAACGCGAGTGCGGTGGCATGGCCGATTCCGCGCGAGGCGCCGGTGACGAGGGCGACACGATGGACAAGCGGAAGCGGCATCGAGGCCTGTCGTCATCCCGGCGGAGCGAACGGAGCGCCGGAATCCATAGTCTCCGGATGTGGCAATTTCAAATGACGATGATTCGAGCGCGAGATAGCGCCCGTTCCTGGGTGGCGCTTCGCGTCAACTCGCCTCGGCGAGCAGCGATAGTTGCCGCGTCGCCGCCTCCTGCCCGGTGCGGTCGGTCAGCGCGGTCGGATAGTCGCCGGTGAAGCAGTGATCCGTAAACTGCGGTCTTAGCGGATCGCGCTGCTCATAGCCCATGGCGCGGTAGATGCCCTCGACCGACAGGAAGGCGAGCGAATCCGCGCCGATGAAGCCGCGCATGCCCTCGAGGTCGTGGGTCGCCGCCAAGAGCTTGTCGCGTTCGGGCGTATCGATGCCGTAATAGTCGGAATGGGTGATCGGTGGGGAGGCGATGCGGAAATGCACTTCCTTGGCGCCGGCGTCGCGCATCATCTGCACGATTTTGACCGAGGTGGTCCCGCGGACGATCGAATCGTCGATGAGCACGATGCGCTTGCCGTTCACGACCGCGCGATTGGCACTGTGTTTGAGGCGCACGCCGAGCTGGCGGATGTGCTGGCTCGGCTCGATGAACGTGCGTCCGACATAGTGGTTGCGGATGATGCCAAGCTCATAGGGGATGCCCGACTCCCGGGCATAACCGATAGCTGCTGGAACGCCGGAATCGGGAACCGGAATAATCACGTCCGCGGCGGCCGGAGCTTCGCGGGCAAGCTGCGCACCCATGGTCTTGCGCACATCATAGACGTTCCGGCCGCCGACGACGGAATCCGGACGCGAGAAATAGATGTATTCGAAGATGCACGGCCGCGGCGCCATGGGCGGGAATGGCTTGTGCGAATGCACGCCCTCGTCATCGAATACGACGATCTCGCCGTTCTCGACATCGCGCACATATTTCGCGCCGATGATGTCGAGGGCGCACGTTTCGGAAGCAAGGATCGGCGAGCCGTCGAGCTTGCCGATCACTAGCGGCCGGATGCCGAGGGGGTCGCGGGCGCCGATCAGCTTTTTGTTGGTAAGTCCAACGAAAGCGTAAGCGCCTTCGAGCTGGCGTAGCCCTTCGATGAAACGGTCAATGAAACGGTTGCGCTTGGCATGGGCGACGAGATGCTGGATGACCTCGGTATCGGAGGTGGACTGCATGATGGCGCCGTCGCGCACCAGCTGGCGACGCAAGGTGAGCCCGTTGGTCAGATTGCCGTTGTGACCAATCGCCAAGCCACCGCCGTCCAACTCCGCGAACAGCGGCTGCACGTTGCGCAGGATGGTCTCGCCGGTGGTCGAGTAGCGCACGTGGCCCATCGCCGACAGGCCGGGCAGGCGCTCGATCACCTCACGACGGGAGAAATTGTCGCCGACGAGCCCCAGCCGCCGCTCGGAATGGAATCGCTTGCCGTCGAAAGAGACGATGCCGGCGGCTTCCTGTCCGCGGTGTTGGAGGGCGTGCAGGCCAAGCGCGGTGATCGCAGCCGCATCCGCGTGTCCAAATATGCCGAAGACGCCGCACTCTTCACGCAGCCGGTCGCCGTCGAGATCGAGGCCGGCATCGTTTGGAGTTTCGGTCATCTCATCTCCTCATGATCTCGGGACTTTCATCAACGCGTCTTACGCGTCAATTCCCGCAGGCTCGACCGGTCGGACGCTCCGTATCCCGTAGCCTCAGTGGGAACGCCGATGTCTGAGCGCTGACCTGCGGCAGGGTCTTCCTCTTCCGGCTTCGGCTTCTTCAACCGCTTCAAGATGGTGCTTTCCGGGTCATCCGGCAACATCGACATCAACCAGTCGCCGGTTCCCTGCAGCACGATCCGCGACTTTGCGCTGCGGACCCACTCGGGCTGGCTGCGGTCAGGCACCAGCCACGCGAAGAACAGAAAGGCGATGACCACGATAATCAAGCCGCGTGCAAGCCCGAAGAGAAAGCCGAGGGTGCGGTCGAGCGCGCCAATGCGGCTGTCCAGCACCCTGTCCGAGAAGCGCACAGTGATGACCGACACGATCAGTAGCGTCACCAAGAACGTGCCGCCGACCACCGCCCCAGCCGCCACGATGTCGTTGTTGAAATAGGACTTCGCGAATGGCAGCAGCTTGGCATAGAAATACAGCGTCACCAGCGCCGCGATCACCCAGGCGGCAATCGACAGGATTTCGCGCATGAAGCCGCGGATCATGGCGAGCAGCCCCGAAATCAGCATGACGCCGATCAGGATGATGTCGAGGAGGGTGATGGGCATGACCGAGTTCGGATGCTCCGCGCCTTCAGAAGCCCGCCGGCCGAATCGGCGAATGAAATCGTACCAACCTCCCCACCTCCACTTTGGTCTGCAAGCCCCGCCGAAGGATCCCCGCAACTTATTAATGTTCCTGCCATTATCGGCCTGACGGCCCGATGGCAGCCCCCGGGGGCGGTGGCATTTCGGCCGCTGTATAGCTGGACGAGGCAGCGCCGTCACCCGTCTTGTTGGCGGAAACGCTTCCGCTCTCGTCGTCCCGCGTCCCTGGGTCCTCCAGCGATGTCGGCCACGAGGCTTGCAAGGCTGCTCACGGTCTTGAGCGACAGTCCCGCCTCGCCCGTCGCTTCCGGGCGCGCGGTCTCCGGAAGAATGGCACGGGCAAACCCGAGCTTCTGTGCCTCCTTGAGCCTCGCTGCGGTCTGTACGACCGGCCGCACCGCGCCCGAGAGTGAGATTTCGCCGAAATAGACGGCGTCGGGCGGCAAGGGCGCATCGACCAGTGACGAGACCAGCGCCGCCGCCGCGGCAAGGTCGGCCGCCGGCTCCTGGATGCGCAATCCGCCCGCGACATTGAGGTAGACGTCGTGCCCGGAGAGCCGCACGCCGCAATGGGACTCGAGCACGGCAAGCACCATCGACAGCCGGTTCTGGTCCCAGCCGTTTACCGCGCGCCGCGGCGTGCCGAGGGAGGTCGCGGCGACCAGCGCCTGGATTTCGACCAGAACCGGCCGGCTCCCCTCGATGCCGGCGAAGACGGCGGTGCCGGATGAACCGAGATGACGCTCGGAGAGAAAGAGTTCGGAAGGATTGGCGACCTCGCGCAGCCCGCCTCCGCTCATTTCGAATACGCCGATCTCATCGGTCGGACCGAAGCGGTTCTTGACCGCGCGCAGAATGCGGAACTGGTGCGAGCCTTCGCCTTCGAACGACAGCACCGCATCGACCATATGCTCGACGACGCGCGGTCCGGCGATCTGCCCGTCCTTGGTCACATGGCCGACGAGGATCACGGCGGCGCCCGAGCGCTTGGCGAAGCGGATCAGCGCCTGCGCGCTCGCGCGCACCTGCGTCACCGTGCCGGGAGCCGCCTCGACCAGATCGGTCCACATCGTCTGGATCGAATCGATGACGACGAGACGCGGGGTCTCGCCTTCGTCAAGGGTCGCCACGATGTCTTCGACCGATGTCTCGGCCGCCAATTCGACTTGCGCGCCGGAAAGTCCGAGCCGCTCGGCACGCAGCCGCACCTGCGCCACCGCTTCCTCGCCGGAAATGTACACGGCGCGGTGCCCGCGGCTCGCCAGCACGGCCGCAACCTGGATCAGCAGCGTCGACTTGCCGATGCCCGGATCTCCGCCCAGCAGCAAAACCGTGCCGCGCACGAATCCGCCCCCCGTGACGCGGTCGAATTCGGCTAGGCCCGAGGCGAGCCGCGGAGCGTCATGTCCCGCGCCCGCAAGGGGCTTGAGCGCGAAAAGCCGGCCCTTGCGCGGCGCGCGTCCTGGCGACTGAGGAGGGGCGGAACTCTCTTCGGTGATGGTATTCCATTCGCCGCAAGCGTCGCACTTGCCTTGCCAGCGGCTGTAAGCCGCGCCGCAATTTTGGCAGATGAAGCTCGTTTCGCGACGGGCCATGGGTCCGATATCGCCTGCTACCTTGCTTGCGTGCGGGATACGGTGCAACGCGCCGCGAAGCCGTCCTTCAGGACTCACTCGCGCCACGTCGCAATCTGGCTCAGAATCAATCGGCTTTGTAAACCCGATGGTAACGCCGTCCGAGATCGGTGAGGACCTCGTAACCGATGGTCCCCATCCCGGCGGCGAGATCGTCGACAGTCACGCCGTCGCCAATGAGTGTGGCAAGATCGCCGCGCCGGACGGTGCCCTCGGCAAGCTCGGTGACGTCCACGGCCAGCACGTCCATCGACACGCGCCCGGCGAGGGGGCAGCGCTTTCCGCCGACGATGACATCGGCCGCGGGCTTGCCTTTGGCGGCGCCGGCCGACCGCAGGAAGCCATCCGCGTAGCCGACTGCCACGATGGCTATACGGCTCGGCCGTGCGGCGGTGAAAGCTGCGCCATAACCGACGGTTTCACCCTTATCGACCGTGCGCACCTGGATGATGCGGCCCTTGAGTTCCACGACCGGACGCATGGGATTTTTCTTGCCAGGGGTCGGGTTGACGCCGTAGAGCGCCACGCCGGGCCGAACGAGGTCGCAATAAGCGGCACCGCCGAGGAATATGCCCGAGGAATTGGCAAGTGAGGACGCTACACCGCGATACAGCAAGCGAATCTCGCGAAACAGACGCATCTGGCGATCATTCATCGGGTGGTCAGGAATTTCGGCGCAGGCGAGGTGGCTCATCACCAGCGCGAAGCCGTGGTTCTCGGATTGCAGACGCGGAGCGATGGCGACGGCCTCCTCCACCGTAATGCCGAGCCGGTTCATGCCGGTGTCGACGTGGAGGGCCGCGCCGCCACGCCAGCGCGTTGTGGCGACGAAGGCGTCCCATTCCGCAAGTTCAGTGGTGCTGTTGATGACCGGCCGCAAATAGCCGGCTGCGAATGCCTGCGCTGAGCCCGGCATCAGCCCGTTGAGCACGTAAATAACTGAATCGGGCGCAGCGGCGCGTACGCGCCGTCCTTCGCAGATGTCCGCAACGAAAAAGGTCCTGCATCCGGCCCCGTAGAGCGTGCGCGTGACCGGCTCAAGCCCGCAGCCATAGCCGTCAGCTTTGACCACCGCCGCGCATTCCACCGGCACGGTCATGCTCGCGAGCCGGTTCCAATTGGACTCCACCGCGGCAAGATCGATGGTGAGGATGGCGCCGGCTTCCGTCGGATCCGCAGCGGCAGGCGGTGCATCGGCGGGCCGGAACTCGGGGTCGTGCACGGTCATGGTCGAGGTTTATGACGGGCGCAGACGCGGCCGTCTAGGCCAGCGACGACAAGCGCGGTTTGATGCAAGGTCGGCAAAAGCGTGGGCTAAGGACGAGTTCGCGGTTCAATCCGCGCCGAGTGCCCGTAACTACACCCGCTCCGGCATCTGATCGTTTTGCGCGAGGTTGTCGAAACGCGTCACCGCCGCGTCGAATTGGACGTTGACGGTGCCGGTCGGGCCATGGCGCTGCTTGCCGATGATGATCTCGGCCTTGCCGTGTACGTCGGCCATCTCCACCTGCCAGCGCGTATAGTCGTCGGTGCCTGGCCGCGGTTCCTTGTTGCTGAGATAATATTCCTCGCGGAAAACGAACAGTACCACGTCGGCATCCTGCTCGATCGAGCCCGACTCGCGCAGGTCGGAGAGCTGCGGCCGTTTATCATCGCGGTTCTCGACCTGCCGTGATAATTGCGAAAGCGCCACGACCGGCACGTTGAGCTCCTTGGCGAGTGCTTTGAGGCTCGTAGTGATTTCGGTCACCTCTTGCACGCGGCCTTCCATGGCTCGGCGAGTTGAGCCCTGCAGCAGCTGGATGTAGTCGATCACGAGGAGGTCGAGACCTTTTTGCCGCTTGAGACGCCGAGCCCGGGCGGCCAGTTGCGCGACGGTCAGGCCGCCCGTCTCGTCAATGAAGAACGGCAGGTGCTGCAGTTCGATCGCCACGTCCTTGATCTTCTCGAAATCCCGTTCGTTGATGCCGCCCCGCCTGATCGTGCTGGAGGGAATGCCGCTCTGCTCGGCGATGATGCGCGTGGCAAGTTGTTCGGCCGACATTTCGAGCGAGAAGAAGCCGACAATGCCGCCGTTCACGGTATCGATATGTCCGTCGGCCCGCACCTCGCCGCGCCAGGCGCGCGCGACGTTGTAGGCGATGTTGGTGGCAAGGGCGGTTTTGCCCATCCCGGGGCGGCCGGCGACGATGATGAGATCGGAGGGCTGCAGGCCGCCCATCTTGCTGTCGAGGTCCTTGAGGCCGGTTGCCAGGCCGGAGAGCTTTCCCTCGCGTTGGTAAGCGCGCGCCGCCATGTCGACGGCGGTGGTGAGCGCAGTCTCGAATTTCTGAAATCCGCCGCCATAACGCCCGATCTCGGCAAGCTCATACAGGCGACGTTCGGCATCCTCGATCTGATCGCCGGGCGCGAAATCGACCGGTGCGTCGAAAGCGACGTTGACCATGTCCTCGCCGATGGTGATCAGCTCGCGCCGGATCGCGAGATCGTAGATCGTGCGCCCGTAATCCACCGCGTTGATGATGGTCGTTGCTTCGGCGGCAAGGCGGGCGAGATACTGGGCGAGGCTCAATCCGGCGATGTCGATTTCGGTGGGCAGGAACGTCTTCAGCGTGACCGGAGATGCCAGTTTGCCGGTGCGGACGAGACTGCGCGAAATATCGTAGATTTGCCGATGGATCGGCTCGAAGAAGTGATGCGGTTCGAGGAAGTCGCTGACGCGATAAAGCGCCTCGTTGTTGACCAGGACGGCGCCCAGCAGGGCCTGCTCCGCCTCGATGTTGTGCGGCGCGGCACGATAGGCTGGCGCAGACTGCTCCGCCGGCCTGCGCGCGGTTGATTCGACGGCCATGGAATCCCAATGTTCGGATTTTATGACGACATCGAGGCGCTGCACTCATCGATGGTGCGGAGCCACGCACGACCACAGGGAACGATTTTGAATACCACGCCTCACGAGTCCTGAGGCGATCCACCTGACAAGTTTCCCCGCTATCACCGTCTGAAAGATTACTCTTGATAGCCGGCTCTAGAGATCTTGACGATTGCGAATGGTCTAATCGGCGAGAACAGAATCACTCCCCCGCGAGCCGCAAGGGCGGTCGGCCGCCGCTTTCAAGCGCGCGCAACCGCGCCTCCTCGCGGGCGATGTAGTCGCGGGTCATCGGCACGACGCCCTGCCGTTTGGTCAGCTGCAGCTGGAAAACCATCATGGCCTGCTGGCGGAACGCCATTTCCGACGCCGCCAGATAGAATTCCCACATGCGCGTGAAGCGCGCGTCATATAGCTTTTCAACCTCCTCCCGGTGAGCGAGGAAGCGTTCGCGCCATGCTTTGAGCGTCTCGGCGTAATGCAGGCGCAGGATCTCGATATCCGTCACCAACAGGCCCGCGCGTTCGACCGCGGGCAGCACCTCGGACAGCGCCGGAATATAGCCGCCGGGGAAGATGTATTTGGCGATCCACGGATTGGTGATGTTCGGTCCTTCGGACCGGCCGATGGAATGCAGCAGCATTACGCCGTTATCGTCGAGGAGGGTGCTGCACTTGCGAAAGAATGCGTCATAAAAGCCCACGCCGACGTGCTCGAACATGCCGACCGAGACGATGCGATCGAATTTTCCCTGCACGTCGCGATAGTCTTGCAGGCGAAACTCGATCTTATCGGACAGTCCTTTCTCCGCCGCGCGAGTGCCTGCAACCGCGAACTGTCGCTGCGACAACGTGATGCCGGTGACGCGCGCGCCACAAAGCTCGGCGAGATAGAGAGCAAGCCCGCCCCAGCCGCAGCCGATATCGAGCGCGCGCCCATCCGGCGGGACGAGAAGCTTCGCCGCGAGGTGGCGCTTCTTGGCAAGCTGGGCGTCGTCGAGCGAGTGCTCGGTGGGCTCGAAATACGCGCAGCTGTATTGCCGGTCAGCATCCAGGAACAGCGCGTAGAGCCGGTCGTCGAGATCGTAGTGCTGTGCGGCATTGCGCCGCGCGCGCACACGGCGGTTGAATTGTGCGAGACGGCGCCGGAGGTAGCGCATGAGCCAACGCCACCGCGCCCACGCCGGCACGTCCTGGTGGGGCTGACCCGACACGATGGCAAGGACGTCGGCGATCGAGCCCGTCTCCACCACAACGCCGCCGTCCATATAGGCTTCGCCGAATTTTAGCGCGGGATCGAGGAGGACGCCGCGTTCGGCCGCTCGCGTGGTGAAGCGGATCGCCGCGGGCGTCCCGGTCCCGTCCCCGAGGGTAAAGGTTCGTCCTCCCGCAGTGGTGACCCGAAGATTTCCGGTGCGGACCAACCTTCCGAACATCAGCCGAAGCAACCGATCCATCGGCCGCCTCCTAGGCGCTCGACCATTCCTCCCCCTACGCGCCACCGTTTTCAGGCTACCGTCATCGGCCCGAACCGAGGCTCTGGTCGGTCGTAAGCGCTCCTAATTGCAAGAATTAAAACAAAGTCCCTTGACCGCCGCAACGCGTTTGGGTCGATCGGCCAGGGACATGGCCCCCTTTGCTGCGGGTCCAGCCGCATCCTCTTTTGGCCAAAAATTGCCAGCAAAAGAGCGGATAGGATCAGCTCTAACGGAGACCTACCGTGTCGAGAATTGCTCGAATCGTGCCGTGGGCTATCGCCGCCGTCGCCGCAGGGATGGCCGTTTCACCAGCATGGACCCAAGCGAATCTCGACGCTGGAAAGTCGGCGGCGCAAATTTTCTCCGACACTTGCAGTGCGTGCCACCGTAGTCCGCGAGAAATCAAGCAGACCAGCGCAGCATTTTTGCGGGAGCACTACACCACGGGTCCGCGGGAAGCGGCGGTCATGGCTGCTTATCTCTCCTCGATCGGCAGCGATACCCGGGCGGTTCAGCAGCGGCGTCCGCCCACATTGGGCGCGGGACAGGCGACATCGTCTGGGGTCGATCAGGCCAAGCCTGGGGATGCGACGCAGCCGGGGAGCGGCCGCACCGTCGGAGCGCTTAGGCCGCGTCGTCCGTCCGAGAGCATGGAGGAGGGCAATCTCCCGGTCGCTGCTGCGCAAGGAGGCGGTGCCGAGGCCGGCCCGTCGGAAGCTTCCGCCGCGCCGCCGGCGCGACAACCCGTCGGGGAAAACTTCGAGGAGTAGGGGGAAGCACCCTGAGCAGCGCAATGCGGCGGTTTGCGACCGCCGGAAGTCTTGCGCCGTGAGTACGCAGCCGAAAAGCGCTATTTCTCTTCTTTGACCTCTTCTTCCGGGCTCTCGTCTTTACCCTCACGGGCGCGCTGCGCCGCGATCGCCTCGGGCTCGAAAAAGGTCTCCGCCGCCGCTGCAGCCGCTGCGGCGGCTTCCTCGGCTTCCCCGCGATCGACCGCGATTTCCTCGCCCCGAGCGAGCCGTTGCGCCTCGTCGGCGTTGCGCGCGACGGTGACGTTGATCATCGCTTCGACTTCGGGATGCAGCGAAATCGGCACCCGGTGCAACCCGATCGCCTTAATCGGCGCATGGAGCGCGACCTGAGCGCGACTGACCGCAAAACCTGCCTCCGTGACCAGAACGGCGAGGTCGCGAGGCGAGACTGAACCATAAAGCTGGCCGCCCTCGGCCGCTTGGCGCAGCACCGTAAAGCTCTGGCCATCAAGCTTGCGCGCGATCTTTTCCGCTTCTTTCTTTTGCTCGAGGTTGCGCGCCTCCAATTCGACTTTCATCTTATCGAAGCGGGAGCGGTTCTCCTTGGTAGCACGCAATGCCTTGCCCTGGCGCAAAAGATAATTGCGGGCAAAGCCGTCCTTGACGCGCACGATATCGCCCATTTGGCCAAGCTTGGCCACGCGCTCAAGCAGGATCACTTCCATGACTGTATCTCCCTATGTCGAGCATTTGATCACGTCCGCAAACCGGGCGGCCGGCGCTTTCGCGCAACACGTTTGCGAATGTTGAACGCTGCTTCGGCGAGCCCGAGAAGCGACATCGCCAGGATCGGCCAGCCCAGAATGATGGTGGCGGCATAGACGGCCAGCAGGACAACGGCGCGACTACTCATCCCGCGCGTGATCGCGTGCAGGACGGCAAAGCCGAGAGTTGCAAAGGCCATGAGCAGGCTTGCGGCAAACGCCGCCGAGAGCACGCCGAGAAGGTCCGGCAGGAAGGAGCTGGCGATGGCGGCCGCCAGCAGCCCGGAACTCGATGCCGGCAACGTCAAGCCCGCTAGATCCGGCCATGGTCGCGCAAGCCGGCCGGAAATTTTGACGATCCGACCGGCGAGCCAGAGGTTGAAAAGGTTGGTGACGGTGGAAAATACGGCCGCCGCCGGCGGAATAGCCACGACCAGCATGTCGATCAGCGACTGGTCACGCAAAATACGCTCGTAGGATTTGCGCAGCGCCGCCTGCACGCTCTGTTGGTCCGTGCCGAAATTGGGAACGGCGGCGACGACGACCAGTGTGCCGATCACGGCGGCCCACAGCACGAGCCGGCCGGCCGGATACCATTCGACCGCGCCGCCATTGCCGGCTGGCCGCGCGAGCAGTGCCGAATAGCCAAGCCACCAGGCTCCAAATGCTATGACCGGGACAGCAATGAAAAACGTGCCCGAAAGAGCCGTGACCACCGCCGTCGCAACTGCGGCGGCGATCAGCCCCGCGATATGGCCCCAGCCGAGTGCGGCGATCAAGATCGGCAACGGCGCGAGATAAAACAGAAAAATTGCGGCGATGGAGCCCGATACCACTGTCGCGAACAGCAACGCCGCCGCCGCGCCCGCGCCCAATCCGACCAGTACAACTTGCATCATCTCCAGCTGTCCCGCTTCATGAGCGGTTAGAGACGGAATATCCGTCCCAACCATCGGAGAACGAATGACAGAAGCAGCCGACGGTTCGCCGCCGCGACTCGTCTGCTGTGCTCGACTCGTCCTCCGTCGTATGCGTGCTGTCGTTCGCTAGCGGATCACATAAGGCAACAGCCCGAGAAAGCGCGCGCGCTTGATGGCGCGCGCCAGCTCTCGCTGCTTTTTTGCGGAAACTGCCGTAATCCGGCTCGGCACGATCTTGCCGCGCTCTGACACATACCGCTGCAAGAGCTTCACGTCCTTGTAGTCGATCTTCGGGGCATTGGCTCCGGAGAACGGACAAGTCTTACGGCGGCGAAAGAAGGGCCGGCGGGCCTGCGCTTGAGACGGCGCCATGACTTTCATGCCTCCGTCGCGGTTTCTGGCAATGAGGCTTCGACGTTGCCCTCCCGTGGCGGCGGGCGGCCCTCGCGATCACGACGGTACTCACCGCGATCGCGATCACGGAAGCTGCCGCGATCGCGATCGCGGAAGCCAAAGCCGCGCTCGTCGCGCTCGCGGTCGCGGTCCACCTTGCGCATCATGGCGGACGGACCCTCTTCATGTTCGCGCACGCGAATCGTCAGGTAGCGCAACACATCCTCGCTCAACCGCTCCTGCCGCTCGATCTCGTTGAGCGCGGCCGGCGGGGCCTCGATATCGAGCATGGTGAAATGCGCTTTGCGGTTCTTACGCAGACGGTAGGCGAGGGATTTTAGGCCCCACTGTTCGGTCTTGGCGACCTTGCCCCCCATCTGCTCGACGATGCCCTTGAACTGGGCAGTCAGTTCTTCAACCTGCTGCGCGCTCGCGTCTTGGCGCGTGAGAAAAACGTGTTCGTAGAGCGGCATCGATGCCTTTCCTCGTTGGACGCTCCTCCCTGGCGCAAAGCCCTTCGAGACCTCTCGGGAAAGGCTCGAATGCTCAGAAGGCGGCAACACGGGACGTCGGACCATCGGGTCCTGCCGCGGCACTTGGGCCAAGCGGCCGTCCGTTCAGTTCCCGGCCAGGATCGAGCGGAAGCGCGGGTTATACGGAGTTCAGACGAAAAGGCAAGGCGGGCCGACGGCATTGCTCGGCCTAGTAACCGTCCCGGCGCCGCTTGACAGGGGGGGTGTTGCAGTGTCTTACCGCCCAATCTCATCGAGGGCGGGGATGTCGATCGCTTTCGTCTTTCCTGGCCAGGGCAGCCAAGCGGTCGGCATGGGGAAGGCCCTCGCCGATGCTTTTGCGCCGGCACGTGCGGTGTTCGAAGAGGTGAACGCGGCGCTCGGCGAAAAGCTCACGCACATCATGTGGGAGGGACCGGCCGAGACGCTGACGCTAACCGAGAACGCGCAGCCTGCACTCATGGCGGTTTCGCTTGCGGCCATGCGCGTGCTGGAAGCCCATGCCGGCGTTAATCTTGCGCGCAACGCGCGCTTCGTCGCCGGCCATTCGCTCGGAGAATATTCCGCGCTCGCTGCGGCTGGCGCCCTCACCATCGCCGATACGGCGCGCCTCCTGCGCCTGCGCGGGCGCGCGATGCAGAGGGCGGTTCCGGTCGGCACGGGCGCGATGGCGGCCTTATTCGGGCTCGAGTTCGATCAGGCGGCTGCGGTCGCGGCCGAAGCCGCGCAGGGTCAGGTTTGCCAGGCCGCGAATGACAATGGCGGTGGACAGGTCGTTGTTTCCGGCGACAAAGCGGCCGTCGAACGCGCGGTCGAGATGGCCAAAGACAGAGGTGCCCGGCGCGCGACCATGCTGCCCGTCTCCGCGCCCTTCCACTGTGCGCTGATGCAACCTGCAGCTGATGCCATGGCGGTGGCATTGGCGGGCGTCGCAGTGAAGCCGCCGGTAGTGCCAGTGGTCGCCAACGCATTCGTCAGGCCAATCCACGATCCGAGCGAAATCGTGCGGGCGCTCGTCGCTCAAGTTACCGGGACGGTGCGCTGGCGCGAGTCGATCGCTCTCATGGCTGCTGCCGGAGTCACGACGTTTTGTGAGGTCGGTGCCGGCAAAGTACTAAGCGGGCTTGTCAGGCGCATCGTCGACGGGGCGCGCGGCATTTCGATTGGAACGCCGGACGATGTCGCTATGTTCAGGCTCAGCGAAGCATGATTGCAAGGAGCGATCGATGTTCGATCTGACTGGCAAGACCGCGCTCGTCACAGGGGCGAGCGGTGGGATCGGCGCCGCCATTGCGCGCGGATTTCACCAGCAAGGTGCAACGGTCGCTCTCTCCGGCACGCGACGGGATGTGCTCGAGCAGCTGTGCGGCGAGCTGAGGGATCGCGCTCACGTCCTGCCGTGCAACCTCGCGAACAAGGACGAGGTCGAGGCGCTGGTGCCCAAGTCCGAAGAAATCATGGGCAAGCTCGACATCTTGGTGGCGAACGCCGGGGTCAACAAAGACAATCTTCTGGTCCAGCTGCGAGACGAGGACTGGGACGAGGTCGTTGCGATCAATCTGACGGCCACCTTCCGGCTCGCCCGCGCGGCGGTGCGCGGGATGATGCGGCGTCGCTTTGGCCGTATCATCGGCATCACTTCGGTGGTCGGCATCACCGGCAATCCCGGTCAAAGCAATTACACGGCGACCAAAGCGGGCATGGTCGGCATGATCAAATCGATCGCTGCCGAATATGCCAAACGCGGCGTGACGGCGAACTGCATCGCGCCGGGCTTGATCGCCACGGCCATGACCGACAGGCTCAATGACAAACAGCGGGAGGCGATTCTCGCCCGAGTGCCGGCGGGGAGGCTCGGCGGGGGGCCGGATGTGGCGGCTGCCGCGGTCTTTCTCGCGTCGGAAGAGGCCGCTTACATCACCGGCCAGACGCTGCACGTGAACGGCGGAATGGCGATGATTTGAATATCATCGCGACACCGAGCGGGTCCCAGATGCGACGCGGCCGTGCTGGTCAAGGGATTTGAAGTATGGTAACCGGACCTTCGGTTTTGCTGGGGCGGCATAACGGTTCCAATCGTCACCAGGGGTCCGCTCGCGACCCGATGATCCGACGCCGGATACCACGCAAGCCCATACCGCAATGGCTCGGGGGCGCCGACCAATCGAGCCCAATTCGAAGGACACGAGGTTGCAGCGATGAGTGATATTGGCGAGCGGGTAAAAAAGATCGTCGTGGAACATTTGGGCGTCGAAGCCGAAAAAGTGACCGAGAACGCAAGCTTCATCGACGATCTCGGCGCCGACAGCCTTGATACGGTCGAACTCGTTATGGCCTTCGAGGAAGAGTTCGGTTGCGAGATCCCCGACGACGCGGCCGAGACCATCTTGACGGTCGGCGATGCCATTAAATTTCTAGAAAAGAACGCAAAAAGCTGACTCCCGCCCGGCGTGGGCGGGCCCTCCCGATTTGTGATCGGACATTGCCTTGGCGCGTCGCGGCGTCGGGGGAATATGCTATTGGCTTTGGGACGAGGAGTAGAGGATGAGGCGCGTTGTCGTCACAGGGCTCGGCATGGTGACGCCGCTTGCTTGCGGCGTCGAGCCGACCTGGCAGCGTCTCATAAAGGGTGACAGCGGGGCGAGACGGATCGAGTCCTTCGACGTTTCCGATTTGCCAGCGAAGATCGCTTGCCAGGTTCCGCGCGGCGACGGCTCGAATGGCAGCTTCAACCCCGATCATTGGATGGAGCCCAAGGAGCAGCGCAAGGTCGACGATTTCATCATCTTCGCCATGTGCGCCGCGCGCCAGGCGCTCGATAATGCGGGCTGGAACCCCGCCAGCTACGACGATCAGATCAAAACGGGCGTGATGATCGGGTCCGGCATTGGGGGTCTCACCGGCATCGCCGACACGGCGATCACGCTAAAGGAGCGGGGACCGCGACGGGTGTCACCCTTCTTCATTCCCGGCCGGTTGATAAATCTCGCATCGGGATATGTATCGATTGCGCACGGCCTGAAGGGCCCTAATCACGCCGTGGTGACTGCGTGTTCGACCGGAGCACATGCCATTGGAGACGCGGCGCGACTCATCGCGCTCGGTGACGCCGAGGTCATGGTGGCGGGCGGCGCGGAGTCGCCGATCTCGCGAATCGGCATGGCCGGGTTCGTGGCCTGTCGGGCACTCTCCACGTCATTCAACGATACGCCGGAACGTGCTTCTCGTCCTTATGACCGCGATCGGGATGGCTTCGTTATGGGCGAGGGTGCCGGCGTCTTGGTGCTCGAAACTTATGAGCACGCCAAAAGCCGCGGAGCCAGGGTCTATGCTGAACTGATTGGCTACGGGCTCTCAGGAGACGCCTATCACATCACTGCGCCCGCCGAGGACGGCGACGGCGCCCTGCGCTGCATGAGCGCCGCACTCAATCGCGCCGGCATCTCGGCGGCTGAGATCGACTACATCAATGCCCATGGCACCTCAACCCCGGTCGGCGATGAGATCGAGCTCGACGCCGTGCACCGCCTGGTCGGCAATGCGGCGGCACGCATGTGTATGTCCTCGACGAAGTCGTCGATCGGTCACCTGTTGGGCGCCGCAGGCGCGGTCGAGGCGATCTTCTCGATTCTCGCAATGCGCGACGGTGTCGCGCCGCCAACCATCAATCTCGATAATCCATCCGTCGAAAGCGCGATTGATCTCGTGCCGCATCAGTCAAAACGGCGCAGCATCGAGGTGGCTCTGTCCAATTCCTTTGGCTTCGGCGGAACGAATGCGTCGCTGCTGCTTCGCCGGCTTATGGATTAGAAGTAGAAAACCCCGCGCCGCTTCCCGCGAACGTGTGTGAATTCGCGGTTCCTACCTTTGGCCATATTCCCCGTTAATGTGAGCGGGCAAGAACCCCCGCCTTCGAGTTGCTGGGAAAGGCAAAACGACTGCTGATGGTTTGCGAACGCGGTGATCGGTATAGGATTGATGTTGGTGGTATGGCGGGCGTCCAGGTGAGGCATAGGCCGTGAATTCGCCGACCACACCGCCCGGGGGCGATGGCCGCGATCCCGCTCGTCGGGATGCTTCAGCGCATCCCGCGCAGCCTGCGCGCGCGGGCGTCGATACGACAGCAAATGCGCCGGCGGCAGCGACCGGTAAAAACGGCGACACGGTGCCCAAAGCTGCGCCGTCAGCGGCCGAGGTGCCCGATTTGCCGATGCCTGGGCGGTCGACATCAGATAAGCTCGTTTCAGCCGGCCCATTGTTGGGGAAAGCGCCGTCCGGTATGCCCCATTCGGAATCGCCGGGGCGGGTCGTGCTCGGCGCAGGTGAACCGGAACCGCCGATTTCCACGCGGCCGGATGGATTGGCCGGGTCGTTCATGGAGCCCAAACGCATCACGCCGCGCAGCCCCCGCGCCGCCCTCGAGCCCGACCGCGTGTCAGCGCCGACCCGGCCTTCCAGACGTGCGCGCAATCCGCTGGTGATCATCGGCAACGCTGTGTTCACCGCTTTCGTGCTCGTCCTCATCCTGGGGGGCGCGGCCGTTGTCCTCGGTAAGAGCCGCTTCGAAGCGCCGGGCCCGTTGCAAGCGGACAAGGTCGTCACCATCCCGCCCCGCTCCGGCATGATGGAGATCGCTGATCTGCTCAAGCGCGAGGGCGTCGTGGACGCACACCCTCTTATCTTTATCGGCGGCGTATTCGCGCTTAAGGCGCGCTCTGACTTGAAGGCCGGGGAATATCTCTTCCCCAAGCACGCCAGCATGAAGGACGTGGTGGAAACGATCGTCGAAGGCAAGGTGGTGCAACACCAGATCACCGTTCCCGAAGGCCTGACATCGGAGCAAATCGTTGCGCGGTTGCTTGAGAACGACATTCTCTCGGGCAACATCAAGGATGTCCCGAGGGAAGGCAGTCTTCTTCCGGATAGCTACCACTTCAACCGCGGTTTCACGCGCGAGCAATTGATCCAGCGCATGCGCCAAGCGCAAGAGCGGCTGGTGCGGGAAGTCTGGGACCGGCGCAATCCCGACCTGCCGCTCAAGACGCCCGAGCAACTCGTCATCCTCGCGTCCATCATCGAGAAAGAGACCGGCAAAGCCGAGGAGCGCACGCGCATAGCCGCGGTATTGACCAATCGGCTCAAGCAGAAGATGAAGTTACAATCGGATCCAACCATCATTTACGGTCTCGCCTTCGGCAAGGGCGGGCTTGGTCACCCGCTCACCAAGAGCGAGATCGCCCAGCCCACGCCCTACAACACCTACATCATCGACGGCTTGCCGCCCGGGTCGATCGCCAATCCCGGTCGCGCCTCGATCGAAGCCGCCGCGAATCCAGCGCGCACGAAGGAGCTGTATTTTGTCGCCGACGGAACTGGAGGACACGCTTTCGCGGAGAGCTACGATCAGCACATGAAAAATGTCGCGCGCTTGCGGGCAATCGAGCACGATCAGAAGGGAGAGGCGCCGGCAGCGGATGCGCAACCGGCGCCTGCGCCAACGCGTCCGGGCTCCGTGCTCACGCCGGTGCAGCGTGCCAAGCGAAGCGCAAACGGCACGTCAAAAGGCGCGGCAGCTCCCGCCCAGTAGCGCAGTCATTTCGCGCGTCCGCCCTTGTGACCGCTCTTTCTCGCCGGTAAGGTCCCGGCGCCATTCACGCAAGATTATTCCGTGGGTAGAGGCCGATGGCGCTGTCGAGCATGACCGGCTTCGCGCGTAGCCACGGCGTGAGCGGCGCCTATAACTGGGCGTGGGAGCTGAAATCGGTCAATGCCAAGGGTCTCGATTTGCGGCTGCGTCTGCCGCCGGGCTGGGACGTGGTCGAAGGGCCGGCGCGCCACAGCGCAGCCGAGGTACTGGCGCGCGGTACGATGCATGGCACGCTCACGGTCGAACGATTGGGCGTCACACCGGTCGTGCGCGTCAACGAACCCGTGCTCGCGGCAGTGCTGGCGACCATCAAGAGCCTCGCCGGGCGCGTGGATGCCGCGGCGCCGCGGCTCGACGGAATCCTGTCGCTCAAAGGCGTGATCGAGGTCGTCGACGAGGATGAGCGCGAGGAAGATCGACGCGCCGCCGAGGCAGCGGTCATCGCTGGCTTCCGTGCAACGATCGCGGAGTTAGCCGCTATGCGCCGGCACGAAGGCGAAGCTTTGCGACAAGTTTTGACTCAGCGGGTCCGGGAAATTGCCGCGCTTGCCGCACAAGCGGAAGCCGCGCCGGGTCGCCGACCCGAGGCGGTCAAGGCCCGCATCGCCGAGCAGGTGGCGACGCTGATCGGTGCGTCCGAGCGCTTCGACCCCGACCGGCTGCATCAAGAAGCCATTCTCATCGCCAGCAAAGCCGATATCCGGGAGGAACTCGACCGGCTCGCGTCGCACGTCGCACAGGTCGAGCGGCTGATAGCCGGGGGCGGAGCCATCGGGCGCCGCCTAGACTTCCTGGCGCAGGAACTCAATCGCGAAGCCAATACGCTGTGCTCCAAATCGAACGACGTGGAATTGACCAATATCGGGCTCGAGTTGAAGAGCGTTGTCGAGCAGTTCCGCGAGCAGGTACAGAATTTGGAATGAGCCGATGACGGCAAGAGGAGGTCAGCAACATGCCGTCGCCCGCCGCGGGCTCATGCTGGTGTTGTCCTCGCCCTCAGGTGCCGGCAAGACCACACTGTCGCGCAAGCTGCTCGGGGCGGATCCGGAGGTGGAACTGTCGGTTTCGGTAACGACGCGCAAGCAAAGACCGGACGAGGTCGCCGGCCGCGATTACCATTTTGTCGACCCGGCGCGTTTCGACGCCATGGTCAAGCAGGGCGAACTGCTGGAATGGGCCCAGGTATTCGGTCATCGCTACGGCACGCCGCGGGCGCCGGTG
>Ga0306924_10000489_pt1 | contig 32989 bp, 36 predicted proteins | sample sta12Can44000111_FD_203756 | JGI IMG/M metagenome (GOLD analysis project Ga0306924, IMG submission 203756) | Lab enrichment of tropical soil microbial communities from Luquillo Experimental Forest, Puerto Rico - statanox.12C.anox.44.000.111 (v2)... | ecosystem: Environmental > Terrestrial >... | reverse complement strand
ACTCCCGCAATGGGAGGCGAATAATGCCAGCGAAGTTGTGCCCTAAATGCCACGGACAAAGAACGATCGCATGTCTCGCATGTCATGGCGCTGGCAAAAAGATTCCAGTAGGTAACTGTGAAGAATGCAACGGAACTGGCCGGCGTATATGCGATGTTTGTAGTAGTACGGGCGAAGTTGAGCGTTAGCGATTTTGAAGCGCCGTACCGTTCGTTATCCACCTGGCAGACGATCCTCGATGTCGTTGGCTACCTCCTCACAAATCTCTGCCAACTCGAGAAGCTCCTGCTTGATGAGTGCGTCTTCGGTTTTTTCAGCAAGGCGCCGATACTGTGTCGCTTGGTCTCGGAAATAGTCAGGCCAATCCATGCGACCTCAGGCTTTCGATCAACGCCTCCTTCCAGGCCTTGCGGTGGAGTTGCCAGGTACCGAGCGCCATGAAGCTTACGACCGCCACCAACGCAAATAAGATCGGCACTGCAAGGCCTCGTGGCGACCGTCGCGCTGGAGCTACATTCACGGCGCTTCGCCGCCGGTAAAACGACTCTCCGCGGCCTTGTGGTGATATTGCAGCGCGATCAGAAGTCCTTTGACCGGACGCAATGGCAATAGCGTCGTAATCAGGATCAGCGGTCCCCATAGCAGCGCGTGCACCCAATAAGGCGGGGCATAAAGGATTTCCACTGCCAAAGCCGAGCCAGCGACAATGAAGCCGGCAAGGAACATGACGAAAAACGCCGGCCCATCGGCAGAGTCGGCAAACGCGAAGTCGAGACCGCACCGCTCGCAACACGGGCGCAAGGCAAGAAACCCTCGGAACAGACGGCCCTCGCCGCATTGCGGACAGCGCCCGAGAAGTCCGGCCACGATGGGCGACGGCGGTGTATCAGATTGTTCGGTCACCACACACCAGTCTGGAAAGCATTATCTGCGAGATGGCCAGTCATGCGCCGATTCTCAAGTCCCCAATAGCAAACCGTTGCTGCGTGGCTCACGACAACGGCGCGAGGTCTTCCAACATGGCCGGAATAAACTCCGAGACCGTCGGATGAATGTGCATCGCCCGCTGCAGGACCGTGTATGGCGCTTTGGCATACATGACGTCGAGAATGCAGTGAACGACCTCGTCGCCTGAAAGTCCCAGAAGCGACGCCCCGAGGATCCGCTTCGTCTCCGTGTCGACCAAGATCTTTATAAAGCCCTTTGTCTCGCCCTTCTCGTAGGCGCGACTCACATTCTCCATGGCCATGGTCGCGATCAGCGCGGGCCGGCCGGATTTGCGGACCTCGGCCTCGGTCATTCCGGCCCGTCCGAGCGGAGGATCGGTGTAGAGCGCGTAGGCGTTGATGCGGTCGCTGACGCGCCGCGAATCGTTGTCGAGAAGGTTCGCCGCGACGATTTCGAAATCGTTCCACGATGTGTGAGTGAAGGCGCCCCGGCCGTTGCAGTCTCCCAGCGCCCAGATGCCGGGCACGCTGGTACGCAACTGATCGTCGACTTGGATGTAGCCGCGGGAGTCGGTGGCGACGCCCGCCTTGTCGAGCCCGAGATCGTCCGTATTCGGCCGCCGCCCGATCGCGAGCAACAAGTGGGAGCCGATAATCTGCGACGTTGCTCCCGCGTTCTCTATAGTGACGGCGATGTTCCTGCCTTGCTTGGCTACCGCGACGACCTTGCTGTTGACTCGGACGTCGATGTGTTCGTCCTTCAGGATCTCTTCAACGGCGCGCGAGACATCCTCGTCCTCCCGGGCGATCAGATGCGGCGCAAGCTCGATGACGGTGACCTCGCTTCCAAAGCGGCGATAGACTTGCGCAAATTCAAGCCCGACATAGCTCCCTCCCAGTACGATGAGATGCGAGGGCAGAAAATCCACGTCCATCATTGAGCTGTTGGTGAGGTAAGGGACTTGGTCAAGCCCGCGGATCGGCGGCACCGATGCCCTCGCACCCACGTTGATAAAAATCTTATCGGCAGTGAGAACCTTATCGCCGACCTGCACGCTCTTCGGCCCGACGAAGTGAGCGTGACCCTCGAACACCGTGCATCCTTTCAGTGTCTTCAAGGATCGCTCGACCCCTTCGCGCGACGGGCGCACAACGGCGTCCTTGCGCGCCTTTACCGCTTTCATGTCGACGGCGATGGGACCGCCGATGGTCACTCCGTAGTCGCCGGCGCGGCGTGCGAGGTACGCCGCGTAGGCGCTCGCAACCAGGGTCTTGGTCGGGGTGCAGCCGTTATTCACGCAGGTGCCGCCGAAAAGCTTGCGCTCGATGATAGCAATCTTCGAGCCTGCAGCCGCCAGCCGCCGCGCCAACGCTGGTCCCGCCTGTCCCGTGCCGATGATGATCGCGTCGTAGTCCGCCATAATCGACCTCGCATTTGTCAGTGGTCGTCACAAGGAGTCGAAGACGGTGGAGCAGCAAATCGACTCGATGCAACGTCATCTCGGTAAGGGCAAGCCTCGGTTTGGCTCACCGCAAACTTTAAGTGCGAAACGCCCGATCGTTCGAGTAATCGATTAAATCCGCAAAACCGTTGCCGTTTGCGCCAGCGCGCTGCTAATGGCCAGCCGCATGCGCCACGCTCGCTGCGCCCGACCCCCACACGTAAATGCAAGAGAACAAGAAAATCCAGACGACGTCAACGAAGTGCCAATACCAGGCGGCAAACTCGAAACCGAGATGCTGCGTCGGCGTGAAATGTCCAAGATAAACGCGGATCAGGCAGACGATCAGGAACGTCGAGCCGATGATGACATGCGCGCCATGGAAGCCGGTGGCCATGAAGAACGTGGCGCCATAAATGTTGCCGCTGAAATTGAATCCCGCGTGGCTGTATTCGTAGGCTTGCACGCAGGTGAATGCCAGACCAAGCACGATCGTCAGTATCAGACCCCACTTGAGCCCTTGTCGGTCGTTCTCCAGAAGCGCGTGGTGCGCCCAAGTGACGGTCGTGCCGGAGGTGAGCAGGATGAGGGTATTGAGTAGCGGCAGGTGCCACGGATCGAACACCTCGATCCCCTTTGGCGGCCACACTCCGCCGAACAGCTGCTCGCGCGCGATCTGGTGCGTATCGGCCGGAAACAGTGCGCTGTCGAAAAAGGCCCAGAACCACGCGACGAAGAACATCACCTCGGAGGCGATGAACAGAATCATCCCGTAGCGATGGGAGATCTGGACGATCCGCGTGTGATAGCCCTCATAGGTCGCTTCGCGAGCAACGTCCGTCCACCAGCCGATCATGGTGTATGCGATGCCGATTACGCCGACGCCGAAGATATAGGGCGCCGCCGCGAACATATGGTGCATCCAGGTTATGCCGCCGACCGCCGCCAGGAATGCCGAGACGGCGCCGATCGCAGGCCAAGGGCTCGGCGCGACCAGATGGTAATCGTGGTGCGGCTTCGCGTGAGCGTCGGCCATCTTAAGCTTCTCCATCTCTCGGCACGGCAGCTACTGCGCTCGCTCCGTTCTCCGTGTCTTAGCTTCGTCCGGTCGCTGGCGCTGTGGCGTTCTCGCCTCGCGCTGGCTCAGCCTGGCGCGCCGGATACATGGTGTACGACAAGGTGATCGTGTCGAGATCATCTTGCTCCGAATCCCTCACGATGTCCGGTGCGACAAAGAAGACCACCGTCATATCGCGCTTTTCGCCGGCCTCAAGTCGCTGGTCGGTGAAGCAGAAACAGTTGATCTTCGAAAAATACGCACCGACAGTGGCAGGTGATACGTTGTATGAGGCAATCCCCACCGTCTCCCGTGCCGACTCGTTGACGACCCGGTACTTGACCGTCACGACCTCGCCGATCTTCACCTCGATCGAGTTCTGCTCCGGCTCGAAGCGCCAAGGCAGGCCGCCAGCGACGTTGGCATCGAAGCGCACCTTGACCCTGCGCTGCAGAATATCTGCTGGAGCGGCGGTGGCGACCTGAGGTGTCCCGCCGAAGCCGGTCGTGCGGCAGAACCAGTTGTAGAGCGGCACAGCCGCATAGGCCGCGCCGACCATCGCCGCCACGAATACCCCGCACGCTCCCGCGACCAGAACGTCGCGGCGCCGTTGCGAGGAGAAGTTTGAAAGAGCCATTGCGATTACAGCGGACGATTCAATACCGCCGGTCCTTTCACAAGCGTGACCACGTAGAACAGGAGGACCAGGACGCCAAGCGCAAGCGCAATCGCAATCGAGCGCGCCCGCCGGCTGCGCTTCTGCTCTTCGCTGAGAACGATTCTCTGTGGCCTTTCGTCCATGTCGTCACCAGAACCCTCAGGTCCTTAGCTCACTATCCGCGCGTCGATCAGCAGAACTGCAAACAGCACGAACAGATAGAGAATCGAAAAAGCGAAAAGGTGATGCGCCGCACGCTCGGCGAGCTCACCATCGCGTTTTCGGCGCACATGCCAGGCGAACATGACCATCAGCACCCCGGCAATGAGCGCGGTTATCCCATAGACGGCCTGGGCATAACCGAGAAGCCACGGCGCCGCGCCGATCGGCACGAGGACGACGGAATAACGCAGAATCTGCCGTCGCGTTTCCTCTGCTCCAGCAACTACGGGAAGCATCGGCAGACGGGCGCGCGCATACTCATCGACGCGAACGAGCGACAGCGCCCAGAAATGCGGCGGCGTCCAGAAGAAGATGATGAGGAAGAGCAGACATGGCTCGACCGAGATACCGCCGGTGGCTGCCGCCCAGCCGATGACGGGAGGAAGCGAGCCGGCGGCGCCACCGATGACGATGTTCTGGGGAGTCACCCGTTTGAGCCAAGCCGTGTATACAACCACGTAAAAGAAGATGGTGAAGGCAAGCAGCGCGGCCGCAAGCCAGTTCACCAACACCCCAAGCACGCCGACCGCGAAGGCCGCAAGCACGATACCGAACGCGAACGCCTCCCCGGGCGCGATGCGTCCCCGAGGAATTGGACGGCCCGACGTACGTTTCATTAACGCGTCGATGTCCGCGTCGTACCACATATTGAGCGCGCCCGCCGCGCCGGCGCCGACCGCGATACACAAAAGCGCGGTGAAGCCGATCATCGGATGGATGTGCCCTGGCGCGATCATCACGCTGACCAGTGCCGTGAAGACGACGAGCGACATGACGCGAGGCTTCATCAGCGCCACATAATCGCTCACGCTCGCAATGCTCGGCTCGCAGGCGACCGCAGCCACCCTATTTCCCGTCACCCGCGCACCTTCACCGATTGATGACATCGATCCTGCGCTCATGATTTGAAACCGGCCATACGCGAAACCTAGCCATCACTTGATCAGCGGCAGCTCGTTATATTGGTGGAACGGCGGCGGCGAGGGCAGCGTCCATTCGAGCGTCGTCGCGCCCGCGCCCCATGGATTATCGCCCGCCTTCTGCTTGCGCATGAACGCATGGGCTACACCGAAGAAGAACACCAGCGCGCCGAACCCCGAAAGATAAGAGCCGAGCGAGGAGACCAGATTCCAACCGGCAAAAGCGTCGGGGTAATCGGCAATGCGGCGCGGCATGCCGGCGAGCCCAAGGAAGTGCTGCGGAAAGAAGACGATGTTGACGCCGATGAACGTGAGCCAGAAATGCAATTTGCCGATTGTTTCCGAATACATGTAGCCCGACATTTTCGGAAACCAATAATACCAGCCGGCGAAGATGGTGAAGACCGCGCCGAGCGAGAGCACATAATGGAAGTGTGCCACCACGTAATAGGTGTCTTGCAGTGAACGATCGACGCCGGCATTGGCGAGCACCACGCCGGTCACGCCGCCGACCGTGAACAAGAAGATAAAGCCGATCGCCCATAGCAACGGAGTTTTGAACTCGAGCGAGCCGCCCCACATCGTGGCGACCCAAGAGAAGATTTTTACGCCGGTCGGCACCGCAATCACCATGGTGGCCACCACGAAATACGCTTGCGCGGCAGTCGACATGCCGACGGTGTACATGTGGTGCGCCCACACCACGAAGCCGATGCCGCCGATCGCCACCATTGCATAGGCCATTCCGAGATAGCCGAAGACCGGCTTTTTCGCGAAGGTCGCCACGATCTGACTGATCATTCCGAAGCCGGGCACGATCAGAATGTAGACCTCGGGATGTCCGAAGAACCAGAACAGGTGCTGGAACAGGAGCGGGTCACCGCCGCCGCCGGGGGTGAAGAACGTAGTGCCGAAATTGCGGTCGGTCAGCAGCATGGTGATGGCGCCAGCCAGCACCGGCATTGCCAGCAGAATTAAGAACACTGTCACGAGCTGCGACCACACGAACAACGGCATCTTGTGCAGCGTCATTCCGGGAGCGCGCATGTTGAAGATGGTGGTGATGAAGTTGATCGCGCCAAGGATCGAGGACGCGCCGGCAAGATGCAGCGACAGGATGGCGAAATCGACCGCTGGCCCCGGATGGCCGGAGGTTGAGAGCGGCGCATAGATCGTCCATCCCGCGGCCACGCCCGGAGCGCCGGGCTCGCCCTCCACGAATAGCGAGATGAGCAGCAGGCTGAACGATGCCGGCAGCAGCCAAAACGAAATGTTGTTCATGCGCGGGAACGCCATATCCGGCGCCCCGATCATCAGCGGTATCATCCAGTTGCCGAACCCGCCGATCATCGCCGGCATGACCATGAAGAAGATCATGATTAGACCGTGCGCGGTGGTGAAGACGTTGAACAGGTGGGCGTCGTGGAAGAACTGCAGCCCTGGATGCATCAGCTCAAGCCGCATGCCGATCGACAGAATGCCTCCCACTAATCCGCCGAACAGCGCGAACACGAGATACATCGTGCCGATGTCTTTATGGTTGGTCGAATAAAGATAGCGGCGCCAGCCATGCGGATGATCGTGCTGGTCCTCACCGTGAGCTTTCTCGATCGTGGCCATGACTTAGATCCTTAACATTCTCGCCCGGGCACTATTCGCGCCTGTGGCGCATCACTCCGGCACCGATTGCCCCGCCGCTACTGTGGTCGACGGCAATACTTCATCGCGAGCGTATTTCTTCTTGGCGTCTTCGATCCAGGCGGAGAACGCCTGGTCGCTCACGACGCGAACCGCGATCGGCATGAAAGCGTGGTCTTTGCCGCACAGTTCAGAGCACTGACCATAATAGACGCCCTCCCGTGTGGCAGTGAACCAAGTCTCGTTGATGCGGCCGGGAACGGCATCGATCTTGATGCCGAACGATGGCACCGCGAAGGAATGTATGACATCCGCGCCGGTGGTGATCACACGTACGGTCTTGTTCACCGGCACCACCATCTCGTTATTCACCGCGAGCAGTCTCGGCTGGTCCTGCTTGCGCTCACCCTCTTTGAGCATCAACGAATCGAATTCGAATCCGCCATTGTCTGGATAGCTGTAGCTCCAGAACCACTGTTTGCCGGTCGCTTTCACCGTGAGATCGGCAGGCGGGACGTTGAGTTGGAAGAACAACAGCTTGAATGAAGGTACCGCAATAAACATCAGGATCATGATGGGGATGATCGTCCACGCGATCTCAATCAGTGTGTTGTGCGTGGTCCGCGACGGCGCCGGATTGGCGCGCGCATTGAAGCGCACCATGACGATAATCAACAACGCGAGCACGAAACCCGCGATGGCGGTGATGATGTAGAGCAGGAAATCGTGGAACCAGATGATGTTGTCCATCACCGGAGATGCCGATTGCTGCAGGCCCAACTGCCATGGCGAAGGCTGCCCGAGGCCCGCCAGCGCCGGTTCCCCTCCCGCCAAAGCGGCGACGATCGTCAGTGCAAATACGATCAATCGGATGAGCAGCAGCATCATTGCTCCTTCGAATGAGGGTCTCGGGCGCGCTACGTCGCTGGGAGCCGCAGCCCGCATTGAGCGGGACGCTCCTCGGTGGGCTCCGCGCGGGGACCTCAGGGGAATCCTGGCCTCTCAAACCATAATTCCGGGGTCATCGCAATGCGCCCTTTCATATCCCCCCATGCGATCAAACGGCGGCCGAATCGCCCCTCTCAGGCCGCCGTCGTTCTACCCTTTCTCGGCCACAATGCGCTGTTTTACTGATCCTTGACGGGTCGACCCGACCATGGTCGGAGGGTTTATTCGGCCGAGTCGGCATAGCGGGGCGCACAGGGTCGAGGCACCGACATTATGGGTTCATCCACCCGAGGAATGGTTTTCCTCACAATGAAATCACTTTTCGCCCTGACGGTTGTGGCACTGGCAGCCTTGGCGGGCACGGCCGAGCGCGCAACGGCGCAGGGCGCCGTCAAGTCGGTCCACAATGACTGGCAGGTCCGCTGCGACACGCCGCCCGGCGCCCAGGGGGAGCAGTGCGCGCTCATTCAGAGCGTCACTGCCGAAGATCGCGCCAATGTCGGCCTTACCGTAATCGTGCTCAAGACCGCCGATCAAAAGAGCCGCCTCATGCGCGTGGTTGCGCCCGTCGGCGTACTGCTTCCCTCCGGCCTCGGGCTCAAGATCGACCAGGCCGACGTCGGACGCGCTGGCTTCGTCCGTTGTTTGCCCAATGGGTGCGTGGCCGAAGTTGTTATGGACGATAACTTGGTCAAGCAGCTGCGCAACGGCCAGACCGCGACTTTCATCATCTTCCAGACGCCCGAAGAAGGCATCGGTTTCCCGATGAGCCTCAAGGGCTTCGGCGAGGGCTACGACAAGCTGCCGTAGAAGATCCGCGCCTTTCCGTTGGCCGCATTTAAGGGTGTAGCGACCTCGCAAGTCCGGGCGGGCGCGACTATCTTTCCATTGGTTATGCGCTACGGACTTCACCATGAGTTTAGCGACGGCTTCGCTTCTTGACCGTGCCGGCCTCGACCGCAAGGCCGCGCGGCGGTATCTCGCCCACGGCCTTGAAGGCGCCGACGACGGCGAGCTCTATCTCGAATACGCACAGTCGGAGATGCTCGTCTTCGACAATGGGCGGCTCAAGCAAGCGACTTACAACACCGACCAGGGCTTCGGGCTTCGCGCCGTGAAGGACGAGGCGGTGGGCTACGCCCATTCCTCCGACCTTTCGGAGGCTGCGTTGGCGCGCGCAGCGGACGCGGTGCGCGCGGTCAAGGGCGGCTATAGCGGTCGCTATGCCGAACCGCCGGGGCGGACCAATGTCCGCCTCTATGGCGACGACAATCCGCTCGCAGCGCCGCCCTTCGAAACCAAGGTGGGGCTGCTGGAGGCGATTGATGCCTATGCGCGGGGGAGAGACCCTCGCGTGCGACAGGTTTCGGTCTCATTCGGCGCGAGCTGGCAGGCGATCGAGATCCTGCGCGACGATGGAGAGATCTACCGCGACGTACGCCCGCTGGTGCGGGTGAATGTCTCGGTCGTGGTCGGGCAGGGCGATCGGCAGGAAACGGGCAGTCACGGCTACGGCGGGCGCGAGGGCTTCTCCCGTTTTCTGGCGGCGGATGCGTGGCGAGGCGCCGCTGACGAGGCCGTGCGCCAGGCGCTGATCAATCTCGAGGCGGTTCCAGCCCCGGCCGGCGAAATGGACGTGGTCCTTGCCCCCGGCTGGCCGGGGATCATGCTGCACGAGGCTGTGGGTCATGGGCTCGAAGGGGACTTCAATCGCAAGAGGACCTCCGCCTTTGCCGGCCTAATGGGACAGCGCGTCGCCTCAAAAGGTGTCACCGTCGTCGATGATGGTACTCTCGCGCAGCGGCGCGGCTCGCTGTCGATCGACGACGAAGGCACACCGACCAATCGCACCCTGCTGATCGAGGACGGCGTTCTTGTCGGCTATATGCAGGACCGCCACAACGCGCGTCTCATGGGCATGAAACCCACCGGCAATGGCCGCCGACAAGGCTATGCCCATCTGCCTATGCCACGCATGACCAACACCTACATGCTTGCTGGTGGGCACTCCCCGGGCGAGATCATCGCCTCGGTCAAGAACGGAATCTACGCCGTCAACTTCGGCGGCGGACAGGTCGACATCACCTCGGGCAAATACGTGTTCCAAGTGACCGAGGCCTATCGGATCGAGGACGGGAAGCTTGGCGCGCCCCTCAAGGGAGCCATGCTGATCGGCAACGGACCCACCGACCTCAACCGCATCGGCATGATCGGAAACGACTTTGAGCTTGATCCCGGGATCGGCACCTGCGGCAAGAACGGCCAGGCGGTCCCGGTCGGAGTCGGCCAGCCTACCTTGCGCATGGACGGCATCACGGTCGGCGGCACGGGATAATGCGTCTGACTAGCGCACTACTCCGGAAATGCAGCATGGTTTGCGCGCGGGCCGGGTGATGCGGTTCTTAAGATAACAAACGGCCGAAGAACCGACATAACCGGCTCGCACATAAGTCCAGGCGCGGCATTGATCGTCGGCTTCACAAGCTGCCTGGCAGCTCTTGCCGCCCGGGTCTGCCGCAACGTCGAAGTGGCGGTAGTCACCGCCGGGTCGATCGACGCCGAACTCCGTCGCCCCGCTCTTTGGTTCGATGACGCCCGTTCCGCGCACGCCTGAGGCGCAGCATGACGCCTCAACCCGCGGCATAACTCTGGACTTGAGCCAACAGATCGCGTTGGACGTCTCCGTAGAGGGGTAGGAAAAGGCCCAAGCTCGACAGCGCGGGTCCCGCTCGCAGCGGGCAGAGCACTGGGCTGGATCGCCGGATCGCAGGGGAAAGCTGGCATAGTCGCCGCCCGCCCGGTCGAAGCCGACCTGGGCGCGGGCGGGGGTGGCCAATGTGGCAACCGCGATCAGCCAGCCAAAACCGAGCCTGAACCAATCTCGCCTCATTCCCGCGTCCCGCTCGCGCCGCCCGGTCGCCCGGTCCATGTTAGAGAAGGCTGCGGGTGCAGGCGAGTACCGAGTAAGCGAGGGCGCGTCCGTGAGTGACAAGCGGTGAATTTGGTCTTCTGAACTTTGGGCTCGCCCCACCCAGTGGCCAGATCAATCGAAAACGTTCATCCAATCGGCTGACAGGCCATGTGCAGCATAGAACTTTTCTAGCCGTCCGCGCGTGCTGTTCTCGCCAAACCTGTCGCGGTCGGCTTTGCCGAGACCGAGAAACCGCACTGCATTTCTGAACATGATTCCCTCAATCTGCGCATCGTTGTATCCGACGGCGCGCAAGAAAAAGATCATCACCTCGGGGAATGGCTTGGTCGAGAATAGCTTCGGGAAGCGTTCTTCCTGGGCGATCATCGACCAGTCGGTGCCGTAGAGCAGCCGCTCGTGGCTATCGGGAAAGTGTTCCTTGAATGCTTTCATGCACTCGACGATTTTCCTGCTGGGGCCGACGTTGAGGATCTCGCCAAGCGAGCTGATGTCGGCGTAAGCGTCTGCCGAACTGGTGATGATTTTTCCGGTTGTCCACTCCCAACATTTGTCGACATAGCTTTGCGGGCGAGCATATTGCACGGCGTTGTTGAAGTGGCCGAAGTGAGCCAAGTTGATGCGCAGCCGCGGAAACGCGGCTTGCTTGAGCACATTGGTCCAGAAAAGCGGATCTGCCCGATCCTCATAGGCGGTGGTCGGCCCGAAGCTACGGCTCGTATGGGCCATGACCGGCACATTATTCGCGCTGCACCACGTGTAGAGCTTTGAAAGGGCAGCGTCGAGCTTGCTGCCGATTCCCGACCCGAGCCCGGTATCAGGTGAACGCAAATAGGCCGGCTCGTTGAAGTTCGCGTCAGGTAGACGTTTGTTGTCTATCGGGCGAAATCCCATGGGTGGATAGAGCTTAACACCGACAAGTCCGCCTGTGGTCTTGGTCGAGTTGCCTACGACATTATGGTTCACTTCGATGGCGCGGCGCATGACGGCCATCGGGTCGCTTTCTCCGGGACTACGCCGATGATGGTCGTACAGAGCCTGCCGCAACGGGTCGAATCCGACGAATCCATGCACCCGCGGGCCGTCCTTGCGGCGGGCGATCCTCGCCATGACGTCGACCTGATCTTCGATGCTTAATTGATCCTCATCCTCGAGCCATTTGGAGAAGTCGACGATCGCCGGCGTCATCAACGCCACCCGCGATTTTTGTCCTACCTTTCCGTGCAGCTGATCGAGCTCCTCCGCCAGTTCGTAACGATTTCGTGTGTATAGGAGCGCCCATCGAATGTAACGGCCGAGCAAATCGTCGCGCGAATAAAGCTCGTCCGCCATAGCGTCGACCTGGAAAGGCGTCAGACCTCCCAATACCTCTCGGTCTTCCGCCGTCAGGTCCGGTTTGCCGAAGTCCTCGTGAATCTGCTGAAACAGAAACAACTTGATTTGCTCGAGCGCGACCTCAAGAGCGATGCCCTCGGTCAATGATAGCGGCCGCTCGCTGAAAACGTCCCAGTTGAACCAGATGAGCCGCAACACGCTGCGCAGTTGCCGGCGATCCTCCTCCCGGCGCCATGCACCCGTCGGTTTTTTTCCGGGTCTCTCTCGAACGTATCGATCGTATCGATTTCCGTTTGCATATCCGGCGCGCCACGCTTCACCTGAACGGTTAACGCATGCACCAAAGCTTCAAGAGCACCGGGATAGTCTGCAAACCGGGCGACGAGTTCATTGGTCTGCACCGATTTTGGCACCAAGATTCTTCTTGCGAAGCCTTCGATCGGCAGATCGGCGGCGTTGAAAACGTGGCAGTGCACATCGATGATGCGATCGATGCGAGGCGCGGCAGACTGCGCCCAGGCCAATGGAGCCAGCGTTGTTTTGCCGGCCGCTAGCGCGATGCCGCCCGCGACAAATTCACGCCGACGCATTCTTCACCCTATTTGCGTGCTTGTGCCAAAGCGTTCGGCGTTGCCGGATTGTCCCGGTGTATTGCACGGCAAACAAGTAAACGAAACAAAGATTGGCTGAATCAATATGCATATTCCTTGAAGAGAGGATCTACGCTGTTGCCCCAGGGGCCGTAGAATTTTTCCAAGAGCTCTTCCGCCGGCGTGATTCCGCGCGCGATATAGTCCTCGATCGGGCGCAGATAGCGGCGCTCGTCCTGGCCGTGAGCGTCCAGTCGCTTGCGGCGCGCAAGTCCCTTGTTCGCCAGCGCCATCGTGGTCTTCGCTACGTGCAGCACGCTTTGGCCGGCGATCCTAGCGGCGAAGCCTAACTTCGGCACGTCATCGCGAAGTTTTTGGCGCTCCGCGGCGGTCCAATCCTTTACTAGATCCCAAGCGGCATCCAGCGAGTCGTCATCATAGAGAATCCCTGCCCAGTAGGCCGGCAGCGCGGGCAATCGGCGCCATGGGCCGCCGTCCGCACCGCGCATTTCGAGATAGCGCTTGAGCCGCACCTCAGGAAAGATCGTGGAGACGTGGTTCGCCCAGTCGGAGATCGTCGCGCGCTCACCCAGCAGGCCCAGAAGCCTTCCCTCCATCAGGTCGCGGAACGATTGGCCGGCCACGTCGATATAGCGTTCGCCGCGTTTGACGAAATACATCGGCACGTTGAGGGCGTAGTCGACGTAGCGCTCGAAGCCCATGCCGGGCTCAAACGCCCAGGGCAACATGCCGGAGCGGTCAGGGTCTGTGTCGCGCCAGATCTCCGAACGGAACGAGAGAAAGCCGTTCGGCTTGCCTTCGGTGAACGGCGAGTTGGCAAACATCGCGGTCGCGACCGGCTGCAGGGCGAGCGAGACCCGCAGCTTTTTGACCATGTCGGCTTCGGACGAATAGTCGATATTCGTCTGCACGGTGCAGGTGCGGTACATCATGTCGAGGCCGTATTTTCCCACTTTCGGCATGTAGGCCGTCATGATGCGATAGCGGCCCTTCGGCATCATCGGAATCTCGGCCCGGCTCCAGTTGGGCGTCATGCCAAGCCCGAGAAAGCCGATGCCGAGGGGACGTGCCACTTCCTTGACTTGCGCGAGATGCGCCATTAGCTCGGCGCAGGTCTGATGCACGGTTTCGACCGGCGCGCCGGAAAGCTCGAACTGTCCGCCCGGCTCGAGCGAGATCGCGCCGCCTCCGGTCACGTCGAACAAGCCGATGATGTTGCCGGCCTCGACGATCGGCTCCCAACCGAGCAGATGTTGCATGCCTTCGAGCAGTGCGCGGATGCTGCGGCGGCCTTCGTATGGGACCGGGTTGTGGCCTTCCAGCGTGAACACAAACTTCTCGTGCTCGGTGCCGAGTCGGAAACGCGACTTGGGCTTGCTGCCCGCCTCGAACCACGCGACGAGATCCTCGCGCGTTTCGATCGGAGTCATGTCGACTTGGTCGCGAGCCATGCAGGGTTCCGACGAAAAGGGCCGCGACCTTACACGGCGCCTGCAAGGGAGGGCAATTGGGTCACGCCTCGAATGCAAAACAGCGGCGTGAGACTTTCGCCCTATCCGCCGCTCTTCGGGTAAGGCTCCCCCGACCTGCGAGAAAAACGAAAGCCGCTCTCGTCCCTGTCGTAAACGAGATCGACATCCGGATAATGCGCACGCTCTCGTTTGGCGCGCGTTCCAACTTCGAGATAGACCGCATCACGCTGCGACCGGTTGACGAGATGGTGACCGGTGGCGACGCCGGCCTTGAACCCCGCAGCGTCGCCCGGTCGCAAGACGGTCGCGCCGCTGTCCTCGATCAGCGTGATTTCGCCCTCGAGCACGTAAACGAACTCGTCTTCGGCCTCGTGCCAGTGGCGCAGCGCCGAAGCGGCGCCAGGCTTGAGTCGCGTGAGATTGACCCCGAACTGCGTCAGTCCGACGACGTCGCCGAGTGCGGCCTTTTCGCGACCCTCAGTGATTGCGCGCCAGGGGTCAGGATAGGTGCTTTTGGTGCGCACCGTCGCCTTGGCAACGTTTATCTTCGGCACAGGAGCCTCCCCTGCTCGGCTCACCCGCGAATGGGCTCGCCTGACTTACGGAAGTAGCGACGGCCGTTTCCGTCGCGCTCCATCATGAAATCGACGTCGGGATAGTGCACCCTCTCGCTGTCCGCGCGCGTGCCGACCTCGAGATAAACCGCGTCGTTTCCGGAGCGATTGACGAGGCAATGCCCGGCGCCATTGCCAGACTTGAAGCCCGCGGCATCGCCGGGCTTGAGCACGGTCTCACCGTCGTCCTCCTGCAGAATCAGCTCGCCTTCGAGCATGTAGATGAACTCGTCCTCCCGTTCGTGCCAGTGGCGCAGCGCGGAGGCCGATCCGGCTTTGATGCGCGTGATATTCACGCCGAATTGGGTCAGGCCTGCCGCATCGCCTATTCTTTGCTTTTCGCGCCCGGAGATTACCGAAGCGAATTCTTTCGGATAGGACGCAATTTGTTGCGCCGGAATCTTCGCGATCTCGATCTTAGGCATCTAAATCCTCCCGACGGCGTTCGCGGTCACTCACACTATGTCGGACTGCGGTGGAATGTTTGCGGCGGCTCCCGTCGCTATTGTGCCATCATCACAGGCTCCTCGCGATCAGAAGCTTCATGATCTCGTTGGTGCCTGCGTAAATGCGTGACACCCGCGCGTCACGATACATTCGCGAGATTGGGAATTCGTCCATATAGCCATAGCCACCGAAGAACTGCAGGCAGCGATCGATGATCTTTCCCTGCAGGTCGGTGAGCCAATATTTGGCCATGGAAGCGGTAACCGTATCGAGCGTGCCGCCAAGGTAACGCTCAATGCAGTGGTCGTGAAACACCCGTGCGATTGTGGCCTCCGATTTGCATTCGGCGAGACCAAACTGGGTATTCTGGAATTCGATGATCTTTCTGCCGAAGGCCTGACGTTGCTTGACGTAGTCGAGCGTCAGCGCGAGCGCCCGCTCGATCATAGCCTGGGCATGGACCGCAACAATGAGACGTTCGCGCGGAAGATCGTTCATCAGCTGCGCGAAGCCCTGGCCTTCCTCCCTGCCGAGCAAATTTTCCGCCGGCAACTTGACGTCCTCGAAGAACAATTCCGAAGTGTCGGCAGAATCGAGGCCGAGCTTCTTGAGTTTACGGCCGCGTCGGAAGCCGGGCGCATCTTCGGTTTCAACCACCATCAGCGATACACCCTTGGCGCCTGCGTTCACATCCGTCTTGGCGACCACGATAATCAGATTGGCGTGCTGGCCATTGGTGATGAAGGTCTTCGAGCCGTTGAGCAGATAGCCGTTCCCTGACTTCTTCGCAGTGGTGAGCACGGCTTGCAGGTCGGAGCCGGTACCGGGTTCGCTCATGGCGATTGCCCCGATGAGTTCACCGGTAACGAGCTTTGGCAACCAGCGGCGCTTTTGCTCGTCGGTGCCGTAGTGAAGAATGTAAGGCGCGACAATGCCCGAATGCAGCGGCGCTCCGAAGGAGTCGAAACCCGCGAGACTCAGTTCCCGGCCGATCACCGCTTCGTGGGCAAAGCTGCCGCCGGCGCCCCCATACTGTTCAGGGATCGCCGGGCAAAGGAGTCCGGCGGCGCCGGCTTTAGTCCACACTTCGCGGCCGTACATGCCCCGCTCGTTCCAGATCTCGAGGTGTGGCACGTACTCAGTGGCGATGAAGCGCCGCGCCTGGTCCTCGAGCAGCACAAGGTCCTCGGTCATCCAGCCGGGACGCGGGAGGTTAAGGACGTTCATGAGGCACCCCATTGATCGCAGGGCACCGCCGCACTCCGGGAGGACGGCGAGCGTTGACAACCGCTCGCCAGTTTTTCACAACGGCGCGGCCGGATGAAGGAACGATTTTCACGAAACCGGCGAATTGCCCGATGGACCTCCTCTAGTCGGTCAATCGGCGGTGAATAGAGAGCTCTCCCCCCGCCTGGCGCGCGATAATCGGCCGTTGACATCTTTCAGCACATCGTGGCGGCGAAGTCTGGCGGACATCGGCCCGATTGTCCCCGGCTTATTGCTGTCGTCCGCAGTCGCAATCGTCGCGGTGGCCACTGCTCGGCTCCTCAGCGGCTTCGCTCCGATTCCCGGCATGGTGATCGCACTCGTCATCGGCATCGCGCTCAACCCGCTCGCGCGACGGCAATCGTTTCAAGCCGGCATCGTGTTCTGCCTCAAGATCATCCTGCGTTGGGCGGTCGCTTTGCTCGGCCTGCGGATCGCATTGGGCGAAGTTGCGGCGCTCGGATTGACGACTGCGATCTTGGTGATCGTCGCGATGGTCGCCACCTTGGCTGCCGGTTTCCTGCTCGCACGCCTTTTCGCTTTGGAGCGAGCCTACGGAGCATTGGCCGGGGCTGGAACAGCAGTGTGCGGCGCCTCCGCTACTCTTGCGACATCGATCGTACTGCCCGATTACAAGGGAAAAGAGATGGACGTCGCCTTCGTCGTGGTCGCGGTGAATGCGCTATCCACCTTGGCGATGGTGGTCTATCCGCTTGTCTGCATTTGGCTCGGATTCGATGCCCAGAGCGCGGGCATTATGCTCGGCGCAACCATCCACGATGTCGCCCAGGTAGTCGGGGCCGGATATGCGGTGTCGGAGACGGCAGGCAATACCGCGGTGATCGTCAAGCTGTTTCGTGTCTTCCTGATGTTGCCGCTTGTGCTCGTGATCGGCTGGTTATTCGCACGGCGAGCGGTGGCAACGTCCGCCGTCAACATTCCGATCCCGATCTTTGCGATCGTTTTCGTCGCGCTATGCGGACTCAACAGCGTTGTGGCCGCCTTCCCTACCCTGGCTCCCACGTTCGCGTTGATCAAAGCTCCGTTGATAGAAGCCTCGACATGGGGGCTCTTGATAGCGATCTCGGCACTCGGGCTTGGCACCTCGCTGAGCGCCATCGCCGCGCTGGGATGGCGTCACGTTGCGACGGTGGCCGGCACGACGCTCGTCATCTTAGGCGTGGTGACGGTCGGCCTGACGGTCCTGCGGTGAAGATTGTCACTTGGCCAAGGCCCGGGACTAACTGCGCGACGGATTTAACGGTCTATTTACCCGAACGAAAAAGACTGCCCGGGGGGATGCGGCCACCCAGCGATTGACCCGATCGGGTCATCTCGACGCAGTCGCCTCAGGATCGAGGCCTCGCTGGAGGTCATCCTTGGCGCGGTAGCGCGCGTGGCTGACCAGTTGGCCCTGATCGAGACCAGCATGCGTGGCGAATTCGCACCGGCACCAGACGCCTCAACGCTTGCGGCCGAGGTGACGCAACTCGCGTCAGCCGCGCCGGCGGGCGGAGCGAAACTGTCGGTCATGCCCGATCGCGGTGGCAGGTCGGACCTTATCGCCGCGGCACGACGCGCTGCACAGGCGGCAAGCGGGGGTGCTGCTAGCGGCCATGAGGCCTGCGCCCCAGAACTGGCTGTCCTCTCGCCGGCCAGCGGCATCCGCCGGCTACCCCCGTTAATCGGCGCCACAGCCGCCGTTCTAATCGTGCTCGGGCTCATTCAGATCCTGGTCAGCCCTGCCGATGAAACGACATTAATGATGCCGAGCTATACGGCCCTCAGCCCTGACGCGCTTCCCGCTCTCGGCCCAGGACTGGCCAGCGTCCCTGCTATCACCGCGTCTGCAGCCGGCCCCTTCCTTTCCGCTTCGACGCCTGAGCCCGAAGCCACAGGCAAGGTCCGGCTATCGCCCGCCGCCACGAACGGGACCGCAGCCGCGACCGCCGCGTCAACCATACCCGTCGCGCCGCGCCTTCGGCGGGCGGCACCAACCTCGATCTTGCAACACCGCGTCCTGCACAATAAAAAATGTGTCAGGGCGTGGCGTGTGCGCCGAACATCGGTAGAATGCGCCCGTCTGTCCGCTGAGTCCCGAGCCTATTTCGCGGGCATCCCGCCGGTGATGCCTCTCGCTAACGAGTGAGCGCACGCCGGCTCTGCCGACCGCTGTCGCGACTTCGTCAGACGGCCATTTGCGGAGTTGCGCCGCGAATTCGGTCGAGACTCGCCGGCTTTTCGCAAGGCCAGTGGAAGCTGGTCTGTGACCCCTGGGCCTCGACCAAGGACCGCGCGCTTGCAGATCTACCTCCCGATCGCAGACCTGCCGGTCAATGTGTTCGTCATTTTGGCTATGGGGCTCGCGGTCGGCTTCATCTCCGGCATGTTCGGCATCGGCGGCGGATTTCTCATGACGCCGCTGCTGATCTTTCTCGGCATCTCACCGGCGGTCGCCGTGGCAAGCGTCACTACCCACATCGCCGCGTCTTCCATGTCCGGCGCGATCAGCTATTGGCATCGACGGGCCATCGATCTCGCGCTCGCTTTCATGCTGCTCGCTGGCGGCATCATCGGCACCGCTTTCGGCGTCTGGTTCTTCACGATGCTGCGCGCGATTGGCCAGCTCGATATCACTATCGGTATTTCTTACGTTCTCCTTCTCGGCATCGTGGGGGCCCTGATGGTGGCCGAGAGCGTACGCGCCATCATTCGCGCGCGACAAGGTAAGCCCGTCGAGTTACGCAGGCCCGGCAGTCACACCTGGATCCACGGACTGCCGCTCAAGTTGCGGTTCAAGCGCTCGCGCATCTACGTCTCCGCGATCCCGGTCTGGGGCATCGGGTTTATCATCGGCTTTGTCGGAGCAGTTATGGGCATCGGCGGCGGGTTTTTGCTGGTACCGATGCTGATCTACGTGCTGCGGGTGCCCACCGCGACGGTCATCGGCACGTCGATGGTCCTCACGCTTGTCACCATGGCCTCCGCCACGGTCATGCATGCGGCCGTCAATCACCTCGTCGATGCATTGCTGGCCTGCTTTCTGATGGTCGGGGGCGTGATAGGGGCGCAGTTCGGCGCGCGCGCCGGGCAGAAGATGAGCGGTGAACGGCTTCGGCTCCTGCTAGGTCTGCTCGTGCTCGCGGTTGGAATTCGTTTCGCGATCAGTTTGGTGCTGCCGCCCGAGACTCTCTATTCCATTCGTGCGTTGGAGGGCGAGCTATGACGCGCGCTTCTCTAGTTGCTCTCGCCGCTGCGGTCGGTGCGCTCATTGCTTCGGCCGTACCCGCGGCAGGCGAGCGACTGGTTGCCTCGCTCTCCAATCATCGGGTGATGATAACTTCCAATTTCGTCGGCGAGGAACTCGTGCTGTTCGGCGGAATCGAGCAGGATGCGGCATCGCGCCCGCGCCGCGCCGGCTACGACATCATCGTCACGGTTAGCGGGCCTCCGCAAATGGTGGTGACCTTCCGCAAGGAGAGGATACTTGGTTTTTGGGTGAATGCAGATTCGCGCGTACTGGAGAATGCACCGGCCTATCTCGCCGTATTATCAAATCGGCCGCTCGATGCCATTACGAATACCGAAACGCTTCGCCGCCTGCAGCTTGGCCTCGATAACATTCCTTTGTTGCAGCGGGCCAGCGTCAATATTGCCGATGCCGCGAGTGATGATCCCTTCCGCGTCGCCTTCATCAAAATCAAGAGCGAGCAGGGACTCTACCGCGAAGCTTCCAATGGGGTGACCTTTCTCGCGCCGGCGTTATTCCGCGCCTCAATACCCTTGCCGGCCGAGGTGCCGGTCGGCACCTACGAGGTGGACGTCCGACTCTTCGCCGACGGGGTGCAGATCGCACGCACGCCTGCCCCCTTCGAGGTCTACAAATCGGGTTTCGAGCAGGTTGTCACCGCCGCCGCACGCGAGCATGGCGTGCTCTATGGCCTCGCCACAGCCATGATGGCAATCGCCACCGGCTGGTTCGCATCGGTCGTTTTCCGGCGCGACTAAGCGGCGCGTTGCCAGCCGCCCCGGCGCGGCCACGCGCCGAAGCTACGCGCGAAGGTGCGGTGGCGCGTCTTAACCGCGCCGAAAAGCGCCGCCGGCGAGCACGACGAAGGTCGTTGCAGGCTAATGCGCGGCAAGCGCCCTCTCCACGAAGGTGCCAGTGTAGGTCTTGGATAGATCGACCGTCGCGCGCGCAACCGAAGGATCGAACACGTTGAGCACCTGATAAGCGATCTCGACCGCGCCGGGAACGAAGCGGCCGTCAGGCGAGTACATCGCGCGGCTCGCCGCCAACGCGGTCACATAGACCTCGCGGTTGCCGAGCGCGTACTCCTCAGGCACTGTCTTCGCGACATCTTCGACCGAATGGACCGACATCCATTTCAGCGCGCGCACGAAGGCAGAGACGAGGGCCTGAACGGTGTGGGGATTCTTCGCAATGAAATCGGGGCTCGTATACACCACGCCGCCGGGATAAGGGCCGCCGTAAACCGCTTGCGTACCCTCGGGCGTGCGCGTGTCCGCGACCACGTTGACGAGGCCTTCTCTCTGCATGAGGCTGATCATGGGATCGGAGCTGACGATGGCATCGATCTCCGCCCGCCGTGCAGCTGCGACCGCGGTCGATGTCACGCCGGTGCCGACGAACGAGGCGTCATCGACCTTGAGCCCACTGCGCACCAGCATGTACGCCGCCATGAAATGGGTGCTCGAGCCGGGCGACATCACGCCGATCTTCAGCCCTTTCAGGCTCTGGGGCCCGCGATAGGCGATGGACTTGGATGCAATAGTGCCGAGGACGAATCCAGGATAGCGACCGTATTGTGTGACGGCCACGATCGGCTGGCCCTTGGACTGCATCTGAATGGTGTGATCGAAGGTGCCGACCCCAATCTCGGCACTCCCCCCAACCAGTGACTGCAGAGCACGGGCGCCGCTTTGCACATCGGCAATCTCGACGTCGAGGCCCGCGTCCCGGAAATAGCCGAGCCGCTCGGTGATCGAGAGCGGCAGATAGAAGATCGCGGATTTGCCGCCAACCGCCAGCCGCAGCTTCGGCATTTCCGGCTTGTCCTGCGCGCCCGCAGGGGTCAGCAGCGCGATTGCGACGAAGGCGACGATCAGCGGCAAGAGCTGGCCCATCGTTGCGTTCTCCCTAACCCGCTGCAGGTCATTCGTGGGACGGAGCACACCTGTCATTGCGCCTTTTGCACCATATCTCAAGGCCATGCGCCCCGAAGACATTCTCGTGCGAACGCCCGCCGGTGTTTGCTGCAAGATTGGCGGCTTCCATATCGATCCGACGCGTCCGGTGGACAAAGCTGTGATCACACACGGCCATTCCGATCACGCGCGCGCCGGCCACGGCGCCGTTCTTGGCACCCAGGAGACGCTCGATCTCATGCGTCTGCGCTACGGCGAAAACTTCGCCGCCTCGACGCAGGCAATCCGCTATGGCGAGACCGTCACGCTCGGCGGCGCAAGGGTGACCTTCCACCCCGCCGGTCACGTACTTGGTTCGGCGCAGATCGCCATCGAGGCAAACGGTCTACGCGTCGTTGCTTCCGGCGACTACAAGAATATCGCGGATCCAACCTGCGCAGCCTTCGAACTGGTCCAATGCAACATATTCGTTACCGAGGCCACGTTTGGACTGCCCATCTTTCGCCACGGCGATCCCAGGGCGGAGATTGCAAAATTGCTGCATTCTGTCGCGCTGTTTCCCGACCGTGGGCATCTTGTGGGCGCGTATCCTCTCGGCAAGGCCCAGCGCGTGATGGCGATGATCCGCGAGGCCGGATATGACCGGCCGATTTACGTCCACGGCGCAATCGAAAAGATCGCGCGTTACTACGAGAGCCGCGGCATCGATCTCGGACGAGTCGAGCTCGCACGCGCAACGAAGAAGGCGGACCTCGCCGGCACGATTACGCTCTGTCCTCCCGGGACGTTAAAGGATTTATGGTCGCGGCGTTTCCCCGATCCGGTGACTTGCTTTGCCTCGGGATGGATGCGCGTGCGGGCGCGGGCGCGTCAGCGCCTGGTCGAATTGCCGCTCGTCATTTCAGATCACGCCGACTGGAATGGGCTCACCGCCACCATCGCTGCGACCGGTGCGTCGGACATCTGGGTCACACACGGCCAAGAAGAAGCGCTGGTGCACTGGAGCATGACCCGAGGACTGCAAGCGCGACCGCTCGATATCGTCGGCTACGGCGACGAGGACGAGGCCGAAGGCGTGACCGAAAATTACGGCGACGTGTGATGAAGCGGTTTGCCGAATTGCTCGATCGCCTTGCCTATGAGCCGGGCCGCAACAACAAGCTGCGGCTGATGACGGACTATTTCCGCAGCACCCCCGATCCGGAGCGGGGCTTTGGGTTGGCAGCACTCACTGGTGCGCTCAGCTTTCAGCACGCAAAGCCGAGCGTGATACGCGCGCTCATCGCGGAGCGGGTCGATCCCACGTTGTTCGAATTGTCCTACGACTATGTCGGCGACCTTTCCGAGACCGTCGCCCTCATGTGGCCGGCGCGCAAGCGATCCGATGGCTCGCCGCAGCGGGGCGACGTTCCCTCCTCTGCTCACGCGAGAGGAGAGGCAGAGGGTGACGATCTGCGAGCGCGTGGTGATCTGTTGTTGTCGTCGGTCGTTACCGCGCTCTCTTCGCTGGGGAAAGCCGAACTGCCCGGTCAACTGGCGCGTTGGCTCGATCAACTGGACGAGACCGGCCGCTGGGCCCTGCTCAAGCTCGTAACCGGCGAGTTGCGGATTGGCGTTTCCGCCCGGCTTGCGAAGACCGCGGCGGCCCAACGCGGCGACAAAGACCCCCAAGAAGTGGAACTGATCTGGGCCGGCATGCGCCCGCCCTATCTCGAATTCTTCGCCTGGCTGGAAGGCCGCGGCCCCAAGCCGACCAACCGCGATCCCGCTCCATTCCGCCCGCCGATGCTCGCCCATGCGATCGAGGACGGCGATTTCGACGCGCTCGACCCCAAGGATTTTTTGGGCGAATGGAAATGGGATGGCATTCGCGTCCAAGCCGTGGCCGGCCGAACCGAGGACGGTAAAACGATCGCGCGACTCTATTCGCGCACCGGCGAGGAAATTTCGGCTAGTTTTCCCGACCTGATCGATGCCTTGCGGATGCCGGGCGCGATCGACGGGGAGCTGCTGATCATGCGTGAAGGACGCGTGCAAAGCTTCAACGTGCTCCAGCAACGGCTCAATCGCAAGGCGGTAGGCGCCAAGTTGCTGGCCGAATTTCCCGCGCATCTGCGCGCCTACGACCTCCTCGTCGACGGCGAGGAAGATCTGCGCGAGCGTCCTTTCGTCGAACGGCGGGCGCGGCTCGAACGGTTCGTCGCGCGGTTGAGCGAGTCGCGCGTCGACCTCTCGCCGCTGGTGGCATTCGCGACGTGGGATGATCTCGTTAGCGCACGCCGCAACGCGGCTGCGGCTGGCGCGGGCGTCGATGCCGACGCGGTCGAAGGCGTCATGCTTAAGCGCCGTGATGCGCCTTACGTGCCCGGACGGCCCCGCGGCCCGTGGTGGAAGTGGAAGCGTGATCCGTTCATCGTCGATGCGGTGCTGATGTACGCCCAGCGCGGCCACGGCAAGCGCTCGTCGTACTACTCCGACTATACGTTCGGGGTCTGGACCGAGAGCGAGGACGGCGACGTGCTGGTACCGGTCGGCAAGGCCTATTTCGGTTTCACGGACGAGGAACTCGTTCAGATCGACCGCTTTGTTCGCCGCAACACCGTGGACCGCTTCGGCCCGGTGCGCGAAGTTGTGCACGAGGGAGACCAGGGCCTGGTGCTCGAAGTCGCCTTCGAAGGCTTGCAGCGCTCGACCAGGCACAAATCGGGTCTCGCCATGCGCTTTCCTCGCATCAATCGACTACGCTGGGACAAGCGGCCGGCCGAGGCGGATCGGCTGGAAACGCTCGAGCGAATGCTGGAAAAGATCGACAGCACGCGCGCCGCGCCCGCTGCCGCGAATCAACAGGATAGGATGTTGTCATGACCATGCCGGCACAGCGGAAGAATAACTACGTCAACCGGTTCTTTGGGGGGCCGCCCTTGTCGGTCATCTTCCGGTTGATCCTGCTATCGATCCTGATCGGCGTAATCCTGCAGGTGCTAGGGCTCGATCCTTGGAACATCATCGACAGCCTGAGAAGGCTCGTGCTGCGCGTCTGGGACATGGGCTTTGATGCCGTGCGCTGGGTGTGGCGCTATCTCCTGCTCGGGGCTGTCGTGGTGGTGCCGATCTGGCTCATCGTGCGGCTCATGCGAGTGGCCAAAGGCCAGTAAACGCGTGAGCCTGTGATGAAGACTTTGATGGGGCTCGGCGAGCCGAAGCTTAGACCGGCCAGCTTTGCGCCGTCAGGGCCCTGGCGTCTACCCCGACAAGCTCATCGATTCCTCCGCGCCGATCGCGACGCAGCGCATCCGAAAGCTCGGATTTGATGGTCGCGATCAGTTGCAGGCCATGGAATACGAGGGCGCTGTAGAGTTCGATCAAACAAGCGCCCGCTCTGATTTTCGCAATAGCCGCCTCGCCGGAATCGATGCCACCCACGCCGATGAGCGGGAACGCGCCTTCGACTCGGACATAGGCCTCCGCCAGCATTCGCGTCGCGAGCGCGAACAGCGGCCGTCCCGATAGTCCTCCCGCTTCCCTCGCCGTGGCGCGGTCGCGCAACGTCGGCGGCCGCGCGACGGTCGTATTGCCGACAATCATGCCGTCAACACGATGCCTGCGCGCCGCCGCGATGATGTCGTCAAGCTCGTCGAGCGCGAGATCAGGCGCGATCTTGATCAGCATGGGGGTTGTTCCCGCCGGTCTGCTCACGCGGCTCCGCGCTTCCATGAGCCGCGCCAGAAGGGTGTCGAACATTTTCCCCTGCTGCAGCTCGCGCAGGCCAGGAGTATTGGGCGAGGAGATGTTGACCGAAAAATAGCTCGCCACCGGAGCAAAGGTTTCGATCAGGCGTACATAATCCGCGATGCGATCGCCGCTGTCCTTGTTGGCGCCAACATTGACCCCGACGATGCCGCCTTTGTTCCTGCGCGCGGCGAGCCGACGCAGCACAGCGGCGGCGCCCTCGCTGTTGAAACCCAACCGATTGATCACACCCTCGTCGCGATCGAGTCGAAAGAGCCGCGGGCGCGGGTTGCCGGGTTGCGGCAAAGGCGTGATGGTGCCCACCTCGACGAAGCCGAAACCGAGCTTGAGGAGTGCGTCGGGCACCTCAGCGTGTTTGTCGAAGCCTGCGGCCATGCCGACCGGATTGGGAAAGTTAAGCCCGAAAGCGCGTACGGCCAGCCGCGGGTCATCTGCGACGCGCTTGACGAACGGCGGCACTTTTAGCGCATGGATGGCAAACCGGTGCGCGTCCTCGGGATCGAGCAGGCGCAGCAATGGGCGTGCGAGAGGTTCGATGAGTCCGATCATGACGTAAGCTCTGGAAAGACGTGCCGTTGATCGATTCCGAGCGGGAGGGGCTTTACCCATCGCACCGCAGCGAGCGGCAAGACGCCGTAAAGATGCGGAAATAAATCGCCGTCGCGGGAAGGCTCCCATTTCAGAGCGCCGCCGAGGGCCCCGGCGTCGACTGCAATCAACAGCAAATCCCCAAGGCCGGCAAAATGCTTGGCCGCGGTCGCGCGGACCTGCGTGGCGGAGGATAAATGGATGAATCCGTCGCGGGTGTCGATGGGCGCGCCGCGGAACACACCGGCATGCTCAGCCTGCCGCCAGAGCGCGTTCTCGCAGATTTTGTAGATGGTCGCCACGCTGCCTCGGACTTTCTCGCGACGCTCGATGTCTCTGAGGTTATCGATCGCGAAACTATGGCGCCCAGTTAATACTGACTACGCAACCGACCTCAAGCGGGGCGATCACACCGGCTTGCACATGTTGGTCGTATTTCGGAGGGCGGGCCAAAGATTGCCTTTCTTGATCTTAAGCTCATAGATTGTCGGGCGACGTCGGCCCTTGCGACAGTGCTCTTGCCTTGTGATACTGCTTCGCCGTTTTCTGCGGCACCTGATTCCCGCAAGGATCAATTGCGTGCCACCATCGCCAAGAGAGGGACAATGAGAAATTTGCATGAGGTTTCCTGCGCATGCTGCAGCGGTCTTACAGCGGCGTTCGATCGCCGGTACTTCGTCCGCGCCATCGGCGTTGGTGCCGCTACCCTCCCCTTCGTTCCTTATTTCGCGCTCGCGGCCGAAGGAAACTATGAGGCCATGGTTTTGGCCTGTATCGATCCTCGCATGCAGGAGCCCGTACACCGGTACACGGTCGAGCAAAACCTGACCGGGAAGTTCAGCCAGTTCGTCATCGCAGGTGCGGCGATCGGCGTGGTCGCGCCTGCGTTCAAGGACTGGCACAAGGCGTTTTGGGACAATCTCGCCACCACCATTCAGTTGCACCGCATCGAGAAGGTGATCGCGATCGATCACCGCGATTGCGGAGCTGCTAGAATCGCCTATGGGGAAGCCAGCATTGCAACCCCACAAGCGGAAACGCAAACGCACCGAACCGCGCTCGCGGAGTTCCGCAAGCAAATCAAAGAGCGGCATCCGCAGCTCGGTGTGGAAACCGGCTTGATGGCGCTGGACGGCAAGATGGAAATGTTCAGCTGAACAGGCGTACGCCTATCAGCGATTCGGGCGACGTTCAGGAGCGATGCCAGAATAGCCAGCCCGCCCGGACGAGATAGACGGCGCTGATGGTGAGGATGATCGCGCGCGACCACTGTCGAAATCCGTGATCGGTCATCCGCTCCACGACAAAAGGCGCCAACGAGGTGCCTCCGATCGCCAACAAGATCGCCGGCCCGGTAGCCCACAGCGGCAGATCGCCGATCCCCGAAAGCGAGCCGAAATAGAGCGCGCGCACGACGTGACTGAACGACTGCGCGACGGCTTTCGTTGCGTTGGTTGTCTTGCGATCGAGCGCGCTTTTCTGAAAGAAGATGTCGAGAAAGAGGCCGCCGACACCCGCCAAGATCTGAATAATGGTCGTCGCTATCCCGGTGGCAAACGGCACGCCGCGCCACTCGATGTTCGGGCGCATGCTGACGGGTAGAACCTCCACCGCCAACGGCATCAATCCGAGCGCAAGAAAGACCATCGCCTTGTCCGGAACGAAGGCAATCATCCACATGACGGAGAAGGAGATAACAGCGCCGGCCACATACCAGCCGAAAATGGGCCACAGCACGTAACTGCGCCACTGCACGGCACGCCAGCCGTTGGCGAACAGCTGGATGATCGAGAACAGAATCATCGCCGTGGCGACGTCGAAATAGCTGAGCAAAACGCCGAGCAGGATCATGCCCCCGGCCATCCCGAAGACGCCGGAGAGGAAGGAAGTAAAAACGATGGTGGCTCCGATGAGAGCGAGGATGGAGGGAGCCATTGCGGAACGACTATGCCGATCTCGCCAGCGCGCCGTCGATCATGTCGATCGTGTTATTTAGCCCATAGAGCGCCACGAACGATCCGAAGCGCGGGCCCTTTTCCTGGCCGAGAAGCACCTGATACAGCAGGTTGAACCAATCGAGCGCGACGCCGGGCTTGCCGTCCTTGGTCTTGATCTTGCCGGTCTTGTCGAGGAACGGCTCGCGCCGGCCGACTTCATAGACCACCCGCTGAATCTCTTCGGCACTGGCATCGGCCGGCAGCTGCGAGAGCGCTTCGCGCAGATCGAGGAGCGCCGCGCGCTCGTTCTCGCTCGGTTCGCGAAACCGCTTCTGCGGCAGGACGAAATCGCGGAAATAGTGGACGGCGTAGCGCACGAGCGCGTCGAACTTCGGATGCGTCTGCGCCGTCACGCCGGGACGGTAGCGGCCGATGAACCCCCACAGCGTCTCCGCGTTCTCGGCGTTTGATGACGCGACCAGCGTCAGCAACATTGAGAAGGAGATCGGCATGTCCGGCTTGGGCGGCTCGCCGGAATGGATGTGCCAGACCGGATTGGATAAACGCTGCTTCAGGTCCTGCCGTTCGTAGGCTTCCAGAAACTGCTGGTACTCGTCGACGTGGCGCGGAATGACGTCGAAATAGAGCCGCTTTGCGGCCTTCGGTTCGCGATACATGAACAACGAGAGCGATTCCGGGGACGCGTAGCGCAGCCATTCCTCGATGGTCAGTCCGTTGCCCTTGGACTTCGAGATCTTCTGGCCCTTCTCGTCGAGGAAAAGCTCGTAATTGAAGCCCTCCGGCGGCGTGCCGCCGAGCGCACGGCACACTTCGCCGGAAAGCCTGACGGAGTCGATCAAATCCTTCCCCGCCATCTCGTAATCGACGCCAAGCGCCACCCAACGCATCGCCCAGTCCGGTTTCCACTGCAGCTTTGCCCGCCCGCCCGTAACGAGAGTCGTTACCCGCTCCTTGCTGTCCGGGTCCTCGTAGCTGATCGTGCCCGCTCGAGCATCGTGAGCCAGGATCGGCACCTGCAACACGATGCCGGTGTGCGGTGAGATCGGCAGGAACGGCGAATAGGTTTGTGCGCGCTCCTCGCGCAGCGACGGCAGCATGATGTCCATGACGGTGTCGAAGCGCTCGAGTACGCGCAGGAGCGTGGCGTCGAACCGCCCCGACGTATAGCACTCGGTGGAGGACAGAAACTCATATTCGAAACCGAACTGATCGAGGAATGCGCGCAGCCGCGCGTTATTCGCCGCGGCAAAAGAGGGATATTCGCTCGAGAAAGGGTCGGGCACGCGGGAGAGCGGTTTGCCCAGATGCCGCGCCATCATCTCCCGGTTCGGAACGTTGTCAGGCACCTTGCGTAGCCCGTCCATATCATCGGAGAAGGCGATCAAACGGGTCTTGATTTTGTCGTCGGTGAGCACGCGAAAGGCATGGCGCACCATGGTCGTGCGCGCGACCTCGCCGAAGGTGCCGATGTGCGGCAGCCCGGAAGGGCCATAGCCGGTCTCGAATATCACCTCATCCTTGGGATGTTTCTTCAGCCGCGCGACGATCTTGCGCGCTTCCTGGAATGGCCAGGCGCTCGAGCTTTCGGCGATCTCGCGCAATGCCGGAACTTGCGCCTCAACTGTGGACATCGACAGCTCTCCGGCCGCGGACACTAAAAACCACACCCCCCGGCGTCAATCGAGATGGCTGCAATGCAGCCTCTCGCCTGCGAAATTCGGGTGCAGTTCGGCGTCGAGTGGCCGCGTAGCCTTCGGCAAGGTGAGCTTATTCCAGCGCTGCTCGCACCGTGGTGAATGCCAGGGTCAGCTTCGAACTGAGCCCCGACAGCGCGGTGATGATCGCGACCGACATGCCGGCTGCAATCAGCGCGTAGCCGATCGTCGTCGTACCGCTTTCCTCGCACGCAAAACGCGCAAGAAGCACCCTCATGTCCAGAACTCCACCGGCAATTGGACACGGCGGCAAGTCAATCATCCGCGCGCTTCGATATCGTTGCGCAGTTTGCTAAAATTGCGCGCAATTCCGTTCCTTCCCATGCTGTGATGCACGGGCGACGGCACGGGAACGACCCCGTTCCCGTCGACGGACGCAACGTTGTGCAAGTACTAGGGTTTTCGGGGCGGACGGCCGAGGCAAACCGCGCTCAAAACGGGCTTATCGGGAAATAGCGTAGCCATAAATCGGTGAAGCGGCCCTGTTCCCAGACTCGAAACAGCGCCCAATTGAGCGCGAGCCGCATCGTGTCGTTGCCCTTTTTTACCGCGATTGCGACACCTTCGCCGAAATATCGGCTGTCGACGTAGGGGCCGCCGCGAAAAGCGCAGCAATTTTCGGAATCCGTCCCATTGAGCCAGAAGGCCAGCGTGATTGCATCTCCGAACAGGAGGTCGACCTCGCCGCGCCGCAGCGCGAGCCGCGCCGCCTCGTCGCTCGGATAGGGGCGAAGCTCGGCCTCGGTAAACAGTGCCTTAAGATACGCCTCGTGCGCCGTACCCGCGACCACGGCGACCTTCTTGCCTTCGAGGCGCTCAGGCAGCGGATCTTCTATCGTCGAATCGCGCCTCGCCACGAAACGCGCCGGCGTGCGGTAATAGGGATCTGTGAAATCGACCCTGGTGCGCATCTCCATTGATGCCCCGATCGAAGCGATTGCGGCATCGCCCTGATTGCCGTTGAGCGCTGGAATGAGCGTTTCGAAGCGGCGCATCTGGATGGTACAGGCGAGCTTGAGCTCCTCGCACAGCATCCGCGCCAGATCGACGTTGAAACCCTGCGGATTACCATCCGGTCCAGCGTAATTGAACGGCGGGTAGTCGGTCTCGGTGAGGAACCGGATGACGCTGATGCGCGACAGATCGGGTTTTTCCGGCCGACGGCGTGGATCCCAAAACCCGGGCACGCGCACAGCGGGTGCCGCGCCGGCTGGCTCTGCCACGACCTGTCCCCCGCCGAGAGACGGCGCAACGAGGAACACACAGAGGGCCAACAGCCCAATAAAGCCTCGCAGGGAGTAGTCCGGCACGAGCGACCTCGGTGACTGTGTGGATCCAGGCCTCGGTTGAACCCTGCTTATAAACGAGTGGTTAAGGCAGATCAGTGGCGGGGCACACGCCCAATCCCGAAGGTCCTGCTGGCCGCGTTCTGGCCAAATCACAAGTACCGACGCAGATCGGCGGCCGCGGTGTCGATGGGGCGCTTGACATTAAAGGGCGACACGAAGCGGCCCGTCTTGTCCATCAGATACACAATGGCGGTGTGGTCCATCGTATAGCCGCCCTGTTCGAGGGGGACCCTCTTAAAATAGACGCGATAGGCTTTTGCGACTGCCGCGATCGCCTCAGGATCGCCGGTCAGACCGGAGACATGCGGGTCGAAGCTCGACAGATAATCCTTCATGACGGCGGGCGTGTCGCGCTCGGGATCCACGGTGATGAACAATGCGCGCGTGCGATTCGCGTCGGGCCCGAGCGCGCGCAAAATTTCAGACACTTCAAACAAGGTCGTGGGGCAGACGTCGGGGCAATGCGTAAAACCGAAGAACACCAGGAAGGGGTGTCCTTTCAAATCCTGATCGGTGACTACTTGCCCATCCTGGTTGGTGAGCTTGAAAGATCCTCCGATGGCGGCGACCTGTTGCGCCACTGGCGAGGACAGGCGCCCGGCCACGATCAGAACGACCCCGAAGCAAAGCGCCAACCCCGCGAGAAAGGCTGCGGCCATAACAAGAATACGGCTGTTGCGCGCGGTCATGTCGGATTGCCCTTCGCCTCTGGCATGTCACAAGCAGGCGGCAATCCCAGCGACGATCATTTCGTAGAACACCGCCGTGCCGTAGTGAGCCCAGAGCGCCAACGTCCCGGCAAGCACGAACCCTGCCGCCGCCGCGACGAGCACGAGCGGACGCGTAAGCAGGGATGTCGTTGCAGAGGCGGTCTCGGGCATCAACCTTCCCGCGTTCGGCCGGCCGACCGTATCGGGCCGCACCTTTTCAAATAGGACCACTTGCGGCAGTCGACAATAGCGATTGCCGAGACCTTGCCGCGCATGGGCGGTGCCCATTTCGCGCGCCCGGTCGGGCATTTCGACGCATTCTGGCGCACGGGTTCGAGCCGCGCTGTGACCGCAGCGGCGGGAGGGGTGGACCAGCCCGAAGGCGAGACTTTTCCTAGGAATTAAGTCTCAAAGGCGCCCCGGGCCGGCGATCCGGGGCCAATCGACCATTTTGTGATGGCCGTCACCGCAGCCCAAACGTCGGCATGGCACTTTGATACCGGCGACTTGGGGCCGCCGGGTCAGAGTACGGCCATGGAACGCTTCGTCAGGCGCGAGAACATCAAGCGTTACAGGAAGCTGTTGCTTGAAGCGAAGGATGACGCCGAGCGCCGGCGGATCCAGAAGCTATTGACGGAGGAGGAGCAAAAGAAACCGCCGCCCAAGACGGCCTCGCCTGCGACAGCGCCGCGCTTGCCCGATCTCTCCTCCTGGAGCGTGCCCGCTCTGACGGCCAACGTCTCCGACAAAGCGGAACGGGTCCGCAAGTGGTTCAGCAGACGTTAACGCCCGTACCGGAGATGATCGGCACCGGCTGGACGCGCTATGTACTTCCCAAGCGCTCATTATTCGCTTCGGCAGATTGTCAATTCGCTCGCCGTAACGTGCGCCGCTGCCTCCCCGCAAGACCGCCGCCGGAACGTCGTCAGCGATGTGGTCCTGGCGCGGATCGTGGTGCTGCCGGCGGCGGCATTGTTCGGTGCCCGACTCCACGAACTCTCCAAACTTCTTTGCTGGCGTGGCTCCTGGGAGTAGTTTCGCCGAGCATCTGTGCTTTACGTGCTGAAGCGTTTAGTCCACGCCCGCGTCAATGAGTAACTCGCGTAAAACCGCCGTCGCAAAGCGCCTTCAGTATGGCGCTCTTCCCTACCGGTTGCCTGCCGGCCGTCGGCGGGCGCAGTTCATGCTCATCACATCGCGGGAAAGCCGGCGCTGGGTCATTCCGAAGGGTTGGCCGAAGAAGG
>Ga0306924_10000487_pt1 | contig 33063 bp, 30 predicted proteins | sample sta12Can44000111_FD_203756 | JGI IMG/M metagenome (GOLD analysis project Ga0306924, IMG submission 203756) | Lab enrichment of tropical soil microbial communities from Luquillo Experimental Forest, Puerto Rico - statanox.12C.anox.44.000.111 (v2)... | ecosystem: Environmental > Terrestrial >... | reverse complement strand
ACTGCTGTACTTTCGTTCGAATGTAGCCGGGGGGTCTGACATTCCCGGCCACGCACTGGCTGGACGCGTCGCGTACGCTACCCGGGTGCCCGCCACAGCCGAGGTGAGAGAACTGAGCGCAGCCCAGTTCCTTGCCACCCTGGACACTCTGACCTGGATATACGCGCACGCCATGGCCGCCCCAGCGGGCGAACTGCCTGGCCGGCTGGCCATCATGCAGCGCCACGCCGGTTATCCCGGCTTCCGCGCCGTGGTGACCGGCCCGGAAGCCCCCGCCGGGCCGGTCGGGTTCGCCTACGGCTTCCACAGCGCGGCCGGGCAGTGGTGGCACGACGTGGTGTCCGCCACGCTGGCCGCCGAAAGGGGCACCACGACCACCAGCTGGTGGCTCGGTGATTGCTTCGAGGTCGCCGAGGTGCACGTCCACCCCCGCCATCAGGGCCGCGGGGCGGGCCGGGTGATGATGGGCCGGCTGGCCGCCGGGCTCGCGGAGCGCACCGCGGTGCTGTCCACCCCGGACGGCCACACCCGTGCCCGCCGGCTGTACCGGAGCCTGGGCTTCGGCACGCTGCTGCCCGCGCTGTACTTCCCTGGTGCCAGTTCCGCCTACGCGATCATGGGCGCGGCGCTGCCCCTGCCCGGCACGCGGTCCGCGGCGGACCGGTCCGCCAGCCCCAGCCGCCGGTAGATGTCGAGCGTCGCGCGCGAGCCGTTGAGCGTGTAGAAATGCAGGCCGGGAACTCCGTCGGCAAGCAGGCGCTCGCACATGGCAGCCGCGTAGCCGACGCCGATCTCGCGGGCGGCCGCCCGGTCGCCGCCGGCCCCGGTCAGCTGGTCCACCAGCCTGCCGGGGACCTTCGCCCCCGACAGCAGGACCACCCGCTCCAGCGTGCGCATGCTGGTCACCGGCATGATGCCGGCGATGATCGGCACCTCGCAGCCGGCCGCGCTCACCCGCTCCCGCAGCCGCAGGTAGTCCTCGACGTAGAAGAACAGCTGGGTGATCGCGAAGTCGGCGCCGGCCCGGCACTTGTGCACGAAGTGCGCGACGTCGGTAGCCAGATCCGGCGACCGCGGGTGACCCTCCGGGAACGCCGCCACGCCCACGCAGAAGTCCCCAGCCGCCTTGATCAGGCCGACCAGTTCCGAGGCGTACCGCAGCCCGTGCGGGTGGGCCACCCACTCGCCAGCCGGATCCCCGGGCGGGTCGCCGCGCAGCGCCAGCACGTTGCGCACCCCCACCCCCGCGTAGGAGCCGATCACATGCCGGAGCTCGGCGACCGAGTGGCTGACCGCGGTGAAATGCCCGACCGGCGTCATCGTGGTCTCGGCAGCTATCCGGCCGGTCACCCGCACGGTCCGGTCCCGGGTCGAGCCGCCTGCCCCGTAGGTCACCGACACGAACGTGGGCCGCAGCGGCTCCAGCGCCCGGATGGCGCGCCACAGTTGCTGCTCCTCGTCGGCGGTCTTGGGCGGCATGAACTCGAATGAGAACGACTGACGTCCCTGCGCGAGCAGGTCGCGGATGGCGGGAGCGCGGTGCAGCGGCCCGGGCGGCATCCCCCCAGGCTAGCGGCGGCGGGCCCGGGCTGCCCGCCCAGCCGGCCGGCACGGGCCGGAGGCGGGCCCCGCCCGGGACCGTGAACCAGCCGAACGACCGGTGCGGGGCGGCGCCCGGGATACCCTCGCGACCATGGGCAGCGATCCGGCCGCGCTCGGTCATATCCGGGATCAGGTGGGGTGTGCCCTGCGGAACTTCCTGGGCCAGCAGCGTGCGGTGCTGCTGGCCACCGGTGACGAGCTGCTGCCCGGGCTGGCGGCACTGACAGAGCTGCTGGCAGCGGGGAAGCGGCTGCGGCCGGCGTTCTGCTACTGGGGCTGGCGCGGGGCCGGCGGGGCCGACGGTCCGCCGATCCTGGCCGCGGCCGCCTCGCTGGAGCTGCTGCACGCCAGCGCCCTGGTCCATGACGACGTCATGGACGGCAGCGACACCCGCCGGGGACGGCCATCGCTGCACCGGATGTTCGCCGCCCGCCATGCCGAGCAGGGGTGGCGGGGCTCACCAGAGCTGTTCGGCGTCAATGCCGCCATCTTGCTGGGTGACCTGCTGCTGGCGTGGACCGACGCGATGTTCCACGGCAGTGGCCTGCCAGCGGAGACGCTGCAGCGCGGCCAGCCGGTGCTGGACATGATGCGGACCGAGGTGATGGCCGGCCAGTACCTGGACCTGCTGGGCCAGGCCGCCGGGGACGGGACCGTGGCCAGCGCGCTGCGGGTGGTCAGGTACAAGACCGCCAAATACACGATCGAGCGGCCATTGCAGCTGGGCGCGGCCCTGGCCGGGCAGCCGGATGGGCCGGTCCCGGCCGCCTACTCCGCGTACGGCCTCCCGCTCGGGGTGGCCTTCCAGCTGCGTGATGACATCCTCGGCGTGTTCGGGGACCCGGCCCAGACCGGCAAGCCGGCCGGCGATGACGTACGGGAGGGCAAGCGGACGGTACTGCTCGCGATTGCCCGGTCCCGGGCCAGCGCCGCCCAGGCCCGGGTTATCGACCAGCGGCTCGGTGATCCAGGGCTGGACGACGCCGGCATGGCCGAGGTGCGCGAAGTGATCACCGGCACCGGCGCACTCGCCGCCTGCGAGTCGATGATCGGCCAGCATGTGGGCCAGGCGGTTGCCGCGCTCGCGGCAGCACCGATCACCGGCACTGCCCGGGCGGCGCTCGCTGAGCTGGCCGTGGCCGCCACCGCCCGGCACGACTAGCGCGGCCTGGCCCGGCCGGCTGGTACCCAGCGCGGCGGGAAGCGGAGTGCGGCGGAGAGGCGGCCCGCGGTCAGAACGCCAGCGCCTGCGCCCGGCGGTTCACTTCGGTGCCCCGGTGCTCGGTCATCGCCTGGATCGGCGTGCCCGGCAGCGAGTCATCGGCCGTGAACAGCCAGCGCAGCGACTCCGGCTCGTCGAAGCCGCAGTCGAAGAGCACGGTCAGCGTCCCGTGCAGGCCCTTGAGGATGTGGTCGCCGTTCAGGAAGGCGGCGGGTACGCCCATCGTGCCGTCAGGGCGCTGGACCGCGATCAGCCTGTGGTCGCGGAGCAGTTGCCGGATCCGGCCGGGCGGAAGGCCGAGCCGGGCGGCTACCTCGGTGAGGGTGAGCCAATCACCGACAAGGGTGTCGGCCCCCGGGTCAATCTGTGTCACATCTCCGAATGTCCCACCGCTGATGGCGGGGCAAACACCGGCCCCCCTCAGGTGACAGCCAGGGCCGCGTCGCGGACGGCGACCGCCGGGTCGGCCAGCCGGGCCGGGTCGACCGCGCCGCCGGCCGCGATCACCCGGCGGCCCTGCACCAGATCCTTTGGGTGGCCGACGGTGAGCAGCGCGACCAGCCGGTCCTGGCGGGTGTCTCCGGCCAGCCAGCAGGCGGCCCAGCGGGCTCCCGCCGGATCCCCGCGCCAGAGCAGCCGGTCGGCGCCGGTGTGATGCCCGGCGTACTGGACCATCCGGCCGAACTGCTCTGACCAGAAGTACGGCACCGGATCGTAGCCGGTCTCCTCGCCGGTGATGCCAGCCGCCACGGCCGCCGGTGCGTGCAGCGCGTTGTCCCAGTGCTCCACCCGCAGCCGCCGCTGGTAGCGCGCGGACAGGAAGGCGGCACAGTCCCCGGCCGCGTACACCCGGGGCACCGAGGTGCGCAGCTGGCCGTCCACCTCGATCCCGTTCCCCACCGACACTCCCGAGCCGGCCAGCCAGTCCAGCTGCGGCCTGACCCCGATCGCGGTGACGATGATGTCGGCGGGCAGCCATCCGCCGTCCGGCAGCGCCAGCCCGCCGTCCTCGACCGAGGCCACCGGCTGGCCCAGCCGCAGGTCCACCCCGGCCGCCGGGTACCAGGGCACGGTGCGCAACCCCACCTCCGCCCCGATCGCGCCGGCCAGCGGCGCGGCACCCGCTTCCACCACGGTCACCTGGCACCCGCGGCCCGCCGCGGTGGTGGCCAGCTCAGCGCCGATCCAGCCGGCCCCCACCACCACCAGCCGGACGCCGGGGAGCAGCGCGTCGCGCAGGGCCCAGGCGTCGTCGAAGGTACGCAGGACCCACTGGCGGCCGCGGCCCGGCAGGCGGACCGGCGCCGCGCCGGTGGCCAGTACCAGCGCGTCGAACGGGTACTCACCCCGGGAGGTCCGCAGCAGGCCATCGGCCAGGCCGGTCGCGGCCTCCCCCAGCCGCAGGTCAAGCCCGAGCGCCACCGGATCCGCGGCCAGCGACGTGTCGTCGAGCTGGCCGGTCATGAACTTCTTGGTCAGCGGTGGGCGGTCATACGGCGGCCGGGATTCGGCACCGATCATGGTGATCGCGCCGGGGTATCCCCTCCCCCGCAGTTCCTCGGCCGTCCGCAGGCCAGCCAGGCCCGCGCCCGCGATCACCACCCGGTCGATCCGCACCCGCACCTCCGTTGTCAGCGGACACCAGCCCGGCGCCAGCTGGGCGGCCTGCCGGGCCTGGTTACCCCGGTGGCCAGCGGGATAGCTTAACGGCGTTCGCAGGCTGAAAAGCGTGCCCACGCCTAGAATCGTGCCGATGGACACGACCCTCGCCCGCCCACCCATCGGCCAGTTGCTCGATGGGCGCTACCGGGTCGAGTCCCTGATCGCCCGCGGCGGCATGGCCACCGTCTACCTCGGCACCGATACCCGGCTGGAGCGGACGCTCGCGCTGAAGATCATGCACGCGGAACTGGCCAGCGACGAGGACTTCGTCCGCCGGTTCGTCAGTGAGGCCCGATCCGTTGCCCGGCTGTCGCACCCCAACGTGGTCACCGTCTTCGACCAGGGCGCGGACGGCCGGACGCTGTACCTGGCGATGGAGTACGTGCCCGGCCGGACCCTGCGGGACCTGCTGGCCGAGCGGGGCATGCTGAGCCCGCGCGAGGCGCTGGACATCATGGAGGGCGTGCTGGCTGGCCTGGCCGCCGCGCACGAGGCCGGGATCGCCCACCGTGACGTGAAGCCCGAGAACGTCCTGCTCACCGACACCCGGGTGGTCAAGGTGGCCGACTTCGGGCTGGCCCGGCTGCTGGCCGGGGCGAGCGAGACCAAGAGCGGCATGATCATTGGCACGGCGGCCTACCTGGCGCCGGAACAGGTATCCGGGGGCACAGCCGACGCGCGCACCGACGTGTACGCGGCCGGCGTGATGCTGTTCGAGCTGCTCACCGGCCGGCAGCCGCACACCGGGGAGAGCCCGCTGGCGGTGGCCCACAAGCATGTCAACGAGGTCGTGCCGCCGCCGTCCTCGGTCGTGCCCGGGCTGCCACCCGCGCTGGACACCCTGGTGGCGCTGGCGACCAGCCGCGATCCCGAACTCCGGCCGGGTGATGCCGGCCAGTTCCTGCGCGCCATCACCGGGGTCCGGCACGGCCTGCCGCTGGACGGGATCCCGGGCGGGCCGGTGGCCCCCGGGTACCAGCCGGTGACCGGGTACCCACTGGCGCCGGTGACCGGTCCCGGGCCAGGGCACGCTCCCAGCCCGGCGGCCGGGACCATCCCGCCGGCCGGGTATGGCGGGCCGCCGGGCCCGGACCAGGGATGGCCCGAGCAGCCGCCGACGGCGCGTGACCTGATCCCGGGAATGGCGCCGCCCGCCAGGCAGTCGTACGGCGCACCCCGGCCCGCGGTGCTGCCGGGATACCCCGCCGGGCCGCCCGCGGCCGGCAGCCAGCACACGCTGATCGTCGGCGGCGCGGCCGGGCCCTACGGCCCGCCGGCCCGGTACACCCATCCCGGGTCCGGGCTGCAGCGGTGGCTGTTCAGCCGCCGGCTTGGCTACCTGGCCGCCGGGCTCGCCGTCGTCATCGTGCTCGGCCTGCTCGGCTGGTGGCTCACCGCCGGCCGGTACCAGACGGTGCCAGCGGTCGCCAGCATGAAGGTGGCCAGCGCGCGGGCCGAGCTGACCGCGGCCGGCTTCACCGTCAGCACCGGCAGGGCGGTGCTGGACAACCAGGTTGCCCGCGGCAAGGTGATCCGCTCGGTGCCGCCAGCCGGGGCCCGGGTGGCCAGCGGCAGCCGGGTCATCCTGATCCCGTCGGCCGGGCCGCACATGATCACTGTCCCGCAGGTGACCGGGCAGGACCTGGCCACCGCAGAGCAGGCGCTCCGGCACGCCGGGCTCACCGTCGGCAAGGTCAGGACCGAACCCTCGGCCACCATCCCGGCGGGCATCGTGGTCAGCACCCGCCCGCTGGCCGGGGCCATGCAGCCGCAGCCGGATCCGGTGTCGCTGGTGGTCAGCGCGGGCCCGCCGGTGCCTGATTTTGTGGGCCAGCCAGCCGGGGTGGCGGAGCAGTGGGCCCAGGCCAACGGGGTCTCGCTGGACGAGGTCACCGCCGCCCACAGCGACCTGCCGGCCGGAACGGTCACGCACCAGTCCGCGCCGCCAGGCAGTGCGTTCACCCGGGGCCAGGTCATCATCGTCAAGATCTCGCCCGGCCCGCCGCAGGTGCACATTCCCAACGTCGATGGGATGCCGGTCGACCAGGCGACGCGCCTCCTGGAGAGCCTCGGCTTCTCGGTCAACGTCAACCAGATCGGGCCCATGCAGACGGTGTTCAACTACAGCCCGAACGGCCAGGCCCCCAAGGGCAGCACCATCACCCTGTGGGTCGGGCTGTAAATCCCGGCCCGCCAGCTCAGCGGCCGCCCGGATCACCCACCTGGGCCACGGCCCCGGTATCCCCGGCCGTGTCATCCGCGTTCGCCGCGCGCTGCGGGTCCGCGGCCGGGCGGCCGATGGGCTTGCGGAACGCGAGGGCGAGCGCCATACACGCCAGCGGCACCGCCGGCAGCACATACCGGTAGGTGTACTCGTGCTCGGCCGTCGGCACCACCATGATGATCACGGCCGACAGCCAGAGCAGGATCGCGGCCGGTGACCGGCGGCTGGGGATCAGGATCCCGGCCAGCCCGGCCAGCATGATCGCCCCGAACAGCGGGCCGGGCAGGAAGAACCCGTGCTGGTAGATGTTCACCACCGTCACGTATGGCCGCACCAGCCGAACCCCGAAGTGGTAGCCCAGATTGGATGTAACACCCTGGCTGTTGCCGGCGTAGGCCTCTATCGAGCCGATGGCGTACCTCAGCTCATGCGGGGTCAGGTTGACCGAGCTGGGTGTGTAGTCCACGAACCGCAGCGAGTTATCGGTGTGCAGGAACGGCGTCAGGGTCTCCGACCAGATGGTGTTCGCGTAGGCCACCGGCTGGGCCTCGATCGCGATGACCGCGAACCGCAGCGCCCGGGCATTGTTCGCCGAGGTGAACGCGGCCGCGTCCGGGACGAAGCCGCGCGGCACGCCATGCCACGCCCAGACCCGGTGGTTCCACAGGTAACGCATGGGCTGGCGGCGCAGCGCTGGGTCGGCGCGGGCCAGCGGGCCCGGCTGGGCGTCCGGGCACAGCGGCTGCAGGCTGGCTGGCGGCTTGATCACCTGGCAGTTGGCGAAGGACATCGTCCGCGACCACAGGAAAAGCCCGTTGCTGTTGGTCATGTTGAACGGGCCGTGCACCGCTGCGAACCAGCTCATGTAACCCAGCACCGGCACCAGCCCGGCCACCAGGGCGGCCCCCGCCCGGCGCCAGCCCACCCGGGTGAGCAGCAGGTAGCCAGGGATCAGAATCACCAGCGGCAGCACGGTGGGCCGGACGATGGTGGCCAGGCCCATCAGCAGGCCGACCGTGGCCGACCGCCACAGCGATGGCCTGGTGCGGGTCAGCAGCACCGCGAACGCCCCGACCATGAGCACCATGGCCAGCAGATCGGCCATGATCAGGTGCTCGATGACCAGCTGCGAGGGATCGAACAGGACCGGCATGGCGGCCAGTGTGGCGCCCCATTCCGGCAGGCCGTACCGGCGCAGCACGGCGTATACCATGCCCGCCACCACCAGTCCCAGCAGATGCTGTATGGCCACCACCAGTTCCAGCGAGTGGAACGGCAGCAGCAGCCGCAGGAACAGTGAATAACCGCTGGGATTGACCACATTCGGGGACAGGTGGACAGCGCCCCACAGGTAGTCGAAGGTATCCAGCCGGAACAGCATCGCCGGGCGGTAGCCGAGCATGATCAGAACTCTGATCACGGCCGCCAGTACCAGCGCCAGCGAGAACAGCCGGTGCCGCCGGATCAGGCCGGCCAGCCCCGCCACGGCGCGGCGCGCCCCCCGCGGCTGTGCCGGTGGCGGGGACGCGGCGGCCGGCTCCCGGTCACTGGCACCATCCTGGCCGCCGCCCGGGTTGTCCCTGAGGGTAGTCACACGCTCTCCTCGCCTGCTCCGGCGGGTGAAACGGTACCGCAACCGGCCGGCCAGCCGGTGAAAGTCGGCCAGGTTTGGCCGCGGTCACGGCGTCCCAGCAGGTACGATTCGACCCGCCGGGCACGGTCGCCCGCCTGCGCGGGCCGCCCGCCGCCGAGGTTCTGGCCGTCCGGCTGCCGCTGCCCGCGGAATCGGCTGCCGCGGGATCCTGCGAAGGCCGGCCAGCGATGAAGGCCAAGGGAGTTGCCTGGTGAGCGGAATCGTGGCCACGACGGGGGCCGGTGGGCTGCGCAGCGACCCCGCGGATTCTGGCCAGCAGTGGGAGCGCCCGGCCTGGCCAACCCCGGTCAATCTGGCCATCGCGGTCTGGACGCGGGCGCTCGGCAACTCGCAGTCCCTGCTGCTGACGCACGACAAGAGGCGCCGGATAGCCTGGTCACCTAGCCTGCCGGTGGCCTTTCCGCAGCCACTTCCGGCGGGTGTACACCTCCCCCAAGACCCTGGTCCCGTACGTGCGCGAGGGATAACAGCACCATGACACGAGCGGCCATGCAGGGGCCCAGCCATGGCCTGCCCAGCGAGCCCGGCCCGGCCGGGCAGGACGGGGACCGGGCCGGGGGACCCGCCATCGGCGTGATCATCACCGTCGCCACTGTGCTGGCGCTGGTGCTGCGGGTGTACCGACTTACTCACCCGGGACTGCTGGTGGTCAGCCAGTACGACGACGGCGCGTATTTCGGCAGCGCGGTCCGGCTGGTCCACGGCGCCATCCCCTACCGCGACTTCGTGATGGTCCAGCCGCCAGGCATCACCTTGCTGATGAGCCCGGCCGCGCTGCTGTCCTACCTTAGTGGCACCGCCTGGGCCATGGTTCTCGGGCGGCTGCTCACCGCCGCCGCCGGTGCCGCGGCGGTGCTGCTGATCGGCCTGCTGGTGCGCCATCGCGGCGCGCTCGCGGTGGCGGTCGCCTGCGGCATAGCCACGATCTACCCAGCCTCGATCGTCGCGGCCCACACCATCCTGCTCGAGCCATGGCTGGTGCTGGCCTGCCTGGCCGGGGCGGTGGCGGTGTTCGACCGCGATCAGCTGACAGCCAGCACCCGCCGGCTGGCCTGGGGCGGGGCAGCGTTCGGCTTCGCCGGGGCGGTCAAGGCGTGGGCGATCGTGCCGGTGGTCGTGCTGCTGGTGCTCTGCCTGCCGCAGCTCCGCCGGGCCGCAATCTTCGCCGCCGGGGTGGCGGCCGGTTTCCTGGTCCCGGTTCTGCCGTTTGCCGCGCTCGCCCCGCGGCGCTTCTTCGTCGGTGTGATCAGCGCGCAGCTGAACCGGGGCGGGGGCCGCACCCCGGTGCTGCACCGGGTAGCCGACCTGGTCGGGGTGTCCTTCCGCACGTCCACCACCGCGCTGCTGCTCGGCCTGGTGCTCATCGTCGCGTTCGTGGCCACCGCCTACCTGGTGAGCTGGCGGCGGACCCAGCAGCCGCTGGCTGCGCTGGACACGTTCGCCCTGGCAGGCTCGGTGCTGGTCATCATCATGCTGCTCTGGCCGCCCTACTACGCCGCCCACTACATGGCGTTCTTCATGCCCTTCCTCGCGCTGACGCTGGCGCTGGCGGTGTCCCGGCTGGCCGCCAGCGGGGTGCTGGCCGCGGGCCGGCCGGCGGCACGGCGGTGGCTCGGCTGGCTGGCGGCCGGGATCATCACGGTGGCGGTGGTGGCCGGCGCGGTCAACATGGCACAAACCGTGAACCCGGTGAGGCACGGTGATGGCGTGGCCATCCGGGGTGCCATCCCGCGCGGCGCCTGCGTGGTCACCGACCAGGCGTCCTACCTGCTGCTCGCCAACCGCTTCGTGGCCAGCCAGCCTGGCTGCCCGGATATGGTCGATGGGCTCGGCACCGACCTGGTGCTGTCCGGCGGGCGCAGCCCGGCCACCGGTGCCGCGCAGGCGCCGGCGGTCCGGGCCGCGTGGCAGCAAGCGTTCAGCCACGCCCAGTACCTGCTGCTCTCCCACAAGGCCGCGCTGCGGGTGGCATGGACCCCGGCGCTGCGTGCCTACCTGGTCAGCGATTTCCGGCTGATCCTGACCGGCCGGCACTACCAGGTGTACCAGCGCCGCCAGCAGCCGCCTGCCTCCTGATGCCCGCATGGCCAGGCCCGTCCGGCCGGCCACGCCTGCGGTGCGCTAGGCTGCCTTCCGTGCGCGCGCACTTCTGGTTTTGGTATGGCTACCGGCCCGGCATCCGGACGGTCGCCCGCCAGACTGCGCGCTGACGCGACTGACCTGACCGCCCCGGGCCGGAAGGCCCGGGGCTTTTCGTTTGCGGCGAGCAAGGAGAAGCCCGATGGTCGTGGTGATGGCCCCCGAAGCCACCCAGGAGGATGTGAGCACGATCGTGGAACTGGTCCGCGCGGCAGGCGGCGACGCGTTCGTGAGCAGGGGAATTTCCCGCACGATCGTGGGACTGGTCGGGGATGTGGACGAGTTCGGCGCGCTCAACCTGCGCAGCCGCAGCGGCGTGCTGGACGTGGTGCGGATCTCGGTCCCCTACAAGCTGATCAGCCGGGAGCACCACCCCGACCGGTCGGTAATCAAGGTCGGTGGGGTACCGATCGGCCCGGACACGCTCACCGTGATCGCCGGGCCGTGTGCGGTCGAGACTCCCGAGCAGACCCTCACCGCCGCCCGGATGGCCAGGGCGGCCGGCGCCAGCCTGCTGCGCGGTGGCGCCTTCAAGCCCCGCACCTCGCCCTACGCCTACCAGGGCCTGGGTGAGGCTGGGCTGAGGATCCTGGCCGAGGTACGGGCGGAGACCGGCCTGCCGGTGGTGACCGAGGTGATCGACCCGGGCACGGTCGACCTGGTCGCCTCCTACGCGGACATGCTCCAGGTCGGCACCCGCAACATGCAGAACTTCGCCCTGCTGCAGGCCGTCGGCGCGGCCGACCGGCCGGTCCTGCTCAAGCGGGGCATGAGTGCCACCATCGAGGAATGGCTGATGGCGGCCGAATACATCGCCCAGCGCGGCAATCTCGACATCGTGCTGTGCGAGCGCGGCATCCGCACCTTCGAGCAGGCGACCCGCAACACCCTGGACATCAGCGCCGTGCCGGTGGCCCAGCGGCTGTCACACCTGCCGGTGATCGTGGACCCATCGCACTCCGGCGGCCGCCGGGATCTGGTACTGCCGCTGACCCGGGCGGCAATCGCGGTCGGCGCCGATGGCGTCATCATCGACGTCCACCCGGAGCCGAAGCTGGCGCTGTGCGACGGTGACCAGGCGCTGGTGGAGTCCGACATCCGGGAGATCGCCAGCATCGCCGCGCACCTGTCGCCGCTGATGGGGCGCACGCTGACACCGGCGCCCGCACCGGCCCGGCAGCCGGTCCAGGTGGGCTGACGCAGGGCCAGCAGGCCGCGGCAATGAGACCGCCGCCGCTAAGGCTGGTCGGGGCGGTACTCCTGGGCCAGCCCGGCCAGTTCCTCGGCCAGGTCAGCCGCTTCCAGCCGGGCCTCGATCCGGCGCAGGTCGTCGATCTGCGCCCGGGTCTCCACATGGCGGGGGGTTAGCAGGGTGCAGCAGTCCTGGTCGGGCAGCTCGGACAGGGCCAGGGTGCGGATCCGGCGGGCCTCGGCCATGATCTCCACCTTGTCGCAGCCGATCAGCGGGCGCAGGATGGGCAGCTTCACCGCATCGTCCAGGGCGGCCAGGTTAACCAGGGTCTGGCTGCTCACCTGGCCCAGCGAGTCCCCGGTGACCAGCGCCGCCGCGCCGAGCCGGGCGGCCAGCACCTCGCCGGTCTTCAGCATGATCCGGCGCTGCGCGACGATCTGCAGCCTGCTCGCCCCCGAACTGGCCAGCCGCTGCTGGGCCCTGCCGAACGCCACCACATACAGCCGCGACCCACCCTGGAACCGATCCAGCGTATGCATCAGTGCGTACGCCTTGTAGACCGATTCCGGGCCGGTCAGCGGCATCCCGGAGAAGTGAAGGAAATCGCAGCGGAGGCCACGCCGCATCATCCGGTGGGCAGCGACCGGGGAGTCGATGCCGCCCGACATCAGCACCAGCGCCCGGCCGCTCATCCCGACCGGCAGCCCGCCCTGGCCTGGGTAGCCCTCGGTATAGACGAACACCTCACGCTGGTCCACCTCGACGAACACCGCCGTGTCCGGCTGGGACAGGTTCACTGGGTAGCCGTACTCCTGCTGGACCCGGCTGCCGATCCGGGTGGCCAGCTCGGCCGAGGTCAGCGGGAAGCGCTTGTCCCGGCGGCGGGCCCGGACCGCGAACGAGCCGGTCTTGCCAGCCATCAGGCCGACCGCCGCCTCGATCGCGGCATCCGGCTCCTTCGCCACCCGGACCGCCCGGCAGACGCGGGCGATGCCCATCACGTCCCGGGCTCGTTCGGCGATCTTGTCTGCCAGTACCGGATCCGGGGCACCGGGCGGGGTGCGCACCACGATGACCCCGTCCCGCTGCCAGAACCGGAAGCCGTCGCCGACATCGTGCAATGCCCGCCGCAGGTTGGCCTGCAGCATCCGCTCGAACTGGTGCCGGTTGCCGCCCTTGAGCACGATCTCGCCCAGCTTCAGCAGCACGCACGGCTCCGGCCGCGGGCCGGCGGCGGCAGCGGCGGCTGGCGTGCTGGCGCTGGCGGGCGCGGTGACGCCGCCCGGCACGGGGGTGACCGGCATGCTCCCAGTCTGCCAGGAGTTCGCCCCCGGTTGTGGACCTGGCTGCCACACGCCGCGCGTGACTAGATCGGTACGGGTTCCGCCCGGACTCACCCCGGGGCCCGGCCTCACCTGGATCTTTGCCAGGCCTGGCGGCGCGGGCCCGGGCAGGATTATGATGCCAATGTGCGTAGCACTAACCCCACGCTAAGGGTTGATCATTCCAGCCCGGTGCCGCTGCACGAGCAGGTCGCCGCGGCCATCCGCCGGGCCGTCGCCGACGGCGAGGCGGGCCCCGGGGAGCGGCTCCCGCCAGCGCGGGACCTGGCGGCGGTGCTGGGGGTGAACGCCAACACGGTGTTCCGGGCGCTGCGGACGCTGCGGGAGGAGGGCCTGGTGGAATTCCGCCGCGGCCGCGGGGTGTCGGTGACCGGCATCGCCCCGCAGCGCAGCCCGGTGGTGGCCATGGCGCGCGAGCTAGTGGCCTTGGCGCGGCGGTACGGGTTCCGGCCCGAGGAACTGGCGGAGATCATCGAGCAGGTGTCCTGGGAGTCCCCATGACGGCCGCCCCGCCCGGCTGGTTGCTCCATCCCGGGGCCGGCCCGGAGGCGCTGATCCAGGAGGCGCGCCGGCGCCAGCACCGCCGCTGGCTGGCCGTCGCGGTGGTCGCGGCCGTCGTGATCGGGGGCGCGGCCGCGGTGATCGCAAATCCCACCGGCGGCCGGCCGCGGCCACCGGGCTCTCATGCCCGGCCAGCGCACCCTCACGGCCTGCCAGCAGCAGCCGTTCACAACGCCGCCACGCTGGTGATGGTAAGCCAGACCAGGCTGCCGAAGGAGTACTCCCTGAGCCTGGCCGCCGGGTTCGGGGCCGTCTGGCTGCCCGGGGCAGGCGTCACCTACCAGGTCGATGAGGCCACCGGCAAGATCGTGCGGGCGATTCCCACGCCCGGCACCCGCGGCGGGTGCCCGTGTGCCAGCAGCATCGCCGCCGGGGCCGGCGCGGTCTGGGTGACCCGTGGCTGCCGGGGCATCTACCGGATCGACCCGCGCAGCGGGCGGGTCACCGCCTCGCTGCGAATACCTGCTGGCGGCGGCATCGCGGCCGCGGATGGCCTGCTGTGGGTGACCGACGACTGGGGCTTGCTGCGGGTCCAGCCGCGGACCGGCCAGGTCATCGGCAAACCCAATCCGGTGGGCGCTGGGGGAGATGGGATAACCCCCGGCGCGGGCGCGCTGTGGCTGACCAGTACTGGCGGCGGTCCCAGCACCGGCACCGTCTACCGGGTCGACCCGGCCACCGGCGCGGTGAAACCGCTGGCCAGCCCCACCCTCACCGACGTCCAAGCGGCCGGTGCTGGCTCGCTGTGGTCGTCGCAGGTGGAGCGCGTTGACCCCACCGGGAGGGTGATCGCGACGTTCTTCGCGCTGGGCCCGTCCCAGGTGGTCTTCTGGCACGGCTCGGCGTGGGCGCTCACCCTGCAGCGATCACTGGCCTTTCAGCGGATCGACCCATCGACCAATCAGGTCACCGGCAAGCCGGTGCCGGTCGGCAAGCCCCTGCCTGCCGGTGCCGCTGCCGGCTGGAACGCCCCGCCCGCCGTGATCGCGGCCGGGCCCACCGGGCTATGGGTCCTCGACTACTCCCGAAACCTGCTGTTCCACCTGGCGATGAGGCCAGCGAGGGCATAGCCGGAATCAGCCCGCCCGCGTCGCGACAGTACGGTGACCGCTGAAAGCCCAGAAAAACGTGCTAGCGCTGGCCGCCATCCCGCTGCCCGGTCTCGAGTGGGACAGCACACCGGCCACCCAGCAGGACCGGACAACTATCACCCAACCAGGGTTACCGCCAGTGCACCCGAGCATGACGCCCTGTATCAACAGGCGCTAAGGCCGTGGGTGGGCGCGCAGCCAGTCCAGTACCTCCTGGGCGTGCTGGTCGGGCGGGAAGATGGGGTGGAAGACGTGCTCGATGACCCCATCGGTGATGATCATGGTAAGCCGGCGGTACAGGGTCATCCCGCCGGCCTGGAACGTGGGCAGGCCCAGCGCACCGGCCAGCGCCAGCCTTTCATCGGAGAGCATGCTGAACGGCAGGTGCAGCCGGCTCACCGCTTCCCGCTGGTAGCCGGTGGACTGGCTGGACAGCCCGAACACCCGGGCGGCGCCAGCCCCGGCCAGGTCGGCCATCAGGTCACGGAACCCGCATGATTCCGGCGTGCAGCCGCGGGCACCTGGGATGTCATCCCAGCCTGCTGGCAGGTCCACTCCCGGCCGGCCGGTCATCGGGTAGAGGTAGATCACCGTGCGCCCGGCCCCGAGCGCGGCCAGCTGCACCTGGCTGCCGTCGGTGGCGGGCAGGGTGAGCGCGGGCATCGGCTGGCCGGGCAGGTGGTCCGCGGCGCCGTCGTCCTCCGGCACCGGCAGGCCGGGCGGCAGCGGGAACGGGTCGGCAGCACCGGTGTCCATGGCACTCTCTCCTAGCTGGCGGTTACTGGCGGGCCAGGTTGGCGGCACCGCCGCGGAGCACGAACTTCTGGATCTTGCCGGTCGCGGTCTTGGGCAGCTCGGTCACGAAGCTAATCCCGCGTGGGGCCTTGAAGTGGGCGAGCCGTGCCCGGGCGAAGTCGATGATCTCCTGCTCGCTGGCCTGGCTGCCGTCCCGGAGCACCACGAAGGCGTGCGGCGTCTCGCCCCACTTGTCGTGCGGCAGGCCCACGATCGCCGCCTCGGCCACCGCCGGGTGGCGCAGCAGCACGCCCTCGACCTCGATGGAGGAGATGTTCTCCCCGCCGCTGATGATCACATCCTTGATCCGGTCCCGGATCTCCACGTAACCGTCTGGATGCACCACCGCCGCGTCCCCGGTGTGGAACCAGCCGTCGCCCATCGCCCGCTCGGTCGCCTCCGGGTCGTGGTAATAGCCGGCCATGACCACGTTCCCGCGCACCACGATCTCGCCCAGCGACTGCCCGTCGGCCGGGACCGCGATCCCCTTCTCGTCCACCACCCGCAGCTCGCCAGAGGTCAGCAGTTCCACGCCGGTCCTGGCCTTGATCACCGCGCGGTCGGCGGGCGACAGCTCATCATGCTCGGGCAGCGGCGCGCAGACCGTGATGAAGGGCGCGGTCTCGGTCAGCCCGTACACCTGGGTGATCACCCAGCCGAACTCGCCCTCCAGCCGCTCGATGGTGGCGGCGGCGGGCGGTGCGCCCGCGGTCACCACCCGCACCCCGGCCGGGACCTTGCCACGGACCTCGGCGGGTGCGTTGGCCAGCGAGATCAGCACGGTGGGGGCGGCGCACAGCGACCCTACCCGCTCGTCCCGGATGAGCCCGAACACCGCACCGGGATCGACCTTGCGCAGGCAGACGTGCACCCCGGCGGCGGCGGTCACGGTCCAGGTGTAGGTCCAGCCGTTGGCGTGGAACATCGGCAGCGTCCACAGGTACCGCTCGCCCACCCCGAGCGGCAGGTGGATCAGGGTGCCGATGGTGTTGATCGCCGCGTTCCGGTGGGTGATCATGACCCCCTTCGGGCGGGCGGTGGTGCCGCTGGTGTAGTTGATCGTCAGCAGATCCCCCTCGCCGGCCTCCGGCCGGTCAACGTCCGGCGCGGCGTTCGCGATAGCCGTTTCGTAATCCACCCAGCCGTCCCGGGGCCCGCCCTCGAATGCCACGAAGTGCCGCACGCCGGGCAGCTGGTCCCGGACCGCGTCCAGCACGTCCAGATAGTCGGAGTGGGCACAGACCACCGATGACCCACTGTGGTTGATGATGTAGACGAAGTCGTCCGCGGAAAGCCGGTAGTTGATCGGCACCAGCACCGCGCCGATCTGCGGTACCGCGTAGAAGGACTCCAGCTGCGCGTGCGTGTTCGGGGCGATGGTCGCCACCCGGTCACCGGCCGCCACACCCAGTCCCTGCAGGGCAGCGGACCACCGGTCGCAGCGGCCGAAGAACTGCTCGTAGGTCAGCCGCAGGTCACCGTCGATCACCGCGGTCCGGTGACCATGCAGCCGGCGGGTACGGCGGGCGAACTCCAGCGGGGTCAGCGGCACTTCCATGGCGGTCCTCTGCTCGGCACAACGCGGGCTCCTGCGAAAACGCTAGTACGTCCGGCGGCAAAGTCATGGGCCAGTGGTCCCGGCTCTGGTCAGCGGCCCAGGACGGCGGCCAGGATCCGGTTCTCGCCGTGCTGCCAGATGATCCCGATCTCGGTGAACCCGGCCGCGGTCAGCGCGGCGACGTGCTCGGCCAGCAGGATCGATTCCGACCCGTGGTGATCCTCGCTCAGCCGCCGCCGCTCGCGCTCTTCGGCCGGGCCGGCCAGCGCCGGGTCCGCCGTCGCCGCCTGCCACCAGGCCTTCCAGTCCTCCGGCTGGCCGTCGCGGCCGGCCCGGTCCTCGATCCGCTGGGCCAGCGCCCGGTCCAGCCGGGCGAGGGTGGGCGCCACCGCCGGGTCCCCGGCGAAGTGATCGCCGTCGAGCAGCAGGCCACCCGGGCGCAGCACGGTGGCGACTTCGGCGTACATCGCGCGCAGCGCGGGCGGTGTCAGCCAGTGCAGCGCGGTGGTGGACACCGCGGCGTCGGCGAGCCGGGGCAGGCCCAGCTGGCCGGCCCAGCCAGCTGACCGCAGATCGAGGTCGGTGAAGCGGAGCCCGGCCCGCCCGGAGTAGGCTGCCCGGCCCAGCGCCAGCAGCAGCGGATCGGCGTCGATGGCGAGTACTGTCGCGGCGGGCATCCGGTCCAGCAGCCGGACGGCCAGCGATCCGGGACCGGAGCCAAGGTCGAGCACGAGTGGATCGGGCCGGCCCGCTTCCTCCTCCACCGCGTCTATCAGCGCGGTGAACCGTTCCTCCCGGTCGGGCATGTACCCGCTCTGCTGCGCATCCCAGCGGCCGATCCAGCGGATCGCGATGGCATGATCGGGGTCCGGCACGGCCACCTCCAGCTTCCGGGGCTGTGGCTGGGCTTACCCGCTCAGCCCGCCCGCCCACCCGGTCAGCCGAAGAAGACCTCGGCCTCGGCGTAGCGCTCCGGCGGGACCAGTTTCAGCTCACTGGTCGCCTTGGCCAGCGGGACCCGCACGATCTCGGTCCCGCGCAGCGCCACCATCATGCCGAACGCCCCGTCGTGCACGGCGTCGATGGCGTGCACCCCGAACCGGGTGGCCAGCACCCGGTCAAAGGCGGTCGGTGTGCCGCCACGCTGGATGTGGCCCAGCACGGTGGCCCGGGCCTCCTTGCCGGTCCGCTTCTCGATCTCGGCCGCCAGCAGCTGCCCGATGCCGCCCAGCCGGACGTGGCCGAAGGCGTCCAGCCGCTGGTCGGCCACGGCAAGGTCCTCTTCCTGCGGGGTGGCCCCCTCAGCCACCACGATCAGCGGCGCGTACCGGGTCTGGAACCGGTGCTCCACATACGCGCACACCTTCTCGATGCTGAACGGCTTCTCCGGGATCAGGATCACGTTCGCGCCGCCCGCCATCCCGGCGTGCAGCGCGATCCAGCCCGCATGGCGGCCCATGACCTCCACGATCAGCGCCCGGTGGTGGCTCTCGGCGGTGGTGTGCAGACGGTCGATGGCCTCCATCGCGATGTTGACCGCGGTGTCGAAACCGAAGGTGTAGTCGGTGGCGCCCAGGTCGTTGTCGATGGTCTTGGGCACCCCGACCATCGCCACCCCCTCGGCATGCAGCCGGGCGGCAACCCCGAGCGTGTCCTCGCCACCGATCGCGACCAGCGTGTCCACCCCGAGCCCGGCCAGGTTGTCCTTGATCCGCTCTATCCCCGACCTGCCACCGTCCATCGCCGCCGCGGCCAGCGGATTCGTCCGCGAGGAGCCGAGGATCGTACCGCCCCGGGGCAAGATGCCGCGGACCGCCTGCACGTCGAGCGGGGTCGTATCCCCTTCCAGCGGGCCCCGCCAGCCGTCACGGAAGCCGACGAACTCATATCCCCACTCCGGCACTCCCCGCCGCACCAGGGCCCTGATGACCGCGTTCAGGCCGGGGCAGTCGCCGCCCCCGGTCAGCACCCCAACTCGCATACAGGCAACATTAGTGGCCATGGGCGTCCTTGCCATCGACGCGGGCACGACCGGGGTGACCGCACTGCTGCTAACGCCGGACGGATCGGTGTCCGGGCGTGGCCACGCCGAGTTCAGCCAGCACTATCCCGAGCCCGGCTGGGTTGAGCACCAGCCGGAAGACATCTGGCAGGCGACGCTGGCCGCCACCCGGCAAGCGCTCGCGGCGGCCGGCGCGGCCGGCCCTGGCGGGCCAGCGGGCGGCCAGGCCGTGGGATGCCTGGGTATCACCAACCAGCGGGAGACGGCCGTCATCTGGGACCGGGCCACCCTGGCCGCCCCCCGGCGGGCGATCGTCTGGCAGGACCGGCGCACCGCCCGGATCTGTGACGCGCTGCGGACGGCAGGGCACGAGCCACGGGTCAGCGAGCTGACCGGGCTCCGGCTCGACCCCTATTTCACCGGCACCAAGCTGACCTGGCTGGCCGAGCACGAGCCGGCCATCTGGCAGGGGCTGGCGGACGGCTCACTGGCGGCGGGCACGGTGGACTCCTACCTGATCGCCCGGCTGACCGGCGGCCGGCGGCACGTGACCGACGCCTCCAACGCATCCCGCACGCTGCTGTTCGACATCACCGCCGGGGCGTGGTCGGCCGAGCTGTGCGGGCTGCTCCGGGTGCCGGCCCGGGCGCTGCCCGAGGTGGTGCCCTCGACCGGGGTGGTGGGGCACACCGACCCGGCCGCGTTTCTCGGCCTGTCGGTGCCGATCGCCGGCATCGCCGGGGACCAGCAGGCGGCGCTGTTCGGGCAGGGCTGCTTCGCGCCGGGAGACGCCAAATGCACCTACGGCACCGGTTCGTTCGTGCTCACCAACACCGGCGGCACAGTGGCCCGGCCTGGCGGCGGCCTGCTGTCCACGGTGGCCTGGATGGGCGGCTCGGGCGCGCTCACCTACGCGGTCGAAGGCTCGGTGTTCGTGACCGGCGCGGCGGTGCAGTGGCTCCGGGACGGGCTCGGCGTGATCAGCACCGCCGCGGAGACCGAGGCGCTGGCCACCGCGGTCCCGGACTCCGGCGGGGTGGTCTTCGTGCCCGCGCTGACCGGCCTGGGCGCGCCGGACTGGGATCCGGATGCGCGCGGGCTGATCGCCGGCATCACCCGCGGCACCACCCGCGCCCACCTGGCCCGGGCCACCCTGGAGGCAATCGCGTTCGAGGTCCGGGACGTGTTCGACCTGATGGTCACCGGCGACTGGCGGGAGCGGTCGGTGCTGAAGGCCGACGGCGGCGCGGCCGCCAACGACCTGCTCATGCAGCTGCAAGCGGATCAGCTGCAGGTACCGGTGGTGCGGCCGGTGGTGGCCGAGACAACCGCGGTGGGGGCGGGATACCTGGCCGGGCTGGCCACCGGGGTGTGGTCAGGCACGGCTGAGCTGGCCGCCAGCTGGCAGCTCGACCGGCGGTTCGAGCCGGGCCCGCGGGATGAGGCCGGCTACGCGCGCTGGCGCCTCGCCGTCGGCCGGGCCAAGGGCTGGGCGACCGGGCCGCCCCGGCTATCCCCCTAGCTCACGGCCCGGAGGCCGTCCTGACGGCGTCGATCTCCTGCTTCCCACGGGTTCGCGACCGGCTCTTGGCCCGCTGCGCGTACTCGTCGACGTACTCCTGGCCGGACAGTTCCATCAGCGCGTACATGATCTCGTCGGTGACGGCCCGCAGGACCAGCCGGTCCGATTCCAGGCCCGCGTAGCGGGAGAAATCCAGTGGCTTACCGAACTTGACACCGGGCCGGATCCGGAAACTGGGCACGTGCCGCCCGGGTGGCATCAGCTCGAACGTCCCCAACATCGCGGTCGGGATCACCGGTGCACCGGACTCCAGGGCCAGCCGGGCCACCCCGGTCTTGCCCCGGTACAGCCGCCCGTCCGGGGTCCTGGTGCCTTCCGGGTAGATACCGAGCAGCCTGCCCTCGGCCAGCACCCGCAGCCCCGTGGTGAGCGCCCGCTCGCTGGCCTCACCGCCGGAACGGTCCACCGGGATCTGCCCCACCCCGCTAAAGAACGCCCGGCTGATCAGCCCCTTCAGGCCGCGGCCGGTGAAATATTCGGACTTGGCCAGGAACGTCACCTTGCGCGGCAGCGGCAGCGGCCCGAAGAAGTGGTCGGAGAACGACAGGTGGTTGCTGGCCAGGATGGCGGGCCCTTCCCTGGGCACGTTCTCGGTGCCCTCCGCCCACGGCCGGAATATGATCGCCAGCAGCGGGCCCAGGATCGCCTTGACCACCCAGTAGAACACGCTCACATCGTCCCACGTGACGGCGGCAGCAGCACGCCCCGGCGCAGAACCGGCTCCGCTCGCGCCAAGGGTGCACAGGGCCGGGCTGGCGTGCGACGATGCCAGCAGGGCGGGAGCACGCGGGGAAAGGACAGCGAGCATGCCAGTGCTGCCGGGCGCGGAGCCCTTCTTCCACTCCGGCGGGACCACCGGGGTGCTGCTGTGCCACGGCTTCACCGGCAGCCCGGCCACCCTCCGGCCGTGGGCCGAATACCTGGCCGCCGCCGGGCTGACGGTGTCGCTGCCGCGGCTGCCCGGGCACGGCACCACCTGGCAGGAGATGAGCCGAACCCGGTGGGAGGACTGGCACGCGGAGATCGAGCGTGCCTTCGCCGAACTGCAGGGTCACACCAGCGAGATCTTCGCGATGGGCATCTCGATGGGTGCCTGCCTGGCGCTGCGGCTGGCCGCGCAGCACGGCCCGGAGGTGGCCGGCCTGGTGCTGGTGAACCCGTCGGTCACCGCTGACACCAAGCTCTTCCTGCTGGCGCCCGCGCTCAAGCTGGTGGTGCCGTCGCTGAAGGGCATCGGCAGCGATATCAAGAAGGAAGGCGCCACCGAGATCTCCTATGACCGGGTGCCGGTCCGGGCCCTGGCCAGCCTGCCCCAGCTGTGGAAGCTCACCCAGCAGCGGCTCGGCGACGTGCGCCAGCCGGTGCTGGCCTATCACAGCACCACCGACCACGTGGTGGGGCCGGCCAGCATGCGGGTGCTGCAGGCGGCGCTGCCCGCCGGGCAGCTGACTGTCAGAGAGTGCGGGAATAGTTATCACGTGGCGACGCTCGACAACGATGCGGACGAAATTTTCGCGGGCAGCCTGGAGTTCATCCGTGCGCACAGCCGCGCGGGCAGCCCGCCCGGGCTGATCGCCGCGCCGGACGCGGGTGAGGGGGTGACCGGGAGCGATGGCGGATAAGGCCGCGGACGACGAGGCCGCGTGGCGCGACCTGGTCGACCAGTACCGCTCCGCGGCGGCGGCCGGGGGCGCGGTGCCGTGGCCGGTCCGGGAGGACCTGCCCGCTGGGCGGTCCGCCGCGGCCGGTGGCCCCGGCGAGGACACCGATCCCGACCTCGCCCAGGTGGAGCCGCCTGGCTGGGATGACCCGGTGCCAGGAGTCATCCCGGCCCCACCCCGGTTCCGGGTGATCCGCCCCGCCCAGCCGCCGCAGCCCGCGCCGGCCGCCGACGATGAGCAATTTGTGCCGCCCGTGCCGCCGCCGCTGCCCCGGCTGGACCCGATCAGCAAGGGCGCCTGGGCGGCACTGTTCGGCGGGCCCGGTTACCTGCTGCTCGCCGTCATGCTCGGCTGGCAGGTCCCAGGCTGGGCCGCGTTCTGTGCGGTGGGGGCCTTCGTCGGTGGCTTCGCGGCGCTGGTGGTGCGCATGAATGACCGGACGGAGGACGACGGCCCCGACGACGGGGCGGTGGTGTAGCGCCGGTCAGCGGGCGGTCGCTGGCCGGCGGTCAGTGGCCAGCGGTCAGTAGCCAGCGGCCAGGGCAGAGCCGTCGGCCAGCCCGGGGCCGGCCCCACGTGCCAGGTCGGCCGCGCCTACCAGGCCGGCGTCTGCGCCCAGTTCGGCCAGCCTGATCGGCGCCTGCTCCCGGTAGGACCGGCCGGTCAGCCGCTGGCTGAACGCGGTCCGGGCCGGGCCGACCAGCAGTTCCCCGGCATCGGACACGCCACCGCCGATGACGAAGCAGGCCGGGTCGAGGATGTCGGCCAGATCGGCGAGCCCCTGGCCCAGCCAGCCGCCGACGGTCTGGAAACACCCGATCGCGGCCGGGTCACCTTCCCGCGCCGCCCTGGTGACCTGGGCGCCAGTGATGCCCTCCGGGTTTCCCCCGGCCAGCCGCAGCAGCCATGCCGCGGCCGCAGGCGACCGGCGGGCCTGCTCGCGGGCTTCGGCCACCAGCGCCTTGCCGCTGGCGTACTGCTCCCAGCAGCCGCGGTTGCCGCAGCCGCACGGTCGGCCGTCGGGCACCACCCGGACATGCCCCGGCTCGCCGGCCATCCCCCACCGGCCCCGGTAGAGCTTGCCGTCCAGCACGATCCCGGCCCCGATCCCGGTGCCGACCGCGACGAAGATGACGTTCTCGTGACCGCGGGCGGCGCCGAACCTGACTTCTGCCCAGGCGCTGGCGTTCGCGTCGTTCTCGACCACCACTGGCAGCCCGACCAGGCCTTCGATCCGCTGCCGGAGCGGCTCGTCGCGCCAGGCGAGGTTCGGCGCAAACCGGATCGTCGCCCGGCTCTCATCTACGAAACCTGCCGCTCCCAGGCCGACCGCGGTGACCTGGTGCCGCCCGCGCAGGTCCGTGACCGCCTCGGCGATGACCTGCTCGGTCTGCCCGGGGCTGGCCGAGGGGGTGGGCCGCCGCACACTTTCGATGATCTTCCCGTACTCGTCGACCACGCCAGCGGCAACCTTGGTTCCCCCGACATCAACCCCGATCGTCAGGCTCATCCGGCGGTCCTCCCGCAGGCTCCGCCGGCCCGGGCTCAGCAGCCGGCCCGCCTGCGGACTCTGCCAGCCCGGCCTCGTCCGGTGGCCCGTCGGCGGGCTCCGCCGACCCGGGCTCAGCCGCCGGCCCGCCCGCGGACTCTGCCAGCCCGGCCTCGTCCGGCGCGTCCTGCAGCCGGACGTCCTGCACGGTCACATCCTGGACGGTAACGTCCTGCCCGCTGACATCGGCCCGGACGGTAACATCCGCCCATACCGTGGCCTCCGGTGCCGCCGCATCCTGGCCGTCGGCACTGGCCGCCCGGCTGGCCGCCAGTGCCGCGTCCACCGACGACATGATCTCCTGGAGCAGCCCGGTCAGGGCACCGCCCGCCGCGGCCACGTGTGCGCCGGCGGCCGGCCCGGACTCCCGCAGCGCGCGGGCGGCCCGGCACAGCGGGCACCACGCACACTCCGGTGCGTCCATCGGCGGCGGCTTGGTGGCCCGCTCCCACACGTCGCCCGTCTCGTCAGCTCGCCCGAGCACGGAGCGGAGCTGGCTGCTCACCTCACGGGTCACACTGCGGGCGCCGGAGCGGATCAGCCAGCGCTGGAAGTCACCGATCGGATCCGGGCTTGGCTGGTCTGTCACGTCGTGCCTCCTGTTCCGGCCTCTACCCGGCCCTTCAGTCCTTTCAGCGCCGTGTCCACGATGGACTTCTCCGCCCGGCGCTTCATCATCCCCAGCATCGGGATCCTGACATCGACCGTCAGCTCATAGGTGACAGTGGTGCCGTCACCGGTGCCGGCCAGCAGATAGCCGCCGCTCATCGCGGTGATCACCGTCCCGGCCTCGGCCAGTTCCCACCGGACCACGGTGTCGCCGTCCCAGTCGTAGGCGAGCACATAGCTGTCCTTGATCACCCCGGCGTCGAGCTGGAACCGCACCCGGGTACCCCGGCCGGCCCCGTCCCGGCTGATGACCTCGGTGGACCGGACCGCCGATGCCCACTGCGGGTAGGCGGCGAAGTCGGCGATGACGGCCATGACCGATGCCAGCGGTGCCGCCACGGTGATGCTGGCACTCGTCCGGTCAGCCATGCTCGGAGCGTACCGCTACCACTCCAGTACATACGGCTTCCCGGTGGCGCGGAAGTGGCCGACGTTGACGCACTCGGACCGGCCGATCCGGGCCCGGCGGGCCAGCGGCTGATGGACGTGGCCGAACAGCACGTGCCGGGGCTGGGTGCGGCGGATATGGCTGGCCAGCGCCTCGCTGCCGCGTTCCAGCCGGCGGGCGACCGTGTCATACAGCAGCTGCGGCACGGCCGGCGGGATATGGCTGCACAGCACATCCACCTCCCCCACCGCCGCCACCTTGGCCGCATAGGCGTCGTCGTCGAGCTCATTCGGCGTCCGGTAGGGCGAGTGCAGGCCACCGCCGACGAACCCGAATGTCCAGCCCCCGAGCTCGGCCCGCTCGCCATCGAGCACCCGGTGGCCCGGCCGCAGCTGGCCCGGCCACAGCTGCGGGATGTCCACGTTCCCGTAGGTGAGATACGCGGGCTCGGGCATGGCCGCGAACAGCTCCGCATACTGGCGGGTGGCAGCACCGCGGATGTGCGCGGCCGGGTCGCCGCCGAGCTGCCGCCATAGCCCGGCGGTCAGTGCGCGGGCGTCGTCGAACCGCCTCGCGGTCCGCAGCGCGATGAACCGGCTGGTGGCATCGGCACCGAACAGTTCCGGGAAGATGCCCTGCCCATGGTCGGCGTAGTCGATGAACAGCAGCAGATCCCCCAGGCAGATCAAGGCGTCCGCCCCGGTGCTCGCGGCGCGCAGCGGGCCAGCCGCGCCGTGCACGTCACTGACCACATGGACCCGCATGCACGACACATTAAGGCGGCGGGCGGGCATGACCCGGCCCGGCACCGGGAACGGCTCAGATGGCGGTCCCGCCGCTGCCAGCCCCGCGGCCGTAAGCTACCCAGGCACAGGGCTGGCCGCCCAGGCTGACCGTGATCCGGTCCCGCCGGTCCCCGGTGCGGGCAAGGAGGCATGCATGCGCGAGTACAGCACCCCGGCCGTCGCCGAGATCCCGGCCGCTGCCCGGCTGACTGACACCGTGTTCGCCCGTGCCGAGGACAGCCCGGGCAGCGTGGTCATCCGGCGCCGGGCAGCCCAGCCGGACCCGGGGCAGCCCGGCTGGCGGGACGTCACCGCCGCGGCGTTCCGCGACGACGTCGCCGCGCACGCCAAGGGCCTCATCGCGGCCGGCATCGGCGCGGGTGACCGGGTAGCGCTCTTGTCCCGCACCCGCTACGAGTGGACCGTCGCGGACTACGCCATCTGGGCGGCCGGGGCAGTCACCGTGCCGGTGTACGAGACCTCATCCGCTGAGCAGGTGGAGTGGATCCTGGCCGACTCCGGCGCCCGCGCGATCGTGGTGGAGACCCCGGCGCACCTGGCCGGGATCGCCGACGTGCTGAGCGGGCGGCCCGCTGTCAGCCACGTCTGGCTGATCGACCCCGGCCCGGAAGAGGCAACCGGCGCCGGGCCGTTTGCAGCGCTCGCCGCGGCCGGTGCGGCCGTGACCGACGCCGAGCTCGGCCAGCGCCGGATGTCGGTGGGCGCGGCGGACATGGCCACCATCATCTACACCTCGGGCACGACCGGCCGCCCCAAGGGATGCGTGATCACGCACGCCAACCTGCTGGCTGCCGCGCGCAACGCGATCAACGGGTCGCTGGCACCGATATTCCGCGAGCCGGGTGCATCGACCCTGCTGTTCCTGCCGCTGGCCCACTCGTTCGCCCGGATCATCGAGGTCGGGGTCATGGAGGCGGGGGTGGTGCTTGGGCACACGGCAGACATCCGCCACCTGCTGCCCGACCTGGCCCGCTTCCAGCCCACCTTCCTGCTCGCCGTGCCGCGCGTGTTTGAGAAGGTCTACAACGGCGCGGAACAGCAGGCCGCGGCCAGCAAGGTGCGCAACGCGATCTTCCAGGCTTCGGCGCGGACCGCGGTCGCCTGGAGCCGTGCCGCCGGCCCGGGTGCCGATCCGGGCCGCGCGGACGCGCTGCTGAGGGTGCGGCACGCACTGTTCGACCGGCTGGTCTACGCCCGGCTCCGGGCCGCGATCGGCGGCCGCGCCAGGTATGCCGTGTCCGGCGGTGCCCCGCTCGGCGAGCGGCTCGGGCACTTCTTCCGCGGCGCGGGCATCACCATCGTCGAGGGGTACGGCCTGACCGAGACCACCGCGCCAGCGACGGTCAACCCCCCGGACCGCAACAAGATCGGCACCGTCGGCCCGCCGCTGCCGGGCATGTCGGTACGGATCGATGAGGACGGGGAGATCCTCATCGCCGGGCCGAACGTCTTCGCCGGGTACCTGAACAACCAGGCGGCGACCGACGACGTGCTGACCCCCGAGCACTGGCTGCGCAGCGGCGACCTCGGCGAACTGGACGACGACGGCTACCTGCGGGTGACCGGGCGCAAGAAGGAGCTGATCGTCACCGCCGGCGGGAAGAACGTCTCACCGGCCGTGCTGGAGGACCGGATCCGCGCCCACCCGCTGGTCAGCCAGTGCCTGGTGGTCGGCGACGGCCGCCCCTACGTCGCCTGCCTGATCACGCTGGACCCCGAGGCGGTCGGGCCGTGGCTGGCCCGGCGCGGCCGCCCGGCCGGGACCCCGCTGTCCGAGCTGGCCACCGATCCCGAGCTGCTGGCCGAGCTGCAAGCCGTCGTGGACGAGGCCAACAAGGCGGTGTCCCGGGCCGAGTCGGTGCGCCGGTTCCGGGTGCTGGCCACCGACTTCACCGAGCCGGGCGGGCACCTGACGCCATCGCTGAAGATTCGCCGTCACGTGGTGCTGAAGGAGTTCGCGGGCGAGATCGACGCGCTGTACACCTGAGCGGGCCGGGTGAGCCGGCCGCCAGGCCGGGTCAGCCGGCCAGGATCCGCTGCAGCCGCTGGCTGACCAGATCCCACCGCCACTCCTGATCCACCCAGGCCATGCCCTTCTCCCCCATCGCCCTGGCCACGGCCGGGTCGGTGAGCAGTTCCACCAGCGCGGCCACCAGGCCGGCCGGGCGGCGCCCGGGCACGACATAGCCCGTCTCCCCGGGCCGGATGGCGTCCGGCGCGTTGCCGGAATCCCCCCCGATCACCGGCAGGCCGGCCGCGGACGCCTCCAGGTAGACAATGCCCAGCCCCTCCACGTCCAGCCCCTGCCGGCGGGTGCGGCAGGGCATCGCGAACACATCGCCCGCGTCGTAGTAGGCGGGCAGCTCCGGCCAGGGCACCGGCCCGGCGAAGACCACCGAGCCGGCCACCCCGGTGCGGGCGGCCAGCCGTGCCAGCGCCGCCCGGTAGCGGCCACCCCCCACGATCAGCAGCAGCGCGTCCGGGACCGCGGCCAGTACCTCCGGCCAGGCCCTGATGAGCGTGTCCTGCCCCTTGCGCGGCACCAGCCGCGACACGCAGACCGTCACCGGGCGGCCACCCAGGCCAAGCCGCTCACGGACGGCAGCGCCGCCCGCCCCCGGCCGGAAGGCGCTGGTGTCCACCCCCGGCGTGAGCCGGGTCATCCGGGCGGCCGCGGCCGGTGACAGCGCCCTGGCCAGCCGGACCCGGGTGTACTCGCCGAGATAGGTGACGGCGTCGGTGCTGTCACCGATGCGCCGCAGCAGGCTCCGGGCGCCGGGCAGCACCGCCCAGCCCGCCTCATGCCCGTGGGTGATGGCCACCAGCCGCCGTGCCCCGGCCCTTCGCAGCGCGGGCGCCAGCAGGCCGAGCGGCGCCGCCGCGCCGAACAGCACCGTGTCGCAGCCGTCCCGGTGGAGCAGCCGGGCCGCCCGGCGGGCCACCGACGGCACCGGCAGCATCAGCGAGCTGGGATGGCGCTCGACCGGGAAGGGCTGGGCCGCGTCGAACTCGGCGGCGCCCGGCCAGGCGGGCGCATACACGGTGACGCTGCCCGCGGGCAGCCCGGCCGCCAGCGCGTGCACGAACGACTGGATCCCGCCGGCCCGCGGCGGGAAGTCGTTCGTCACGACCAGAACCTTGGGCATCGCGCTCCCGGTGCGGCCCGGCGACGGGTGACGGAGTGAGTGTAATGTCCGGTCTCCGCCGCCCGGCCTGCCCGGCGGGTACGGTCAGGGCAGGACCGCGCCGTCCAGGTTGGACGCGTACCAGGACGAGCTGAGCGCGACCTTCTCCACGTTCATGCCCGGTTGCGGCGCATCGATGAGCATCCCGCCCCCCACGTAGATGCCCACGTGGCTGTCCCCGGCGAACTCCAGGATGTCCCCCGGCTGGAGGTTGGATGTCGACACCGACGGCAGGCCGGCCTGCCCATAGCTGGTGCGCGGAATCGATACCCCCGCTGCCGCCCAGGACGACATGGTCAGCCCCGAGCAGTCGTACCCGGCGCCGCACGGGCCGGTGCCGCCAAAGACGTACGGGCAGCCCAGCTGCGCATAGGCGAACGCGACCGCCTTGCCGGCCTGGGTGTTGGTCGGGCCGCTGTAGTTGCCGCCGGTGGCGCCGCCGCCGATCAGCGTCTTCCGCTGCGGCGCGGTGAGGGTGGCCAGGATCGACTGCTGCTGGGCCAGCAGCTTGCTTTCGGTTGCCTTCTGCTCGCTCAGCTGCCGCTTGTCGGCCGCGATGGCGGCCTCGATCCGCCGGCTGTACTGCCTGGCCTCGGTCAGCTGGCGTGCGTCCGTGACGAACTGCTGGACCTGCTCATACCGGTTGGTGGCCAGGTGGATCAGGAACGCGGACTGGGACAGCACGGTCTGCGGGTCGTTGGAGGCCAGCACGGCCGCGGTGGAGGTCATGTTGCCGTTCTCATAGGCGAACGAGGCGATCTGGCCGATCTGGGCGCGCATGGCCTGGAACTGGACCTGGTCGCGGCCGATCTCCTTGTTCACCAGCGCCAGCCGCTGCCGGGCGGCGGCCAGATTCTGGCTGGCCACGTCGTACTGCTGGTTGAGCACGTTCAGCCGGTTGGTCAGCTTGTTGACCTTCGCCTGGACCGAGCTGACGCTGGGCTGGGGTGCCGCACTGGCCGCCCCCGCCGACGTCAGCAGCCCGGCGGTGGTGAAGATCGCGGCCACCAGGCAGGCACCGCGGCGGATCAGGGGGGAACGGACGACTGGATGCGTACCCACCTGGTGACACGCTCCTTTTCCCGCGTCGCTCGCCGGTTGAGCTTGCGAGGCCCGGCGGTACCGCGCCTCGCGGCCGGGCAGGGTCATGGCCTCGGCCGACACGCCGGCGGAGCCGCCTGTGGCAGGCCCTCCGGCTGGGTCTCCGGCTCCCTGGCCACCCAATCCTGCTGGCCAGGGCCTCAGCGGTGGCTGACCACCGCCGCCCATCGGACGGCTGGAAAGTGATGCAGCCGGGGCTGACACTAGGGGAAATCAGCTGGTGAATTCAACCGCTTCGCACACTCTGGCCTCACGTTTCTTCATCACCAGTCGCAGCCGTCCTACCAGTGACACCCCCGGCGGCGTCACGAAGCCCGGGCGGCCGGCGCCCGCAACCGCAGCGGCGGCACCATCCGGGCGTCCGCGAGCACCCGCAGTGCCCGTTCCTCCTCAGCGCCGATCCGGGCCGGGCCGGGCGGGCCGAGCAGGGCCATGACCACGCAGTCGGGGCAGGCGATATCCCTCATCACGCACCGGTCGCACTCGATCAGCATGATCTCTCCTCAGCGTCTCCAGCCCCAGCCGCGCCCACGCTAGAACCTCCCACCGACAATCCCGCCGCCACTGTGCCGGACGGAGGGTCACACCGGCGCGCCTGGGCAGGACTGTCGGTGGCCCGGCCTACGGTTGAGCGGTGATCACCTGGGACACCTCGGCCCGGCCGGTGCTGGCTCCGGACCGGAACCAGCCGCTCGACGCGATCGACTTTGTCGTCGTCGACGTGGAGACGACCGGCTGGACCCCGGGAAAGGCGCAGATCACCGAGATCGGCGCGGTCCGGGTCAGCGGCGGCAAGCTGACCGGCCAGTTCACCTCACTGGTGAACCCGGGCGGCCCGATTCCGGGGCGGGTTACCGAGCTGACCGGCATCACCGACGAGATGGTCGCGGCCGCCCCGCCGCTGGACCGGGTGCTGCCCGCCTTCCTGGCGTTCGCCAGCGGTGGTGTGCTCACCGCCCATAACGCCCCCTTCGACATCGGCTTCCTCACCGCCGCCTGCCGGGCCTGCGGCCTGCCCTGGCCACGGCCGCCGGTGGTGGACACGGTGGACCTGGCCCGGCGTGTGCTCGGCGCGGACGAGGTGCCTAACTGCAAGCTGGCCACCCTGGCGGAGTACTTCGGGGCGCGCACCACGCCGAGCCACCGGGCCCTGGCGGACGCGATGGCCACCGCCGATGTGCTGACGGCGCTGCTGCCCCGGCTCGACGCCGCGGGCATCAGCACGCTCGGTGAGATCCGGCTGCGGCGGGTCCCGGGAATCTGGCCGCGGTGGCTGGCGCTGCCCGGCCGCTGGCTCCGGCGCTGGCCGGGGCGGCCGCCAGGCCGGCCGTGGGCGGTACGCTACCGGCCATGGCTGGGCACCGGCACCCGGGGAGGCAGACGTGGTCACCGCGATCGTCCTGGTGAAAGCGGACGTGGCGCGCATTCCGGAGACGGCCGCGGCGATCGCGCAGATCCCGCAGGTCAGTGAGGTGTATTCGGTCACCGGCGAGTTCGACCTGGTGGCCATGGTCCGGGTACGCGCGCACGACGAACTGGCCGATGTCATTCCCGGCAACCTGAACCGGGTCGACGGGGTGACTCACACCGAAACGCACATCGCGTTCCGCACCTACTCGCGGCACGACCTGGAAGCCGCCTTCGCCCTGGGTTTCCCCGAGACCGCCTGACCGGCCAGCTACGAGGCGAGCCGCTGGCTGGTGCCGGTCCACCGGTCCAGCAGGTCGGCGGCCGCGCCGGAGTCAAGGGCGGCCGCAGCCCGGGCGCAGCCATCGGCCAGCGCGGTGCCGAGGCCGTCGGCGCCGGGCACGCCACCGGCGGCGGCGAGCGCCGCCGCGGCGTTGAGTATCACCGTGTCCCGGACCGGTCCCTGCGCGCCGCCCAGCACCGACCGGACCACGCCGGCGTTGTGCGCCGCGTCACCGCCGCGCAGGTCGCCGGGCCGGGAGCGGGCCAGCCCCAGGCCGGCCGGATCCAGCCGGGCCTGGCTCACCGCACCGTTGTGCGCCACCCACACCGTCGAGGCGGCGGCCGTGGTCAGCTCGTCCAGCCCGTCGTCACCGTGGAACACCAGCGCCGAGCAGCCCCGGCCGGCCAGCACCCCGGCCAGCACCGGGCCCATCCGCGGGTCGGCCACCCCGACCGCCTGTGCGCCGGGCCGGGCCGGGTTGGCCACCGGGCCCAGAAAATTGAAGACGGTTGGCACGCCAAGCTCACGCCGGGGCACGGACGCGTACCGCAGCGCCGGGTGGTACAGCGCGGCGAACAGGAACGCTATCCCGACCTCATCCACCAGGGCGGCGCTGGACTCCGGTGGCAGGTCGATCACGACGCCGAGGGCTTCCAGCACGTCCGCCGCTCCGCAAGCGGAGGTGGCCGCCCGGTTGCCGTGCTTGGCGACCCGGGCCCCGGCCGCGGCGGCGACGATCGCGCCCATGGTGGAGATGTTGACCGTGTGGGCCCGGTCGCCGCCGGTGCCGACCAGGTCCACCAGCGGCCCGGCCACGCTGATCGGGGTCGCCCGGTCCAGCATGGCCTGGGCCAGCCCGCTCACCTCGGCGACCGTCTCGCCCTTCATCCGCAGCGCCACGCCGAACCCGGCGATCTGGGCCGGTGTCGCCGCACCCTCCATGATCTCGCCCATCGCCCAGCCCGCCTCGGCGGCAGTCAGTGCCCGCCCGCGGATGAGCGCGCCGAGCAGGGCCGGCCAGGAGGGTGCGTACGCCGGGTGGCCAGGCATCGCCGGGTCAGGCCTGCGCGACGGCGCCGCGCTGGCGCATCAGCCCGGCCAGCGCGCTGGCCAGCGCGCGTGGCTCGATCGGGTGGCTGACCACCGCATCGGCCCCGGACCAGGTCGCCAGCCAGCCGTCGTCGGCGCGGCCAATGATCAGCAGCACCGGCGGGCAGTTGTGGATTTCGTCCTTGGCCTGCCGGCAGACTCCCATGCCGCCGGCCGGCTGGGCCTCGCCATCGAGCACCATGACGTCCACCCCGCCCGCGTCCAGCAGCCGGAACAGCGCGGGCTCGGTGGCCACATCGACCAGTTCGGCGTCCGGCACGTCCGGTGCCGGACGGCG
>Ga0306924_10000486_pt1 | contig 33089 bp, 32 predicted proteins | sample sta12Can44000111_FD_203756 | JGI IMG/M metagenome (GOLD analysis project Ga0306924, IMG submission 203756) | Lab enrichment of tropical soil microbial communities from Luquillo Experimental Forest, Puerto Rico - statanox.12C.anox.44.000.111 (v2)... | ecosystem: Environmental > Terrestrial >... | reverse complement strand
TGAGCATCTTGCCGAACGGCAGCATGCCGAGGATCTGGTCGAGCGGGCCCATCTGCCGGAGCTGCTTGAGCTGATCGCGAAAATCCTCGAGCGTGAAGGTGTCCTCGCGCAGCTTCTTGGCCAGCGCCTCGGCCTTCGTCTGATCGACCGCCGCCTGCGCCTTCTCGACGAGCGAGAGCACGTCGCCCATGCCCAGGATCCGCGAGGCCAGCCGATCGGGATGGAACGGCTCGAGCGCGTCGCTCTTCTCGCCGACACCCACGAAGGCGATCGGGCGCCCGGTGACGTGGCGCACCGAGAGTGCGGCGCCGCCGCGGGAATCGCCGTCCATCTTGGTGAGGACGACCGCGTCGATGCCGACGGCCTGGTTGAACTTGTCGGCAACCGTGACCGCGTCCTGACCGGTCATCGCGTCGACGACGAGGAGCACGTGATGGGGCGCGACCTCACGCCGGATCGCCTGCAGCTCGGCCAGCAGCGCCTCGTCGATATGGAGCCGACCGGCGGTGTCGAGGATGAGCGGGGTGAGGCCGCGGCTCGCCGCCTCCTCGCGCGCGGCCCGGCAGATCTGGAGCGGCGTCTGCCCGGCGGTGCCGGTCACCGGCACGCCGAGCTGCGCGCCGAGCGTGCGGAGCTGATCCATGGCCGCCGGCCGCTGGGTGTCGGCCGCCGCCAGCATCGGGTGCTGGCCCTGCTTGGTGTAGAGCCGCGCGAGCTTGGCCGCGGTCGTCGTCTTGCCGGATCCCTGCAGGCCCATGAGCATGATGACGGTCGGCGGGTGGGGCGCCGGCGCCAGGCGATGTCCGCTGCCGCCGAGCAGCTCGACCAGCTCGTCGTGGACGACCTTCACGACCTGCTGCGCCGGCGTCAGCGATGTGAGCACGTCCTGGCCCACCGCCTTGGTCTTCACGCGGTCGACGAAGGCGCGGACGACCTTGAAGTTGACGTCGGCTTCGAGGAGCGCCACGCGCACCTCGCGCAGCGCCTCCTGGATGTTCTCTTCCGACAGCCGGCCGCGACCGCCAAGCTTGTCGAAGATGGTTTGCAGTCTCGTACTCAGGGAATCAAGCATGGGAACGCCTTACTTTACGGGAACATCAGACGAATATCAACGAGGCGGCTGGTCGGACGGGCTACTGGCTGCCGTTCGGGACGAACTGCATCGGCGCGAGGCGCCACTGATAGATGCCGACGTTGACCTGATCCAGCACCCAGCGCTCGGGAATCCATGTCCCCGTCGTCGTCTCGATCGCGTAGAACCCTGGGACCTGAGCGAACATCGTCTGGTATCGGTCCGGGACCCCCTCCGGGGAGGGCACGTACACCTGCATCACCACCGGCTGCGGTGGCATCCACACCTGGCGGACCGCGAAGCCGAGGCCGGCGTTGGGCAGCATCGGGTGCGGGTTGTTGAACGCGTGGGGCTCGTCCCCGAAGGGGATCGATTCGCGGGAGCCGGGCGTGCCGGGCGGCACGACCCGGAAGGGCCCGGTCGGATTGGGCCGAACGACGAAGACCGGGCCCTGCGGATTCGGCGTGCTCAGGCCGGTAGTCTGGGCCATGGCGGGGCTCAAGGTCGCGACCGCCAGCAATAGCCCGAGGGTCACCCCAAGAATCCGCATAGGCGACCAGTATAACCCACCCACGCCGGCGCCCTCAGTACGCCGGAGGCGCGTACACCGTCACGAAGAAGAGCGGCGTCCGGCCTGGATTCTTCACGTAGTGAGGGGTTTTCGCCGGGATCATGACGAGAGATCCCGCCGCGGCGCGATGCTCCTTGCCGGCGATGCGCACGAGCGCCTCGCCCTCGACCACATAGACGATCTGGTCGCCGTCGTGCTCTTCCTCGGGCCCGCCGTCCTCGCCCGGTGCGATGGTCATGACCGCCGTCTGGCTGCGCTCGGTCTGCTGGAGCACGCGGAAGAAGCGACCGCGGTGCGCGAGCGCGTCGACGACGTCCATCGCGCTAGGCCGCGGTCGCGGCGGCGCGCAGCGCGCGGACGGCGGCGGCCGGGTCCGCGGCGCCGAAGACGGCCGAGCCGGCCACGAGGACCGAGGCGCCGTCCTCCGCGAGCGACCTCGCGAGGTCGACCTTGACGCCGCCGTCGACGGAGACGTCGATGGGTCGGGCGCCCACGAGCTTCTTGATCTCGCGGACCTTCCGGTGGGCGCTCGGGATGAACGACTGCCCGCCGAAGCCGGGGTTGACCGACATCACCAGCACCAGGTCGAGGTCGTCCAGCACGTACTCGAGGGCCGCGGGCGGCGTCGACGGGTTCAACGCCACGCCGGCGCGCGCGCCGAGCTCGCGGATCTGCGCGAGCGTGCGCTGCAGGTGCGTGCAGGCCTCGACGTGCACGGTGACCAGGTCGGCGCCGGCTGCCACGAACTCGGAGACGTAGCGCTCGGGCTCGGCGATCATCAGGTGAACGTCGAGGGGCAGCCGCGTGCGCTTGCGGATCGCGGCGACGACGACCGGCCCGATCGTGATGTTGGGCACGAACCGGCCGTCCATGACGTCGACGTGGAGCTGGTCGGCGCCGCCGGCCTCGACGCGCGCGATGTCGGTGGCGAGCGCGGCGAAGTCGGCCGAGAGGATCGACGGCGCGATCTTGATCACGAGGCTGTTATACCCGAAACCTCGGAGCGGCGGAAGCGGACGGCGGAGAACCCGTCCGTGCCATGGCGGTGGGGCAGGCACCGGAGCCAGCCGTCCGCGCCGAGCGGCAGCGGGAACGCACCGGGCGCGTCCGGGCGGAACTCCGGCGTCGCGGCGAGGAACGCTTGCGCGACGGCCTCGTTCTCCTCGGGCTCGAGCGAGCACGTCGCGTAGACCAGGCGCCCGCCGGGCCGGACCATCGTCGCGGCAGCGTCGAGGATCTCCGACTGGCGCCGACTCGCGAGGGCCAGGTCCGACGGCTGGCGGCGCCACTTCACCTCCGGATTGCGGCGCAGGACGCCCAGGTTCGAGCACGGCGCGTCGACCAGGACCGCGTCGCACGCGCCGCGGAGCTCCGGCGCGAGCGCTTCCACCGGGCCGGGCCGCGCGTCGATGATCGAGATGCCGAGTCGCGCCGCCGCCTCGCCGACCCGCGCCAGGCGCGCGGGCTCGCGGTCGAAGGCGAGAACGCGGCCGCGGTTGTCCATGAGCTCGGCCAGATGAGTGGTCTTGGTCCCGGGCGCCGCGCAGACGTCGGCGACGGTCGAGCCAGGCTCGGGCGCCAGCAGACGCGCGATCAGCATCGACGCCTCGTCTTGCACGGCGAAGCTGCCGTCGGCGAAGGTACGCCACTCACCCGGGGCGCCGCCCGGGCCCACCACCAGCCCCTCGGGAGCCAGCCGGGTCGGCCGCCACTCGAGCCCATCTTCCTCGGCGAGACGCTGGCCGACCGTGTCGCGCGTGCTCCGCAGCCGGTTCACGCGCAGGGTGAGTGGCGGCCGCTCGTTCAGCGCGCGCATCAGCGCCTCGGCGTCGTGGCGGCCGTAGCGCGTCACCCATCGCTCGGCGAGCCACGTGGGGAAGGAGCAGCGGGTCGCCAGCGCGTCGAGCGGGTCGCGCGGCGGCGCCGGCTCGCGCTCGCGCGGCCCGCGCCGCGCGAACGAGCGGAGCACGGCGTTGACGAAGGCGCTGACGCCCGGCGCTCGCGGCGCCAGGGTGACGGCGTCGTTGACCGCGGCGAATGCGGGCACGCGCTCGAGGAAGACGATCTGGTACGCCGTCATCCGGAGCAGAACGCGCACGCGCGCGTCGAGGGAGGCGAGCCGGCGGCGGGAGTGAGGCGCCAGGATCCAGTCGAGATAGCGCTGCCAGCGGAGGGTGCCGTACACGAGCTCGGTGGCGAGCGCGGCGTCGCGGTCTTCGAGGCGGCGCGCGGTCAGCTCGGCTTCGAGTGCGCTGTCGGCGAAGCTCGCGTCGGCCTCGACCCGCTCGAGCACACGCGCGGCGATCTCGCGAGCGGGGGACGCCGAACGGACGGTGACCACGCGACCGGCGCCCTCAGTCGCTCGGCGGCGTGAACGAGGCGCCCCGGGCCAGGCGCGCTCCCCGGAGATAGTCCGACCACGACATCGCTCGCCGGTTCTCGGGCTGAACCTCGACCGGACACAGCCAGCCGTCTGCGGTGGCGATCGCAAGCGTGTCGCCGGCGGCCGGTGGACGCCCCAAGGTGCCCGGCGTCTGGGTTCGTCCGGTGCCGAGGGCCGTCGCGCGCCAGATCGTGAGCATGCCGCCCGGGCCGCGCGAGACGGCGCCCGGCCAGGGATTGCAGCCGCGTACGACGTTGACGAGCGCGGCGGCGGGGTGCTCCCAGTCGAGATAGCCGTCGGACCGCTTGAGGCGCGGCGCGAGCGTCGCGTCCTCGTGGCGCTGCGGCGTCGGCCTCAGCGCGTCGAGCCGCGCGAGCGTCTCGATCATGACCGCGGCACCGAGCGGGGCGAGCCGCGTGGCCAGCTCTCCCGCGGTTTCCGCCGGGCCGATCGCCATCGGCGCGGAGAGGAGAATCGGTCCGGTGTCCATGCCCTCGTCCATCTGAAACGTCGTGATTCCGGTGGTGTGCTCGCCGCGCATGATCGCCCACTGGATCGGCGCCGCGCCGCGATAGCGGGGCAGGAGCGAGCCGTGGATGTTGATCGAGCCGCGGCGCGGCGCGTCGAGCACGGCCTTCGGCAAGATCTGGCCGAACGCGACAACGACCGCCACGTCGGCGCCGAGCGCCCGCAGGCGATCGGGCCACTCGGGATCGCGCACGCGCAGCGGCTGGAGGACCTCGAGCCCAGCGGCCAGTGCGCGCTCCTTCACGGGCGGCTGGGCCAGGTGCTGCCCGCGGTGCGCGGGCCGGTCCGGCTGCGTGACGACCGCGACGACCTCGTGGTGGCGCAGGAGCACCTCGAGGGTCGGCAGCGCGAACGCGGGGGTGCCGTAGAAGAGAGCTTTAAAGCGCGAAGGCGTGGCGGGACGCGTCCTCGCGGAGACCGTCCTTCTTGATCTTCCGCTTGATGCGATCGCGAAGCATCGGGTCGACCCGATCGATGAAGAGCACGCCGTCAAGGTGGTCGATCTCGTGCTGCAGCACGCGCGCGCGCAGGCCGCGCGCGTTGAGCGTCAGGGGCTTGCCGTCGACGGAGCGGGCCTCCACCTTGACCCACGCCGCGCGCGTGACCGGGGCGAACACGCCGGGGATGGAGAGGCAGCCTTCCTCTCCGGTCACCTCGCCGCCCCGCTCGACGATCGCCGGGTTCAGGAGCGCTTGCACGCCGCGGCCCTCCTCGTCGGAGATGACGATGAGCCGCAGCGAGATTCCCACCTGCGGCGCCGCCAGGCCGATCCCGACCTCGTCGTACATCGTCTCGGTCATGTCCGCGATGATCGCGCGGATCTGCGGCGTCACCTCGCCGACCGGAATGGCGCTCTTCCTGAGCGCGGGGTCTCCGTATTTCCTGACTTTCAGAACGGCCATTCGACTGGATCGACCTCCACATCAATGATACCCCGGCCGGCGCTCGGTAATTTGAACTCCCGCAGCGCGTCATCGAGCTGTCGCGACAGGTCGGCGCCGCCCTTGGTGACGATCCGCCGCACGCGGTCCCGCCGGTCGGCGATGGGCGGGTAGACGGTGAGGGCCTTGCTCCCCCGTAGCGCCGCGCCGACGGCATCGGCCAGGCGGCGGGTCTCCTCGGGCTGGCCGGCCTGGGCGCTCACGACCGCGAGACGACGGAAGGGCGGATAGCCGAGCTCGGCGCGGAACTGGAGCTCCTGCCGGTAGAACTCGCCGAGGCTCTGCCGGGCGACGGCCTCGAACGCGTAGTGGCCGGGATTCTGCGACTGGATGATCAGGGCGCCGTCGGCGGCGACCCGTTCGGCGGCCGCCCACGCCAGCGCGAGCGTGCGCTCGCCGGCCCTGAAATCGGGCGCGCGCAGGAGCTGATCGGGCGCGACGAGCGCGGCGAGCCCGAGCGCGCCCGGACCGAAGAGCCGAAGCGCGCCGCGCGTGCCGATCACGACGTCGGCGGCGGCCGCCGCCGCGCGCTGCGCCTCGCCCCGTGCGCCCCGCGCGGAGTCGGGATCCCAGCGGGCGATGCGCGCGTCGGGGAAGCGGCGGCGCACGGCGTGCTCGACGCGCTCGGCGCCCCAGCCGAAGGGCGTGAGGCGCCGCCCGTGACACGCCGCGCACGTGTCGGGCAACGGCTGCGACCCGCCGCAGACGCGGCAGACCAGCCGGGCCGCGGCGCGCGAGTAGGCGAACGCGATCGCGCACTCCGGGCAGCGGACGACGGTCCCGCACTCGTCGCACGCGAGCGACGACGAGAGCCGGCTCACGACGAGGAAGACGCGCCGCTTCGCCGCGAGGGTTTCGCGGATCGCGCGCGACACCGGCGGCGTGAGCGGCTCGCGTCGGAGAATGCCGCGCGTGTCGGCGATGCTGGCCGTGGGCCAGGGGCCGGGCTCCCGGGCCGGCATGTCGATCAGCCCGGATCCGGCGCGCCACCACGCCTCGGCGCTCGGCGTCGCCGCCGTGAGCAAGAGCGCCAGCGGCTCGCGAGCGGCGCGCGCGAGCGCCACGTCGCGCGAGTGCATGCGCGGCGCGCCGGGTGGCTTGTGGGCTGCTTCGTGCTCGTCGATCAGCACGAGCGTAGCCGGCGGCGGGAGCGGCGCGAGCAGGGCCGAGCGCGTGCCGGCTGCCAGCCGCGCCGATCCGTCTCGCAGCGCACGCCAGGCCGCGGTGCGCTCGTCGTCGGACACGCCCGAGTCCAGCCGGACGGCGCGGTCGATCTTCGCCAGACGCTGGGCCCATCGCGCGACGGTCTCGACGTCGGCAGCGATCACGAGTGCCGCGCCCGGCGTCGCCTCGAGGCGCTCGAGCACGCGCTTCTCGCGACCCGCGCCGAGCAAGAGCTCGGGCTTCGGCGCGGTCGTGCGGCCCACGCCGGCGGTCGCGCGCTCGGCGGCTCCGCCGCCGTCTCCGCTCGCGGGCGGGGGAAGGAGCGCGGCGCACGTGGAGCCGACCGACGAGAGGCTCTGCGCGGCGATCCAGTCGACGAGATCGAGCTCCGCCGTCGAGAGCACGGGCTCGGCGTCGACCAGTCTCGCCAGCGGCTTGAGCCCTTCCTCGACGCCGTCGCGTACGGCCACGACCATCCCGACGCGCGCGGCGCCGCGCAGGGGCGCCCGCGCACGCTGCCCGGGTCGCACGGTCCAGCCGTCGGGCACGCGATACGAGAACGAGTGGCGCACGGGGGCGTCGAAGGCGACGTCCGCGACGAGGGTCATTTATCGGAGCCCGAGCCCGGCGTCACCGAGGGTGGCCTGAGACAGATGCGACGCGGCTCCGTCCCTGCGGACAACCCTTCCCCTGACATCCGACGCGGCTGTCATCGAGTACGGCGGCGGTCGTACTCCCGTCGAGCGAGCTGGAGATCCTCCCACGCCATGCGCTTGTACTCCTCGCCGGGGTTGCGCAGGAGGAAGGCGGGGTGAAAGGTCGGGATCAAGACCGCGGATCCGTAGGGGTGCACGCGGCCGCGGAGCTTGCCGATCGGCTCGCGCGTACCGAGAAGGCTCTGGGTGGCGACGCTGCCGAGCGCCAGGACCACCTTGGGCTGGAGCACGGCAAGCTTCGCCGCCAGGAACGGCGCGCACGCCGCGAGCTCGTCGGCCTCGGGATTGCGATTGCCGGGCGGGCGGCACATCACCGCGTTGCAGATGTAGACCTCGTCGCGCGAGAGCTCGACCTTCCGCGCCTCGAGCATCTTCGTCAGGAGCTGGCCGGCCCGCCCCACGAACGGCAGCCCCTGGGCGTCCTCGTCCGCGCCCGGCCCCTCGCCGATGACGACCAGCTCGGCGCGCGGGTTGCCCGACCCGAACACGATCGTCGAGCGCGCCTCGCAGAGCTTGCACTTGCGGCAGCCCTGGAGCGCCCTCTCCTGCGCGCGCAATGCCTCGGCGGGCCCGAGCAGGTAGTCACCGCCCGCGGGAAGGTCCGTGAACCCGAGGTCACGGTGGTGGCGGAGCGTCGCGCTCAGCGCGCCGAGCGCGTCGGCGAGCAGCGCGCGCGGATCGCCGGTCGCCATGTGGGCTAGGCGGGCGCCTTCCGCGAGGCGGCAGTGCGGAGCGAGAGCACGTGTGAAAGGATCGCGTCGGCGACGTCGGACTTCGGCATGCGCGGCAGCGGCCGGGCGCCGCCCCACCGGTCGAGCAGGAGCACCTCGTTGTCCTCGGCGTCGAAGCCGATCCCTTGCTGGCTCACGTCGTTGGCGACCAGGAGGTCGATCCCCTTGCGCTCGAGCTTCTCGCGCGCGTTCGCGGCCACGTCGTGGGTCTCGGCGGCGAAGCCGACGATGAACGCGCTCGGCCGCCGGGCCGCCACCTCCGCGAGGATGTCGGCGTTCGGCGTGAGCTCGAGCGTGAGGTCGCGCTTGCCCTTGATCTTGGTGGACGCGGCCTGCTTGGCGCGGTAGTCGGCGACCGCCGCGGCCTTAATCACGATCGTCGCGCGCTCCAGGTGATGCAGCACCGCCTCCCGCATCTCCTCGGCGGTCTGCACGGGGACGAAGGTGGCGCCGGCCGGCGGCGTGAGCGACGTCGGGCCGGAGACCAGGATGACCTCCGCGCCGCGGCGGAGCGCCGCCGTCGCGAGGCCGTACCCCATCTTGCCCGACGACCGGTTGGAGATGTAGCGCACGGGATCGATGGGCTCGCGCGTCGGTCCGGAGGTCACGCGCCGGCACCAGGAGGCGCCGCAGCGCCTCCACGATCTCGTCGACTTCGGGGAACCGGCCCTTGCCGCTGAGGCCGGAGGCGAGCGCGCCCGTGTCGGGCTCGAGCACGGTCACGCCGCGGCGGCGCAGGGTGGCGACATTGGCGGTGACCGCCGCGTGCTCCCACATGCCGCCGTCCATCGCCGGCACCATCAGGACCGGCGCGCGGGCCGCGAGCAGGAGCGTCGTCAGGAAATCGTCGGCGATGCCGTGCGCGGCCTTCGCCAGCACGTTGGCGGTGGCCGGCGCGACGATGACCGCGTGCGCGCGCTCGGCCAGCGCGACGTGCTCGACGGCGTCGGTGCTCTGCGGATCGAAGAGGTTCGAGAGCACCGCGCGTCCGGACAGGGTCCGGAACGTGAGCGGGCCCACGAACTCGCGCGCGTGCTCGGAGAGGCAGACCGTGACCGAGGCGCCGAGCCGGGCCAGCTCGCGCAGAAGATAGACTGCCTTGTACGCGGCGATCGACCCGGTGACGCCCAGGATCAGCTCACGGCCGGCCAGACTCACGGAATTGTCACCCTTTCGGGGTGTCGCCCTCTTCCTTCACCCGGTACTCGACCTTCGCCGCCGCGATCTCCTCCAAGGCACCGCTCGTCGGCTTCTTGTGCCGGCTCTCGACGCGCGCCGCGGCACCGCGGTTGAGCTGGCGCGACCGCTTCGCGGCCAGGACGACGAGCAGGTAACGGTTCGAGACCTTGTTCAACGCGCTTTCCAGCGAGGGGAATGCCATCAATTCTGTACCTCCAGGTCGGGCAGGGTGAGGTCGATGCGCGCCGTCCGGCAGCGCTCGGCCAGGATGATCGACTCGAGCTGGTCCAGGGCCTCCTTCACGTCGCGATTCACGATCAGATAGTCGTAGCGCCGCCACAGCGCGATCTCCTCACGCGCGCGCGCCAGCCGCCGCGCGATCTCGTGCTCGGCGTCGGAGCGCCGCTCGCGCAGGCGCTGCTCGAGGTCCTTCACCGACGGCGCCAGGATGAAGATCAGCACGGCGTCCGGATAGCGCCCGCGCAGCTGGGCGGCGCCTTGCGTGTCGATGTCGAGCAGCACGTCGCGGCCGAGCGCCAGCGCGTCCTCGAGCGAGCGCGCCCGGGTGCCGTAGAGATTGCCGTGCACGGTCGCCCATTCGGCGAGCTCGCCCCGGTCGAGCATCGCGCGGAATTCGGGCACGCCGACGAAGCGGAAGTCGACGAAGTCCATCTCGCCCGGGCGCGGCGGCCGCGTCGTCACCGACACCGAGTACGCCAGATCGGGCACGCGCAGCCGGATCTCGCGGCACAGCGTCGTCTTGCCGGCGCCCGACGGGGCGGAGACGACGAACAGCGTGCCGCGGCGCTTAATCACCAGACGTGCCCCGCTCCGTCACGAGGCGCTGGGCGAGCGTGGCGGGCTCGAGCGACGAGAGGATCAGGTGATCGCTCCCGGTCACGATGACCGCCCGCGTGCGGCGCCCGTTCGTGGCGTCCACCAGCTTCGTGCTGCCCTTGGCGCTCTCGATGAGCCGCTTCACCGGCAGGGAGTCCAGCGCGACGATCGCCACGATCTGATCGGCGACGACGACGTTGCCATGTCCCACGTTCACCAGATGCGTCACCGACCGACCCCCGCCGTTGCGACTATTCAAGGTTCTGAGCCTGCTCGCGCATCTTCTCGATGATCCCCTTGGCGGCGAGCGCCGACTGCGAGAGCTCGAGATCGTCCGCCTTCGAGGCGATGGTGTTGACCTCGCGGTTGAGCTCCTGGATCAGGAAGTCGAGCGGCCGGCCCAGGGCACCGCCGCGCTCGAGCAGGGCCGCGAGCTGCTCGAGGTGCGCCCCGAGCCGCGTCAGCTCTTCCCGCACGTCGGTCTTCTCGGCCCAGATCGCGACCTCGGTGACGACCCGGCCCTCGTCGACCGCGGCGTCGGCGAGCAGCGCCGCGATGCGCTCGCGCAGCCGCGCCTGATAGCGCGCGAGCGCCGCGGGCGTGCGCGCGGCGATCGCGTCGACCTGCGCCTGGAGTGCCAGGTGCTGGGCGGCGAGCTCGGCCCCGAGCGCGGCGCCCTCGGTCGCGCGGGACCCCACCAGCTGGTCGAGCGCGCGGCCGAGCACTTCGGCCATCGCCGGCCACGCGATGCTGCCCGCGGACGTCTCGGACTCTTCCATGCGCACGACGCCCGAGCGCTCGAGCACCCACGAGAGCGGCACGTCCTCGCCCAGACCGACGGCGCGGCCGAGCGTCCGCGCCTGCTCGACATACTGCGCGGCGAGTGCCACGTCGACGCGGACCTGCTGGGTGGATTGACCCGGGGCGGGACCGACCTGCACGGCGACGTCGACCCGTCCGCGCTCGAGCCGGGACTGGATCAGGCGCCGCGCATCCATCTCGGCGGCGGCGAGGGCGCGCGGCAGGCGCAACGCGACGTCGAGGTGGCGATGGTTGACGGAGCGCGCCTCGACGGTGATGGCGAATCCGTCGGTGATCGCCTCGGCTCGGCCGAATCCCGTCATGCTGCGAATCGACGGGTTCACCGACAGCCGGGTGGGTGGCATCCAGCGATGATAGGGCGAAATTGCCTGTAGTGTCAATATGTTGCGGTTGACACGCGCCGGACCGACGGCTAGACTCGGCCCGCGCTCGGTCATGAGCCGCTGGGCCCTCGCAACACTCGTCGTGCTCTTGCTGCTCGGCGTCGGGGCGGTCACCCTCGCCCGGCTATTCGGGAGATCCGGTTCGCGCGCCTCGGTCGGCGTTTCCATCATCGCTCACTGGCTCGCGGCCTACGTCCTCTGGAGCTTCGCGGCCGGCCTGGCGGTGACTGCCGGTCTGCTCGCCACGTATCAGACGGCGGCGTTCGCCGCGATCTGTCTCCTCGGCGCCGTCTTCCAGTATCGCGCCCACATGCAAGCCGGGCGGGATCGCGGCCTGGCGATCTTCTTCGGCGTGCAGCTGGCGTGGCTGGTCTTCGTCCTCTTCCAGAACGGCATGCTCACTCCCGGGTGGTGATAGGCTCATTGAAATGGGCGAGCAGGATGCCATCCTGGTCATCGACCATGACACCGACGCCGCCCTCCTCCTGAGTGACTTCCTCGAGCGCGAAGGGCACGCGGTCGCGGTGGCCCGCACCGGCGCCGAGGGACTCCGGCTGATCCGCCAGGGCGCCTTCGCGCTCGTGCTCCTCGATCTGGAGATCTCCGACGTCGACAGTGCGAGCCTCATGCGCGAGGCCGCGCAGCTCGACCCGCCGCCCGAGCTGATCGTGGTGACCGAGCGCGCGACGCTCGATTCGGCGATCCAGGCCGTCGAGAGCCGGAGCGCGGGCTACATCCAGAAGCCGGTCGACCTCGCGCGCCTGGGCGGCATCGTCACGCGCGTCTTCGACCGGCGCCGGCTCGCGCGGGACAACTCGCGGCTGCACGCCGAGCTCTCCGAGCGCCTCGCCCAGAGCGAGGCGCTCGCGGCGATCTCCGCCACGGTCAGCTCCACGCTCGACGTCCGCGAGGCGCTGCGCCGGATCTGCCGCGAGCTGGTGCGCCTGCTCGGCGCCGACACGGCCGCCGTCTATCTGCAAGATCTCGGGACCGGCCGGCTCATGCCGACCGCGGCGTACCACGTGCCCCGCGAGTTTCTCGACGCCTTGTCCACGACGCCGCTTCCGGTCAAGGAGCAGGGGTTCTTCCTGCCGCTCTGGCGCGAGCGGCGCCCGGTGTACTCGGACGACATCGCGCGCGACCCGCGATTCACGCACGAGATGTTCCGAGGCTTTCCTCACCAGTCCGGGCTGCTCCTGCCGCTGATCGTCGAGGACGAGGTGATCGGCGGCTTCTACGTCGTGTGGTGGACCGCGCGCCGGAGCTTCTCCGAGCGCGACCTGCGCGGTCTCGATCACATCTGCGAGCAGGTCGGCTTCTTTCTCCGGAACGCGCGGCTCTACGAGCAGGCGGAGCGGAACCAGCGCCGCCTCGAGGTCCTCAACAACGTGTCGCGGCGCCTCGCCGCCGTGACCGATCCCGAAGAGGTGCTGACCGTCATCGTCCACGAGGCGGCCGGGCTCCTCGGCGCCGAGGCGGCCGGTCTGCGCCTGCTCGAGGACGACGACCTGGTCGTCAGCGCGCGGACCGATTCGGCGGCCGGCGTGATGTCGCGGCCCCGGCTCAAGATCGGCGAAAGCCTGAGCGGCCTGGTGGTTGCCTCGGGCGAGCCCCTGGTGGTCGAGGACTTGGCCGAGGACACCCGTCACGATCCCGCGCACAAGCGCCGCGCGCTCGAGGAGGGCTTTCACGGCTTCATCGGCGTCCCGCTCCGCGCCCACGGGCGCCCGGTCGGGACGCTCAACGTCTTCACGAAAGGCGCGCGTCACTTCCTGCCGGACGAGGTCGCGCTGCTCTCGGCGCTGGCCGACCAGGCGTCGCTCGCGATCGACAAGGCGCGACTGCTCCGGGAGGCCGAGGACGGCAGGGCGCTCCTCGAGCGGCTCTCGCGCGCCGCCATGGCGATGCAGAGCTCCTGGGAGCGGAGCGACCGGCTCGCCGCGTTCGTGCGCGCCGCGCGCGACGTCGTCGGCTTCGACCGGGTCAACGTGCTTCTGCTGACCGCCGACGGCTCCGAGCTCGAGCCGGTGACCCTGGGCGGCGATGACGAACCCCCGGGGCTCCGGCTGCCGGTGACCGCCGCGGCAGGGCCGTACCACGAGGCGCTCGTGAGCCGCCGGCCGATCGCGGTGCTCTCCAACCTGGATCTCGCGCGCGTGCAACGGCTCGATCCGGCGCACCTCGATCGGCCGTATCTGCGGTCGCGCCGCTTCGTGGTCGCGCCGCTCGTCGCCGGCGACCGGGTGATCGGCGTCGTGAGCGCCGACAACAAGCCGAGCCGCCGGCTGATCAGCCCGCGGAGCATCGAGCCGTTCACCTCGCTCTGCCAGAACCTCGCCATCGCGCTCGAGGAGAGCCGGCTCTACGCGGAAGCCCGCGAGCGCGAGGCGGAGACGACGCGGCTCTACGGCGAGGCGAAGACCTTGTCCGACGGCCTGGCGCTCCTGAACCAGGCGGCGCGCGCGCTGCACCGGACGCTCGACGTGGACGCGATGCTCGACGGCGCGCTCAAGGAGCTGGCAAAGGCGTTCGACGCCAGCGGCGCGCTCCTGCACCTCCTGGCCGACGACGGGACCCTGAGCCGGAGCGTCGGCCACTGGGTGTCGGCCGGGCAGCGCCCGGGCGATCCGAGCCGCCTGGGCGGGCTGAGCGAGCACGCCCGGCGCACGCGCACACCGGTCCTGCTCCGCGACGTCGGCGAGCACCCCGAGTTCGTGCATCCCGCCAACCTGACCCACGGCGTGCGCTCGATCGCCGCGTACCCGATCGTCGGCCAGAACGAGCGCGTGCTCGGCGTGCTCGTCCTCTACTACACGATGGCGCAGACGTTCGGCGAGACCGAGACGCGCCTGCTGGCCTCCTACGCCGACCAGCTCGCGACGGCACTCGAGAACGCCGGCCTCTACGAGGAGACGCAGACGCAGCGGGTGCGCCTGGCGCAGATCTTCGACTCGACCTCCGACGGCATCGTGCTGGTCGATCGCGACGGCGAGATCCAGGCCGCGAACCGGCAGGCCGGTGAGCTGCTCGGGTTCGACGCAAGCTCGGTGATCGGCGTCCGCTTCGCGCAGCTCGCGGCCGGCCGCCGCGGCGCCGCGCCCGATCACGACCGCATCTTCGAGGAGCTCGCCGCGATCCTCGACAAGCCGGATCGGGACACGGAAGGCGACCTCGAGCTCCAGCGCGGCGCCCGGACCGTCCACTGGGTCGGCCGCCCGATCAAGGATCCGGCCGGCGCGCCGGTCGGCTTCACCCTGACGCTCCACGACGTGACTCACGAGCGCCAGGTGAGCCAGATGAAGACCGACTTCGTCTCGTTCGTCACGCACCAGCTGCGCACACCGCTGGCCGGCATCAAGTGGATGCTGGAGCTCGCGGCGCAGGGCTCTCAGGTTCACCCGGAGACGAGCAGCTACGTCGAGGACGCGCGGACCGCCGCCGAGCGACTGATCGGCCTCGTGAACGACCTGCTCGACATCTCGCGCCTCGAGAGCGGCAAGCTGACGGTGGCGCTCCAGCCGACGAGCCTCGGCAAGCTGACGCGGAGCTCGGTCGACGAGCTCGGCGCGCTCATCCGCGACAAGGGCCTGCGGCTGTCGACCTTCGGCCTCGACGAGGCGCCTGACGTGATGGCCGACCCGCAGCTGCTCCGGCAGGTGATCTCGAACCTCGCGTCGAACGCGCTCAAGTACACGCCGAGCGGGGGCGAGATCGCCATCCGCATCGACCGCGACGACACGCGCACGGCGCGGTGGACCATCACGGACAGCGGCATCGGAATTCCCAAGACCGCACTCGGCCGCCTCTTCGAGAAGTTCTATCGTGCCGACAACGTCCACACGGTCGAGACGGAAGGCACGGGCCTGGGCCTCTACCTGGTCCGTCTGATCATCGAGCGGCTGTCCGGCGAGGTCTGGTGCGAGTCCGAGGAAGGCCGGGGCTCGGCGTTCATCTTCACGCTTCCAATCAGCGAGTGAGGCCGATGGAGACAACGGGCAAACGCGTCTTGCTGGTCGAGGACGATCGGTTCCTGCGGCGGGCGTGCGAGGCGAGCCTGCGGCAGCGCGGACTCGCGGTCACGACCGCGGCCGACGGCGAGGAGGGGCTCCGCCTCGCGCGCAGCGAGCAGCCGGACCTCATCCTGCTGGACATGCTGATGCCGAAACTCTCGGGCCTCGAGGTGCTGCGGGCGCTGCGCGGTGACGCGGCGACGCGCAGCGTGAAGGTCGTGATCCTTTCCAACTCGTCGCGCGAGCAGGACATCGCCGAGGTCAGCACCCTCGGCATCTCCGGCTACTTCGTGAAGTCCAACCTGTCGCTCCAGGAGCTCGGCGAGCTGGTCGGGCGCCTGCTGGCGGGGCAGAGTGCCTGAGGGAGTCCGGCGAGTCCTCCTCGCGGAGGACGACCGGTTCCTGCGCCGCGCGGCCGAGGCGAGGCTTCGCCAGCACGGCCTCGAGGTCCTCACGGCCGCCGACGGCGAGGAGGCGCTGCGCCTGGCGCGCTCGGAGAGGCTCGATCTCGTCCTCCTCGACGTCATCATGCCCAAGCTCGAGGGGTTCGAGGTCTTGAGGCGCTTGAAGGAAGACGCGGCCACTGCGCGCATCCCGGTCATCGTTCTGTCGAACCTCGGCCAGGAGCGCGACGTCGCGCAGGCCGAGGCCCTCGGCGCGGTCGCCTACCTGGTCAAAGCGAACCTGTCGCTGCAGGACCTCGTGGATCGGGTGGACGCGGCGCTCAGGACGGGCCCGACGTAGCGCGGCGGCGTCAGCCGCGGCTGCCCGGCTTGATCGCCTGGCTACCGGACTTGCAGAGCGGGCACTCCTCCGGCTTCCAGGTCGTCGCCTTCACCGTCGCGAGCGAGGCGCGCTTGACCGAGAAGCTGGCGCTGCCGCCGCTGCGATCGATCAGCGAGCCGACGCCGACCACGAGACCGCCGTGCGCTTCGACGCAGGTCATGACCTCGTGGATCGAGCCGCCCGTGGTCATCACGTCTTCTACCACGAGGCAACGCTCGCCGGCCTTCACGGTGAACCCGCGGCGCAGGCGCATGACGCCGTCTTCGCGCTCGGTGAAGAGCGCCCGCACGCCGAGCGCGCGCGCCGCCTCGTGCGCGACGAGGATCCCGCCGATCGCCGGTGCCAGCACGGTCTGGATCCGGTCGCCCCGGAACGGCGCAGCCAGTGCCGTGCAGAGGGCCGCGGCGTGCGTGGGGAATTGCAAGACCAGCGCCGACTGCAGATAGACGTCGGAGTGGAGACCCGAGGTGAGCCGGAAGTGGCCGCGCAGCAGCGCCCCGGTGGCCTCGTAGAGATCGAGCGTCTCGCGGTCGGTCACGGCGCGGTCAGCTCGGCGACCATCGCGGCCGCGGCGGCGGCCGGATCCTTGGCCGCGCTGATCGGTCGCCCCACCACCAGGTAGTCGGCCCCGGCCGCGAGCGCCCGGCGCGGCGTCGCGATGCGAACCTGGTCGTCCGCGCGCGCGGCGCCTGGCGTGCGAGCGTCCGCTTCCGGGCGGATCCCGGGGGTCACGATCACCCACCGCGGGCCCATCGCCAGGCGCAGGGGGCTGATCTCCTGCGCGGAGGCGACGCAGCCGTCGAGCCCGGCCTCGCGGGCGAGCCCTGCTAGATGGAGCACGTGCGACTCGACGCTCGTCGGCACGCCGACCTCGCGCTGGAGCGCTCGCCGGTCGAGGCTCGTCAGCACCGTCACGCCCAGGCACAGCGGGCGCGGCATCGCGAAGTCGCCGGCGGCCATCGTCGCGGCCTCGGCGGCGGCGCGCGCCATCGCCAGACCGCCGCTGACGTGGATGTTCAGCATGAACACCCCCAGACGCGTCGCCTCGCGGACGGCCAGCCCGACGGTGTTCGGGATGTCGTGGTACTTGAGATCGAGGAAGACGCGGAAGCCACGCTTGCGCGCGGTCTCGATCGCCGCCGGCCCGGCGGCCGTGAAGAGCTGCGAGCCGATCTTGCATCCGGTGATGATCCCGTCCAGACGGCCGAGCAGCCCGTCGGCCTCGTCGAGCCTCGGCACGTCGAGCGCCACCAGCAGCCGGTCGGCGGGATTAGCGGAGGTCGGCATGGTACTCCTGCAGGCTCAGCACCCGGAGCTCGCCCTTCAGCAAGGCCTCGATGGCGCCGATGGCGGCCTGGATGCCGTCGACCGTGGTGTAGTGCGCGACGTTCTGCGCGACCGCCGTGCGGCGGATGACCGCCGAGTCCTCGCGGGCGCGCCCGTCCTCGGGCGTGTTGAAGAGCAGGGCGATGTGGCCGCGCTTGATCAGGTCGATCACGTTGGGCCGGTAGCCGTCGCCCACCTTGTGGATGAGCTCGACGGTCATCCCGTGGCGCTCGAGCACGCGCGCCGTTCCGGCCGTCGCGACGAGCGAGAAGCCCATCTCGGCCAGGCGCTTGGCGAGCGTCGTCACCGGCCGCTTGTCGCGGTTCTTCACCGAGATGAAGACCGCGCCGGAGGTCGGCAGCACCTCGCCGGCGGCCACCTGGGACTTCAGGTAGGCCTTGCGGAAATCGCGGTCGATCCCCATCACCTCACCGGTCGACTTCATCTCCGGGCCGAGCACCACGTCGACGCCGGGGAACTTGACGAACGGGAAGACCGATTCCTTCACCGCGATGTGGGCGAGCTCGCGCTCCTCGACCCGCGCGTGCGGCGCCAGCGAATGCCCCAGCATGGCCGCGGTGGCGATCTTCGCGAGCGGGAGCCCGATCGCCTTGGACACGAACGGCACCGTGCGCGAGGCGCGCGGGTTGACCTCGAGCACGTAGATGGTCTCGCCGCGGATCGCGAACTGGACGTTGATGAGGCCGACGACGCCGAGTGCAGATGCCATCGCGCGCGTCTGCGCGCGGAGCTCGCGGATCTGCCCCTCGCCGAGCGAGTAGGGCGGCAGCGCGCAGGCCGCGTCGCCGGAGTGCACGCCCGCCTTCTCGATGTGCTCCATGACGCCGCCCACCACCACCCGCTCGCCGTCGGCGACCGCGTCCACGTCGATCTCGATCGCGTCCTCGAGGAACTTGTCGATGAGCACGGGGTGATCGGGCGACACCCGCACCGCTTCCGCCACGAACTCGCGCAGGTCCTCGTCGTCGTGCACGATCTGCATCGCCCGCCCGCCGAGCACGTAGGAGGGCCGGACCAGGACGGGAAAGCCGACCGAGGTGGCGATGGTCTGCGCCTCGGCGAGGGAGCGCGCCGTCGCGCCCGCCGCCTGGTTGAGGCCCAGCTCGGCGATCAGTGCGTTGAAGCGCTGCCGGTCCTCGGCACGGTCGATCGCGTCGGGGGTGGTCCCGAGGATCGGCACGCCCGCGTCGCGCAGCGGCACCGCGAGCTTGAGCGGCGTCTGGCCGCCGAACTGGACGACGACGCCCAGCGGGTTTTCGCGCTCGACGATGTTGAGGACGTCCTCGAGGGTCAGCGGCTCGAAGTAGAGGCGATCGGAGGTGTCGTAGTCGGTCGAGACCGTCTCGGGGTTGCAGTTGACCATGATCGCCTCGACGCCGAGGTCGCGCAGGGCGAACGCGGCGTGGACGCAGCAGTAGTCGAACTCGACGCCCTGGCCGATCCGGTTGGGTCCCGAGCCGAGGATGACGACCTTCCGCCGCGCGGTTGGCGGCGCCTCGTCCTCCTCCTCGTAGGTCGAATAGAGGTACGGCGTGTGCGCGACGAACTCGGCGGCGCACGTGTCCACCGTCTTGAACGTCGCGCGGATCCCGTGCGCGAGCCGGCGGGCGCGGACGGCCAGCTCGGTCGAGCCGGTGAGCTCGGCGATGCGCTTGTCGGCGAAGCCGAGCTGCTTGGCTCGCCGCAGCACGTCCGGGTCGGTGGCCGCCGCCGCGGTGATCGACCGCTCGAACTCGATGATCTCGCGGATGTTCTCGAGGAACCAGGGGTCGATGCGCGTCAGCGACTGGATGTCAGCGGTCGTCAGTCCGGCGCGGTAGGCGTCGCCGATGGCGAAGACCCGGTCGGGGTTCGGCACGCTGAGGAGGCGGCGCAGCTCGTCGTCGGCCAGCGGCCGGCCCAGCGTGAGCGCCCAGCGGTCCTGCTCGAGCGAGCGAACCGATTTCTGAAGCGCCTCCTTGAACGTGCGGCCGATCGCCATGACCTCGCCGACGGACTTCATCTGGGTCGTGAGCGTACGATCGGCCTCGGGGAACTTCTCGAACGCCCAGCGCGGGAACTTGACCACGCAGTAGTCGATGGCCGGCTCGAACGAGGCCGGCGTCTCGCGCGTGATGTCGTTGCGGATCTCGTCGAGCGTGTAGCCCACCGCGAGCTTGGCGGCGATCTTCGCGATCGGAAAGCCCGTCGCCTTGGACGCGAGCGCCGAGGAGCGCGAAACGCGCGGGTTCATCTCGATCACGACCAGCCGCCCGTCGGCCGGGTTGACCGCGAACTGGATGTTCGAGCCGCCCGTCTCGACGCCGATCTCGCGGATGATCGCGATCGCGGCGTCGCGCATGAGCTGGTATTCCTTGTCGGTCAAGGTCTGGGCGGGCGCCACCGTGACCGAGTCGCCGGTGTGCACGCCCATCGGGTCGACGTTCTCGATCGAGCAAATGATGACGACGTTGTCGGCCAGGTCGCGCATCACCTCGAGCTCGAACTCTTTCCAGCCGATCACCGACTCCTCGACCAGCACGGTGCCGACCGGCGACATCTGCAAGCCCCACCGCACCGCGCTCTCGAGCTCGTCGGGGTTGTAGGCGATCGAGCCGCCGGTGCCGCCGAGGGTGAACGAGGGGCGGATGATCGCGGGATAGCCGACCTTGCCGACGATCGCGCGCGCTTCCTCGAGGCTCTTGGCGTGGCCCGAGCGCGGCAGCGCCAGGCCGATACGCTCCATGGCCTGCTTGAAGAGCGCGCGGTCCTCCGCCTTGCGGATCGCGTCGAGCTGGGCGCCGATCAGCTCGACGCCGAACCGATCGAGCGTGCCGTCCTCGGCCAGCGCCACCGCGAGGTTGAGACCGGTCTGGCCGCCGAGGGTCGGCAGGAGCGCCTGCGGGCGCTCGCGCTCGATGATCTTCGCCACGAACTCCGGCGTCAGCGGCTCGATGTACGTCCGGTCCGCCAGCTCCGGATCCGTCATGATCGTGGCCGGGTTCGAGTTCACCAGCACGACCTCGAACCCTTCTTCCCGGAGCGAACGGCAGCCCTGCGTGCCCGAGTAGTCGAACTCGCACGCCTGGCCGATGACGATCGGCCCCGAGCCGATGATCAGGATGCGCTGCAGATCGGTCCGCTTGGGCAGCTATTCCTCCACGAGCCCGTACACGATCGAGGTTTCCGGTGCGGCTTCTTCGCGACGATAGAGCACGTCGTCGAGCCGGCCGTTGCCGACCCACGCCACCTCACCGCTGCCCCAGAGCTGCTCGCCGAGCACGCTCATCCGCCGGTCGACGCGCTCGCGGATCGCATGGGCTTCGAGTGAGACCTCGCTCTGCGTGGTGAACGACGTCCACTCGGGTTTCTGGCCGCCCCCCTCCGTCTTGCGATACGAGATCAGGTACTTGGGCATGTCGAGGTCAGCCTCCCTTCTGGCTCATCAGATCGGCGAAGCGATGGAACAGGTAGTTGGCGTCGTGCGGCCCGGGCGAAGCCTCGGGATGGTACTGCACCGAGAACACCGGCCACTCGCGATGCCGCAGCCCCTCGCAGGTGCCGTCGTTGAGGTTGAGATGCGTCGGCTCCCACCCGTGCGCCGACACCGACGCCGGGTCGACGGCGAAGCCGTGGTTCTGCGCGGTGATCTCGACCTTGCCGGTCGCGACGTCCTTGACCGGGTGGTTCGCGCCGTGGTGGCCGAACGGCAGCTTGTAGGTCCGGCCGCCGGCCGCGAGGCCCAGGATCTGGTGTCCCAGGCATATGCCGAAGGTCGGCACGCGACCGAGGAGCCCCCGCACCGACTCGATCAAGTAGGGCACACCCTCGGGATCCCCGGGCCCATTGGAGATGAACACGCCGTCCGGCTTGGCCTCGAGGACCTGCGCGGTCGTCGTCGACGCCGGCACGACCGTGACGTCGCAGCCGATCGTGCGGAGCTGGCGCAGGATGTTGTACTTGATGCCGCAGTCGTAGGCGACGACCTTGAAGCGCGCCGGCGGCGGCGCCACGTAACCGCGCGAGAGCTCCCAGCCGCCCTCGGCCCACGTATAGGGGGCCGCGGCGGTCACCTCGGCCACCAGATCGCGGCCGACGAGGCCCGGCAGCGCCCGCGCGCGCTCGAGCAGGGGCGCCGGATCGGCCGCGAGCGAGGAGATGATGCCGTCCTGGGCGCCGCGATCGCGCAGATGGCGTGTCAGCGCGCGCGTGTCGATGTCCTGGATCCCGACGATGCCGTGGCGCGCGAGGTAGGCGTCGAGACTCGCGCCCGAGCGGAAGTTCGACGCGACCGGCGATGCCTCCTTCACGATGAACCCGTTGACCCACGGCCGGCGCGACTCGACGTCCTCGTCGTTGACGCCGTAGTTGCCGATCATCGGGTACGTCATCGCGACGATCTGGCCTCTATAGGATGGATCGGTGAGGATCTCCTGGTACCCCTGCATGGCGGTATGGAAAATCACCTCACCCGAGGCCTCTCCGACTGCTCCGAGGGCTTTGCCTCTGAACGTGCGTCCGTCGCGTAGCACGAGCCAGGCGGGCTTCATCGCGCGGGGGCCCGCGTGACCGCGCCGCCCACGATCGTCATCCACGGGCCGCCGCGAAGCTGCCAGCCGCCGAATGGCGTGTTGCGGCTGCGCGACTGGAATCGCGAGGGGTCAACGGTCGTATCCGCGTCGAGGTCGAGGATGGTGACGTCGCCCGGCACGCCGACCGACAGCGTCCCGCCCGGCAGGTTGAGCAGGCGCGCCGGGTCTCGGCTCCACCGCGAGATCACGGTCGCGAGCGGCAGGTGGCCGCCGCGAACCAGCCGGTCCAGCACGACCGCCACCGCCGTCTCGAGCCCGACGACGCCGAAGGCGGCCTGATCGTACTCCCCCTCCTTCTCGGAGAGGGCGTGCGGGGCGTGATCGGTCGCGATGCAGTCGATGGTTCCGTCGGCCAGCCCCTCGATCAGCGCCTCGACGTCGCGCTTGCTGCGGAGCGGCGGCGCCATCTTCGTGTTGGCGTCCCAGCTGCGCACGGCGTCTTCGGTGAGGACCAGATGGTGCGGCGTGACCTCGGCGGTGACGCGGATCCCGCGCGCCTTCGCGTCGCGCAGGAGCCGCACGGTGCCGGCGGTGGACGCGTGCGCGATGTGGACGTGGGCGCCGGTCAGCTCGGCCAGCAGGAGGTCGCGCGCGACCATCACGTCCTCGGCCGCCGCGGGCTGGCCGGGCAGGCCGAGCTCGGTGGAGACGACGCCCTCGTTGATCGAGCCGCCGGCGCTCAGCGACGAGTCCTCGGCGTGGCTGATGAGCGGGGCGCCGAACGGCAGCGTGTATTCCATGGCGCGGCGGTAGAGGCACGCGTTCATCACGCACTTGCCGTCGTCGGAGAACGCGACGCAGCCCGATTCGGCCAGCTCGGCCAGCTCCGCGAGCTCCTGGCCGCAGAGATTCTTGGTGACCGCGCCGATCGGGTAGACGCGCACGAGCCCCTCGACCTTCGCCTTGGCGAGGATGTAGTCCGTCACCGCGCCGTTGTCGTTGACGGGGTTCGTGTTCGCCATGCAGCACACCGCGGTGAATCCGCCCGCGGCGGCCGCTCGCGTGCCGGTCGCGACCGTTTCCTTGTACTCCTGACCGGGCTCGCGCAGGTGCACGTGCATGTCGATGAATCCCGGGCAGACGATCTTGCCGGACGCGTCGACGACCTCGACCCCGGCTCCCGTCTCGAGACCATGCCCGAGCCTCGTGATCTTGCCGTGCTCGATGAGGACGTCCTGGACGGCGTCGACGTTGTTCGCCGGATCGATCACGCGGCCGCCGCGGATCACGAGGCTCATGCGGCGTCCGCGCCCTTGCGGCCGGCCAGCAGCAACAGAACGCCCATCCGCACCGCCACGCCCCGGGCGACCTGGTCGAGGATGACCGAGTACGGGCCGTCGGCGACCTCGGGCGCCAGCTCGATGCCGCGATTCACGGGGCCGGGATGCATGATCAGGACGTCGGGCCGTGCGTGCTTGGCCAGCTTGTCGAGCGTGAGGCCCCAGTAGCGCGAGTACTCGCGGAGCGAGGGGATCAGGCCGGTGGTCATCCGCTCCTGCTGCAGGCGGAGCACCATGATCACGTCGACGTCCCCGATCGCGTCCTCGAGCCGGTAGCTCACCTTCGCGCCGAGCTCCTGCACGAACGGCGGGATCAGCGTGGGCGGCCCGGCCACCGTGACCGTCATGCCGAGCTTGCGCATGCCGTGGATGTCGGAGCGCGCGACGCGGCTGTGGGCGATGTCGCCGACGATCGCCACGTGCAATCCTTCGAAGTGGCCCTTCTTCTCGCGGATCGTCAAGAGGTCGAGCAGCGCCTGGGTCGGGTGCTCGTGCGCCCCGTCGCCCGCGTTCACGATCGAGCACGGCAGCTCGTGCGCGAGCAGATCCGCGGCGCCGGCCGACGAGTGACGGACGACGACCACGTCCGGGCTCATCGCGGCGATGTTCTTGGCGGTGTCGATGAAGCTCTCGCCCTTGCTCGTGCTCGAGCCGCTCGCCGAGAAGTTGATCACGTCCGCGGAGAGCCACTTGCCGGCGATCTCGAACGACGTGCGCGTCCGGGTGGACGATTCGTAGAAGAGGTTGACGACCGTCTTGCCGCGGAGGGCGGGGACCTTCTTGATGTCGCGCGAGGCGATCTCCTGCAGCGACGCGGCGGTGTCGACCAGCAGGGTGATCTCGCCCGCGTCGAGCTCGCGCATCGACAGCAGATCCTTCCGCGTCCAGGCCATGCTACGCCTCCTCGGGTTCTTCGATGACGACGCGGTCCTCGCCGTCGTGCTCGCGCAGGCGCACGGCCACACTCTCGCGGCGCGAGGTGGGGAGGTTCTTGCCGACGTAGTCCGGGCGGATCGGCAGCTCGCGGTGGCCACGATCGATGAGGCACGCCAGCTGGATCGCGGTCGGCCGGCCGAGGTCGATGATCGCGTCGAGCGCCGCCCGGATGGTGCGGCCGGTGAAGAGCACGTCGTCGACGAGGATCACCGTCTTGTCCTTGATCGAGAACGGGATGTCGGTCCCGCGGATCACCGGCGTGCCGCGCATGCTCAGGTCGTCGCGGTAGAGGGTGATGTCGAGCGTCCCGACCGGCAGCGAGGTGCCGTCGATCTGGGCGATCTTCGCGGCCAGGCGGTGGGCGAGGCTCACCCCGCGCGTGCGGAGGCCGACGAAGGCCAGATCCTTGGCGCCGCCGTTCTTCTCGAGGATCTCGTGGGAGATACGGGTGAGGGCCCGGTCGAGGGCGGTCTCGTCGAGAACCTGCGCCTTCTCGCGGTGGCGTGGTGCGGCACTACTCATCTTCTCTCCTTGCGGGCCTCTCCGGGCTCGCTTAAAGGAAAGCTCCCGAACTGACTTCAATCACTCTACATGGCGTGCTTCGCTCGTGTCAACCCGGGCGCGCGATCACGCGCGCCCGCGCGGGCCGTCAGGTGCCGCCGGCGCGCCAGCGCTCGACGATCCGCTGCTCGCGCTCGACGGTGATCCGCCCCGCCTTCACCACGAACCGCCGCGCCGGCAGCGCCGTCACGATCTCTTCCACGCGCTCGCACTCCCACACGACGAGGTCGGCCCGGCAGCCGACGGCGCAGCCGTAGTCGCGCAGGTTGAGGATGCGCGCCGGATGGCTCGTGATCGCGGCCACCAGCTCGCGCATGAGCTCGCGCGTGCCCATGTGCGCCGCGACGGCGCCGACGAACGTCAGGTGCGCGGGGTCGGCGGTGCCGATCGGCGTGAACGGGTTGCGGACGTTGTTCGACGCGAGCGCGACCGGAACGCCAGCCTCCAGCAGGCGGCGGATCGGCGTCAGGCCGCGGCGGACGTTGCGCTCGTCGCGCCGTCCCATCAGATAGAGATCGGTCAGCGGAAGGCTGATTACCCCGATCCCGGCGGCCGCCAGCTCCGCGATCAACGCCGCCTGCTCGGCCCCGGGCAGCGCCGCTAGCTCGGTCAGGTGGCCGACCGCGACCCGGTCCTGCCAGCCCGCCCGGATCGTCTGGCGGACGATCTCGCGCACGTGCAGGTGCTCGGGCTCGTCGGTGAAATCGACGTGGAAGTCGGCGTCGACGCCGAACGCGGCCGCGAGCGCGAAGACGATCTCGATGTGCCGGCGCGCGTCGATGTCGTTGTACGGGCAGCCGCCGACGAGGTCGGCGCCCATCTGCAGCGCGCGGTGCAGCAAGGTCTCGGTCGGCGGCGCCTGGAGAATTCCCTCCTGGGCGAAGGCGCAGAGCTGCAGGTCGACCGCGGGCGCGTATTCGCGCTTGAGTACCTGCATGACCTCCATGCCCATGAGCCCGACGATCGGATCCACCTCGACGTGCGCGCGCATCGTCGTGGTGCCGGCCGCGACGGCCAGGTCGAGCACGCGGCGCGCGCGTGTGGCGATGTCCTCGGCGGTGAAGGCGCGCTTGGCCGCGCCGGTGAGCCGGATGGCCTCGGCGGCCGTCTCGGCCGAGCCGGTGATCCGTTCGGTCAGGAGCGCCTTGTCCAGATGCATGTGCGCCTCGACGAGCCCGGGCGTCACGAGCCGACCGCCGACGTCGACCGTCTCGCGCGCCGGCTCGCCGGCGCGGCCGACCGCGACGATACGGCCCCCGGCGATCGCGAGGTCCACGGGCTCGGCGCGATCGGGCAGGCGACCGCCGCGCAAGATCAGGTCGAGCACGTCACTCGCTCCGCGCGCTCACGCCGGCTCCGCCGGGGGTCGCGGCCGCGTTCCAGCAGCGCAGGACCTCGAGCCCGAGCAGCGAGAGCCCCGCTAGCATGGTCAGCGCGCCGAGCGCAAACAGCAGTCGGCCGACGGTCTCGGTGGATTGAAGGAGGCCGAGCCGCCCGAGGATGTAGCCCCAGTCGTGGATCAGCCCCTCGGCCAGGAGCGGCAGCGCCCGGGCTTGTCCGTCGGCGGCATAGATCGCGACGTCGGTGAGCGACTGCCCGGTCCAGACGAGCGTCACGGCGGCGGACGCCCACTGGCGCGTCCGGAGAAACGCCACGGTGGCGATCACCGGCATCAAGACCTGCGTGAGCGAGCCGCCGAGCACGGCGAGGAACTCCCCGAAGAATCCGAAGATCACGTGGCCGGCTTCGTGAAACACCAGGTCGATGCCGTGGATGAAGGCGAGAACGCCGCCGTTCGACAAGGCCAGGCCCTGCGCGAGGACCTTCCAGGTCAGGACGATCAGGATCACGAGCCCCAGACCGCGGCCCCCGACCGCCGCCAGCCTGAAGGTGTCGTCGCGCTCGGGCACGACGGTGGGTCAGGCGTCGCGCTTGGGAGGATTGATGTTGTAGGCCTTGAGCTTCCGGTAGAGGTGGCTGCGCTCGATGCCCAGGCGGTCGGCGGTGCGCGTCACGTTCCAGTCGTTGGCGCGGAGCTCCGACAGGATGTACGCTCGCTCGAAGTTGTCGCGCGCGTCCTTGAGCGAGCGGTCGCGCGCGTCGCCCGCGAGCGGCGCCGCCTCCTTCGGGCGCAGCGGCGCCGGCAGGTCGTCGGCGGTGATCACGTCGCCCGGCACCATGATGACGAGGCGTTCGACCATGTTGCGGAGCTCGCGCACGTTGCCCGGCCAGTCGTACGCGAGGAAATAGCCGAGCGCCTCGCTGGAGAGTGTCTTGGCGCGCTTGCCGTTCTCGGCGCAGAACTGCGCCATGAGATGGCTCACGTGCGCGGGAATGTCGTCCTTGCGCGTGCGCAGGGCCGGGACCTCGATCGGGATCACGTTCAGCCGGTAGTAGAGGTCCTCGCGAAATCGGCCCTCGCGGATGAGGGCCTCGAGGTCCCGGTTGGAGGCGGCGATCACCCGCACGTCCACCCGGATCGTGTCCTTGCCGCCGACGCGCTCGAACGCCTGCTCCTCGAGCGCGCGCAGCACTTTGGCCTGCGTCTTGAGGCTCATGTCGCCGATCTCGTCGAGGAAGAGCGTGCCGCCGTCGGCCAGCTCGAACTTGCCGCGGCGCCGCGCGAGGGCACCGGTGAACGCGCCCTTCTCGTGGCCGAACAGCTCGGACTCGATCAGCTCCTCGGGGATGGCGGCGCAGTTGACCTCGACGAAGGCGTGCTCGCGCCGCGCGGACTGCACGTGAATGGCCCGCGCCACCAGCTCCTTGCCGCTGCCGTTCTCGCCGTGGATCAGCACGCGGCCGGTGGTGGGCGCGGCGGTCGCGATCTGCTCGCACAGCACGCGGATCGCCGCGCTCTCGCCGACGATCTCGGCGCGCTGCTCGAAGCCCGCGCGCAGCGCGGCGTTCTCGCGCTCGAGGCGGGCGTGCTCGACCGCGCGACTGACCGTGACCAGGATCTTCTCGAGCGACAGCGGCTTCTCGACGAAGTCGTAGGCGCCCAGGCGCGTCGCCTTGACGGCCGTCTCGACCGTGCCGTGACCGGAGATCATGACCACGAGCGCCTCGGGGCGCGTCCGCTTGATCTCGGCGAGCGTCTCGAGGCCGTCCATGCGCTCCATCCAGATGTCGAGGAAGGTCAGGTCGGGCAGCTCGTCGGCGAAGAAGCGCAGCGCGTCGGCCCCGCTGCCGACCGCCGACACGCGATAGCCCTCGTCCTCGAGCACGTCGCGGAGCGTCGACCGGATCGCGGGTTCGTCGTCGACTATCAAGATGTGCTCGCCGGCCATTCAAGTACCCTCGACGGCTGTTTTCATCCTGAGAGGGGTGCCCCAGGCACAAGCGCGCTTGCGCGCGCGACAAGGTTTTGGTCGTGCGTGCATCGGAGCAGCATCCAGGTCTCGCCGATCGCGCTGGCGCGCGCGACAAGGTTTCGGCCGTGCGTGCATCGGAGCAGCATCCAGGTCTCGCCGATCGCACTGGCGCGTGCGACAAGGTTTTGGTCGTGCGTGCATCGGAGCGGCATCCACGTCTCGCCGGTCGCGCCGGCCCGCGCGAATCTGCAGGAGCGAGCGGCGCGCTCCCGCGTCATCTCGAGTCTCCGCAGTCACGGGTCTCATGCTGCTCGCGTCATGCATCACGCCTCGACCGTCACGCCCGCGCGAGAGACGGGGACTTCGATGACGAAGCGGCTGCCCTTGGGTTGGTTGTCCTCGATCCAGATCGTGCCGCCGTGCTCGCTCACGATCTCGTGGACGATCGGGAGCCCCAGTCCCATCCCGGCCACCTTCGTCGAGAAGTACGGCAGGAAGAGCTTCTCCTTGTCCTCGGCGCTGATGCCCGGGCCGTCGTCCGCCACGATGATGCGGGCATGACCGTTCGCGGCCACGTGGGCCGTCTCGACCCGCACGTGGCCGGTGCCGCCGACCGCCGCGACGGCGTTGTCGACCAGGTTGAGCACGGCGCGCTTGATGTGGTCGGGATCGACCTCGAGCAGGGGCAGATCGTCGGGATGGCGCGTCGTGATCGTGAGTGACGGGTGCGACTCGCGATAGAGGCTCGCGACGCTGTCGACGAGCTGGCGCACGTCGGTCGGGCGCGGGACCAGCACCGGCATCCGCGCGAAGCGCGAGAACTCGTCGACCAGCCGCTTGAGCCCGTCGACCTCGTGGATGATCGTCTCGGTGGCCTCGAGCACGAGCTGCTCCTCGCCGGGCGTGCGGGCCAGCCGACGGCGGAGGCGCTGGGCGGAGAGCTGGATCGGCGTCAGGGGATTCTTGATCTCGTGGGCGATCCGTTGCGCGACCTCCCGCCAGGCCGCCACGCGCTGCGCCTTCAGGAGCTCGGTCAGGTCGTCGAGGACCACCACGGCGCCCGTGTATTCGTTGTCCGGGCCGCGCAGCGCCGTCGCCGACGCGACCAGGGAGAGCGTGGCGCCGCCGCGCCGCAGCTGCACCGCCAGCTCGGAGCTGGCCGCGTTCGGCCGCCGCGTACGCTGCACCTGGAGGACGATGGGCCGCAGGGCCGGACCGGCAAACACTTCCTCGAGGAGGCGGCCGGTCGCCGATGCCTCGTTCACGCCGAGCATGCGGGCGGCGGCGCGGTTGATCGTCGTCAGGCGCCCGAGCGGATCGAACGAGACGACGCCCGTGGTGATGGCTTCGAGGACCGTCTCGATGTAGACGCGCCGATCCTCGAGCTCGGTGTGCTTGTCGGACAGATCGAGATAGGCCTCTTCCAGCTGACGCTTCGAGCGGCCCAGGTCGTCGGTCATGCGGTTGAACGAGTTGACCAGGACGCCGATCTCGTCGTCGCCGTGCGCCTCGACCTTGTAGGCGAGGTTGCCGGCCGCGATCTCGCGCGTGCCCTCCGCCAGCTGCTCGATCGGACCGGTGATCCCGCGCGCCAGGTAGAGGGCGAACCACGTGAACGAGAACACGACGATGAGCGTCATGAGCAGGAACAGCAGGATGTAGATGCCCTTGATCGGTGTCTTCAGGAGCTTGAGCTGCTTGTACTCGCGGAACGCCTGCGAGATGGCGCGCACCCTCGCCTCGAGGCGCTCGGTGACGTGCGTGCCGACGACCACGACGCCCGCGACCTTGCGCTCGCCCCGCGTGGCCCAGATCGGCACGACCGCCTCGACCAGGTCGCCCGAGGAAAGCTCGCGCACCGTGGTGAGCTCCTGGCCCGCCGCGCCCTGGCGTAGCTGCGACTCGTTGACCTCGCGAGTCGCCAGATCGCCGAGGATCGGATCCTTCACGTGGACGATCTCCTGACCTTGCGCGCTGAATACCGTGATCGCGCTCAGGCCGAGCCGGTCCTGCTGCTCGACGAGGTACGCCGCCAGCGCCTCGCGCCGGTCCTCGGCCAGGAGCCCGTCGCGATCGACCACGCGGCCGATCTGCTGGGCGTGGCGCAGCGCCGTGCGCTCGAGATTGCCGTAGTAGGTCTGGGCGACGGCGAGGGCCTGGTCGAGCGGGCGCTCGACCTGCGGCTTGAACCATCCCTCGATCGACTTGTTGATGAAGTTCGAGGCAATCAGGAAGATCAGGGTCGACGGAATCAGCGAGAGCGACAGGAAGGCCAGCACGAGCTTGGCCTTGAACTGGGAGCCGATCACCCGCTCGCGCCGCTCGAACCAGAGCTTGACCAGGTTCCTCAGGAGCAGCAGCACGAGCAGCAGCAGCACGATCAGGTTCAGGTTGAGCAGGGCGAAGACCGCGATGTTGGACGCGAGCGGTAGCTCCGGCGCGTAGACGCCGACGTCCAGGAGGTTCGCCGTGCCGACCAGCAAGACGAACCCGGCCAGGATGACCAGGTTGCGCTTGCGGCGGTTCTCTTCGCTGAGGAGCGGCACTATTGCACCCGCTGGATCGTACGGTACTCGGACTGCCGCATGGTCTGCTCGGCGGTTCCGTTCATGCGGGACACGAAGGTGTTCTCGCCGTTCAGCGCGGTCTCGGCCTGGACCCTGACGTAGATGACCGCAGCCGGGTCGAGCGCCGCGGCCGGCGTCATCTTGACGCCCCGGATCTCGGAAAGAACCCGCTGCGCATCGCGCAGGTCTCGAGTGGTGAAGACAGGCCGAGTCTCGCCCTGGACGACCGCCACCTTGAACTCCCGGGTGACGACATTGTAGGAGAGGGTGCGCTCGATGGTCTTCGTGATCAGTATCCGGTCGCGCGCCATGCGCTGATACTGCCAGAGCTCGATGACCAGGCGGATGTGGGCGGGAATCCCGCTCTGGATGCCCTCGTTCAAGGCTTCGGGAAGGGCTCCGAGCAGCACCACGTGGACGGTCACTTCATGGTCGTTGAGATAGACGTCCAGGTCGCTGATGCGTAGCTCGGCGCGCGCCGGCGCGGCCACGGCGAGCGCCAGCGCCGCCGCGACGAGATGACTGGGGAACCACAGAGCACGCATACGGCGGACGGGACATTATAGCGTGGCAAATGCGAGACAGCCGTGGCAAATCCGAGACGGCGAGCGACTTGGAGGGATAGATCTAGATCGTGGCGAGGCCGGGCGCCGGCACGAAGCCCTCGCGCCGAGTCGCCTCGTCGGCCGTTGTCGCGGGGACGGTCACCGCGGCCCGCCGCTCGAGCCCCACGGCCCGCTGGACGGCCAGCACGAGCTCGAGGTTGAGGGCGTGGCCGCCGTTGCGCGCGACGACGTGCGCACGGAGCTGTCGGCCGAGCAGCGCCAGATCGCCTAGTAAATCCAGAATCTTGTGGCGGACGAACTCGTCCTGGTAGCGGAGCCCGTTCAGCGGCCCGCTGTTACCGAGCACGATCGCGTTGTCGAGCGATCCGCCGCGTGCCAGCCCGTTCTTCCGCATGAGACCGAGGTCCCGGAGGAAGCCGTAGGTACGCGCGGGGGCGAACTCCTCGATGAACGACCGCTCGGTCGGCGACCAGGAAAGGACCTGCATTCCGATCGCTCGGTGGTCGTTGTCGAGCGTGTAGCTGATCCGGAACGTGTCCGACGGTACGAGGTGGATCCACCGGCCGGTGGTGCCGACGCGAAGCGGACACGGAAGAGACAGCATCCGACGCCGTGCCGACTGCTGGAGGCGACCCGCGAACGTGAGCAGGGCCACGAAGGGCTTGGCGCTTCCGTCGAGGGCGGGGATCTCGGGCCCATCCACCTCGATCTCGAGGTTGTCGATCCCGAGCCCGAAGGCCGCCGCCATGAGGTGCTCGACGGTCTGGATGCGCGTCCCGTTCACCCCGAGCGTCGTCGCGTAGTGAGAGTTCACGACGCTCTCGGGCCTCGCCGCGACCCGTTCGCCCGTCGGGCGCACCTTGAACACGATGCCGGCGTCGGCGGGCGCCGGAGACAGAGTCACCCGGGCGACTTTGCCCGAATGGAGCCCGACGCCCTCGATACTGACGGGCTTTCGAATGGTGTGCTGGCGCATAGACCAACGCCGGAAATTAGCAACCGTAGTGCCACGCCAGACTAGAGACGCAAGTACGTAGTTACAAAGGCCTCAGTCGCTTTGGACCCGTGGACGGGTGGCGCGGATGACACGGGTTTTTGACCCGCGTGTCTCGGATGCGAGACATCATTGGTCGACCATCACGCGGACGTCATGAAGGCCTCTTGATTCGACCACGGATACCCCACGCAGAGTCGCTGCCTTGACGTTGGCCCGGAGCCGGTGACGAGCGGAGTCGATCTCCTCTCCGTGGAGGATCCCGTGCACGACGCTCCCGGTGCACGCGTCCACCTCCACGCGGCACACGACGAAGCCCTCGATCTCGTGCACGTAGAGGCACTCGTTGATCCACCCGGCCAGCAGGCGCTCGGGCGAGTCGGCCTGCGCGCGCACCTCGCGGTGCTCCCGCTCCTCGATCTCCTCCGGCCGCGCGATCAACGCGAACACGCCGAGGGCGGCCTGCGCGAAGGCGCCCGCCCGCGTCGGGGCCCAGGCGTGAACGCCCATCGTTGCGCCGGCCTCGAGATGCTCCCAGCCCGCCTGGCTCGAGCTCAACGGACGGCCCCGAGGTCCCCGAAGCGCGCCTGAAGCACTGCGATGATTGCCGGCCCTGCCGTCTCGGTACGCAGAATCCGCGGCCCCATACCGACAACCGTCCAGCCCCGCCGCCGCAATTCCCCCACTTCCTCCCAAGCCAACCCACCCTCGGGTCCTACGAGGACACAGATGTGGGAGCCGGCGGGGGGGGGGGGGGGGGGGGGGGGGGGGGGGGGGGGGGTGGGGGGCGGCGCGGCGCCCCCCCCCCCCGCCCCCCCCCCGCGGGCCCG